>Ga0272441_10003356_pt1 | contig 30523 bp, 25 predicted proteins | sample SSMProp6N_FD_193582 | JGI IMG/M metagenome (GOLD analysis project Ga0272441, IMG submission 193582) | Marine sediment archaeal communities from Little Sippewissett salt marsh, Falmouth, MA, United States - SSM-Prop-6N | ecosystem: Environmental > Aquatic > Marine > Wetlands > Sediment ... | reverse complement strand
AGAAGGATTAATACTATGCAGGCGCTGAGCGTAGATCTCGACATAAAATACTCCTACCAGTCCGTGTCCTGTTGCAGGTGGGATTATCTACAGGCCTTATCAGGTATTGAATCACTGATCAAGGAAAATGATTGGCACTGTATGTACCTGTGGTACACCTGATGTATTCGTCGAGTTTGAAATTGCAGCCTGAGCAGATCTGTTCGTGACGTATGAATTTCTTGCATCCGCCGTTTCTAATCGTCTCGATTTCCAATGTAAGGAATCCTTATTGATTGACAAATGACTGACTGGTCATTTTTTGACTGACTGGTTATTCACTAAATGAAGGATCCGTCTGTGCTGGCGGAAAGTATTGGTAGGAGGACGTGTTTGAAGCTTGAAATCAAGTTGAGCAGGAAGGAACGGGAAAAGAAAGCACGGAAGAAGGAGATACTCGAATCGGCGGCCCGGCTGTTTTCAGATAAGGATTTCCATGAGGTCACGGTTGAGGAAATTGCAAATGACGTGGAGCTCTCCAAGGGAACACTCTATCTGTATTTCAAGAACAAGGATGATCTCTTCTTCAGTATTGTTGTGGAAAAAACGCAGGATCTCTCCCGTAAACTCAAGGATGCGGTTGGAACATGTGACAGCTTTGATACCTGTCTCCGGAATGTCGTGGCAATTCACTGTATATTTTTCCAGGAGAACGTTGCATTCTTCAAAATCATGCAGTCCGAGAAAACGAGAATGAGTACCGAGAGCCACTATCGACTTCATGACTATGTAGAAGAAATGTTTGAAACGTATATGGTAATTTTAACCGATCTCGTGAAGAAAGGTCAGAAGCAGGATGTTCTCAGGGGTGGTGACCCGACACCTTTGGTTAAAGCCTTCAGGGGAATTCTGAATTCATTTGTGTTCTATTATGTATTTACTCAGCGAGAGGGATCTCTCACCGACGAGATTGATGAGATCGTCGATCTGTTTCTGAATGGGGCGAAATCGCGATAATTTGAATTGTTCAGCTGTTGATCCGAGGATATCCGGAACCGGTCGGTTCCATGATTGATTAATCATTGAATGAGATCGGGGATGAATATTTTCCCTATACAACGGTAATCCACTGTACAAGGGACTGAATGAACGATTGCACAGCCGTGTATCGATATGGAGGAATAGGTTACATGAGGAACATACTTACGCTGGCAGGTCTGCTGACTCTTTTTACCGTTTTTCTGGCAGGCGCCGGTGAGGTTCATACACTGACGCTGGAAGAATCAGTAAACTTGGCCCTGGAACGTAATCCTGAGATCGCCATAGCGGAGAAGGAGTTGGCCAAGGCCGGAGCAGGGATAGGAGAAGCGTATGCAACGATTCTTCCATCGCTTGATGCGAATGCCATGGTTCAGCATGCATGGGATATCCAGACGAGCACTATTCCCAACTTTCTGAAACCTATGCTGGAACCGCTGGCTCCGACGATTCCGGAGTTTGCGGATATGCCGGATTTCGTTGATCTCGCTTTTGGTATGGAGAATATGGTGACGGTGGGGCTCACTCTTTCACAACCTCTGTATCTCGGCGGGGCCGGACTGTCTGGTATTCGTTTGGCAACGGCGGCACGGAATGCCAGTGACCGGCAGATGGAATCCACGAGACAGAGTTTAATATACAGGACGGCGCGTTCATTCTATGGATGCCTGTTGGCAAAAGAATTGATGCGGGTGCAGGAGGATGCGCTTGAAGAGGCTCTGGCGAATCTCAGAGTCGTGGAAACCCGGCATGAAGTCGGATCGGCCTCAGGATTTGACCGGATGAGGGCCGAGGTTGAGGTCGCCAATCTGAAACCTGAAGTCATTGCAAGCAGGAATAGCTATCAGAGTGCTCTCACCGGTATGAAAACAATACTCGGCATAGATTCCCATGAGGAGATTTCGGTTCTCGGGAAACTGGAATACAGACGAGATGATCACCAGGGACAAGATCTTTTAGAGCTGCAGAACCAGGCGTATAAAAGACGTCCCGATCTTCAGGCACTCAGGGCGGGAAAGGCAATGGCGGAACATTCGATTGCCATAGCGAAAAGCGATTTCCTTCCGAAGGTTTTTTTCAGTACAGATTGGTCGCATCAGGCTTCGCGTAATGATTGGGATTTTACATCGGATGATTTCAGCGAGGGATTTATCTCTGCGATCAGTGTACAGGTTCCCATTTTCAACGGACTCGGGAATATTCGGCAGTATCAGAAGACACGCCTCGATTATCGAATCGCCGAAGACAGGGAACGACAGCTCATGGATACCATAGCGGCCGAGGTGGAGCTGGCGCGGAACGGTCTCTTTGAAGCCGAGGAGAAATACCAGGCCGCTCGGGAATCCATTGAACTGGCTCACGAGGCGTTGCGATTAGCTAATTTGCGGTACGAAGAGGGGGCCAGTACACAATTGGATGTGATCGGCTCACAGCTGTCCTTGCGAAGAGCTGAGCTCAACCATGTGTCTGCCTTGTATGACTATCAGATGGCTAGATACGAGCTCAGGCTTGTCACCGGAACCTTGGTTGATCCGCTGTGAACACAGGCGGAGATCACGGGTGGATGATACACATCGAATGGAGAGAGCAATGAAACATACGAGCATCATGTGGTTTCTGATACTCTGCGCGTTGATTACGAGTTGCGGGCGACAACAGGGATCCGGTTCGGAAGAGCCGGTCATACCCGTGGAGGTCACGAAAGTACAGAAAGGAAACCTGGAAAAAACACTGACGTTCAGTGGAGATATCAAAGCAGAATTGCAGGTGAAGGTCTTTTCCAAAGTATCAGATCGTATCGAGCAGTACTTCGTGGATGAGGGAGATCTCGTTCGTAAAGGTGACCCCATTGCTACCATTCAGGCTACGACCATCGAGCAGGCATTACGACAGGCGGAGGCAGGTTTTGCTGCCGCGCGTGCCCAATATGCCAATACAAAGGCGGAGTATGATCGGGCAACTCGTCTGTACAATGAAAATGCAATCAGCAGGCAGCAATTCGATGCAGTGACGGCTCAATATGAGGCGGTTTCCGCGCAACTCGAACAAGCCGAAGCGGTAAACGAGACCGCGAAGAGCAGGTTGGATGATGCAACCGTGACATCTCCCATTGATGGATTGATTGGTGTTCGGTACTTCGATGCAGGGGATATGGCGGTGCCGGCGACACCCATAGCAAGTGTCGTTCAGATGGATAACGTCAAGATCGAATTCGATGCCACGGAAGAAGATCTGGGAAGTTTAGCCGTCGGACAGGTAGCGGAAGTCCGCGTCCGCAGTTACACCGATACATCATACAAGGGTAATATTCTTAGAATCAGCCCTGTTCTCGATCCCATGACTAGAATGGCCACGGTTGAAGTATTAATTCCCAATGAGGATCATGCACTGAAACCGGGTATGTATGCAGAAGCGGAGATTACCGTTGGGATGATTAAGGATACCATCGTGATACCGCGGGGATCAGTGTTGGAAAGTACTTCACTCAGACAGATCGGTATGGAGAGGAAAGTCGTTAAAAACTATCATGTCTATGTAGTGAATGACAGCAGCAGGGCGGAACAGCGGGTTATCGAGACTGCCTACGTGAATCATTCAAGCGTGGCGGTTGAAACCGGTCTCGATCTTGGAGAACGACTGGTGATTTCAGGTCAGAACAATCTCAGGGATGGAATGGCAGTTATGATCCCCTCTGAAGATCCTGATTCGGATTCAGATAACGGTTCCGGGGAGGAGGCATAGAGGTGAAAATTTCACAGATTGCCATCAAGCGTGGTGTGACGTTTTTCATGATATACATAATAGCCGTGGGATTCGGTTTGTTTTCCCTGGGACGGCTCCGGATTGATCTATGGCCGAAGCTTGATTTTCCGGTTATTGCTATAATCACCCAGTATACCGGGGTTGGTCCCTTTGATATAGAGACCGTTGTGACCCGCCCCATAGAGGAAACCGTTGCATCAGTTCAAAACGTCAAAACCGTAAACTCCACATCTCGCCAGGGGCTCTCGTTACTCATGCTCGAGTTTGCGTGGGGAACAGATATGAACCAGGCGGAAATCGATGTCAGAAACGCACTTGAATGGGTAGAGGATTATCTCCCGGATGACGTGACTGATCCACTCATCTTCGCCTTTGATCCGGCCATGCAACCTATCGGCTTCTACACCGTGGGTTCAGATATACATGGTCTGGCGGAGCTTCGACGAATATCGGAGTTAGAGCTCGAGCCACGCATTGAGCGTATTCCCGGTGTCGCTTCGGCCTCGACAACAGGAGGTCTTGAACGGGAAATCAAGATATTGCTTGATCCGTTGAGGATGCGGGCTCATTCGGTCTCCGTTCCTCAGGTGGAGACCGCTCTGATGATGAATAATCAGCAGGTACCATCAGGCTGGATAGAGGATGAAGAGCGGGAGTTTACTATACAGACGCAAGGTGAATATCAATCATTGGAGCAGATCGGGAACACCGCGGTCGTAACACATGGAGAAACGGTTATTCGTATCAGGGACGTCGCGGACATAGTCGACGGTTTTGTGGAGTCACGACAGCAGGTCTGGACCAATGGCAATCCCGCCGTGATCCTCGTACTTCAACGCCAGTCAGATGCAAATACGGTATCGGTGACACGAGAGCTGAATCAGCGGCTGCCGGGAATCGTTGCAGAGCTTCCCAAAGGCATTGATATCGAACCCGTCTGGGAACAGGCGGAGTTCATTAACCGCTCCATGGCCAATCTCGGAAACACCGCTGTTCAGGCTATCGTTCTGGCATTTCTTGTGCTGTTGTTTTTCCTGAGAAACATCAGGAGTTCAATTATCGTCGCGCTTTCGATTCCAATATCCATTATCGTGACCTTTGCTGTTATGGACCAGGCGGGACTCACATTGAATATGATCTCCATGGCCGGGCTCGCACTGGCGGTGGGACTGCTGGTGGATAATTCAATCGTCGTACTCGAGAGCATTTATCGACACCGGGAACAGGGAAAATCGGGACGTGACGCCGCAGATATCGGTTCCCGTGAGGTTGCAATGGCTATTACGGCTTCAACATTGACCACGGTCTCCGTCTTCGTTCCAGTTCTGTTCGTTCCGGGGATCGCGGGGGAAATGTTCAACGATATGGTGGTTACAATCTGTTTCTCCCTGGGGGCTTCGCTTGTTGTCGCCCTGACCCTCGTTCCTCTTCTGGCGTCGAGGATACTGAAAATCCGCGAAAGGACCAGTAAACCATCCGGCTTCAAGCAGGTTGGAGATCGGATTGGGGATGGGATTGATGCCGCGAAAAACAGGTATCTCAAAGCGTTGAACTGGTGTCTATCACACCGGCTCGCCGTTCTCGTTTCAACAGCCATCATATTTATACTTTCGGTTATTCTTCTTACCACGCGCGGTGGGGAATTCCTGCCGAAAAGCGATATGGGATATGTACAAATGGCGTTGGATAGATCCGCGGGGACAAGTCTGCCAGCCATGGAAAAAAGTATCCATAAACTCAGCAAAATCGTAGATGCCGCGGTTCCGGAATCAGAGATGGTGTATACGAATTTCGGACAGGGAGAGGGAGTATTCGCAGCATTCTCCGCAAGCGGGTCAAATCAGGGCGAGATGATGATTCGACTGAAATCCCGTACAAACCGTCGTCGCGGAATGAGCGACATCGAGCGTGATCTCAGGGACCGAGTACGCGTAATACCGGATCTCGAGGTTCGATTTGAAGATCGTGGTGCCGAGGCGTTTTTCGGAGGAGGAGGAGATATAGTCGTCGAGATCTTCGGTCACGATCTCGATGTTTCCGAGGCATTGGCAAATGATATCGTTGCCAAGGTCAAGGATATCCGGGGCGTCGCCGATACGCAGGTCAGTATAGAGGACGCATCGCCGGAATTGAAAATAAAGCTCGATCGTCAACGGATCGCCGATCTGGGTCTTTCTACTGCACAAGTTGGACAGGTGATCTCAACGAGTGTCCTGGGTAACGTGGTGACACGGTACCGTGAAGGCGGCGATGAGTATGACGTTAGAGTGCAGCTCAAGGATGATGCCAGGGAGGACCAGAACGACATCGGGAATATCCTTATTATGACGCCGTTGGGTCGTCAGGTTCCTCTCCGTTCGATCGCCACTCTGGAATATGATGACGCCCCCATTGAGATCATTCGGGAAGATCAGGAGAGAATGGTGACCGTAACCATCGATGTTGCCGATCGAGATCTTCGATCAACAACATCTGATGTCCGAAAAGCACTCGCCTCGGTGGCAGTACCCAATGATTTTCGAATGGAGATCGGGGGATCTGCAGAAGAGATGATGGAATCCTTCATGTATCTCGGCATTGCATTTGTCGTGGCAATGACACTGACATATATGGTCATGGCATCCCAGTTTGAATCGTTTATAGATCCCTTTATCATTCTTTTTACCATTCCGCTTTCAATCATCGGTGTTGCCATAGGACTGACCGTCACAGGGACAACACTGAGTGTCATGTCACTCATCGGCATCATCATGCTTATCGGTATTATCGTTAATAACGGAATTGTGCTGGTCGATTATACCAACCAGCTTCGGGAGCAGGGGCTCTCTTTGTTTGATGCGATCAAGCAAGCCGGTGAAGCACGAATGCGACCGGTGGTTATGACTGCCCTCACCACGATACTCGCCATGTTCCCCCTGGCCCTGGGTATTGGCGAAAGCGGAGAAAACTGGGCCCCCATGGCGCGATCTGTGATAGGGGGACTAGTAATTGGAACTCTTCTGACGCTTATTGTGGTTCCGATTATCTATGCAACGCTGGAAATCTGGGCGCAGAAGCTCTCCGAACGTCGCGAAAAACGTAAGGCGCTAAAAACAACTGCAGAAGCAATTTGAGATTCTAGACCCGGTTCCTGCTTTTCATTCGATTTGACAATTGGCCTGCGGATTGCCATCTATTCATATCTTGCCGGCGGAGTATTTCCGCCGGCTGTTCCTAGAGATTGTATAATGAATGGAGGTTCCAATGAGAAAATCCAAGGCAGTTGCATTCGTTCATGTTTTCCTGGTGGTCGGTGTGCTTACAGTCGCGGGAATGGTCTCAGCGGAAATACCTCGAATGATCAACTATCAGGGAAAGGTCACCGAACTGGATGGTGATCCTATCGCCGATGGTATTTATACAATGCGGTTTCAGATTTATAACCAATTGGTTGGTGGCTCCCCTCTCTGGGATAGCGGAAATCAGGCGGTTATCGTAACAGGTGGCATATTCAGTATAAACCTCGGGGGTACCGGACAACCCGAGATAGATCTGGAATTTGACGAGGATTATTGGCTTCTCGTATCCATTGAAGGCGACATCCAGAGCCCACGCAGGAAACTCGGAAGTGTCGGCTATGCATATATGACAAGTGGATTGGTTCCGGGAACGGAGATCTCCGGCGAAGTATCAACCGAACCATTCGCCGCTCTCAGAGCAACCAATACCAGTACCGAAGGCGACCTCGTCGGTTTATACGGAGCCAGCAACAGTCCCGGCGGAGGCGGGGTTTTCGGATATGGTATCGCCGTAAGCGATGAAACTTATGGAGTATATGGTCTGAGTCTTTCAACGGAAGGCGTTGGTGTATACGGCTGGGCCAGCGCAACCACCGGTACGACGTATGGCGGGAAGTTTGAGAGCGACGGGACATCCGGTATCGGCGTATATGGAGATGCCTCGGCATCCTCCGGGAGTACCTATGGACTCTGGGGTTACGTAAGCTCAACAGACGGAACGGCTGTATACGGTGAAGCGGTTGCAACCGAAGGGGAAACGACGGGCATTTTGGGCGAATCATTTTCCCCCGATGGTATCGGTGTTTACGGGGTCTGCCTGGATGGCGAAGGCGTCGCCTACGGAGTCAAAGGAGAGACCTTTTCTACGAATGGGAAAGGTGTCGCAGGGTTTGCGTCAAACATCGGAATAGGCGGGACCGCATACGGCGTCTATGGGTATTGCGGCGCCAACCGGGGATACGCTGTCTATGCCTCCGGTGATTTCGCGGTATCGGGGGCAAAGAACTGTGTTGTCAGTACGTCCAAGGGACCGTCTCTGCTATACTGCCAGGAAAGCCCGGAATGCTGGTTCGAAGATTTTGGAGAAGGACAACTAGTCAACGGAAGATGTCACATCGATCTGGATCTGTTGTTTTTAGAAACAGTGACCATCAATGAAGCTCATCCTATGCAGGTGTTTGTACAGCCATATCATCCGGGTACTTCAATTCTTGTCGTTGAACGCGGCAGAACAGGTTTTGACGTATACAATCCCACCGACGACTCGGCGTCGGGGAGTTTTGGATACCGCGTCGTTGCGAAGAGAAAAGGGTACGAGGAAAAACGTCTGGACTACTGCAGAGCCGGAGAAACCGATCCACATCTTGGTGTCGAATAGACGGCACGAAGAAATCGAGGCGAAGTTGGTGTAAGAAGTAATGTGGTCAGCGAAAAGGGGCGTATATTGTATTAAGGGGGGTTAATCATCGGTACACACTATTCAGCAATTATGGGGTTAATTCTCAGCATAACATTCGCTTTCGTATCGGCAGGTTCGGAAGAACCAGATCTGTTCAGTGCCAGACGGCAGTTTCAGGAATATGAAGAGCGAAGCTGGCGGGAATATATTTCGATGTTTTCGGGGCGAGAGATAGATACCTCGTTCGATGTGACGTTTTATCATCTTGCTGTAACTGTTGGCATCGAATCCCCGTATATCGAGGGCAGTGTACTCTGCGATTTCCTGACCGTGAATGAAAACCTGGACAGTATCAGACTCAATCTCCACCATTCGCTGACAGTGGACAGCATCATTGGTTCGGTCTCTGGTTATTCATGCGCGAATGACACGATATCGGTATTCCTCGATGACCAGTATTCGAGCGGTTCAGAACTATCCTGCACTGTCTATTATCATGGTGAACCCGAACTGGCATTCGGATATAAAGGGCTCCGTTACGAAACTCATGGTGATATGGAACCCATAATAGCGACCTTATCCACGCCGTTTCTTTCCCATTACTGGTGGCCGTGCAAGGACGGTCCGGGAGACAAGCCGGATTCCGTGTATATCGATGTGACCATCCCGGATACCACAATCTCTGGCCTCCCTCTTGTCGTTACATCAAATGGTATTCTTGAAGATGTCGACACGCATGACGGAATGAAGACATTCAAATGGCGGGAACGCTATCCCATTGTCCCGTATTATGTTATGATGGCTATTTCAAATTACGTTCAACTGGATCAGATCTACATCGGCGGACAGCAGAATATATTTGACCTCAACTACTATGTATTCAGCGAAAGTGCGGAAATCGCCGAGGACGGTGTGGAACGGTTGCCGGAAGCAATTGATCTCTTTGCCGGGTACTTTGGTGAATATCCGTTCTATACCGAAAAATACGCAATGTCGGAGATCGGATTTTATGGCGGTATCGAGAATCAGACTAATACCATCATCGGCGAGATTTCTCCTTCCTGGATTACTACAATTGTACATGAACTGGCACACATGTGGTTCGGCGATATGATCACCTGCGAAAGCTGGCACCACGGATGGCTCAATGAGGGATTTGCCTCGTACTGCGAAGCGCTATGGGCCGAGTATGACGGAGGATTAGAAGCATATAAGAATACCATGGAAATCTTTGAATGGTATTCAGGAGGTACACTGTATCTCGAAGATGATACGGACCCTCTCAATATCTTTATCGGAATCATTTACTATAAAGGCGCATATGTTTTGCACATGCTTCGCGGCATCTTGGGCGATCCGCTTTTCTTTGATTGTATGAAGGCGTATGCCACGGATCCGGCTCTGCGGTATGGTCATGCAACGACTGAAGATTTTCAATCCGTATGTGAGACGGTGAGTGGTACGGATCTCGATTTCTTTTTCGATCAATGGGTCTATGGCGAATACTATCCAAGGTATCGCTTCTCATTCAGACAGGATGATCAATCACTCGCAACGACCATTGTAATCAAGCAGGTACAAAATTCCCGTCCCTACTTCGAGATGCCCGTACAACTCAGGGCATATTTTGATGATCAGGCGGATACGCTCTTCACGGTCTGGAATGATGCCCGTGAGCAGGAGTTTGAATTTGTCTTCGAGCATCGCATCGTTGAGTTGGAACTCGATCCCGACGATTGGATTCTGTGCCATAAGTACCAGCTTGATGCCGAGGAGGAGTCATTTCATCCGAAGGATAACACATTTGTTCTATACGGGATCTATCCGAATCCGTGCACCGGTCATGCAACTATTCCTCTGATGATCCCTGATTCGAAACCCGTCTCCCTCCGAATATTTAACCTGAAAGGGCATGCGATGCGGACATTCCTGCCCATGCCGGCGAAGTATACCGGATTTCGTTTCATACGATGGGATGGCAGGGATTACACCGGCAACCGTGTACCCGCTGGAACATATATTATTCAGGCGGAGTCCGGGGAGTCTCGATTGACTCAGCGGTTCATCGTTCTTCCATGAATGCCGGTACTACTATCGTCTAAATACATGAAGTAATATAGTACATAGAATACTCAATAAAATCATGGACGTTATGGGGACGAATATCTTCAGGTGATCTTTCTCAATTCGGATATCGCCGGGTAGTTTCCCGAACCAGGTGACGAGCCAGGGCGCGAAATGAAGTACCGCCCCGATGATGACCATCAATATTCCTATCTTGATGAGGATTTCACTCATGATCAACGGTATTCCAGGCTTCGATATATAGCACTGTGGATCAACTATTCCTCCGATTGCTTTCCTTGCGTCTGCTCATCCGCGCGCTGAAAAGCCCCGCGCCGATCCCGGCAATGGCTCCTATGATGACGAAGTCAACGGTTGGACCGACCATGCCCATGAGAAGGGTCAGGATCAGAGATAATAGAATACCTGTAAGGGCGGAGCCAAGTATCAGGATTGCCATCTCATCCTCCCATCGGTCAAGAACCAGAATGATGGACCGTAATAGAAGTTCAACATTCTCTGCAAAGCGTATCCGCCATCTTGATTAACGTTGGCAATCTATATTCACCATGCATTGAACGGATCAATTCAGCCGCCAGGTCCAAACTCGTGCCGGCGGCGGATATGAAAAGAGGTTTCTTGCTTCTCCCTCGATAAATTCGCCGATACCGGTCTGCGATCTTGAACGGATTCTTCGCCACTCCGAAGACAGCTGCATCGTACTCGAGCGATTCTGCCAGATGTAAACCGAGACCCTTGTTTCGCGGAGGATTCAACTGAACATATCCGTCGATTATGATATCACTGAATTGTATAGGTTCCTGCTGCAAAGCATGAAGAAGACACGGCAGTTCGCGTCGGTAGAAATACCCTGGTTCATACCGGGATGATACCATGAGATGAGAGATGCGCATACCGGCGGGTTCATGATCCGTCCAATCATAAAATTGAACACAGGCAATGGTGGCCAAATCATTTCTGTAACTCACATCGAGTATGGCCATCATTTTTGTCTGCCTTCGCAGAAAACCACGGGTTCGCCGAGGTGATTCATATCAGACTTCTCTATAGATAGCCAGGGATTACCGATATGTGGGATATAGTACAGATGAGAAGCTTCTAAAATAGTATCAGATCCTGACGGCTGTTCCGCTGACACTGACCATGAGCATCCCGTTTTTCTCGCCGAGGACTTCATAGTCGATATCCACACCGATGACGGCGTTTGCTCCAAGATTTCTCGCCGTGGTTTCAACTTCTTCAATAGCCACGTCGCGGGCTTTTCGAAGTTCTTTTTCATAGATCCCGGCACGACCGCCCACGATATCACGGATACCCGCGAAGAGGTCTTTGAACATATTTGCTCCCATTATCGCCTCGCCGGTGACGATACCAAAGTATTCACGTATGGGTTTTCCTTCGATGGTCGGTGTAGTGGTGATAATCATGATTAACCCTTTCTGGTATTCATCCTAATACGGATTGTGATCCGCTACTTGTTCAGAACGTTATTATATCGTAACCCGCTTCGAGGTATTTCGCCAGAGCGGGATGACCCGCCATGTCATTGCACAGGGGAAGATATTGTGCTTGAATACCTTCCAGTGCCTTCATCTTGACTGCACATGCCCGGCACACACAGTCTATAAGTTTCTTATCCTTTACTTCAGTGTACAGCTTGCCGAAGGGCGTGTCGGGATCATTGAGTTCGTTGGCGAGTTTGGTCGCACTCCCCTCGATCACTACCTTAACCTCATATCCCCGTTTCTCCATATCCAGAGCGTTGAGCAAGACATGCACAAAGCACATTGGTTCGCCGTTGAATGCTACGAGTACGATTCGTTTATTCATCTTGTATCCTTTCAGTGTGTTCCAGAAGCCATTTGTTGAATCCTTCTGAGCCGGCATTCTCAACCATCTCCCGGAGCGACACATAGTTCAGAAGATATCGGATAGTTGCTCCATACGTCAGATAACTGCCCCGATTTTTATCATGTAATACCGCATGGATGTTGACGGTATTCATTCGAACGTCAGCAAATTGACCGGCTGCATAAATAGCGAACCCCTCAAAAAACCAAAGGGGACCCATGGCTTCCTCATCGTTGTTCAGAATTCGGATATGAAGCCGGTGTGCCATCTCATGAGTGATGAGTTTTTCGAACGAGTGCTTTTCGATTCCTTGAGGATAAATACTGCTGTAGACATCTGGAGAAATTGACATGAAAATGTCATTCTCCAATGCCGCCGATACCGTATCAGGCAACGCGGTTGAAGGATCGGCTCCTGCAGTCTTGAGTAATGCTTCGATGAATTTCAATTGATCATCGTATATTTCCGCTCGTTGTGCGAAGCTCTTTTCAATATGACGACCCCACTGGTGACGGAGGGCAAAATCCCGCAGTCGGCGTTGGGCATTTATCAGATCCCTCTGCAATTCATCCCGGTGAGGTTCGAGGGATTTCGAAAGCATGAGGGGGATATCGTAAACACCTCGTTCGATCATGCGCATCGTATCTTTGCCTTATATCGTTACTCAGATTGATCGTATCGTATAAAAGTAACTTCTCAGCGCCCTTTCCACACTGGATCGGATGCATGAAGACCCGCTTTATCTAATACAGAAACCGAACCGTTTTGAAGATCAAGGAGGCAAAGAAATGGCCCGACTTCTCCCTGCTGACCGTACGCGCTGGCGCTGAATACGATGTGTCGACCATCGGGGGAGAAGTCCAGGTAGATAAGACCCCGCTTTGCGCAACCGCTCAGGTTTGATTCCTGGGGCAACGGGTAATAGTGTGCTTCACCGGAGCGTACGTCCATCAATACGATAATGTGTGGGGAAATTGCGATGTCCGCTTCTCCCTGGCTCATATACGCAACCGTCCGTCCATCAGGCGAGAAGGTCAATCCGGAATATTCGCTGACTTCAAGCGTACCTGTCCACCCACCGGTTGTACCGGTGGGAACGGAAAAAGTGCGCAGGTTCTTGCCTGATATAGAATCGCATACGTAGACACGGAGATTATCTGCATAAATGAGAATATCATCAGTTGGTGAGAAAACGGGCCCCAATCCACGCTTCTTCATCACGTCGGGTACGAGTTCATCGTCGTGATAGACTGCCTGCTGTTTACCTGTATCGAGATTGATGGACACGACTTTGTACCAGGTACCAATCGCCATGAAGCTGTGATCATATGCCCCGCTGTTCCAATCATGAACATCGATGGTTCCCACATGCTTGGAACTTTTAATAGTGAATGCCAGCAGTCTCCCGTCCCGCGAAACCGTGGGATGTCGTACCTGCATCTCCATATCAGCGGGAAATGCCAGTTCGAATGGTTTACCCCTGACTTCACCCGTGAGGCGCGGTTGCCGGGGATGCCTGATCGCAAAGATCAAAACAGAGCCATCTGAAGAGATTCCCGGACTACAGATATATTCATCGGAAAACGTTTGTATTGCCTCAACAGCCTGTGTTCGAGGATCGATCCCGTACCATACGTATTGGTCCTGCCCATCGTCCATGATAAATCGTATACCGGACCCGGCGAGTCCCGATACCGGGCTGTTCCTTTTTTCTTGATGTGCACTTTGCTGCGGAGCGTCTGTTGTCGATGATTCATCTTCCCAGATGACGTCTTCATCGGAGTATTCCGCTTCCATGGGAAACAGTTCCAGCGCGTATTCCTCTCCCATTGACAGGATCCATCCCTCTTCCTGTTCATAGCAGAAAAACGACAACTCTCCGCCATCACCGTAGCGAAGCGTAAGCATGTCATCGATCAGTTGATATGAGAACCGTTCTCCATCGATATCCCCGGTACCATCCGCCCGAAAAACGATGTATGACGTTTCGCCAACAGTATCCACTCCGAGCCACTGGCCCGTAAGGCTTGCGGAAAATGATTGTGAGTTGATAAGAAGTACCATGACCAGTAGTTTTTTTATGAATCCCAAGCTCATGTTGATCACTCCTCTCGAAGAATCATAACAATCTCATTCGGAATATAATTGATCTTGCCGAATGAATCGTTGTGAATCCTCCTTGATGCGGGAATCACGTAGCCGTGATATCAACTTCCTGGCCGCCATTCCCGACGGTCCAATGCACACAATCCGGGAACATTGGCATACTCCTGATTATGAACATCCCTTTTTAAACTGAGGGGCATTGCACATACAATATTCAATCTGTCAATTCCTGAATCATTTCGCATACACGAGTTGCAGTTTTAATGCGTGGCCATCATAGGCCCGGATATCGATATCGTCCCGGCCGGTCAATCGACGGATTTCTCTCCGGAAAACAAGATTTTTATATCTCAAGCGAAGGTACATGTCCCCGAAAAGCCAGATATCGAATCCGCCGCCAACGCCTACTGTTTCAAACTCCACCGAATCATCGCTTTCGAGGTGAAAGAAACTCAGATCATAGCGGGTTTCGGCTGAAACGCTCAGGCGATGATTGAGAGCATGCCGAATCTCAATGATATCCCAGGCTATGCGAAACCGTGTCTGGTCATTTATCCGCCAATTGGCATAGGGAAGAAAGTTTATCGGGGCTCTCCAGCGGCCAAAATGGTTCATGAAAAGAACGCCCAAACCGAGCGTGAGTTGATCGGAGTATTTAATCCGATGGTCATAAATTACGTGAAGGTAGAGATCATCGGACGATAATGAGTTTGCTTCGTATGCGACCCCGCTTCCAAGAAGCAGGCTGCCCCGGTGCTTAGGATGGTCGAGGAGTGATATGCCGCCGAAAATGCCGTATCGTAAAAGAAGGGCATCGGAATCCTTCTCACGGTATCTTCGCGATCTGTTCATACCGTCCATTTCTACCGCTGCAAATACCGATCTTCCGCCGATTCGGAATGATGGCAGGGTCCAATATGCCCACCATGTGGGAAATCGATTGTCGCGTACCAGCGTATCAGAGGAAACGGTAGCACCCCAATAGTTTTCAATCTGAACCGTCCCGAGATCATCCTGGTGATCATTATACTTCGTTTGAGCGTTCGAAAAGTCGGGTACGAAACTTAATGTAGCAAGATACAGGAGGAAAAAGCAGCACCATGAAAAACGAAATCGGGATTTCATACGGTAACTCCCCTCTATAAACGATCTCAAACGACGGGAGCATGTTATGCTTTCAGGTAGCACTTATCATCAGTTTTAGACTCATAAGATAGAATCCAGAAGAGAAACACAGGCTAAGATTAGGACTTCGTATCCAGGAATTTCAAGACAAATCGCAAACACCGTTCTGACCGTTCCCGAATAGCCTGTTGTTCCGGATGAAGCCATACAACGGCATTTGCCCACAGACCTATATGAACATCAAGGGCAGCCGTGAACAGGTCAAGAAGCCGGATCTGCTCGGGGGAAATTGATCTGATGTCGCTATAGGCATGCAAGAGAGCATCACGATATCTCATATAATCACGCTCTTCTCTGCAATGCTCCAGCGCAACGGCAAGGTCGTATATCCAATAGCCGGGACCACATTCATCAAAATCAATGGCTCGTGGTTCATTACCATGAAATATCAGATTAGCATCGACCCCCAGGTCCGCGTGTATCAGTCCATACACGCTTGTATCTCTACCAAGTAAATCCATGGCCCCGCGTATGCGTTCGGCGACCGTTTGAAATGGGAAAAGATGCGAGTCAGGAAGGAGAGACCACGTATCATGCACAGGCAAGCAGAGTTTCGGTATATCCTCAAACAGACCGGTAAAGTCGTATTGTCGAGTATGTGAACTGTTGGATAATTTCCACTTGGAAGAGAAATGATGAAGTCTGGCCATGAGACGACCCTGGGATGCATAATGGAAACATCGGGCGTTTAGCCCAATTCTTCTGCCTCGTACCCATCTCAAGAGGGAACAGTAATGCATACGTGGAATACCGGGATCGGATAGGGAGATAAATAATGCGCCTTCCGGCGTGGTCACTGGTTCAGGAACCGGCAAATCGCATTCCCTTCGCAGGGCGCGAAGCCACGATAATTCCAAATGAATTTCTTGTTCTTCTCTGTATCCGGGCCAGTGAAGCCGTAATAGAAACTGACCGGGTTCGAATATGCTTGTATCACACTCTCTTCTATTCATCTCCGGTGTATATACATGATACAAGATGTTTCCGGCGTTCCGTATGAGTTTAATTTGAGCATTACCCAAGCCATAGGCCTCAATCGCCTTGCGGGCAATCATTCTCATTCTCCGCGTTTTGCCGGACCGCGTAAGAGTATCGAATGGTTTCATTGTCGATTTTGTATTCATAGGTTTATAGTCTCATCGAATATGGCGTAAGATATAGCTTTGCCATGAAACAGGCGAAAGTTTAGTAATCTAATATCTTAATATATCATGGTGTACGATATTACATTCATTGATGTTCAGATGATACCATCTGGATATCGATTCGATTTCCCCAATACCATTTATACAGTATGGATCGCCGAGGATGGAATTATCCTTGACTTTATCTTGATTGTTATATACAATATCTATCGGATTAGTAGAATATCGGCGTGTAACAGCGAGAGAACCATGAAACTTTCGGTAAAAAGTGAATATGCCTGTCTGGCACTAATACATCTCACGAAGCATCATGGGAAAGAAAAGCTGTGTCCTATCCGCGAGATAGCCGAAGCCCAGCATATACCTCGTAAATACCTGGAACAGATACTAATCAGTCTGAAACGCGGTGGATATGTGAAGAGTTATAAAGGCGCTGAAGGCGGGTATCGTCTGGCGAAGGATCCAGCTTCTATCTCGGTTGCTGAAATCATTCGTTTCATGGATGGTGCATTGGCTCCGGTGGAATCGGCAAGCAAATATTTCTATGAGAAAACACCTATAGAGCGTAGTGAAAAGCTGCTTCAGGTTCTCAAACAGATCAGGAATCATGTATCCGAGATACTGGAGAGTGTAACGTTTGATAAGCTATCATGAAGGATATTTTTTTCTCTATATATACTACTATATAGATAGATTATATATAATAAACGGATATAGAAGAGTATCAAATCTGTTGAATTAACCATGATTTTTGTCCGCAATCGTGGAAAGAAAGGGGTGACCTCATGGGTATCGATTTTCAAACGGGACTTGGTATCGGTGTTATGGCGTTTTTTGCCGAGTTCATCGATTCATCCCTGGGAATGGGCTATGGAACGACGCTGACACCGTTACTCATGCTCATATTCGGTTTCGAACCTCTTCAGATCGTTCCCGCGGTTTTGCTTTCTGAACTTGTGACGGGAGTATTGGCGGGCTTCACGCATCATTCAATGGGCAATGTGAACTTCAGACCTCAAACCATGAGTCTGACTCGAATATTCTCCGGTCTAAAACGATCCGGTGGAGTTGATGCCATAACTCACGGTCTTCCCGTTCACCTGCAGATCGTCATGGCGTTGGCTCTGGCAGGCGTCCTGGGGACTGTAATTTCGGTATTCATTGCCATCTCCATTCCGAAGTTTTGGCTCAAGCTGTATATAGGCGTTTTGGTGGTAACAATCGGCGTGGTAATATTAGGAACATTGAAGAGGGATTTCGGCTTTTCATGGAAAAAGATCTGGGCTCTGGGGTTCATCGCCTCATTCAATAAAGGTATGAGCGGCGGTGGATACGGACCGGTTGTTACCGGAGGTCAGATCATCTCCGGCGTGGAAGGAAAGAGTGCTGTGGGTATAACCTCGCTTTCTGAAGGGCTTACCTGTCTCGTCGGAGTAATCATGTATGTGGTGCTCAAAGAGAATACGGACTGGCGGCTCGCCCCATATCTCGTGGCGGGAGGTATTCTTTCCGTTCCGATCTCCGCATATGTGGTAAAAATATCGAAAACGTATTGGTTGCGGGCTGGTATAGGTGTCACCACCGCCGCATTGGGATTATTCACCCTCTATAGAGTCATTGTACCTGTTCTCAAGTAAGGAATACATGATGAAGCTCAACGTATCTATTCGTCTTATGGTCTCACTCATCTGTATGATGCCATGTATCGCTTCGGCGGGGGATGATGTGCAGCTGTGGAGTCGTATATCGTTCAGCTCTTCCCCCACGGAAAAAGTAAAACTGAGTCTGGACGAAGAGTTTCGCGTGGGAGAGGATATACAAAAACTGTGTTTACACCGTTCAAATCTCAGTCTCAGTCATAATACGACGCCATGGTTGCATATCAGCATTGATTACTGGTATAGCACACAACTGAAGGGAGCCCGTCGTATCCATGAGCATCGTCCGCATTTGAACGCGACCTTCAAAACTCAATTACAGCCGTTCACTATTCATTTCGCCCATCGGCTCGAATGGCGGATGGTCGAGAATGCCGATAAGAGCTGGAGGTATAGGGCGCGTCTGAAAATGATATTTCCCATTCGGGATAGTCGTTTCCAGCCGTATGTTGCAGACGATCTGTTTGTTCGATTGAAGGATACGGACGTCGATCTTCATCGTATCTATATAGGATCTAAAATTCGGCTAAACGAACTCGTCTCTTTGGATTGCTATTATCTCCTCAATATGAAAAATCGTGAAACATGGGTAAATGATCACGTCATCGGCACGGCGTTCGGGGTGGGATGACGGGTGAGATGTATGGGGTGGATAAGTTTCCACCCCATACATTGTTCCATAGGAACGATGCGAACAACCGATTCGGTTAAAAATCGATTACAAAAGATCCATTTTTATAAAGGAGTTCATCGTCAACCCGGATTTCTCCACCTTCTCTCAGATCACAGATCATATCCCAGTGGATTGCTGATTCATTCTTCCCACCCGCTTCGGGAAGACCGGCGCCGATGGCCATATGAAAACTACCATTGATCTTCTCATCGAAAAGAATCGAGCGGGTGAATTTCGTGATCCCTTCATTTGTTCCGATGGCGAACTCGCCAACCAACCGTGATCCTTCGTCAGTATCAAGGACGCTTTGGAGAAACTCCCCTCCTTTGTCAGCGGCCGCTTTGACGACTTTCCCGTTCTCAAACCACAGTCGGACGCCAGTCACTTCTCTCCCCTGATAGATGGTTGGATACGAGAAACAAACGTGACCATTCATGCTATCTTCTACGGGACTTGTGCACACTTCCCCGTCAGGCATGTTCTGTCGACCATTGCAGTTCATGAAGCTGCGCCCGGTAATTTTCAGACGAAGATCCGTTTCCCGTCCCGTTACATGAACGGTATCCTTTCCCTTCAACCATTGAACGATTTTCTCCTGCCATGAAGAAAACCGCTTCCAGTACCCGACAGGATCATTCATATCGGGAAGACATGCCCCATAGACCATATCTTCGTATTCCCGGAGACTCATATCGGCATCCTGGGCATTACCGGTCATGGGAAACTGTGTACCGACCCACCGGAGACTGCCGTCGCCCATGCGTTGCATCATGGTCTTCATGAGTTCTGACCGCGCTTGATTGGATAATTGCAGACGATCTGGAGCGACATTAGAGAGTTCCTTTGTATTATCGGAGCCCATTATGGTGATGGCAACATCATATATTTCCAGTGCCATTTTCAGTGGTTCTGGGATATGTTTGAGCTGATCATCCGATGCATGGGACATAAAGAGCTGGCCCATGCCGGGAAGCTGAGGGATCACCAGTGGGTGTCCGCCCGCCTGGAGCGTTTGTATATAAATCTCCTTGATCAGTGGTTCCGAGAGGACATGTCCCTGGATGAGTACACGATCTCCTGGCTTGACGGCAGTAGAGTATTGAACAAGGACCTCGGATAGTTTCTCGATTCGGGGATCAGGCATATGGCAGTTCTCCTTTGGATACAATGAAAAGCTCACCGCCTAAAAGAATACATGTTGTTGCAGGATGAATCAGTCGCCGTGAGACCTGCCATAGGGAACAATCCTGCTTCGTGAATGTGGCTGCGAAAAAACAATTCCGCCTTGTTAACAGAGCAGGCCATACACTATTCTAATATTAGAATAGTGCACGGTTTTCGTATTTTGATGTCGTGCCGGCAGACGGTGCTATGTTAGCCGATCGGTATCGGTTGGCACAGGTTCTTTTCGTCGTTCGCCACCCGCCCGCATGATTTGCAGATGTATTTCGCATTGTTGACCAATGGCTTTATCTTATCGAGATCGAGATTACAGGGACAACAGGCAAGAGCGCACATTTTATCCTGGTGATTATGTTCCGAATGCATGGGAAAATCTCCTTTCATGCTGAATTGATTGCTGTGTACTACTCGTAATTTAGTATATGTATGAATCTATTTCATCTGTGACGGAGCAAGCCATAGTTCCGCATCGCGGATTGTGTTGAATACCCGAACCTGCAATCCTCGATTAACGGCCGTGGTTTCCCAGAATGATGCGTCGTCCATCTGTTCTCTTTTACAGACGATCGCCAGCTTCGCCATCCCGGGGACGTGTTCCGCGATGTACTTCGCGGATTCGAATGTATCGAACGTATCCAGTTCGTAGTGGAGTTCGGTTTCATCACACAGTGCACTCTTGGCATTATGTGTCTTTGCGGCTTCGATTATTGCCAGACCATACTCCTTAACCTGTTGGAGATTGTCATCATTGCCAGAGGCTTTTACCCTTAGAAGGTCCCCGTCGATTCCAATCGTGTATTTGATAGCCATCGTCGAATCCTCGGTGAAGTAGCACAATCCACAGTAGCACGAAATAGTACCAATGTCCGTCGGCATGTCGATCGAAATAGCAATATTAACGTAGGGAAAGCGGATGTTCCATGCAAGAACATTCCTTTATGCTCAAACATCCAAACCGTGGAAAAAGATGGTGCAACGGATCAGGCGGTTATGTCAATGAAAGTCAGCGAATATATCCTCTCTCGTATTCACATTGAATACAGGGAGAGCTAATTCGAGGATTGCAGCCCGAAATCAGATCAGCGAACACTAACTCGTATCCGTTCCTCTGCGATGTAGTCCGCCAGTTCTTTTGCAAACGGGCTGTATAATTGTAGCCGTTTGATATCAAAATCAGTATTGAGATACTGCATGCGTAGTACATCGCCGTCAGGGGCGAAACACGGGCCGAGACCACTGAAAAAGAATCCCTGATTTTCAGCAATTTCACATAGCGCCGGGGTTCCGCTTTGCGCCAGTGGCAGTTCTAAAATGATGACTTCCGCTCCCGCGAGTTCACAGAGATCGTTCAGCGTTCTGGATAGCTCCGTGGGAGAGTCAATCCCTACCCGGGGAAATCGTATAAAGCCGACTTCAAGTCCCTTGTGGAAAAGAACCGATACGTTGCTTTGTCCTTCCAGGGGATCGCCGTTCTTAAATATGGCAGGTCGATCGAGGTTAATGTAGAGGCGTTCAATCATATCCTTGTGATGATTCGGGGCATAGACCGTTGTTTGAAGCGGCTGCCCGAGATTCCTGAAATACAGCATGACCGTTTCACGTTGGGGAAGCGGTTCGCTTTTTATCTTCTTGAATCGCAGCTCACGGGGTACAAGCCCCAGAGAAATTCCGGCAACACGTGAGCCGAACCGCTCATTTACACGTTGACTGAAGATATGACTTGTAACCGGTTGGCTATAGAAACCCTGGAGACCGAGTTTCTCCCCTTCTTCAGTGAGAAAAGCCCTCATTCGTTCCATGAGTTTCCTGCCCCGGTGCTCCGGCCTCACAACAGCTTGACCGCTTTCAGCTACGATACCGAGATCCGGTCGTTCAAGCGCGTAATGTCCGACGATCTCTCCATCTTCCGCAACAGCCACAGCAGAGAGCAACTCTCCGGTTTCGTTCATGCGGACTATCCGATCGGGGTAGTAGAGATCTTCAATTGGATACGTGTACCCATATGCTCGATAGATACATTGGGATACATAAATGGCTTCTTCCGGCCGAAGCCTCCGAACTTCATATTTTTGTTCCCGTGCCCGAGGTGTCTCCTCATCAAATGGTGTCAGCTCTTGTGCGGGTAATTGTTGTGTCACGTCCGGTTCTTCGAGATGTACGACGAGCCTCAGTTCCTTTCCCGCTTTTCCATGATGAATCCATCGTGCTTCGTCGACGGCTTGTCGTATCAGGTAAAAACCGAGCCCCCGCGCGGAAGCCTTTTGAACGTCTTCCGTGGAGGGCGGCGTATAGTCGGGTACGGATGAAGGATCGAAGGGCAACCCTTGATCACGAATAGCAACCGTTAGTTCAGAGGGAGATACCGATCCTTCTATATCGACAGATCCGGATTCGCCCGGTTCAAAGGCATGTTTAATGATGTTGGTACAGGCTTCATCAGCGGCAAGAACTAATGCCTCGGTTCTATCCTCCTCGAGTTCGGCTATTGCAGAGATTTCTCGTATGAAGGTTCGTATAAGTTGGAGGAATCCCATGTCGTTCGAAACGGTGAGAGTGGCGGTGACTTCCTTGTTCATGAGAAACGAATCCTTGAATTGCCCGAGTTGAGCCTTATGAAATTATTGATCTACCAGCCTTCCACTGCGTCTTCCAACTGATCGACCATGGGGATAATTTTGTCAAATCCGGCTATTACGAAAACATTCCGGACATTTTTCGGAAGAGAAAAAAGTCGGATCTGACCCCCGGATTTCGACGCCTCCTGTTGTACGCGCAGTATGGCACCGAGACCTGCGCTGGAGACAAACCGTACGTTACTGAAATCCAATGCAAGTCTAATATGGCCTTTCTGAAGCAGATCAGAGAGCATATTATTCAGCCTATTCGAAGTCAGCGCGTCCAGATCTCCTTCGATGCTGACAACCGCATAGGTTTTTTTGAGTGTATCTGTAGTCACCTTGAACATCGATCCTCCCGCGTGTTTGTACACGGGGCAATATAGGTATTCTCGATTAAGCGTAAATCACAGCTATCAACCTTGCGCCCTATACGAGAAAACGATATCATGAATACAGATCCAAAATACGTACGTACATTCGACTTTTCACTACATGATCCATATACGTGGTTTCGTATACGTTCCGGTTGATACGGGGAGTTTTTAATGAGCGAATTGCATAACGGTGAACTGGTACGTCTGCAAACGGAAAACCGGCGGTTGCGAAGAGCACTCGAAGAATTATCGATCTTGAACGAGATCGCGACCGCGATAAGCTCGACGCAGGCACTGGATCGGATTTTGGATCTGATCGTTAAAAAATGCGTCAAGCATCTTAAAGTCGAGCAGGCCGCTGTTATGCTTATGGATGAGAACAAGCAGGACAAGCCGTTCGAGACCGTCATACGCCGGGGTGATACAGCGCGGGATCGATTGCCGTTTCGATTGGACACTCAGCTTACGGGATGGATGCTTAAATATAGGAGTTCACTCATAGTGAACGATTTCCTGACCGACAAACGTTTCAGTACGTATCCTGATGATACGTTCCCAATAAAATCCCTCATGGCCGTTCCCCTCACGGCAAAGGGTGCGATGATAGGTCTCATCAGTGTTTTCAACAAGCGTGCGGATGCTGAATTCGGCGAAGAAGATCAAAGACTCCTGACGATAATTGCCACGCAATCTGCACAAGTCATTGAAAATGCACGACTGCTCGAAGAGGAACAGGCGCTCCTGAGAATGCAGGAAGAGCTTCGGTTGGCCTATGAGATTCAAATAAATCTGCTACCGACCAAATCGCCGATGATTCCGGGGTATGAAATCGCGGGAAGAAGCATTCCGGCCAAAGAAGTTGGAGGCGATTATTATGATTTTATCCCCATCGACGATGATCGTCTTGCATTCTGCCTTGGAGACGTCTCCGGCAAGGGAATGCCCGCTGCTCTTTTAATGTCCAATCTCCAGGCCACGGTAAGAGCTCAGACAACAACGGAAACGACTCCCGGTGAATGTGTTACGAACTCAAATCGTCTTCTCTACTGCAGTACAACTCCCGAAAAGTTCGCCACCTTTTTCTACGCGATTCTTGATACTGAAAAAGGTCAGCTGCATTTCTGTAATGCGGGCCATAACTACCCGTTCCTGCGGTCGGCTGCCGGGGAGATTAAACGACTTACTACGAGCGGCATCGTTCTCGGTGCTCTCGATTCATTTTCGTTTGAGGAGGACAAAGAAGCATTCAGTTCAGGAGACATTCTTCTCGTTTTTTCCGATGGGATTTCCGAGGCGATGGATGATGACGATGAGGAGTTCGGCGAAGAAAAACTCGGTGATCTCCTCGCTGCTCATCATTGCGATTCGGTGGAAGTACTGGCAGATGCGGTATTCGATGCCGTAGCGAATCATACGGGAGATTCACTGCAATCAGATGATATGACACTTCTCATTATAAAGCGCGTATAGCGCTCTTGTTTGATAACCCCCGTTCTAGCCGGGAAGCCCCGCACCCGAGGCATTGCATGCGCGACGAGGCTCCTTGGGATGCTGCGAAAAGGATTGGATTTCGCTCTAGCTGCGACGCGATGGCGTCTATCCTGAACGTTTAACCGTGTTGCGATGTGCAAGCTGTGCCCCGGTTTTGTCTCCAATGAAGGAGGCCCACACGCATGTGTGTTGGAGACTTCACTCAATATTCCAGGTATCCTTACTCATTGGTTTTTATCCATTGGTGGAAGACCATGGATGTGCCGTCGATGAAGGCGGATTTATTGCGCGTTCGGGGGTGATATCGCCTCGCAATAATAACGGAACCGGAAATCGAGAATTCGCTCGTAGCGCTCTACGGCACAAGCCGGAATGTCTCATCGTATTGGTGGTAAAGCCGGAAGACGTAGTTGAGTGCAACCATGATATCTCGTACTGATCATAGGATGTGGGTAATTTCCTGCGGGTATTGCGGAGGAAGAAAAGGCTTGCGTTCCCGGTGTATGGGGATCATACTCCGGAAGTAATCGGGATTCCCGACGGTTCACCCGTCTAGGCCAGGAAGCCTCGTATCCAACACGTAGGATGCGCGATAAAGCCCATACGCTTTCTTGTCGGAGGCATTACGTGGTTTTCCGTCTATACATGAGCAGAGAGACCATGAACAGTGAAAGATTACAAAGAGATGTGAATTTTGGACTATTGGCGGTCAATTCACCGGGGCATCAATTCATATCGGTTATCGTTTTTGCGTTAATGTGTTTTATGATAAACCCCGGGTATTCACAGTCTATTCATGTGGATTTCGTGGAAGCGGTGTCCGGGCGGATCATTGATCTCGCGGTGAGCGGACAGGGGCGCATTTATCTCCTCGGTGAAGATGGACTCATTACCGCAATGCGGCCACCGGAAGAGCCACGCAGGATTGTCACGCGTGAGAATGTGAATAAACGTTTTTCCTTCGATTCGCCCGCGGCTGTAGCCGTAGACCGCCATGGAGATATTTTTATCTGTGACGAAAAAGAAGGGACTGTCACCAGATTCGATTCAAATGGGATGTATATATCACATTTCGGGCCTGCAATGACCAAAAGCGACGCGATTGATTCCCCCGTTGATCTCGCAATAGATCTTTTCGACAGAGTCTTTGTGGCCGATAAAGATAGATACGTTCATATCTACAATACTCAGGGAGTATATCTCGGCAGGTTGACCGATGTCGATAAGCCAGTGGATGTCGGGGTTGACGGCTTTGGAAATATCTATGTTCTCGATTCAAAGAACTCGGCTATCCAACTCTATGACGTACATTTCGCTTCAGTGGCTCGTATTCCCCTTAAGACAATTTCAGAACCGGAAATAAAATCTCCTGAAGCACTATTCGTCGAACCCGATGGAACGGTATACGTAACAGATCTGAAAACGAGTCAGATTGTGGCGTTTTCTCCATTGCTCCCATCGGAAGCGCCTGTACTCTGCTACACCCGGATTGGCATTGAGGGCGAAGGTCGCGGGGAGTTTAGAAAACCTGTCTCCGTTGCCGTGGACGGCTATGGCCGACTCTACGTTGCAGACGAAAAAAACAATAATGTCCAGGTGTTTGAATTTACGGGTTTTGCCGAGCAAAAACGGAGGATCAGATCTTCCGATACATGGGCATTACCCGTCACCGTCGAGTGGATGGGAGATATCCGACACAGCAACAACCCGGGCTCTTCCGGTTTGGAATCGTTCACCGTTGATGAACATGGCACCATCTACTGCGTCGATTCCGAGGCGCACTCCATATCGGCCTATGATGCGGACGGGCAGTTTGTCATGACCTTCGGGACAATGGGCGAGGAACCGGGGAGGATGAAGTATCCCCGGGCCGCTGTCGCAAGCGATAAGGACCTGTTTGTTCTGGATTCCGGTAATCATCGGATCCAAACGTGGAGTATGACGGGCATGTTCCAGAGCCAATTCGGATCGAAGGGAAGGAAACCTGTTGAGTTCAATTCGCCGACTGATTTGATCCTGCATCCCAACGGTGCCCTGGTTATAGCGGACAAGAATAATAATCGAATTCAAATAATCGGAACGGATGGCGAACTGCTTACTGTTGTGGGTAGTATTGGAAAAGAACGATTGGAAAAACCGACCGGTGTTGCCGTCGGTTCAGAGGGAAAACTGTATATCTGTGAAGAGGATCGTCGCTTGATCAAAGTAATAGATATATCAAAAGAAACAGTGAGTACGGTGAGTGGTCTAGACAGAAGTCTATTCCAAATGCCCGTTAGTATCGCGGCCGATGAACGAGGAATGCTGTACGTTCTCGACGCTCAAACCGGTATTTTTGTCCTTGAAGATGGATCGAGGTTGATAGCGCATTTTGCCTCGTATGGTAATCTGGTCGGTCAGTTTATGCAGCCGACTGAGATCCGTATTGCCCCCGGAGGTGAGATACTCGTTTCAGATGCCGTGCACAATAAGATTGCCGCATTTCGGCTCGGGAACCTTGCCCAGGGCGCGGTAACGGGAGAGGTTTTGCCACCTCCTCCCTCCGGAATGATATCTCTTCTTCGAAGCGACACACCCATTGCAACTGATAGTCTCAGGTATGATGGGTCATTTCTGATTCACGAAGTTTCTCCGGGAGAAGTCACTGTGTCGGTGAATGCAGCGGGATTCACGCAAACCAACATCGTTACCGCATTTGTTACTGCGGGCAGCGTTATACAATGTGAGCCTCTCATTCTCCAAAAGAATGGGGAAATTTCCGGTGTCGTCATACCGGCTGCGCAGGGAGCAGTCGTTACACTCATGAAGAATATGGATATCGTCAGGGAAACCAGTTCGGATCCCGGTAACGGCACGTATTACTTCGATGATATCCGTCCGGGAATCTATTCCATAGCGGTGAAAGCTCCCGGATATACCGGGATGGCCATACCGAAGCCGATACATGTTCAGAGCGGAACGACTCTTCCGGACACGATGTATCTGAAACGGCCTGGTTCGGCCGGCGGGGTAGTAACACCCCCCGAAGCAGGGGCCATGGGTACGATTTACATCGATTCCGTCAAGGTGGCTCTTTTCGCGGTTCGATCGGATAACGGTGTATTTGAGACGCCGGAGCTGTATCCCGGTGTCTATACAGTTGCTCTCGAGGCGGACAATTATATACCCCGTGAACTTTCGGGGGTTGAAATTCATGAAGGCGAACGATTCGACATGGGCGTCATACAGCTCGAGCGGGTTAAAATGACCACCCCGGAGGCCTTGCGTCTGCTGAATGAAGCCAAAACGCTCCATCTCGCGGCGGATTTCGAGGGAGCTCAGGCTATTCTGGACAGCGTCATAACCACGGAGGAAATGTCAACAAGCGATCTCGCAACGGCCAAGCTTTGGCTCGCCTATTCATACTTTCCTTTTTCGAAACACAAGGATAAGGAAATGGCCGCACTACGAGAGGCTATATCACTCGATCCCGATATAACAGTTGACGAAAGCTTCTCACCGGGCTTCATACAGGACATTGATGCAGTCAGAAGTAGTCTCCATCCCCACGTAAACGAAGAATAGCCGGAAACCGGCACAGAGGATTGGGTTAGTGATCGGCAGGCTCGTTACACATCATAAAATCCTGGAAGAACTCGGACAAGGTGGTATGGGAGCCGTCTACAAGGCGGAGGATACCAAGCTCAAACGAATCGTGGCGCTCAAATGCCTCCCTCCTGCACTTCTATCCGATACCGAGGCCAAACAGCGGTTTCTTCAGGAAGCCCTCGCCAGTTCCGCACTGAATCATCCCAATATCGCCACCATATACTATACCTTTGAAGACCAGGGTCAGGAATTCATCTGCATGGAATATGTTGAGGGCAAGATGCTCTCGCGTCTTATGACGGAAGGACGCCTGCCCACCGGTGAGGTGATCGATATCGCACTTCAGATGGCGGATGGTTTGGCCGAAGCGCATGCCAAGGGAATCGTGCATAGGGATATCAAACCGGATAATATCATGGTAACCCCCCGCGGTCTCGTGAAGATCATGGATTTCGGTCTTGCGAAGTTACGGGGTTCCAGCGGGCTTACATTGGCGGGTAGCACTCTCGGAACGATCGCATATATGTCACCGGAACAGGCCCAGGGGCGTCCGGTGGATCACAGATCGGATATCTTTTCGGCGGGAGTTGTTCTTTACGAGATGCTATCGGGAAATCGTCCGTTCGAAGGAGAGTATGAAGCTGCAATTCTATACTCCATTCAGAATGAAGAGCCCGATTGGTTCGAAATTCAACCGGAAGAAGTGGCGGACAATCTCGCGACTGTCCTCGATAAATCACTCCCGAAAAATCCGGAGGAGAGATACCGGTCCATGGAGGAGATGGTCGCCGATCTGAAAGCCGCGAAGAAGATTCTTGAGGGAACACCCGTGCCCACGGGATCCGGTGCAACGGTGAGGATTGAAGGCGAGCAAATGCTTCCCGAGCAACTTATTGGAAAAACGCTGGGTAACTACCAGATCATCGAGGAAATCGGCCGGGGTGGCATGGGTATCGTGTACAAGGCGCTGCAGGTTTCGCTCAACAGAATTGTGGCACTCAAAGTCTTGCCGAGGCAGTATACCAACGATCCGGAGTTTCTCGCGCGTTTTGGTAGAGAAGCACGTTCCGCGGCGAGCCTGAACCATCCTAATATCATTCAGATATACGATATCGATAACAAACAGGGCGTTCACTACTTCGTCATGGAGTATATAGAGGGTACAAACCTGATGACGCTCATCGAGAAGGAAGGAGCGCTCCCCCTCGAGCAAGCGGTGGATATCACCTGGGATATCTGTAAGGCTCTTGATTTTGCCCACAAAAACGGCGTCGTTCATCGGGATATAAAACCACATAATATCATGATCACCGATCAGGGCGCCACCAAAGTTTTTGATTTCGGAATAGCCCGGGCTGCTGATAGCGCAGGACTCACGTCCACGGGCGCCAATATCGGAACACCGCAGTACATGTCTCCGGAGCAGGCCCGTGGCGAGATGGGAGTAGATGGAAGGGCCGACCTGTATTCCCTGGGCATTGTGTTCTATGAAATGCTCGTGGGAAGGGTGCCCTTTGATGGAACGACTGCCGTTGGTACCATGTATCGACATGTGAACGAAGCGCCCGATCCCCCATCATCATTAAATCCCGAGGTCCCGCCGGAGATTGACGCCATCGTGATGAAAGCGCTGACCAAAGAGCCGGACGAGCGGTATCAGACCGGCAGGGAGATGATACAGTCGCTGTATGATGCCAAGAAGAAACTTGAGCTGTCGGTGACGAGAACGCCGGAATCCGAGGCCGTCGTGAAAAAGAAGAATAAAGCAATTCCTCTGGTGTTGGGGATCTTTCTTATCCTGCTCCTTGCGGCGGGTGCGGCATATAAACTCGGCTTCTTTTCTTCTACATACGATTTGTTGATTTCGACAGATGTGCCTGATGTGTCGGTTTATAAAGACGGCAGGCTCCTCGGATCAACTCCATTCAAAATGGAAGATGGATCACTCAAACCCGGAAGACATATACTGCTACTCTCAAAAGAAGGGTATGCCGATACGGTATTAGACCTGTCTTTCATGCGCGGTGAAATCATTGAACACGAGGTCTCTATGCCGGAGAGATTCGGGTATCTGACTATGATTCTCGAACCGCCGGATCAGATGATCTTT
>Ga0272441_10003355_pt1 | contig 30525 bp, 26 predicted proteins | sample SSMProp6N_FD_193582 | JGI IMG/M metagenome (GOLD analysis project Ga0272441, IMG submission 193582) | Marine sediment archaeal communities from Little Sippewissett salt marsh, Falmouth, MA, United States - SSM-Prop-6N | ecosystem: Environmental > Aquatic > Marine > Wetlands > Sediment ... | reverse complement strand
TTCCGGCGGGACTGCGGCCGAGGAAAAAAAGCGAAAAATTCGCCGGAATTCCCTTGATGTCCGGCCGGACTCATGCCTTCATATGGGTGATGAGAAGGACGCAAGTCACACGGTGGCCATTGAGGGCGTGGAGGTCACGCGCGCCGAGGGCCCGGCGGACCCGGCCGCGCGCGAGGCGCTGGAGCGGCTGCTTTCCCGCTGGCTCGTGCGCGCGTACCTGCGGCGCTATGCCGGCGGGCACGGTGACGAAACGGAGGGAGCCGTAGCATGATCGCCACGCCCGGCGTCAAGCTCGCGGTCGGCTACCTCCGCAAGTCCACCGAGGACGAGGGCCGGCAGGTCGAGTCCTTCGAGGGCCAGGAGCGGGAGATATCCCGCTACGCCGAGGCCAACGGCTACGCCATCGTCAAATGGTACCGGGAAAGCTACACCGGCACGGAGGTCAAGCGCCGGAAGGTCTTCCTCGAGATGCTGGCCGACGCCCGCACGAAAGCCATCAATTTCGGCTACGTCCTCTGCTACGACATCTCCCGCTTCGGGCGGCTGGACAACGACGAGGCCGGCTACTACCGCCACGAGTTCCGCAAGCACGGGGTCGAGGTGGTATATGCCGTGGAGAACCTCCAGGGCGACGACACGGACGACCTCATCGTCTCCACCAAGCAGTGGCTCGCGCGCGAGTACAGCCGCAAGATCAGCGAGTACGTCTGCCGGAACATCGTCTCGCGCTCGGGCGACGCCAAGACGAAAGCTCGGGCCTTCAACATCGGCCGCGCCGCGCCCTTCGGCTACGACACCCTCTACCTCGACAAGGAGGGCAAGCCCCACAGCATCACCCGGCAGATGTCCGACCGCTCCAAGGAGGTCTACGGCCCGGAGGGCGAGCTCCTGCGGACCCTCCCGCCGGGCACGCGCTTCCAGAAGGCCGACACCGATCTCATGGCGCTGGTGCCCTCGGCACCCGAACGCGTCGAGACGGTCCAGCGCATCTTCCGTTGGTACGTCAAGGAGAACCTCGGCCAGTACGCCATCATGAACCGCCTGAACGAGGCGCTCGCCAACGGCACCGGCTGCGCCTCGCCCACGGGCAAGCCCTGGTGCATCGGCACGGTGCAGTCCATCCTCCAGAACGGGCACTACGCCGGCAGCACGGTCTTCAACAAGCGCTCGATGGGGAAATTCTTCAAACTCGCCGCGGACGGCGAAGGCGTGAGGGCCAAGCGGCTGCCGAAGCATCTGCCGACCACCATCCGGCGCAACCCGAAGGTGGACTGGATCGTCATCGAGAATACTCACGAGCCACTTATCCCGAAGGAGCTTTTCGACGCGGCCCAAGCCAAGCGCCGCGCACGCCACGCCGGCAACACCCAATCGCGCCGGTCGCTGGGCTCGAAGTACCTCTTCTCGGGCAAGCTCGTCTGCGGCGAGTGCGGCTTCCACTTCCAGGGCATCACCAAGAGGAAGCGTGACTGGGTGCGGGAAGGTTACATCTGCGGCGGCTACAAGCTCCGCGGCAAGCACACGTGCCAGGACTGGTTCCTGCCCTCGGACGTCATCGAGCCGGCCGTCCTCGATGCACTCGACCGCGAGGTGCGCTCGCTCGAGCTGTCGGGTGCCGTCGGCCGGGCAGGAGAAGAACTCGGCAACGCCCCCGCCGCGACCGAGCGCCGGCGCGAGGACCTGCGGCGGCAACTCGTCCAGGTCGAGGGGCGCCTCGAAGAGCTCCTCGACTGCATCACGCCCGAGAACAAGGACCTCATCTCTGAGAAGATGGTCGCCCTGCGCGAGGAGCGCGACCGGCTCAAGGCCGAGCTCGACGACACGGCCGTTGTCGAGGCCAAGGCGGTCGCCTCGACGAAACTCGTGGGGCGGCTCGTGAAGCTGGCGAGCGAGCTCCGGGAACTCTGGTCGGTCGCGACCCTGGCCGAGAAGAAGGAATTCGTTTCCCTTTTGACTAACTCCATCTCGATTCATCCAAAAAGGAAAACCGCGTCAATTCGACTCAATTCTAACTACCTGGAGGCTAAAGAACTTACGGCGCCCGAAGGCGCCGAAAGTTTCCTTATTGATGGTCGGGGCGACTGGATTCGAACCAGCGGCCTCTGCGTCCCGAACGCAGCGCTCTAAACCAGGCTGAGCTACGCCCCGACATCGAAAGTGGACGCTATCATAATCATGCGCACCAGGTTCGTCAAGCGCTCCGGCGATGCGACCGCTTTCCTTAACTCGCCGGCGGCTTGACAGGGGCCGCAGCCGCGGGATAATCGTCTCGCCCGAGAACGTTGCACGGAGGAGAAGGGACGTCCCGTGACCGAGCCCGTCCGGCGCATCGACGCCGCGGTCGTCGCCAACGAGCGGCTCAGCCGCGAGTACTACCGTCTCCTTCTCGACGCCCCGCAGATCGCCTGTGGGGCGAAGCCGGGGCAGTTCGTGAACCTGCGCGTGCTCGACGCGCCGGACCCGGTGCTGCCGCGGCCCTTCAGCCTCATGGCCGCGGGCGAGTCGTGCAACCTCCACCGCGACCATGTCGCGGTCCTCTACCGCGTGGCCGGGCGCGGGACGCAGACCCTCTCCGAGCTCGCACCCGGCGCGCGCGTCCTCGCGGTCGGCCCGCTGGGCCAGGGCTTCAGCCCGCCGCCCGATGTCGAGTTCCACGTCGCGGTGGGCGGGGGCACGGGCGTGGCGCCGCTTCTCTTCCTCGCGCACCACCTCGCGTTCCACACCGGGGGCGCGCCGCCGCGCGTGGCGCTCGCGCTCGGCGCGCGCACGCGCGCGACCTTCCCGGACGACGCCTTCTTCGCTGCGCTTCCGGCGGGCGTCCACCTCTCGACCGATGCGGGCGACCCCGGGACCTTCCGGGGCAACGCGGTCGATCTCGCGCGGGGCCTCCTGCCCGAGAAAAGCCGCGCGGGGCTCTACGGGGCGGGCCCGCCGGCCATGCTGCGCGCGCTCGCGCGGCTCGCCGAGGAGCGGGGCCTTTCCTGCCAGGTCTCGCTCGAGGCGCGCATGGCCTGCGGTCTCGGCGCGTGCAAGAGCTGCGCCGTCGCGGTGAGGCCGCGCGGGAGACAGAAGGCACCGGTCTATCGAACCGTCTGCACGCAGGGCCCGGTCTTCGACGCGGCGGCCGTCGACTGGGACCGGTACGCGGAGTAGCTATGCCGGGCGAATCCCTCGGCGGGCGGCTCGACGAGACGTCCATCCGAACGATCGCGATCGAGAACGCGGGCCGCACGGCCGCGATGCGCGCGGCCGTGGGCGCCGCCCCCGGCACGCGCTTCGCGGTCACGGTCGGCGCCCTCGATGCGGGCGCCGCCGCGCTCGTCGCGGCGCGGCACCTGGCGAACTGGGGCTTCCCGGTGCAGGCCTTCCACGCCGGGATGAGGGACATGCTCTCGCCCGCGGCCCGGCGCGAGGCGCGCGTGCTCGAGGCCTGCGGCGTCTCGGCCGAGCCGCTCCTCTCGGGCGCGCTCGCGCGCGAGAAGCTCGCGGCGGTCGAGGCGCCCCGTGCGCTCACCGGCTTCGAGGTGAGTGAGCCGACCGGCCGCGCCGAGGAGGTGGCGGCCGCGGCGCGCGAGCGCTTCAGTGGCGCGCTCACGGTCGAGTGCGGCCTCAAGGTGCGGCCTCCCGCGCCGCGTCCAGAGGACTTCGTCTTCCGGCCAGAGGTCGCACCGTGCTCGCGCGAAGAGGTCCGCATGCTCGACAGCCTCGCAATCCGCGAGCTCGGCATGCCGGGGCTCTCGCTCATGGAGAACGCGGGCTACTACGCCGCGCGCGAGGCGTTCGCCCTTTTGGGCGGGGCCGACGACGAGTGCGTCGTCGTCTTCGCCGGTCGCGGGAACAACGGCGGCGACGGGTTCGTGATCGCACGGCTGCTGGCGTGGTGGGACGTCGCGGACGTGCGCGTCGTGCTCCTGGGCGAAGCGGATCAGGTCATGGACGACGCGCGCGCGAACCTCGACTACCTCGACGCTGCGGCCGTTCCGTGGGAGGAAGCCGCAAGCGAGGAGGCGGCCACGCGCGCCGTGCGCGACGCCGCGGGCGCCGGGCTCGTCGTGGACGCGGTGCTCGGGACCGGGCTCTCCGGCGCGGTGCGCGGGAGCGCCGCCGCGTTCATCGACGCATTGAACTGCGCGGGCGCGCGCGCGATCCTCGCGGTCGACACGCCCAGCGGGCTCGACGCGAACACGGGTGAGCCCCTGGGCGCGGCGGTGCACGCGAGCGTGACGGTCACCTTCGCCGCGGCGAAGGCCGGCTTCTTCTCGGGGCGTGGCCGCGAGCACACGGGCCGCCTCGTCGTGGCGGACATCGGCCTGCCGCGGTCGCTCTACGGAACGGTCTAGGCGTCGCCCAGTCGTGCCAGCGGCACGTGCCGGCCGAATCCCCGCTTGACCCTTTCTCCCGCGTCGCGTAGACTGAGTCTATTGCGCATGGCGCAAACCGCGCCCGCCAAATCCGAGGAGCCTTCCGATGCGGTCACACGTCTTCCCTCTGGTGCTGGGGTTCTTCCTGCTGGGGCCCGCGCTCGCGGCCGGGGGAGAGGCGGAGGGCGCGGGGGACGTTGTCGCGGTCGTGGACGGCGAGAACGTCACGCGTGCCGATCTCGACGCCTTCATCAAGGAGAACCTCCGCGGCCGGCCGGCCTCGCCCGCGGAGAAGGCACGCGTCGAGAAGCAGGCGCTGGACGCGCTCATCAGCCGCAAGCTTGTCCGGAGCTTCGTGGACGGCCAGAAGATCGAGGTCGAACCGGACCTCCTCTTCGAGGCGAAGCTCTACTCCTACCTGCGGTCGAAGATCGAGGGCCCGAGGACCGAGGAGGAGGCGGTCGCGCTTGCCGGGAAGATCAAGGCGGAGCTCGACGGGGGCGCGAAGTTCGAGGACCTCGCGAAGAAGCACTCGGCCTGCCCGTCGGCCCGGGAGGGCGGCGACCTGAAGGACTTCGATCCCGCACGGATGGCGCCCCCGTTCAGCCAGGCGGTCAAGGCGCTCAAGGTCGGCGAGGTGAGCGGGCCGGTCAAGACGCAGTTCGGCCACCACATCATCGAGCGCCTCGCGCTGACCGACCCGGCGGGCGAGGCGCGCGGCGCACTGCACGCGCGCCACATCCTCGTGCAGGTCGTGAACTCGAAGGACCCGCGCGCGGCCCAGGCCGTCCTGGGCAAGCTCATCGAGGACCTGCGCAAGAAGGCGAAGGTCGAGAACCGCCTCGCGCCCGGGGGCGCGGTGAAGGAGTAGTCTCAGCGGCCGGCGAGACGCGCGACCTCGACCGGCTCGAGCGTCAGCAGATTCGGCCAGATTCGCCCCTGGTTGTAGCTCGTCTCCATATGGTGATGGCTGTTCAGCCGCGCGGCGCTGAAGGTCGCGAGCCCCTTTCCCACGCGCTTCGCCACGACCGCGGGCGCGCCCGTCGAGTCGGTCGCAAGAATCGCAAACTCGCGCGGCCGGTCGAGCACGTAGTCGCCGTCGAGCATCGGCACGCGCCGGTAGCGGAGGCGTCCGCCGAGGACGCCGCGCGCGAGCGGGTTCCGCTCGAGGGACGGGGCGAGCAGGAGCAGTTCGTTGTCGCCCTTCCGGTCGGTCTTCCACGCGCGGTCGTGCCGCCGGTAGCGCACGCCGTAGTCGGCCAATAGCGGCCGCTCGTTCTCGCGGTGGCCGAGGCACGCGACGAGTCGCCCGCCCGCTTCGAGAAAACCGTGAAGCTCGCCGCGGTGCGCCGCGAACCAGCGCGCGAGCTTGGGCTGCGCTTCAAAGGCGAGGTGCGAGGTGACGAGCGTGTCGCCCGGGCGCAATCCGGGCCAGAGCGCGTCGAGCTTCGCCGCGCTCGAAGCCTCGAGGTAGTCCTTTCTCTTTTTGAGGTCGTATTTGTCAAGCAGCCACGCGATCGAGCGGCCCTTCCCCTTGCCCACAAGCACCACGCGCCCGGGGAGCCGCCGGCGCAGCGGCACGCCGGCGAAGTCGAGTTCGAGCGGCAGCGTGAAGTGCCTCTGGGCGCGTGCGCGCCGATCGCCCGCGAGCTCCATTTCGACGTCGAGGACGAGGCGCGGCGCCTTGGGGAGCGGTGCTTCGCGAGGATTGGCGAGAAATACGAACTTGCGCTCCTCGCCGGGGGCGAGCTCCGTCTCGCCCGAGGCCGGCGCGAGGCGGAGCGGGCTGCGCTCGGACGCCTCCCACGCGTATGCGATCCTTACCGGCCGGCTCGTGGGGTTCCGGAGCGCGAAGAGGTGCCCGCCCCGCCGTGCGGGCACCTTCACCTTCGGCAGCTTCGCCCACCGGATGCGATGCGCGCACTGCACGGCCGGGTCCACGGCGTCGAGCGCGAGGTCGCGCCCGCGCCACTGGATGCGCGCCCGTATGACCTCCTCGGCCACGTCCACGCGGACGAGGTGCGCGAAGCGGCCGGACTCGACGTGCTCGGGTCCTGCCTTCGAGGCGATCGTGACGATGTAGTCGATCCCGTCGCGCCGCGCGTACGAGTAGCGGTGGATGTGTCCGGCGAAGACGGCGCGCACGCGCGAGCGCTGGAAGAGGTCGTGGTACGGCTCCCACTCGCGCCAGCTTCCTTCGTCGAGCCAGAACGGCTTGTGCAGGAAGACGAAGACGTGCTCGGCCTCGGTGGAGGCGAGGTCCCACGCGAGCCACGCGTCCTGCTCCCGGCCGAAAGCGGTCGCCGCGCTGCGGCCGTAGCGCCAGCGGCGCGTGAGGATTCGTCTCCGGCCGAAGTCGAAGGCGTAGGCGTGCGGCGTCCACGCGGCCCAGGCCGACTCGATCCCGGCCTCGCTGTTCAGCACCACGAAGTGGCAGTTTCCGTAGTCGAACGAGTAGTAGAGCGGTCCCCATATTCGTTCCCAGGCCGCGGCCGTGCGCGGGCCGGCGACGTCGTGGTTGCCGGGCACCGGGAAGAAGGGCGCGCCCGCGCGCCGGACGCTCCCCCAGTGCTTGCACCACTGGCGGGCGATCTCCGTGGGCGCGTCGCGCTCGGTGACGAGCACGAGGTCGCCCACCTGCAAGACGAGGTCGGGCGAGAGGAGCCTCGTCTCGCCGAGGACGCGCTCGAAGCTTTCGTCGTCCATGAACTGGCTGTCGCCCAGGACGACAAAACGCACGGGCTCCTTCGCGCCCGCCCTTCCGAGACGCATGAACGCCTCGAGCGTGCCCGCGCGGGGGAGCTCGGCCGGCGCGCCCGGCCCGCAGCCGGCGAGTGCGGCAACCATCGCGAGCGCTGGGATCAGAATTCGCCGCATGGGGTTCCCTCCCGGGGCCGCGCATCGCAAAAGAAAAGGCCCCGACGGGACAAGCCTACCCCGTCGGGGCCGGGAGTGCAACGGTTGATGCACGCGTGGCGCGCGCGGCGCTACTTCCGGAGGATTCGCCCCACCACCTGCACCCGCCCGGTCGCGGCGGTCGCGTACTTGTGGTAGACGAGGAGCGTCGAGCCAGCGCCGTCGCTGGCCAGCGCCGGCGCGTCGAAGTCGCGGGGCAGATAGCGGCCGGCGCGGTTCTTTTTCGTTTGCTCGAGCACGAGGTCTTGCGCCTCGAGCGTCTTGCCCGCGGGCGAGATGCGGTTCGCGAGGAGCTTCTGCGTCTTGTGGTCAACCCAGACCCATGTGAAGGCCTCGCCGTCGAAGGTGAGCGCGGGGTTCATGCAAGGCTTGTCCTTGCCCGCGGCCGGCAGGACGCCGTCCGGGCTGAGCGGCTTGCCTGCAATGTCAAAAAGCATGCCCGGCCACGGCGGACCCCAGAACCCGCGGCCCCGGCCGTCCGTCCAGGAGGCCATGAAAATCTTTCCGTTCGCGGCCAGCGCGGGGTAGCGGATCTTGCCCACGGGCCGGCCCACGCCTTTGCGCACCTGGCAGAGCTCGATGCGCGCGGCCTTGTCCGTCGCGCTCGCCGGCCCGGGCTGGTTCGCGCCGAAAAGCACGGCCTGCGGATAGCTGCTGCCGTAGCTGAAGCCGATCATCACCTTGCCGCCCGAGCAGGCCACGGTCGGCTGGTAGGCGGCGCCGAAGGCGGACCACTGCTGGGCGCCCGGTCCGCGTGCGGCGAGGACGCCCGCTCCCGCATCGAGCACCTTTCCCGCGGGCGAGACGCGCGCGGTGCGGATCTCCATGAGCCCCTTGACCTGTACGCCGCGGAAGGAATTGACCTTCGTGTCGGTGTCGAGGAGCGCGACCCACGCGACGCGGAAGTTCGCGCCGTCGAAGGCCACTGCCGGCTGCGCCTGGTGCCCCGGCGCCGCGCCGATGGGGACCGGCTTCGCGTCGAGCACCTTGCCGTCTGCGGAGACGCGCACGCCGAAGACGCCGCTCTGGAGAAGGCCATCGGCGCCCGTACCTTCTTTGATGGCGCTGAAGACGACGAGGAACACGTCGCCGCCGAAGGCCACGGCCGCCTCGTGCTGGAAGGCCATGTCCCCGGCGAGCGCGATGCCTTTCGCGTCGAGCGCGCGGCCGGACTTGTCCACGCGAGAGGCGAAGAGCTTCGCCTCACGGTTCGCGAGTCCCTTCCGCCAGACGACGAGGTAGGCGTCCTTCCCGAAGGCGGCGGCCGGAGCGTACTGGCCGCGCGCCTTGTCGCCCGCGGCCGGCACGAGCGCTGCGGCGGGCGCCGCCTGCATCGCCCCGAGCGCGGTCGGGGCGAAGAGAGTCGTCGCGACGAGGAGCGCTGTCAGCTTTTTCATGTTTGTCCCCTTCCCTACTTCACGCGCTTGAGGCGCAGGCCGAACGGCCAGACGCTGTTGCCGTAGTACAGGTCGCCCGTGTTCGCGTCCGCGGCCACCGTGCCCGGCCACGGGAAGATGCCGGGATCCTTCCTGTTGCCGGTGTCGCCCCAGCTCCAGCGCGCGTCCGCACCCTTGCCGGTGCGGACGAGCATGTCGCGGCGTTGCTTATCGAGGTCGAGACGCAGGTAGGTCTGCTGATCGCCTCCGCCGACAATGAGGTAGCGGCCGTCCAGCGTCATCGTTGCACCGCTGGGGCAGTACCAGGCCGCGTCCTTGAAGGGGGACGCGCACCATTTCTTCCCGCCGCCGCAGAGCATCGTGAACTTGCCGGTCTTCAAGTCCAGCGAGTAGACGTTGCCGCGCCCGTGGCCGTAGAGCTTGCCGCGTGCCGGGTCCGCCGCCATGTAGCCCCAGGGCTGCGCGTTCTTGCCGGGGAAGGGCTCGGTGTTCACCTTCGAGGACTTTCCCGAGGCCGGATCCACGCGGTGGACCCCGCCCCAGCCGGCGGTGTAGATCATCCCGTCCGAGGCGACGCAGAGCCCCCTGAGCTTGCCCGGGTCGGCCACGGTGCGGAGCGAGCCGTCCTCGAGCGAGATCGCCTTGACCTTGCTGCTCGAGAGAACGTAGAGGACGTCCTTCTCGTCGTCGAGGCCGATGCCCGACGTCTGGTAGTGCCAGGTCGCCCCGCGCCAGACCTCGCGCGGGCCGTCGAGGTCGCCGATGCCGCCGCCGCCCGCGACCATCTCCTTGAGCCCGGTCGCCGGGTCCCAGCTCGTCAGGCCGACGCCGGTCGCGCCCTTGCCCCCCTCGGCCGCGAACCAGTAGAGGCGCTTGCGCTTGGCCGAGTAGATGCGGTCCGTGCTGATCGAGCCCTGGGCGATCCGGCCCGGCCCGCAGGAGGTCCCCGGCGTGAACTGGCCGACGACGACCTCGGCCGTGTAGACCTCCTTGCCGCCGCCCGCAGCGGCGAGCGGCTCGGTTGCCCCGCGCGGGACCGAGACCGCCACGCCCGCCGCGACCGCGCCGGCGAGCACCACGCCTGCCACCATCTTCATCGCGATTCCTCCCTTTGAGGCGGCCGCGGCCGCCGTGAAGACTTTTCCCCCTCCGAGCTTCGCGCCGCCGGCGAGCGCGCCGAGCCTGGCGGCGAGCGAGGCCGGGACTTCATACACGGGCGCGCTCGAGAGGGCCGAGGCGAGGCCGGCCGCCGGCAGGCTCACGGCGAGCGCGCCCACGCGCGCGAGGCGCTCGCGCAGCTTCTCGCGCGCGCGGGAGAGGCGTGCCGCGATCGTGCCCTCCTTCTCGCCGAGCGCCTCGGCGACCTCGCGTTGGGTGAGATCCTGCCAGTAGCGCAGGACCACGGGCGCGCGCAGCTCCACGGGCAGGCCCTCGACCGCAGCGCGCAGCGCGTGCGAGAGTTCGCGGCCGCCCGCCGATTCGTTTTCGGGCGCGCTACGCACGGCCGCGCGCTTTCCGCGTTGCGCGTGCGCGCGATTCGACCGTGCCTGGCTCATGGCCGCGCGCGCGGCGAGGCGCAGCATCCAGGGGCGGAACGCTCCGCGTTCGGGCGCGTAGGTTCCCGCGCGCCGCACGAGCTGGACGAAGGCGTCCTGCGCCGCGTCCTCGGCCTCGGCCGGCCGGCTCAGGATACCCATGGCCACGTTGTAGACGCGGCCCTGGTAGCGGCGCACGAGCTGCGAGAGCGCCTCGCGGTCGCGGCGCTCGACGAAGGCGGCGAGGAGCGCCTCGTCGCTCGCGTTCCCGGCCGGTCTCATGTTCGCCATGCGAGCCCCTCATCCGATTCGGCCCTCATCCACCCTTCCTAGGGGGATGGGGGTCGGACTGTTGCCAAGAAATACGAGAAAATCCCGGGCCGCGCCCCTATTCCTTCTCGCGCACGTCCTTCTCGCGCTTGGAGCGCAGAAGATCGTTCCGCGCACGCTCGGGCAGCTCCTCGAGGACCTCCTTCTCGACCTTGTCGCGCTCGCCGGCCGTCTCGCGGAAGGTGGCGCGCACGTCCTCGAGGAGCGCCTTCACGGCCTCGGCGTCGAGGCGCTCGGCCACGCCGGGATCGGCGAGGAGCTTCTCGAAGCGTTCCATGGCCACATCGAGGTGCTCGGAGGCCTCGGCCACGCGGCGCGCGGCGAAGTAGAGGTCGGTGTCCTTCTCGTCGATCTTGCGCGGCCGCTTGAGGAGCAGCCACGGCTGGCGGCGGAGGCGGTCGGTCGCGTCCTTGAAGTGGCGGCTCGTCCAGCGCATGTCGTGGACGGTCCGGCGGAGGTCGGAGCGGTTCTCCTCGACCGTCTCGTCGAGCGTCGCGAGCAACGTGTCGGCCCGGCGGATCGCGCTGCTTGCGAGCGCGGCGTCCTCGTCGAGCTTCGCCAGGAGCGAGGTGATCGTCTTGCGGTTCGCGTCGAGGATCTTGTGCACGTCGTCGGCGACGAGGGCGCCCTTGTCCGCGACCCCCTTGCCCGACTCGAGGAGCGCGTTCGCGCGCGGCCGCAGGTCTCGCAGGGCCAGGCGCAACTCCTCCATGCTCGTCTTGAAGCCGCTGATCGCCTCGCGCAGGTCGGGGCGGTTCTCCTCGACCGCACCCCGGACCTGCTCGGCGATACTCTTGACGTCGCCCGCCGTCTCGCGGAGGTGTTCGATGGCCTCCTTGATCTGCTCCAGTTGCTCCTTGCCGAGCGAGGCGGTGATCTTGGTGAACATGTCGCGGATCTCGCCCACCGAGTCGGTGATGTCGGTGAAGAGGTTCCCGGAGCGGCCGAGGAGGATGCCGTTCCCCGGCAGCTTCGCGCCGCTGCCCGGCGAGATGACGACCGTGGTCTCGCCCATGAAGTTCGAGTCGACGCGCACGAGGTCGTCGATGCGGATCTCGTCGGTGCCGGCACCCTGGCGGACCTCGAGCGTGACGCGGACGACGCGCCGGCCCTGGATGGCCTGGCGCGCGTCGTGGTCCACCTTTGCGTCGTCGTTGAGGCCCCGGAGACGCATCCGCTCCTCGAGCGAGGAGATGGGCAGGTCCCGGATGTCGTCGCCGTCGAAGGCGGGCAGCCGCAGCAGCACGGCGGCGTCGATCTCGATGATCTCGATGTCGCGCACGCGGCCGATCTCGACACCGACGTACGTGACGGGGCTGTTCGGTTGCAGGCCGATCACGTGTTTGAAGATCACCTGCACCGTGCGCGAGCTGCGCAGCCCCAGGCCCCAGTCGCCCACCAGAAAGACGAGCACGAACAGGAGCGCGATCGAGATCGCGACGGTCAGCCCGGCCTTGACGTCAGCGTGCTTGGCGTCCATTCGGTTTCCCTTCGTTCCTCAACTTCCCGGTCGCGGCCGGCCCCCGCCCCGCACGGCCGAGCCGAGGAGGTCCTCGGCGTAATCGCGGCTCGATCGCTGCAGAGGGATCGGGCCGTCCGGCTCGCCGCGGACGAACTGGCGGACCACGGGATCCGCGCTCCGCCGGACCGCATCCGGGGTGTCCACGGTCTGGACCTTCCCGCGGAAGAGCATGGCAACGCGGTCGGCGACCGTGAAGGCGCAGTTCATGTCCTGCGTCACGACCACGCTCGTGACGCCCAGCTTCTTCGAGAGGTCCATGATGAGCTTGTTGATGACGCCGGCCGTGATGGGGTCCAGGCCCGTCGTCGGCTCGTCGTAGAAGAGGATCTCCGGGTCCAGCACGATCGCGCGCGCCAGACCCACGCGCTTGGCCATGCCGCCGGAGACCTGCGAGGGCTTCAGGTGCTCGAAGCCCCGCAGGCCCACCAGCTCCAGCTTCATCTTCACGATAATGCCGATGATCTTCTCGTCGAGCTGCGTGTGCTCCCGCAGCGGCAGGGCCACGTTCTCGCCCACGCTCATCGAGTTGTAGAGCGCGCCGGTCTGGAAGAGCGTCCCGAAGCGCACGCGCACCTTGTCCATCTCTTCGTCCGGGGCGCTCGCCATCTCCGTGCCGAGCACCCACACCGAGCCGGCGTCGGGCCGGTACGCGCCGATGAGGTGGCGCAGGACCGTGCTCTTGCCGCATCCGGACGAACCGATGATCGCCATCGTCTCGCCGCGCCGCACCGAGAGGTCCACCCCCTCGAGCACGGGCACGCCATCGAAGCTCTTCCGCAGGCCGCGGACCTCGACGACGTCCTCCCCCGGGGTGACGACGACGGGCTCGGCCATCAGATGGGCACCTTCATCGTGTAGTAGAAGAGCGTCGTGAAGAAAAGGTTCGCGATGATGATCGCGACGATGGAGATCACGACCGAGCGCGTCGTCGCGCGCCCCACGCCCTCGGCGCCGCCCTTGACCGAGAGGCCCTGGTAGCAGGCGACGAGCGTGATGATGGTCCCGAAGGCGACCGCCTTGATGAGCCCGCGGCCGATGTCGACCGGGTTGATCACCTGCTGGGTGAGCTTGAGGTAACGGTCCGGCCCGATCCCCAGGAGCTTCACCCCTACGATGTATCCGCCGAAAAGCCCCGAGTAGTTCGCGAGCACCGTCAGCGCCGGCAGCATCACGATCACGGCCATCAGGCGCGGCACCACGAGAAACCGGATGGGGTTGACCGCGCTCGCCTCGAGCGCGAGGACCTCCTCGCTCACGGTCATGGTGCCGAGCTCGGCGGCCATGGCCGCGCCGACGAAGCCGCTGGAGATGATCGCGGTCATGAGCGGCGCGAGCTCCCGCGTCACGGCCACGCCCACGACGTTGGCGACCTTCGAGACCATGCCGAGCTGCTGCAGGAGGCTGGCCATCGAGATGGCCAGGATCATCCCGACGAAAAAGTTCACGAGGACGATGATCGGAATCGAGCGGACGCCCACGCTTACCATCTGCGCGTAGATGAGCTCGCGCCGCGGCCGCCCGCGTCCGCGCAGGGGCGCGACCACCCCCCAGTAGAAGGCGTCGACCAGGAGCAGGCTCGACCCGCCCAGAATGCGCAGGAAGCTGCGGCCGGACGCGCCGACCCGCGCGAGTGAAACGCGCAGCACGTCTCGTTCCCCCTCTCCCTCTCGGCCTAGGCGTTCTCCGGAGCCGCGGCCGCTTGGAGCGCGGTTCCCTCGTCCGGGAAGAAGCGGAAGACCTGGTCCAGGCGCGCGATCTCGAAGACGTCCATCGCCGCGCCCGTCGCCCCGAAGATGCCCAGGAACCCGCCGTAGGTGCCGATCTCCCGGAGGCACTCGACGAAGGTCGCGACCCCGGAGCTGTCGATGTACTCGATATCGCTCAGGTCCACGAGGATCGCCTTTGTCCGGCGCTCTACGAGGTCGAGGAGCTCCGTCCGCAGCGCGGGCGAGTTGTGCATGTCGACCTCGCCCGAGACCGCGAGCACCTGGGCGCCGTTCACAGTACGTTGTTCGACTCTCATTCGGTTCCCCCCCTTGCCCCGCCGGCGTGAGGGCGATACTTGACCATGCGCATCTCGGTCCCCACCGCGTGCGAGAGGTCGTACTCCACCTCGTCCATGGTCTCGCGGATGACGTGCAGGCCCAGTCCGCCGGGCCGGAGGGGCTCGATCTCGCGCTCCTTGAGGCGGTCGACGTCCGGCTTGGGGCCGTAGTCGCGAAGGAAGATCTCCAGCCGGTCCGGGTGCAGGCGGCAGCGGACCTCGAACCGGCAGGAGGGATCGCGCCCGTAGCAGTGCTCGATCACGTTGCTGGCCGCCTCGCACAGTCCCAGCACGATCCGGCGGCGCTCCTCCTCGTCGAAGCCCGCGGCCTCGGCCGCGGCCGCTACCACGGCGCGCATCATCGCGAGGTAGCGCGGGTCGCTGGGGAGCTCCAGCTTGAATTCGTCCACCTGCCCGGCCGCCAACCGCTTCTCCCCCCCCGCGACTTCGCCGCCTCCTGCCGGGCGGCGAGGCCATTCTAGGAATGCACCGGCGGATGTCAAGCGTGGCCCCTGCGGCTCCGGGCCGGGGTCGCGGAGAGGGGCGTCGAGTGCGAGGCGGCGGCACAGCCTCGCGCGGGCCGGAGCGCCCCGCCCCCTCCTCCTGCAAGGGCGCCCGCTCCGACGGCCGCGAGCTACTCCCCGAACTCCGCGAAGAGCACGATGTTGTTCCGCATGAGCGGGTGGCGCCTCAGGAAGTAGTTGCGGTACCACATCCGTCCCGAGACGGCCCCGTGCCTGCACATACGGATCGTGCCCACCCGGAAGCGCGCGCGCGAGACGACCTTCGCCAGCGTGTAGGGGGTGAACCAGTAGCGATGATCGCTGTTGAGCCGCTCGAAGTTCCTCCGGGCGCGCTTGAAGTTCACGCGCGACAGCGCGTTCGGCACGGTGATGACGATCTCCGAGACGTTCGCCCGGAATCTTCGATTGAGCCTCGTGAGGAAGTCGACCGGATCGTCGATGTGCTCCAGGACATCGGGCAGCAGGAGGCAATCCCACCGCCCCGCGGACAGCCTACTGCTCTCCGTGCTTGCGATGTCGAGGGCCTCCACGTCGGCATATCCCAGCCGCTCCTGCATGTATCGAATCCCGTCCTCCTGGATGTCCACGCCGAAGCAGCGCTCCGCGCAGTCGCAGAGCCTCCGGTGCAGCCAGAGGCCCTCCTCGATCTTCCTCTCGATCGTCGCAACGTCGTGATCCACGCAGCCGACGTGGATGACCCTCCTACCCGCACACGCGTCCCTCAGGACCTCCATGCGGGACACGTGCTTCCAGTCATCCCGGTCGTACTCGAAGCGGACCTCGAGGCTGCTGGTCCGTTTCTCGCCGAGAAGATGGGGAAGACACTGGGCGGGCAGACGCATGCGCGGCTCCTCTTTCGCGAGGCCCATTATCGCGCGGCGCGGCCTTCGGTTCAAGGGAGTTCATCGCCGGCCGGATTCCGCGAGGAGAACTCCTCGGATCCGCCCCGGTCTCGCCCCGCTTCCTTATCGGTAGGGCTTCCGGGCGCTCCGGCTTCGGTTGATTTTTCCCTGTCCCCGGGTATCATCTGCGATGTTCAATTCTCTGAAGGAGCCCGTCATGCGCATTCCCGGTTCAGCCGCTCTTCTCGCCCTCACGCTGGCGTTTTCCGGCTGCGGCCCGGGGCCGAGGCCGGAGCGCGCCCCCGCCTCCCGCCGCCCCGAGGCGAAGAGGCCGAAGCCCCATCCCGACGCGAAGACGGCCGCGACCAAGCCGGCCGGGTCCGCGAGGAAGCCCAAACCGAAGCCGAAACCGAAGCCCAAGCCGAAGCCCCTCTCGGCCACGATCGAGCAGATCCAGACCGTGCGCACCCTGCTGCGCACCATGCGCGAGGGCGAGCCGGACGAGGCCGAGACCGCGCGCGAGCAGATCCTCGAGATGGAGGGCGCGGCGGCGGGCGTGCTCGTCGAGATCCTCAAGACGGGCGACGCGTCCGAAAAGCGCCAGGCCCTCGTGCTCCTCGGCCGGCTCAAGGACCCGCGCGCGGGCGCGCAGGTGCGGGTGCACCTCGCCTCGCCCGACGAGGTGATGCGCCACGTGGCCGCGCGCGCCTGCGGCGAGATCCGCGACAAGGGCGCGGCCGGTCCCCTCAAGAAGCTCCTCGAGGACGAGTCGTCGCGCGTGCGCTTCCAGGCCGCGCACGCGCTCGTGAAGATCAAGGACCCGGCGGGCTACGCCTACTTCGACGCGCGCCTCGCCTCGAAGAGCGCGGTCGAGCGCAGCAAGGCCGTGCACAACCTCGGCGAGCTCGGCGGCGTCGAGTACCTCGGCCGCATCGCGCCGCTCCTCGCGGACGAGGAGACCGACGTCCGCTACCGGGTCGTCCTCACGCTCGAGCGCATCGCGAAGCCCGAGGCCGTCCCGCATCTCATCGCGGCCCTGCGCGACAAGAGCTACAAGATCCGCGGACGCGCGGCACGCGCGCTCAAGCTCCTCTGCAGGACCGGCGAGCCCGGTCAGGACCCCGAGAAGTGGGACACGTGGTGGAAGAAGAATCAGTCGAAGTTCGGCAGGAAGCCGAAGAAAAAGGTCGAGAAGAAAAGCGTGAAGAAGGTCGAGAATCCAGGTCCGAACCTTACCCCTGAGAAGCTCATCAAGCGGGTCAAGGCCGAAGGAAAGAAGAAGAAGCAATGAGGCGCCTGGCCGGCTGCATCGCCGCGTTTTTTCTCGTCTCGATGTCCGCCGCGGCGGCGGGCGGGGCCGCGGTCTCGCTCGAGACGGTCGAGGGCGGCTCGCTCAAGGGCGAGATTGTCTCGGTCGAGGCGGGCAAGTCCATCAAGATCAGGACCGGGACCGGTGACGTGAAGGTTGCGGTCCCAGACATCGTGCGCCTCACTCCGCAGGAGGCGAGCGCCGAGCTTCCCGGCGAGGGCGCGGCCGGAATGGAGGCGCTCTTCCTGCTCCGCACGGGCGAAAGGCTCAAGGGGCGGCTCATCGTCGCGACGGCCGAAGAACTCGCCGTGCGCACCGAGAGCCTCGGCCGCCTGACCGTGCCGCTCAAGTCCGTGGCCGGGGTCGTGTTCGGGGAGGGGATGGCGAAGCGCGATCTCCTCCGCGAGATCGCGGCCGGGGAGCTCGCCCGGGACCGCGTCTACACCGCCACGGGCGACCGGATCGACGGCCTCATCGAGCGTTTCGAGAACGACGGCATCCGGTTCGCTTCGGACCTCGGAAAGATACCGTACCGCTTCGACGCGCTCTCGGCCCTCGCCTTCGGCGCCTTCGCCGGCGCGCCGGCGCTCCCGAAGCGGAGCTACTGCACGGTCCGCCTCGCCGAGGGCGAGCTCGCCTGCGACCTCGCCGGCATCGCCGCCGACGGCCGGCTGCGCCTTGCCGCGCTCGCCGGGTTCGAGTGCGAGCTGCCCGTCGGTGCGATCCGGGAGCTCACCGTCCGGAACGGCCGGCTCGTGCACCTCTCCGAGCTCGAGCCGCGCGTCGAGACCAAGAGCTACATCGAGGGCCTGCCCTTCGTCTGGCAGGTCCGGCGCGACCGGAACGTGCTGGGCCGGCCCCTCAAGCTGGGGACGAGGACCTACGCGCGCGGCGTCGGCGTGCATTCGTACACGCGCCTCGCCTACCCGCTCGGCGGCGGGTACGCACGCTTCGAGGCGCTCGCGGGCCTCGACGCGGACGCCGCCGGCCGCACGAGCAAGGCCGCGCTCCGGGTCCTCGTCGACGGCGAGAAGGTCTTCGAGGCCGTGCTCGCGCGCGGCGACGAGCCGGCGCGCATCGCGCTCAACCTCGCGGGAAAGAAGGAGCTCGTCCTGGTCGCCGACTTCGGACCCGACGGCGACGACCGGGGCGATGCGGTGAACTGGGTCGACGCGCGTCTCGTCAAGAAGAAGTAAGCGCCCGATGCCCTCGCCCGATCCCTTCCGTCTCGACGGCAGGACCGCGCTCGTGACCGGCGCCTCCCGCGGCCTCGGCCGCGCCATCGCCCTTGCGCTCGCGCGGCAGGGCGCGGACTGCGTCCTCCTCGCGCGGACGCGCGAGGCGCTCGAAGAGGCCGCGAATGAAATCCGCGCGCTCGGGCGCGAGGCGCACGTTGCCCCGCACGACCTCGCCGACGTGGACGGCGTCGCCTCCGCGTTCGCGGCCGCCGAGGAGGCCGCCGGATCGATCGACCTCCTCGTCAACGCCGCGGGCGTGACCGCGCGCGGGAGCGCGCACGAACTCCCGATCGAGGACTGGCGCCGGGTGATGGCCGTCAACCTCGACGCCATGTTCGCGCTCTCTTGCGCGTGGGGCGCATCGCGCATCGCTTCGAGCACCGGCGGCGCCGCGCTCAACGTCGCCTCGCTCATGACGAGCCGCGCGCGGCCGACGACGAGCGCCTACACCGCGAGCAAGGCGGGCGTCGCCGGGCTCACGCGCTCGCTCGCGGTCGAGTGGGCGCCGCACGGCATCCGCGTGAACGCGCTCGCGCCCGGGTACTTCCGGACCAACCTCACCGCACCGCTCCAGGCCGACGAGAAATTCAGCGCGTGGGTCGAGGAGCGCACGCCGCTCGGCCGCTGGGGGCAACCTCACGATCTCGCGGGCGCGGCCGTCTGGCTCCTCTCGGACGCGGCGAGCTACGTGACCGGGCAGGTCATTTATGTGGACGGCGGGTGGACCGCGGCGCTCTAGCGGGGTGCGCTACTCGTTCTTCTCCGCTTCTTTCTTTTCTTCTTTCTTCGGCGCGGGGAACCAGTCGTAGTCGACCGTGGCGGTGAGGAAGTCCTTCGGCCCGACCGGGGCCCAGGCGCCGTCCGCGGCGCGCACGACGTAGAGCCTCCGCGAGTTGATGTTCGTCCGCGTGGGCCGCTTGCCCGGCGGCATGGACCAGAGGATATATTTTCCGCACGGGCTCCAGCGCGGGTTCGAGTTGTGCGGGTTGACCGCCAGGTCGAGCAGCGTCCGCCAGTCCTTTGACTTTTTGCGCGTGTCGATGGTGTACTTCGGGTCCTCGACGTCGAACCTCGCGACGATGAGGCCCTCGACGAGGCAGTTGACGGCGATCTCGTTCGCGCGCGACCACGCCGGGTGGCAGAAGCCGCCCTTCCTCGCGTGCGCGAGCCGCCGGATGCCCGTGCCGTCGGCGTTCATGACCATGATCTGCCAGTGGAGGCCGAAGGAGTCGCGCGCGCCGAACGCGAAATATTTCCCGCAGCCGGACCAGTCGATGTCCGAGATGCCGCCCGCGGTCGGCGCGATCGCGCGGACCTCCTTCGTACCGAGGTTGTAGATTCGCACGCCCTTACTCTTTCGCTCGCCCGCGCCCCAGCTCGCGGCGAGCTCCTTCGAGTCGGGCGACCACGCGAGCGCGTCGGCGCGGTCGAGGGGCTCGATCTTCGTGCGCTCGCCGGTGACGAGATCGAACAGGAACACCTGGCCGCGGTCCTGCTCGTAGGAGCGCTTTCGCCCGAGCTTTACGAAGGCGAGATGCCGGCCGTCGAAGCTCACGCGCGGGCAGCCCTCGTCCGCGTCGGGCGTGTTCGTGAGGTTCACCGCCTCGGTGCCCGCGGCGTTCGCGGAATAGATCTCCCAGTTCCCCTCGTGCCGCGAGCTGACGACGATTCGCTGCCCCGACGCATCGACCTCCGCGGCGAGCGCGGGCGGCTCGGCGGCGGCGGCGGTCGCGAGAAGAAGCGCCGCGCAGAGGAATGAAGTTGCGATTCTCATGGCCGCATCCTTTCCCCTATGCGATCAGGACGAGCGAGTACCAGTTCTGCGGCTTGGCGTCCTCGCTCGCGAGCGGCTCGAGCGGCAGGTTCCGCTTCTTCACCGTCGCGAAGACGTCGATGCCCATGCCCTGCATGGCCGGGCGCGCGCGGCGCGCGTCGCGGCAGGGCGCGTGAGGGTAGGTGCATTCTTCACAAAGCGCGCAGTCGCTCATCGAGAAGGCGAAGTAGTGGCCGTCGAGGTAGGCGGCGCGCTCGACCTCGAAGGAAATCTCGTGGCACTGCTTCTTGTCGTTCGAGTGGACGAGCACACCCCCGGCGTAGCGCCGCAGCAGCGGCTCGAACTCCCAGGGCTTGAGGGCCCCCGGCGCCGACGGGCAGGTCCAGTTGCGGTCCCAGCCGCCGCACCCGTACCGGCACTTGAGGTACGCGCGCCCGTCGAGCGCGACGTCCGCCGCGGCGAGGACGACCGCGTGCTCGGCGCCGAGGCCGCGCGCCATTTCCGCGTACTTCTCGAAGTCCGCGAGTCCGGGCATGGGGGCAGTCTAGGGCGGGGGAGGGGGCGCGTCAAGGGCGGCGCTAGAAGGAGAAAAACGCGTTCAAACCCAGACTCGCGGCCCAGGCGGCGTGCGAGTCCTTCGAGTCGGTGCCGAGCCAGCCGTGGAGATCGCCGAAGACCTCCATGCCCAGCCGGCCCCAGCAATATCCAACGCCGCCACGTCCGAAGACGCCGAGCCCCATCGTGTCGTCGTCGCCGCGCTCGAAGTCCATGAGAAGCAGGCTCGGGCCCGCCGTCGCGTGGAAGACGACTTCCCGCCACGCCCCCGGCGGACCCGTGCCGACCCCAAGCCCCGCGTCCAGCCACAGGCAGTCCACGTCCCGGCCGGTGTGTTCTTCCTCCATCGGAACGTAGGCGGCCGAGACGCTCATGGCCAGTGGTCTCTGCCCGGCCACGAAGGAGACGTCGAGTCCACCGGCATCGTCGAGTTCAAGGTTCGCGTTCAAATGCGATCGGTCCACATGCGCGAGCGGCCGCCAGCCAGCCATGAGCCCCATGAAGGGCCGGGCCGTCGGCCGTCCGCCGCCGGGGGGCATTCTTGCCGATGCGCATCCCGCGCTTGCAAGCGCAGCGAGCGCTAGGAGCGCCGCGGCGACGGCGCGCGGCTTGAGTCCGGCAAGGCACGTCATGGGGGGAATCTACGGCGCGGCGCGCGGTGCGTCAAGGGCGGCAGCCTGTTCAGCGGAAGCCATCACCGAGGGGGTATCCCATCGTCCGAATCATCCGCTCCCAGCGAGATCGTGGGCTTTTTGGATTTAGGTTCAGCACCCAAGCCGTGACCTTTCGGATTCTCTCGTTCTCGTGCCCGAGCGCTGCGCGGAGCGCGGGCTTGCCTGCTTCGCCGCACTCGCCGAGCAGCCAGACTGCTTCCTCCTTATTCGGCGCGATCCAGTCGGGCAGGCGCAGGTACCCCGCAAGGCGCTCGGCGGCCTCGTGAGGGCCACCGAGCTTGGCGATGGTCGAGGTATCATCTACCCACGAGACCCAAGATCCGACCTCCGCCTTGGCCGCGCCCCATCTGCGATCGCTTGGGTCGTTCGCACGCTCCCACACCACTCTCCGCACCTCTTGGATGCGCCCCGCGTGATACCCCACCGGGAGCGCGGCCCCGCAGACGAGCACGATGCCAACCGTCACGAACGCGATCGTGGCCGGGCGGAGTTCCTTACTCTGCTTCGCTTCCGCGTCCTTCATAGCCGCCGCCCTTCGCGAGGGGACATAGGATAGTAGCGCGCGGCGAGCGAGGCCGGACAGGGTTTTCTTCGACGGTGAAGCCGGTTGACCGCGTCGCGCGAAGCGGCGATAATCTTCTTCGGGAAAGGAGACGCCATGCGCTACGGACACTTCTCTTCAGACGGGACCGAGTACGTCGTTACGCGGCCGGATACGCCGCGGCCGTGGTACAACCGGTTCGGGAACTCCGAGTACTCGGTCGTTATTTCACAGACCGGCGGCGGGTACTCGATCGCGGGCGACGACGACCGCTACCAGCTCACCTGGTACGTGCCGCGCTACGACGAGGCCGGCCGCTACCTCTACCTGCGCGACGACGCCTCGCGCGAGGTCTGGAGCGCGACGCACGCGCCCGCGCGCGCGAAGCTCGACCGTTACGAATGCCGCCACGGCCTCGGCTGGACGACGTTTCTCTCTCGAAAGCGCGGCATCGAGTGCGAGATGACCGTCTTCGTGCCGCGCAAGGGCCCGGTCGAATTGTGGCGCGTCTCCGTGACGAACAGGACGCGCCGCCGCCGCCGCGTGACGGCCCTCCCCTTTGTCGAGTGGTCCATCGACGACCAGATGCAAAGCGTCGACGACCTCGTCTACGCGGCGACCTCGGACGCCGAGTACGAGGCGGCCACGCGCGCGATCGTGGCCTCGCGCCGCGACGCGGGGCGGTACCGGTTCCACCGCGCGTTTATGTCAATAGACGCGCGGCCCGATTCGTGGGACGCGAACCGCGCCGCGTTCGTCGGCGCGGGCGGCACGCTGCGCGAGCCGGCCGCGGTCGCGCGCGGCAGGTGCACGAAGACGCCGGCCTACGCCGAGGTCTCGGTCGGCGCGTTCTCGAAGAAGCTCAGTCTCGCGCCGGGCGAGACGGCGACCTTCCACGTGATGGTCGGGCTCGCGCAGACCAAGGCGCAGCGCGCGCGTCTGCGCAAGCGGTTCCTCTCGCGCGGCGCGCCCGCGCGAGAGCTCGCCGAGGTCCGCGCGTTCTGGGCGAACATGCCGCGCCGGCTCGAGATCAAAACGCCGGACCGCGCGCTTGACCGGTTCGTGAACCGGTGGCTCGCCAAGCACGTGCACACGATGGGTGCGACGCACGCGGTGCGTTCGATCCGCGTGGGCTTCCGCAACTTCGTGCAGGACGCGATGGGCGCGCTGTATATAGACCCGGCGATCTCGCGCCGCCTCCTCTGCGAGGCCTCGGGCCGCCTGCTCTCAAGCGGCGACGCGCTCGGCGCGTGGTCGGCCGGCCGCGGGGAGGCCGTGCTCCCCAAGCACGTGGACCCGAAGGTCTGGCTGGTGCTGGCGACCTGCGGCTACGTGCGCGAGACCGGGGACCGGACCGTGCTCCGCCACCGCGAGCGCTTCCACGACAAGCCGAAAAAGACGACGCTCCTCGGGAAGCTGCACCTCGTCCTTGAGAGGTGCTGGCGCGCCCGAGGGCCGCACGGCCTTTCGCTCATCGGCACGGGCGACTGGAACGACAACCTCAGCGGCATGGGCCCGGGCGGCAGGGGCGAGAGCGTCTGGATGAGCGAGGCCGTGCTCTGGGCGCTCAAGGAGCTCGCCGCGCTCGAGGGCTACCTCGGCCGCGCGAAAGAGGCGCGCAAGCTCCGCGCGCGCGCGAAGCAGATGCACGAGGCGATCAACCGCCACGGCTGGGATGGCGAGTGGTATCTCATGGGGTACAACGACGCGGGCAAGCGCGTGGGCTCCAAGCGCACGGGCGAGGTCGCGCTTTATCTTCTGCCGCAGGCGTGGGCCGTGCTCTCGGGCGCGGCGGACGAGAAGCGGCAGAAGTCGCTCTTCCGCGCGATCGATCGCAAGCTCGCGACCGGGTACGGGCCGCTCCTCATGGACAGGCCCTACACGAAGAAGGACGCGTCGATCGGGCGCATCACCTTCCTCGCGGCGGGCATGAGCGAGAACGGACCGGTCTACTCGCACGGGGCCGCATTCAAGGTCTGCGCCGACGGCGTGGCCGGTCGCGGGGACGCGCTCTACGCCGACCTCGTCAAGCTTTTTCCTTATTCGCACGATCCGGCGCGCACGCTCGCCGAGCCTTTCGTCGTCTCGAACTTCTACCGACCGAAGGACGTGCCGCGCAAGCACGGCGCCACGCACCGCTCGTGGACGACCTCCACGCCCAACTGGGCGCTGCGCGCGGTGGTCGAGGGCCTCTTCGGCGTGCGCGCGACCTGGGCCGGGCTCGAGATCTCGCCCGCGCTTCCGCGCAAATGGACGCGCGCGTCCATCCGCCGCCGCGTGCGCGGCGACACCTTCGAGATCAAGGTCCGAAAGCCCCGCGGCCGCGCGAATCGCGTCGCCGAGCTCTGGCTCGACGGCCACCGCCTCGCCGGGAACGCGATCCCCTGGCTCGGCGACGGGAGGACGCACAAGGTGCGCGTGGTGATGGGGAGATAGGCGCCCCTCGCGCGGAGAGATGGGCTAAAGCGGAGGCCGACAGTGAAGTTCTTTCCTCAAAACGAACTCGAGCGCTCTCTGACAAAAGCAGCGCGAGATCCTGCGCATCGGCCTCAGTTCTACAAGGATCTCGTCGAGTCCGAGATATTCTTCATAAACCAGGGCTCACCTCCGCCACACAACGGGTGTGTAACTCTACGGGAGGGAGAAGAGATCGGGATTCAGAGCATCGAATTTAATGACAAGGCTTATCTGCCGATTTTCTCTTCTTTGATTCGACTTCAGTCTTTCGTGCGGGAAGAGGTAACATATATGGCAATGAATGTTCGCCAATTCATGGAGATAACGCGAGGGGCGGAGCTACTTCTCAATCCGGGGGCCGAGTTTGGCAAGGAATTCACGAAGGAGGAAGTCTCGGCGCTTCTCGACGGTACGATGTGGAAGCCTTCCGAGAGCTATCGCGCCGAGGAAGAAACTCAAGTCCTGATTGGACAGCCGGCTAAACACCCCGATGCTCTGGTATCCGCACTTGCGCGTCTTTTCAAGCAAATGAAGGAAGTTAAGCGTGCATATCTGGCTCATTTCTGTAACCCATCGAGGGGCGAAGAGCCGCATACGCTCGTAGGAATCGAGACGTCTGGAAAATGGGAGGACGTTGCGGCGAAGGCGGGAATTGTGGCACGAAACATAGAGGTGCCGGATCCTCCGGTTGATTTCTTGCAGATTACCGGGAAGAGCGGAGTCGAAGAGTACTTCCGCAACGAATGCAGGCCGTTCTATGAAAAGAAGAAGCTGCTGGATTTATTCTGACCGTTTCACCTAGAGGCGCTCTCGCAAGAGCGTTTCCTTCGAGGAGTCTTCCAAAAGTAGTCTTGCGAAAACCGCCTTTCTCGGCTAAACTGGCTTCTTCTGTAGGCTTGGGGGGCCATGCCAGAAAGGACGGGGGGGCGCACCGCGGAATGACGAAGCTCGTACCTCCGCACGGCGGAAAGCTCAACCCACTTCTCGTCGCTGACGCTGCCGAGCGCGCCGCGCGCCTCGCCGAGGCTGGGTCGCTCCCGCGCGTGACGCTCACGAGCCGCGAGCTCTCGGACGTGATCATGCTCGCGACCGGCGCGTTCAGTCCGCTCGCGGGTTTTCTGGCAAAGGCCGACTACGAGCGCTCGGTCCGCGAGATGCGCCTCGCGAGCGGCACCCTCTGGCCCGTGCCCATCACCCTCTCGGTTACGAAGGAAGAGGCGGCGGGAATTAGCGAGGGCGACCGCGTCGCGCTCGTGGACCCCGACTCGAACGATACCGTCGTCGGCGCCATGACCGTCGAAGATAAGTTCGAGTACGACAAGAGGGTCGAAGCGCGCGAGGTCTTCGGCACGGACGACGAGGCGCACCCGGGCGTGGCCAAGGTCTACGCGCAGGGCGAGGTCCTCCTCGGCGGGCCAATCGAGGCGTACAGCGAGGGCGGCTACCCCGAGCGCTTCCCCGCGTTCGCGCGCCCGGCCGAGACGCGCGCGCTCTTTGAGTCAAAGGGCTGGTCCACGGTCGCGGCCTTCCAGACGCGCAACCCCATCCACCGCTCGCACGAGTACCTCACCAAAGTCGCGCTCGAGGTCTGCGACGGGCTCTTCATCCACCCGATCGTGGGCGCGCTCAAGGCGGGCGACATCCCCGCCGAGGTCCGGATGCGCTGTTATGATACGCTCCTGGCGAACTACTACCCGGCCGACCGCGTCGTGCTCAAGGTGTACCCGATGGAGATGCGCTACGCCGGGCCGCGCGAGGCGCTGCTGCATGCGATCATCCGGCAGAATTTCGGGTGCAGCCGCTTGATCGTCGGCCGCGACCACGCGGGCGTCGGGAAGTACTACGGCCCCTTCGACGCGCAGAAGATCTTCGACGGGCTCTCCGAGGGCGACCTTCACCTCAAGCCGCTCAAGATGGACTGGACCTTCTGGTGCGACAAGTGCGAGGCGATCGTCTCGAGCCGCACCTGCCCGCACCCGGACGGGGACCACCTCATGATCAGAGGCACGAAGCTGCGCGAGATGCTCGCGAAGGGCGAGGCGCCGCCGGCGACCTACACCCGGCCCGAGGTCGCGCGCGTCCTCATCGATTACTACGCGAGCGAAGCGAAGGGCGGAGCATGAAGAACGTCGTTCTTCTTACGATCGACACCCTGCGGCGGGACGTCCTCGGCTGCTACGGCGGCGGGGGCGGGCACTCGCCCTTCATTGACGCGTTGGCCGCGAAGAGCCTGCGCTTCACGCGCTGCATGTCCGTGGGCCCGTACACGCAGGCCGCGTTCCCGGGCCTCCTCACGAGCTCCTACTACCTCGACCATCCGGACCACGGCAAGGGGAAGACGCTTTCGCCCGAACGCACGCTCGTGAGCGAGGCGCTCAAGGCCGCGGGCCTGGCCACGGCCGCGTTCCACTCGAACCCGTACCTCTGCGAGCTCTTCGGCTGGAACCGCGGGTGGGACAAGTTCTACGACTCCATGGACGCCGACGTCTCTGACGAGGTGCCCTACGTCCGGGGGAGCGTCATCAACGCGAAGGTGGACGGCTGGCTCTCGACGCGCGCGATCGAGGACGACGAGAGCCCCTTCTTCCTCTGGGCGCACTACATGGATATCCACGAGCCGTACGTGCCCGAGGATCACTATGTCAAAGCGGTGGATCCGTCCATCTCGCTCAGCCAGAGCGAGATGTTCAAGCTCTTCACGGACGTGCTTCTGCCGCGCGACGTGTCGGACCCCGACACGGTCGCGCTGCTGAAAAAACTCTACCTCGCGCATTTGCGCGAAATCGACGAGTACGCGCGCGCGTTTTTCGGCATTCTCGAGCGGCAGGGCGTGCTCGCCGATTCGGTCGTGATCGTCACCGCCGACCACGGCGACGAGTTCGGCGACCACGGCGGGCTCTCGCACGACGGCAAGATGATGGGCGAACTCCTCGACGTGCCGCTCCTCGTCTACGACCCGGCGAAGCCGGAGGGCGCGACCTCGGACGCGCTCGTGAGCGGCGTGGATATCCCTTCCACGATTGCGCACCTCTTCGGCGTCGAGCCGGCTCCGAACTGGCAAGGCGAGTCGTTCCTGCCCCTTGAGGACTACGCCGAGAAGGGCGCGTTCGCCGAGGCCATCGGCAAGCGCGGCAAGGAGAAGGCGGACGACAAGCCGGTTTTTGCGTATCGCGAGGGCGACCTCAAGGTCTGCTACCGCTCGGCGGACGGGGCGTGGGGGCTTTTCGACCTCGCCGCCGATCCCGAGGAGAGGAAGAACCTCGCCGCGGACCATCCGCGCGCCGGGGAGATGAAGTCGAGGCTCAAGCCCCGGATCGACCGGGTCTAGGACGAAGGAGGACGGCGGGAATGGCGAAGGCGAACCTGAGCGCGGAGCGCGTCGAGGAATTGAAGGGCAAGATCGAGAAGTCGAAGAAGGTCTACAAGCAGGCCTTCACCCGGTTCAAGCCCGACCAGATGCGCATGATCTGGTCGGGCGGCAAGGACAGCACGCTCGCCCTGTGGATATGCCTCGAGTACTGTAAGGAAGCGGGCGTCCAAATGCCCCCGTGCTTCACGATCGACGAGGGCGACGCTTTTGAAGAAATAGACGCGATCCTCAAGACCTACGAGAAGGAGTGGGGCCTCAAATTGGACTGGGGCCGCAACGAGGACGTGCTGGCGGCCGCGAACCACACGCTCAACGCCGACGTCGAGGTCGCCGGGCTTAACGCGCGCAACCAGGCCGAGATCAAACGCATCGGCTTCGACCTTCAGCGCTTCCCCTTCGAGGCCGAGAGCTACGTCGGCAACCACCTGATGAAGACGGTCGTCTTCAACACCTACCTCGAAAAGACGGGCGCGAAGGCCGTCTTCCAGGGCCTGCGCTGGGACGAGCAGTCCGCGCGCACCAAAGATGAATACATCGAGGACGTGCCCGCCGGCGACCTCACCCCGCCGCACACGCGGGTGCGCCCCATCCTGCACTTCACCGAGCGGGACATCTGGGACACCACGCTCGGCTTCGGCATCCCCTTCTGCCCGCTCTACGAGAAGGGCTACCGCTCGCTCGGCGCGAAGACCACGAGCACGAAGAGCTCGGACGTCCCGGCGTGGGAGCAGGACCTCGAGAACACGGTCGAGCGCGCGGGACGCCGCCAGGACAAGGAGGCCGCGATGGAGCGCCTCCGCAAGCTGGGGTACATGTAGGCCACGATGAAGCGCGCCACGCTCCTCCTCGCTGCGGCGCTCGCGCTGGGGCTCTCGCCGGTTCGCGCGGTCGAGCCGCCGGAGCCGGACGCGGCCACGCGCAAGCGCGTGGCGGAGCTGATTCGGCAGCTTGACGATAAAGACAAAGGAGTCCGCCAAGACGCCGCTTGTGAGTTGGCCAAAATCGGACCTGCAGCCAAAGCGGCCGTCCCTGCGCTGCTCCGAGAAGCATTCCGGGGTGAGTTTGGTGGGGGCTATCCCGCAGGCTGGGCCTTGTCTTACGTCGATCCGGAGATGAAGGTGACCGTCCCCCTCCTGGAAAAGGCGCTTAAGGATGAGAATTTTGTCCGGAGAGCCGCCGCCGCGGAAGTGGTGCGCTGGATCGGCCCCCCGGCGAGAGCCGCGGCACCCGCACTGCTGGAGGCGCTCAAGGATGAGGATCCGTGGGTTCGCGGCACCGCGGCCAGTGCGCTGGGCCTCATCGGGGCCGAAGAAGCTGTCCCTGCGTTAGTGAAGATGCTCGAGGACGAACGCTCGTGCGAGGCCGCCATCGAGGCGCTTGGCAAGTTCGGCCCTGCTGCCAGAGAAGCCGTTCCTATCTTGATAAGCATGCTTAGTGGCGAGAACAAGTGGGTTCGCAGGGAAGCAGCTGAGACCTTGGCTAAGATCGGTCCGGCGGCAAAGGTGGCCATTCCCGCGCTGGGAAAACTGCTGAAGGACAGCGATCAATCAGTTCGTCGAAAAGCCGCCGATGCGCTCTGCATGATCGAGCCGGACGCGGGGCAAACCGTACCACTGCTCGTGAAGGTGCTCGTTACCGGGGATGCACCTGTTCGCTGGTTTGCCGCTGAGAGGCTGGGGAAGATCGGTTCGAGCGCGAAGGAGGCCGTACCCACGCTCACCAAAGCTCTTGGCGATGAGAACAAGTTCGTGCGGCGCAGAGCCGCTGAGGCGCTTGGCCGGATCGGCCTCGCAGCGAAGGAAGCCATTCCCGCCCTCGAGAAGCTGCTTGAGGACGAAAACGAAGTTGTCCGCAAGGCCGCTGCCATCGCTCTCAGGAAAATCCGCACCGAGGAGAAGAAAGAGCAGGAAGAGAAACCCGACGAGTAGCCGCCGCCGCCAGTCAGGAAGGAGCTGCATCGCATGGCCTACCGACTCAACCGCACCAACGGACTCGTGCGTCACAATCCGGCCAAGGCGTTCAAGGGCTACACGCTCTTCGCGCCCATGAGCACCAACGACGCCTTCCTCGTCGACATGGAGGGGAACATCGTCCACCACTGGACCACGCCCTTCCCGCCGGCGCAGCACGGGCGGCTCTTGGACAACGGCAATCTCCTCTGGCCGCAGAAGGCCAAGGCCCCGACCATCGCCGTCGGCGGCACCGGCTCGGAGATCGTCGAGCTCGACTGGTCGGGCGAGGTCGTCTGGCGCCACGAGGACCCGGTCATCAACCACGACTTCAGGCGGCTCCCCAACGGCAACACGATCTACAACATCTACGTCGAGGTGCCCGCCGATGTAGCGAAGACCCTCGTCGGCGGCGTGGCCGGAAGCGAGGCCGAGGGCAAGATCTTCTCGAGCGCGCTCCGCGAGATCGACAAGGACGGGGAGGTCGTCTGGGAGTGGAACCACTGGGAGCACCTCGACCCGACCGACGGCCGCCATTGCCCGCTCTGCCCGCGGTCGATCTGGGGCTACACGAACGGCATCGACGTCCTCCCCAGCGGCGACGTCCTCATCACGCTCCGCTTCGAGAACGACCTTGCGATCGTGGACCGCAAGACGGGCGAGATCAAGTGGCGCTGGGGCAACGAGCACGAGCTCGGCCACCCGCACTGCCCGACCTACTTGAAAAACGGCAACGTCCTCGTCTTCGACAACGGCACGCACCGCCGCAGCGTCAACCGCGGCGCGCACGAATTGGCGCACTCGCGCGTCGTCGAGGTGGACCCCAGGACGAACGAGGTCGTCTGGGAGTTCCGCGAGCCGAACGGGTTCAAGTTCTACAGCTCGATCTGCGGCGGCGCGCAGCGCCTCGCCAACGGCAACACGCTCGTCTGCGAGTCCACGCACGGCCGCTTCTTCGAGGTCACGCCCGGGAAGGAGATCGTCTGGGAGTACGTCATCCCGATGGAGGTCCCGCGCGGGGACTACTGGGGCTGGACGCTCTCGACCTGCGTCTTCCAGGCGCATCGGTACGCGGCCGACCATCCGGGCCTCGCGGGCAAGGACCTCTCGCCGGGCCGGTACTCCTGGGAGCTCGCCGGGGGGGGGGGCGCGCCCGCGGCCGCGGGCGCGGGCGCGACGGCGCCGGC
>Ga0272441_10003354_pt1 | contig 30527 bp, 15 predicted proteins | sample SSMProp6N_FD_193582 | JGI IMG/M metagenome (GOLD analysis project Ga0272441, IMG submission 193582) | Marine sediment archaeal communities from Little Sippewissett salt marsh, Falmouth, MA, United States - SSM-Prop-6N | ecosystem: Environmental > Aquatic > Marine > Wetlands > Sediment ... | reverse complement strand
TGATGATAGCAACATGTTCGCCATTAATGACGATTCGTTTGCCCTGATATGGACCCATTCAATCTGGTCAGGGGCACAATATTCACCGCAAGATATGTCAATAAGGCTGCAGGTGTTTGACAATAATGGGGTCAAAGTAAACAGCGAACAGACAGTTATTGCCTCTTCTGATCATTATGGTGAGCTTATCCCAAAATACTTTTCAATAGAAGACATTAATAATATTAACGGAGACGCTACAGAGTTGATCTGGAAAGAGCAGTTGACCGATCAGAACGGTTCTTTTGTAAAAAGTAATAAAAATATCAGATATATATCAACGGATGGCATTTTACACAATAATTACCCAAGTATCCCGGAACTGTCACAAAATAACGTAAATGATGAAAAGAACAGCATCTCATACGAGTCCATGAAATTCATACAGGATTTTCGTGAACATCTCAACAACTCCTGGATGAATTTCAGAAACATATCCTCAGGATATAAGCAGGGGGAACGTGACTTAAATACCTCGTACGGCACTGATATAAATGCCCAGGCATTCTCATCAGCCCGACAAAGGCCGGATAATTCATATTTTAAGTATATGTTGAATGAATACGAAAATTTAGAAGGCGCAAATTTTGGGACCGTCGCTGAAAGGATCAGGGAAAGCATCTCCAGCGCCATTTATGTTAATAATTTTAATCCACAGATAGCAACTGTTTCTCTCAGGGAAATACTATCCACGCTGCAAGCCGACAAGAACAGATCCGAAACCGACAATATTATCCTGGACCTCGCGCAAAATGTGATGGTCATGCATTCATATTTAGGTGAGAATACCGTAAAGCAATTCGAAGAAATGGTCAACTATATCCTGGTAGCCGGGTCAATGCACGATATGCTTGAAGGCATAAACATGACTGTTATCAATAAAGCCCTTCTTACTCTCAGGGATGATATGGAAATAATTGTCAACGGCTATCTTAACGAAACGCAGGAGATATATGCTATCGCATCCAGTATTTTGGGGATAGACATGGATAAAGATCTCCCTGATAGTTATGTGCACCTAGCGGATGATAATATACTATCAAAGAGGCAGATCATAGTGGATGTCGAAATTGAGAAGCTGTCGCAGAAGAACATGAATGATCTCGAAACAAAGGAAATTAAGGCCCTCGACTACATAAACAAACATCTAAAACCATACAGGGATAAGCACATTAGAATGTTGAAGGATATAGTTTTCCGGTTTATTTCCAGTGTTAAACCTGCCATACAGGGCGCGCCGCCCAGTTCCGTCAATACGACCGATGAAAAGACAGAGGTTATTTTCGTTATTGACCACGAAAACTAGCCGATTGATATTTTTGTTTCAATACGCTCAATTCTCATGCTATAATTATCCATAATTATTGAGCCACACCAGCCGGATCAAGTGATTATATATACAGGGGTTGGTTAAGATAATGGAAGGTCTGAAGTTGAGCCTTAAAGACAGCGAATTGGTACATAGGATCAAGAATAAAGACAAAGAGGCGTTTGTCGTATTATTTGATAAATATAAGGGGAGGATCGTCCGATTTCTATACGGTTTCTTTGGCGACTATGGTAAAGCGGAAGATGCCACTATAGAGACATTTCTAAAGGTATATAAGAACATCCATAATTATGAGGAGAGGGGATCATTTCAGTCATGGCTATTTACTATAGCCGCCAACCAGGGAAGACTCGAGATAAAAAGAACCAAGCGCAGAAAAGAAATATCATTGGACATGCCTATTGAGAATGATGACGCGGCAAGGCTCGTTGATCTCATAGAAGATGAAAAATTGAGGCCTGATACAGATATTGTGGTTGATGACCTGAAGGATTTCATATACCGAATATTATCTGAGATGAAAGAAAAATATGCTGATATTATTCGCTTATGCGATATAGAAAAGCTTTCATATGAAGAGGCATCACAAGTATTAAATTGCAGCCCTTTTACTGTCAGGACCAGGCTGAGGCGGGCTAGGGTAAAGCTATATAAACTGGCAAAAAAATACAAGGACGCCCTTTAGAGGTTTTTATGGATAAATCGAAATTACAGAAAAGAATAAGCGAGATACTTGGGGCCATAAAGGAGCCTGCTTTCTCTGAAGATAAAAGGAGAAAGTTCGTATCATCCGTTTATGGGATTGAACCCAAACAACAAATTGAACCCAAACAACAACAAGAAAAGAGGGAAACGGCTTATCGATGGGCTTTATTGAGGACAGTGGCTCTTGTAGCAACGCTATTGGTTATATGCGCGTACGCGTTAATGCCAAAGTATCCGGTTGTTCAAGGTATAAGCGGAACTGTAAAAATATTCCGCGCGAATATAAACCAATGGGTATTTGTCAGCAGGAGAACAAAATTATCCAAAAATGATATCGTGAAAACATTCAGTGATGGGGCCGCTGACATTATAATCCCGGGTGTGAACCATGCAAGGATCAAGAACGACTCGGAATTAAAGGTTGTATCCACATCATCTCGCTTAATGCCTAAGAAAATTGAATATTATCTGGCAAAGGGGCAGGTATTTGCCTATCATAGAAAGAAGGCTGGTAGAAGACAACAATTCGATATTGTAACAGATGAGGCGGAAGTTTCGGTAGTAGGCACGGATTTTATGGTTAACGCAATGCCTGATGTTAACAAGACATGGGTAGGTGTGCTGGATGGTATTGTACGCGTCCATACACGTGATCTGGCTCATATGGATAGCATGGTAAGCGTAAAACCCGGACAGAAGACCCTGGTCAGATCAGGTCAAAACCCTGCAAAACCATCAAGGCTTTTGCATAACGAATTGCTGATGATGGAGGAATTGTATCGCATAGGAACAAAACCTCAAGTGGCGCTCTTAATAAGTACTGGAAAGACCAGGGTCAGGGAACTTTTGTCTCTTACTATGCTGTATATTTCAAGCGAGGCGAAGGATAAGATGTCTAATGAGCTTCTTTCGATAGAAAAGAATTTCCGCCATATCTTGGAAAACAAGCTGGAACACAAATATCTCGAGAATATTGAGCAATTCGAATCCTTTATTGCTAACAATCCTGATCCTAAATATGATGTCCAGTTCCTGCTATTTATCGGGTCATATTATGAATTTGCGGATGAACATGAAAAAGCCATTGACGCGTTCAAACGCGTAATTTCCCGTTATCCCCGATCGTCAAGCTCCAGTATTGCCCAGTGTGCCATAGGAATAGTATTTGAAGAGAAACTTAAAGACAAAGAAAACGCCCTGAAAGCGTACAGAAAAGTCATTTCACATTACCCGCAAAGCCCGGAATATGATGAGGCAAAGGCCGGGATCGCGAGAATTTCCCGATAATATGTTAAGAGTATCCGGGGTTTAAACCCCGGATACTCCTTTTCTCAGCCTCTTAACCTTCACAGTTCCGGGACCCTCAACAACCATACAAACACCAGGGTCCCGGAACTTTATGTCCCGGACGCTCTTAACGGTTCCTATTACATAAATATTACATTATTATGACACTTCTATGACTTATTGGAGAATATCTTATGGTATATTAGCTGATTATGTTAGCCAATAGACAAATCCTCAAAAATATCACAGCACTCACGCTCATTATCACATTGTTGACGCAAAACGCGCTCTGGGCCGATCCCACTATTAAGGCAACCCATGCCGGTCATGATAATCTTCAGATACCATCTCTGTTCCACTCAGAAGAAAGGATCCTTGAACTCACAATGAAATATCTCGTGCAAGTCATCCCTGATAAGGTCGGGGGAATCGAAAATTATAATCATTATCTACCCCTCGAAGTAACAGGTGTCAAATTAGAGCTCGATTTCCATAGGAAGTTCCCTTATCACGATGAATATCTGGGTGAATGTGTCGTGGTTCCTTGCTATACAGTTTCTGATAAACGAAATAAACATTACGCTGTGATCGGCCCTGATAGATCTGTCATCATACTAACGGATCTAGACGATATCGCTAAATATCATCCATCGGAACCGACGGAACCTGCCTCTACCCAGAATAATATTGTGGATTCCCAAATGACCTCAACCGAAACCGTACCAACTCCCGCAGCACCCAATACCGTTCCTAAAAAAACCAAAGGCCGGAGGCTCATTCTAAGCGGCTTGGCATTACTAATGATAGGCGCATCCAGGGGGCCGACAGATTGGATCTGTCCTATGCTTGGTTTAACACTTATCTTTTTTGGGATTTTTTCGATCGCTGGACACCGTACTCGCGGGTACAGGCCCTCAAGATTTACCGTAATGTCTGATCCTTCCGAAGAACTGCGTGGGATGCACCGTTTGTTAGACGCGATCACTAAAGGAAAATATTGGAAGGGTACTATTATACGAGAGAGTTTCCAATGGAGGAATATAATCTTAAATAGGTTAAGAAACCATGATGAGACTGCGGAGGTTCCAATCCTTGATGCTGATAAATCCACAATTGATAATTACGAAAACTACATCAGGGCAGTGGATCTGCTAAGAAAGTGCGTAACTCTAGATCCAAAACGTCACTACAGGCTCTTTAAAATGCTCGAGCACTTCAGGGTTCCCAAAGAAGCCGGCAACGCCGTCAAACCTCCAGGGCCCATAGGTCTAGACAAATTTTACTTCATTCTTTTCTATCTTGAAATAGCGACATCTCGTGTCTGGGAGGAGTTGCTAGAATCAAAACTCAAGGAAATATTCCCAAATAGACGTGTAAAAAAATACCGCGAAACGATTAAAAGGGCATTGAGCAAACTGCTCTCAAGGGGAAGGATCAGAGACTACACGGCATATGACAATTTAACAAGTGAGCTTAATGCGGCTATAGAAATAGATGACGATCTAAACAAAATAGTTTATTTTTTTGAAAGCCAATCAAAGGCAAAAAGGCTTCCTTACTACATTAATGAGTCTGTCAATAAACCTCATGTCATTATGATGACACTTGGTTTCGTAGGCTTGGACGAGTTTAATCGTTGGCTAAACCAGGCCGTTGAAGAACGTGATTATAAAAAGACCGTGTTCATAATCAATAATGCCCAATTTTTAATTGACAATTTTCCGCGCAGAGCCGGGACTGTTGGGCAGATGGCTAAATTTGAGGCATTGAAGGACAGGGCAACGGAATCAATTCTCAAGGATCAAGAATTAATCCGCGTTCTTACCTCGGATATCCAGCAGGGGATAGACAGGCACAATATTCTAAGAAACAGCATGAAGAACTGGTTAAAAAAGTTAGAGAGTTTAATTAAGAAAGCTGAGTCCACACAAAGAAAAGAGCCTCTGGCTGTCGCCAGTATGAGATGGTTATGTAAAGAGTCCTACGCGTTATTGGCTCAAATTGAATTACGGTTTGCCATTTCTCATGAAAGCCATTTGTACCTAGATAGCATTTTTCCGCCCATGTCGATGTCTCCCAATCACGATTTTTGGAATAAAGGAAAAATACGCAACTTTAACAAGCTTTCGCGAGATATCCCAAAGCTAAGAAAAAGGCTTCTAACGTTCACACGAAAATATAAAATATTCTCCTATAAAGAACAGGCCGGTGCCGAACATCCAAAAACACGTGAATATGAAAAACGGAAGAAGATATGGAATGCCCTTATCAGCCAAGTAGCCGAAACCACACATTGGAATAGTCTAAAACCTGCTGATCTAACCGCTATAAATGGTTATAACGTCAAAAGAGCCGTCAAATTATGCGGAGGCATACCCGGACAAGCCGAGTTTCGCGGAACTGTGTGGTTGGCTCATATAGCTGCGCGAATCAGCTACGACAGAGGTGTAATCAATCCTCCCTTCATGCGAGATGACAATATCAGATCCAAAGAAGACGATAAAACAGTTTCCGAGGCCTATACAGATTTAAGGACATCTATTATCCCTGAGTTATCTAAATATCTCGATGAACTTGATGGAATATGTGAAACAGAGCTTAATCATTTACGTGAGCAATGCGCTCTGTACCAAACCCCAATCCATGAGTCAATGCTGTTAGAAGCCCGCTTATCAACGAAGCTGCGATATGAGAAACGAAAAGTTACTCAACTTCTTGATAAGGCCGAAAGACTTATAGAGAAAGATCCTAAACCAGAGGAAGACGAGCCTGCCATTGATCTCGATCACGTCGGTAAACGGGCCGCGGGCATTATTAGAAGAATGTCCTCTTTACCGACAAGATCCGATAGAATGAATGCCGAGGCAGTGAAACTCGCGAGATTGTTTATGCGTTATCCTGATAAAACTCGACAAGCGTGCAATGATATACTGGGAAATGGCATGGTCACCCCCGAAGAACACAAACGGCTTTTACCTATAGTCAGAGCCGCTATCAGAACCACCGAGCTGCAAATGGATTTAGATAGGGCGGCAAATGCCTCATCTCCAACCGGCATGATCAGCCTTTTCTGGGAACCTCTCATTGAGTCCGGATGGATCAGCAGGACCTGGGCCGCGCGGATTTCATTCGTCGTCGAGGAAATTGTGTTCGCGGGGCTGATAATAAACCTGGCAAACTGGATCCCAACACTTTTTGGTTTCGAGACGGTGTTTGCGGTGAAACAGCTTCTCTCTGCCAGCGCGGTATTATACGGGCTTCTCCACTGGAAGATCTATAAATGGCGAATAAGCGATGCAGAAGATGATGATGTAGAAAAGGATGGCGACAAACCAAAGAAAACCTTTGAGGTTAAAGAAGTAGGTGACGCTAGGCTTCGGGATATGCTGGGTTTTGCCATACTCGGTGCTTTATTCCGCCTGGGTTATCTATTCCCACAAATCGGCCCATGGTGGCCGCTCTTCACAGCATTCGCGGCACATGCTCTCTATAATAATGTCATCGCCAGATACCTGAAATTTCTACCTGTTGGAATGGCCGGGAAACCGGATAGGCCAAAGGCCGATCCAACACATCCTACCCCCGACCCTAAAAATAATGAATTTACACGAAATTATGAAATTGTAAAGCGAAGCGATGATGACGGATTGGTGCCGGTTATAACGGTTCCCGAGTCGATGCTCCAACAGTCTATAGCTGACGCAAGGGCGCGATTGCTTACAGTAACGAGACAGGACTACGACGCGGATGTATTCATGCCTGTTCTATTAGGGTCGCTGGACGAGATGCAGCTAACAAATGCCTTGATAAATTTTAACGAAAGAACTGCGTCAAATGACCCTGCGTTTAGGCATAGGCTACTCATCAAATCCGCTTATAAAGCTATACGTATGCTCGAATATGAGTCGCTTGAATTTCTTAAGATGAAAGTTAGTCAAATCTGCGGGAGAGAAGCTTTTGATGAGTGGTCGTACCTTGAGGATGCGACCAGCGAAGACCTTCTTGTAGAACTCGCTGATAGAGCTGGTACGCTCTTCTTTATCCAACTGGCCGATTTTAGCTCACTCTTATGTTCCCTTACATTATTCTATGGCGGTAATCTGGCGAGGCGCAGTGCCGTTTTTGAGCTGAACGATATTAAGCGTAAATATGGAGACTCCCCTCTTTCTAAAAAGGTATCCATTATTGATAAGATCCTGGTTACGTCTCTCGGCTTTTCATTTTTAGGGGAATTCGAGCGTGAGTCTGGCCAGCGGACCGTAAACTCAGAGTATAAGGAGATCCTGCGTGTAATGAAATCCGTTAATAAAGACACTTTGCCTCAGGTAAAACTTGAGGCTCGGATGTGGGCGCGGGATATGATTGCCTGGCTCGATTATGACCATAGGGATTATGTGAGGGGTATAACCCTTCAGCATAGAGATGCTGCTGAGCAGGCTGCATCCGGTAAAATCTCAGAGGGTGGGTGCGTAATACCAGGGGTCGCAGACTCTAAATTCGTACTTACTACTGAACACATAAACGACGACGTACAGCGTGCATTCAAACGGCATGCCGCACAGCGTGGGATTACTGCATATACCCTTCCAGCTGGCTTCTTCTGGATAAAGACTTCAGACTATATACCGGATGAAATGGATACAGACGGTGTCCCGGTCGGCCTTGCCCTCCAAGATACTGGACACATAGATGGAGTTATAAATTTTATTCCCTCTCAATTTACGAAAGACAACAAAGCCCGTGTTCTGGTAGACCCATTCTACTTTGATATGATTAAAGGGCATGCGGAGTTCAATAGTTTCTTAAGTGAACAGGGGTTGTCAATTGAGGAAAATGTAGTGGTTGTTGATAAAAAAGAGGCCTATCTAAATCTTCCTAATTTCGCCACTGTTATAGGCGACAATGATAAACCAAGGCTGTTATTTAATAAAGACCTGGGCTATACATTGCCGAGATTAAACCTAAAGGAAGGTTTGCTGATACAACCTGAACACGAGGTCACTTTACTCTCGGCAGCAGGCGGTGGAATAAGATGTCTTACAAATATGTTTCCAAAAGATATGGTTATAAGGGAAAGGCCTCTAAATATCCGTCTGGACATACTCCCATTCTTTGATGACGCCGAGAAGGCAGTCATTGAACATTTAAGAAGAAGAAAGCATCTCCTGGCAGAACTCTCAAGCGTCTCTTTGAGCGCTATTGGGATATTATATATGCCATTATACCGTTCCGCGTTTGAATGCCACACACCACATTCTCAGGCCTGTACTATTATTTTTGGAAATGATCTTGCGATAAATCCCGAAGAGCTTTGCCTTGCGCTAGATGAAGCGCTAATAGCTGTCATAGATAAAATAGAAACAGTAACCGGTATGGTCCGGAATCCTCAATCCAGTCTAGCTACACCTGTGATAATCCATACTAAATCAGGGACTGTTGAGATTTCTCTTAACGAATCAGAGGAAATGAATGCCTCTGGCGGTCTTGCAGTGTACGCAAAAATTCTCCACGACAGATACGCTGTGCCAGGCACGCTGCCGGTTAGCGTGATAAATCTTTCTTTTAAGAAGGAACTGATCGGTGAATGGATAAGAATCGCTATAGAAGATAGTGTGGAGGAAATGGATAAAGAAGTTGATGGGTACATAACGAGCCAGGTGTCACATCTATTAGGCAATCATGAGGAAACCCTTGAGACCATAAAGAAAGACATTCGTGAGGTTTTTGAAATCGAGAGGTATATTAAAAGCCACACGGCCGATGGTCAGGTAGCTGTGTACGATAGAAAAGGCAATCAGGTGGTAAGACGAATGAACCCGGATGACTTCAGACGTAGCGCGCTGATGAAGGTCGGGATCGCCCCGAAATCTGTGGCCGGAGAAACCCGTTGGGTTGACGCGCCTGAAAGCGGCGGGACCGCATACCCGGGAAATAGCGCAAATAACGCTGTTGATGAGGCACAAAAACGTCGTCTTGTGCGTGATCTTTCCAATAACGAAGAGCTGGGCACAAACCTTGGGGAAAAGATCGTTAAGGCTATGCTATCGGGTAGGAGGCTTGTCCTGGTGTTTGATAACGAGCTGGGGAAGATAAGCACTGTTTCGCCTTTAAAACTTGTGAGAAAACTCAAATGTCTAAAGGCCGACCCAAGATATAAAAGCCTTCTTGATAATTTAATCATAAAAGAATCCTCCATTGATAAACTTCACAATAAATTGTATGGGTACGTAGACGATAATACAGATATTATGCTGTTTTGGATGCAGCCGGTTAAGAATACCAGAGAGGCGCTAATTCTACGCAAATTCGGTAGATTGAAAGGCGTTAGGCGTTTTTATATTAACGAGGAAGAATTGCCGTATAGCGCCCGTTACCCGATAGCGGAGATCATCACTCTTGCCATGGTCACTCACCTTGAGCGTGTAACAGTTGAGCAAATTGTTGAAGATCTTAAGGAACAAGGTATCGCGCTGAAGGATCTCAACATCCTCGATATGCGAACAACACCAACCGGTACTGTGATAATAAACTTGTTACCGGACGCCATAGAAGAGGATAAGGAAAAGCTATTAAAAGACTATTCCGAAACCATAAAATTTCTCATATCCGCATAGCCATACCTAATAATGTAATATGTAATAATGTTAAAAGGGCTGTTTAAATGCCCTTTAAATGGCTTTAAATGGCCTTTATAGGGGCTTTTTTGGGTGTTTTGGGGGCTTTGCTCGCGGCCTCCTACCTTCACAGTTCCGGGACCCTCAATAGTCGTCCGAACACCCGGGTCCAGGAACTATGTTATTCGCACACCAGCGTCCGGGATAGCTCGCTCGATCCAGTCTCCAACCTCTTCAGGTCCGGGACACTCCAACTGTCACACGAACACCCGTGTCCCGGACCTTTGTCATCCAAACACCTGTATCACGATAATTTAAAATGGCTATTTTATTCGTTTTAAGATCAATCTCATCTTGGAACAAATCTTACCCTAAAATTATTCATATTGATAATTACCTATATGACTCCCATATTGCGTATTTTATTGTAATTTTTGTTTGCAGTAGATCGGCCCAATAAAAGCATTTTAAAGGCCGGGGGAGAGGTAAAAATTCACGATTTTTATATAAGCTGAACTAATTCCATGGAGGGGAGATGATATAGTTATTGACATTAATAAACTTTAGAGATATAATATAAAATTACCTATCAACGCATCATCACATTAATCAATAACATATCATGTGATGTACACATACACATTATATTATTAAATTCGATCAATATCTATTTCTATATATGCCTAGTTAACATAAGATATATTATAGGACGTTATATATATAGCTTCTCCTCCGTATATATGGCTATGTATATAAGCCCGTACAAACCTATACAAAGGTATTTTAATGCGTGGATCTTGCCTCTCCACATCAAATATTATTCGGCATATTATCTGATCCTGAACCTCCAAATATAACCATACCTCGCTGTATGTTGTTTTATGAAATACTAACTTAAATCCCCTATACTATAAATCGATATACAGGAATTGAGCTATCTACGGCTCGTGCCTGTGGATAACTCATCCATTATTGGCGCACAAGCAGCTAAAATAGGTATTTTAATTGTAAACCAAAACCGGTTATCCACAAGTTATTATAATGGGCATATGCTCATATATGCAAGTCTTTTGTTTCCATAGCGTCCTGGACGGCTTGGTTGGTCCAGTCTCCAACCTATGTCATCCGAACACCTGTGTCCCGGACGCTTAGTGCGTCAATGGTTTGTTTGTTTTTTTATTGGAAAATGGCGTGTATTATTTTAACTCCGTAGTGGTCTTCTTTTCTACCTGGTCCCACCCAATAATTTGCTCATTGAATGGCCCTTCATAAAGGATTTCCTTGGAATCTAATTCAGTGGTTATCTTTGTCCTGTCTTTGATCAATTTGTAGGTTATATAGCGGCTTGTTTCCTGCTCTTTCCAGACTTCCTCATCATCCTTCGTTGCCCATGTACCTTCCTTAGTGATCTCATAGGTCAATTGGCCGTTCTTTTTGTAATGCCTGTTATGCTCTTTTATGCTTAAGAGCTTTCCATCTTTATCAAAATATCTGGCGGATATTGCGTGCTTCAAGCATAATAAAACAGGCTTTTCCTTGTCAGTATTAATACAGGCATACTCTTTCTCTATAAATTTTCTATTGATAAGCTCTCCATCCATATTTCTTTCAGAGACCTGTATGTTCTCTGTAATAACCTTGCCTGCCTTATAAACATGCCTTTTTTTTGTTGTCGTTTGGAGGACCTTGCCTATTAAGCCTTTTTTATCAACAATTTTCACTTCCTCAACGCATCGACCGGGTATATTTAATTTGTAATGAACCTCATGATCCTTCTCATTTTGAGGCTTAATATTGAGATTATTATCTATAGGACCGGATACTAATGGGCAAAATACACCCAGATCGCTTACACCATATCCCGGTGATATGGCCTTTTTTCGTTGCATCAGCTCATTGTTTTCTGTTTCGCAATACAGGTAGGGAGATAGGCAAAATATCACGTATATCCTAAATATAGTAAATATAATGGTTTTTCTAAGCATCATCAAGCCTCACTTAGTAAATCTGTTTACAATCTGGGGTAAAAAAATATCCCTTTTCAAATACATTTCTTATACGCAAAACATGTCCCTATATTAAGTATAATGATTATATCGGTCTAGTCAACGCTATCTTTCTAACTATTTTATGTTTTAATGTAGTTTAGGTTATCCACAGTGTAGGGCATGTTTAAACGTGCCCTACACTGTGGATAAGTTTACTTTTATACTTGATTATGATGATCGATGAGTATTTTACCTATGCAGAAGGCGAATCTTTCCCTATCTTTGGGATTAATCCAGTCGAACCTGATACCTAGATTGTGTACGCTGAATACCCCGTCCGACATCTCTTTTGAGGACTTCCACATAACGATCCCTATCGCGTCTACAGGCGTGGCGTCACCGGGTAAATATACCTTAATATGCATTTTGCGGCCCTTCTCAATATCCTCCGATGTCGATATTTTGAACCCAGTACCGCTTAGATTGGTAGTGTATCTCTCTATCTCTTTCTTCTCCCAGAATGGCTTGTATTTAACAAGAAAAGGCATGTCTAGCCTTTCGGCCTTTCTCCTGTCTTTTCCTACAAATTCATTTGCCGCCACCATGTTTAACCTCCATATATATAGTCCATATAGAGGCTTATTTATTACATTATTTTTGTTATTTTACCTTACTAACACCTGCGTCCGGGACAGCTCAATAGGCACACGAACACCAGTGTCCCGGACGCACACCCGAACACCAGCGTCCGGGACAGCTCGCTCGATCCAGTTTCCAACCTATTCAGGTCCGGGACACTCCAACTGTCACACGAACACCCGTGTCCCGGACCTTTGTCACACGAACACCCGTGTCCCGAACCTTTGTCACACGAACACCAGTGTCCCGGACCTTTGTCATCCGAACACCTTGGTCCCGGACGCTCAATCCTGTCTCCTTACCTTTGTTATTCGTTTGAATCGTGCATGATCACCATGGCGGGCATTTCTTTGACGGATTCCTTGAACTCACCGATAAATTGCTTAAAGGCATCGGTTACTTCATCCATATAGGTGGTCCTTATAGGCCTCAACACCCTTTGATCCATATTGAGAGCGTTTTGCTCGTTCCTTGTAAGTATAACCGCCTCCTTTTTCTTGATATCTTCGAGCACCTTGTCCACCAGTATTTTTCTTTTTTCACGTATCGTCATATCCATCACATTCTGGTAATTTTTTGGCAAGGGATCCCTTGTTGCGTCCACAAATAATATCTTAGCCAAATACGCATATGCTGATTCCGTTATATCCAGATAATTATTGTAAATGTGGCCCTGTTCCTTGATCAGGGTCTCGAGACTTTTTACCATTGCGTCGTAAAATGATTCCGGGATATTGCCTGTTTTCATCTCCGATTTATTCATAAACTCCAATATCTTCTCAAATTCCCTGTAGGTACTATCCTCTATAGCGTCATTATCCGTAATAGCGGCTTCAGCCGCTTCCCTAATGGCTTTATCCAATACATCCTTATTGTCCAGATCCCGCAGTTCGATATATATCCATTCTACAATGGAGCCATCGTCACATCGCTCTTTATTATATATGTCATAATCACTTTTTAGGTCTATTTTCATACTGCTTTCCAGCTTTGATCTCTCACTACTATTGTCTGTGGCGTACGGATCGTACTTGAATGCAAGCTTGTTTTCAAATATACTCAATTCATCTTCAAATCCCGCCTTTCCATTAGCGTTGTACGCCGAATCTATTATCGATCTTCTTGTGTCGAACACTGTTTTTGAATAAAATGGATCATTAGCTACCCTTATGTCCATTATGCTGGGTCCGATCTCTTCCCTAACGATCCTTTCCACGGTATATTGGGGGTCTCTATTATTTCCAAAATTTGTGTTAAACACACCAAGATCTGTGCCGTCAATCACGCCGTCCAGATTAGCGTCCAAATATTTGTTGTAATTTTCATCGCCTTTTTTTGAACCCGATGAATATTTTAACGCCAGATAGTCCATAAATCCCACAGTCCCATCATTGTCTGAATCACCCGCTATCCATGTGTTTTCCTCAATCTCAACATTTATGGTTTCCGTAATATTCGCCGCTGAACCTATGCTCCTAGGCCCTTTTATGGCGTTATCTATAGCAATTTCTCCTTCTACAGAAGCCTTAAGCCCGTTGTGATTATTCTCAATGTCCCGATTTATTCTAACTATGTTATCTGAAATTGACTGGAACTTATTGTTATATACATCGTTAATTATATTTCCATAGTTAAACCCATCATATTGCTCACCATTCAATTCCTTAAGAGCTTTGTCAATGTGATTATCACTACCATCGCAATTATGTGATATTAAAATAAAGAGAATAAACACCGAAACAGAAATTATTCTTACGCCTATTACGGGACCTCTATTATTTTCGTTTCTCTTCATTTCGGAAACCTTTTTATGTTATGCTATTAAACAGTTAGTTATAATATAAAAAAAATACATTGCTCCTGACATAAGTATACCATATCACAAACTTAAAACAGCATTTAATAACTTACTTTTTTATGGGCTAACTAAAATGCATTTTTCTTCGTTGAGAACTTGTTTGGTATGCTGCTTGAGGTTCTTAAGCAAAAACTTTTTTTGATGAGCTATCTTCATGCCGCTGTCATCCCGTAACTGACTAATCGATTTCTATCATACATGGTAATCCCTTCGAACTGAATGCCCGCCTCGTAACAATATGCCCTGGTCTTCTTGGACCAGACGACCTTTCCAACGGCACTCACAGGAGAGCTGTCACCGGGAATCTTCAGTTCCAGTTCTAACATCTGCCCCATCCCGATATCTTGATCGCCATAGAGCCTTAAGCCCCCTTGACTTACATCTCTTGACCGGCACCGAAATATGGGGGCATGCGTACTTGCCGGCTTATATAGCACATCCATAAATGCGCTATATCGCACGAACTGTCTCCTCTCTACCATGCTACACCTTCTTTCTCCCCCTTATTCCTCCTTTTTCTCCCCCTAGTATAAATTATAATAATTATATCAGTAAAGTCAACACACAGCATCTAAATATTTGTATTCTTAACCAATATTTTCTTTAATTATGTATCTTTAATAGTTATTACTTTTGAAATGCGTATAAAACTATCCCCTCTTATCTGAGATTCGATCAGTTTTCTCAAGACGAACTTTTCCGCTAAGATGTCATTTTTGTGTGGGGATGATGTATCATACATTATCCGTTGAATTACATATATATCTCCATATAGATGCTTTTTCCAGCCCGACACAAACGCATCACTCTCATTGGCATGTTTGAAATTTACAGCTCCATAATTATAAACTGTGTAATGACCCGGTCTATCAGTGATAAAAACTACATTTTTGGTATCCGTCAGGCTATTCAGGATAAACTTACGCGCAAATCTATACCTTCTGGGAAGCGTCTGTGCCCTGGAAAACCTGTCTTCTACAGATACGGGCAGGTAAACTAACAGCATTATCATTGACAGAGAAATAAATGAATTCACCTTGTTTTTTATGATCGGGAGCCTCTCGCATCCAATAACAGCGAATATCGATAATATCATAAAGAACGCCGCATAATAACGCGCGCATGTAGGATGGTTGATATTACCATTGTGAAACGATGTATATAATACCCAGTTAGCCATGAGGCAACATGTCGATATTATAGCCAGTTTTCTCTTCCAGGGCTCCGCTATCATTCTTTTCCTTATAAATTGTACGGCAATATAGACCAAACAAACAAAACCCACCAGGTTAATTATCGTCGCATAAGGCAGGAAAAATTTGAAATCAAAAAGATCCTTTAAGAATAACAGGTTATTCTTAATGAAATACCTGTGAGAGAACGGGGCCATACCGCCTGACTCAAATGTATCGTTATTTAAAAGCCTCTGCCAAAATATAATTATAAAAAAACACGGCGTTAGAGCGTACACTAATTTTGACCCCTGACTTAAGTATTCCCTCTTTACATATTTGAACGCCACAAGAAAAAACAAGACTAAGAACATGGTCATAATACCCTCATAGCGGGCATGACATAGCAGAATCAGATTCATCCATAACAGTTCAAACTTTATCATATCGGGTTTTTTCATAAACCAGAAAAGAGACATGAAGCATATTATCAAAAAAAGCGAAAACATGAGATCCCATCCACCTGATGTAGCGTTTTGAATAAATATCGGTTGGCTCGCCACAAGAAATAGCCCGGCCGTTGCCCATTTGACCCCATATTGGTCAAAGATCAACTTATATAAAAAAACAAGTATCAGGAACATCACGATAAAGTTCAAGACAAAAACATTCCCGGGCCTATAGCCGCTGATCACATGCAATATGTGTGTCATAAAAGGAAATAACAAATGACGTTTTGAGATCTGCCTTACGACAGGATTGAAATTACCATAATACCATAAGCCCATTGTTACATTATCCGTCCTCTTCTCATACAACATGGATTTTGATACGGCCATCAGGTTAGTCTCATCGCTCAATATCCTGAAATCCGGCTTAACGGCTGTAAATGCAATAACACAAATGGCCATTGAAAGCACTATGCCAACAGCATATCTACTCGCCATTGATCGCCAATCAGGTTTATAATGACGCATAGCCTGTATTATTATGAATACCCAGGTCACTAAAAGCAGCACTAAAACAAAGTAGGCGCCATGCGAAAAGCACACTCTTCTTAAAGATTCATCAAAAAAGGTCAGAATATACAGGATCAATGTTGAAATAAATAGAATGATACAGAGGATAATAGATGCGCGTCTTTTTATCATCAATGGTAGTATATCTTATGGCAAGGGTAAAGTCAAATAGCCGAACGGTTATTTCATAAGCCTCTTTAATGCCGCTTTCGCCTCATGCATTTCTGGACTTGACGGATAGTCATCCAATATCTTCTGAAACGCTTCCCGCGCCTTTTCAATATCCTTCAACTTTTCTTCGTAAATAATAGCTATAGCGCATTGCGCCATACCGGTTAAACTTGATTCTGGGTAATCCGTCACTACCCTTCTAAATGTATTTAACGCGTTTTCATGATCATCAAAATATTCATAATACGCGCCTATGAATAGTAGGAACTGCACATCATACTTCTTATTAGGATATTGATTCACTATTTGCTCGAATTGGCCTATATTCTGCCTGTACTTTTCCTCAGAGCCCTCTTTTATTGCCATGCTGAAATCCTTAGCTATCCTCTCTATTAGTTCCGGCAGGATCCCCTCCCTTTCGGACGAGATGTATAACGGTGTCAGGCTAAGAAGCTCCCTTACCCGTGTAGGCCCTGTGCTTATCAATAGCGCAACCTGCGGCTTAGAGCCTATCCTGTACAGCTCCTCCATTTCAAGAAGTTCGTTTTCCATCAGTCTCGTGGGATATTCAGGCCCGGACCCCTGTCTTACAACGGTCTTTTGTCCCGGTTTCACGAATACCGCCGTTTCTTTTTTCCTGACAGTCATATCCATTTTCCCTGAGACCTTGACGCTCCCGTCCAGAACCCCGACCCATGTCTTCTGGAGCGCCGGCATGGCTGATACTACAAAATCAGTTCCGATGACGGATACATCCGCTTGATGGGTCGTGATGTTAAATTCCTTATTTCGTTCATCTTTTCTGTAGTACGCGAATACCTTTCCCCTATCAAGTTTATACCCTATATTGCCCGGCAGCACCCTGGAGAACGGGCTGGCCAATTTGATCTCTGTATCTTTCTTCAACCTTATATGATATGTATTTTTTACTACCAGGTCCGCCTGTCCATCTTTGAAAGTCTTCAGGATATCGTTCTTATACAATGTTTCACCGGTTTTGCTCGCGAATACCCACTGGTTTCTGTTCGCTCTATATATTTTCACTGTTCCGGCTATATTCATAACCTTCGGATAGTTTGGCATAAATAGATGCATAGCCCCAATAACAACCATGCATATAAGGGCGACAACAGGCACAAACCTTAACGCCTCTTTAAATGGATGAAAGGTTACGATAGTCTTCGCCTCATCATCCACATCGTACAGTTTCGAGACGAGCCTTTTCCTTCCGCTTTCGCTGAATTTATGCGTTGGCGGATCCTTTATCAGCTCTTGTATCTTCTTTTCTATTCTATCATTATCGTAGAGGTTCATTTTGGACCTCCTTGATTTATATCAAAACCTTTATGTTTAAGTTCCTCGTATAACATGATCCTTGCTCTCCTGAGCCGCGTAGCCAAAGTAACCCTGTTCAGTCTTAACATTTTCGCAACTTCCTCATTTGATAAACCCTCAACATCACAAAGCATAAGCACATCTTTATACTTCGGCTTCATCTTTGATATGATCGTATATACATACTCTTTAAGTTCCGCGCTCCTTGCCGAAAAGTCGGGCCTCTGTGTATTGTCTGCTATCATCTCCTTTAATGATATATCCTCTTCAGCATCTGATATCACATCTTTATCCAGCGATGTTTCCTTTCTTTTTGCCCTTCTTATGAGTTCCTTTTTCGCGCAGTTAGTCGCTATTTTATACAGCCATGATGAAAAAACCCCCATCTCTTCATATGTCTTCAGCCTATTATACGCGTTTAAGAACGTCTCGATTGTAAGGTCTTCCGCTATCTGGTAATCACCTACATACCTCCATAAGTAGCTGAATATCCTGTCGCTATAACGGTCTATAATAGCCGTAAAAGCGGCCTTATCGTTGTTCTTAGACTTTTGTATTAATTCACAATCAGATTGCCCCATATACCCCTTTTATTGACATGACCTCCTACTACTAGAATCCCTACTATTCCTGTATGTTTCAATAATTCTAAGCTTTTTTGGATTATAGCACAAAAGTCAGTTTTCTGGTATGTAATTTATATGGGATATTTCAGTTCAAAAACAGGTCAAAAATTCCTAACATTCATCTTTTCTTTATCCAGCAGAAACAGGGCCTTGAAACTGTCTTCTGATCCGGATAGAGATACAGCTGCTTGATCCTGAAGAAGTGTACGCATCGCCGATGTGAACCTCCTTATTATTGAGCTTAATGCATTAACATATCTATTCCTTATAGGCGCTAATAAGGTCTTCTCCATATGAAGCGCTTTCTTTGCGTCTTCATTCAGATTTTCCTCATCTTTATCATGCAGATCCTTCAAAACGCTGTCCACTATGATCTTCCTGCTGGCCTTGGGGTTCTTACCCGCTATGGAAATAAAAGTCTCCGGAAGTACTTCTTCCTCAATATTAATGCCCAGGATACTGACGATCTCCGTGTATATAGCATCTGTCATGTCAAGATACTCCTCATACATGGCTATACGCTCTTTTTCAAGGGTATAGAGAGTTTCGGTTATCTTCATAAAGTCAGATGTTCCAACAATATCACCCATTGCCTCAGCGACCATGACCAGTTGCACCGTTTCCTTGAACTCTTCTATTAACTCCTCATCCATATAGGCCTGTTCTTCAATAAGCGCTATTGCATTGTTAATAATTGCCTTATCTATCTCTTTTTCGATACCCTCTTCCATTAATAGATTCACGACACCCTCAAGGTTATCGTTATTTTTGTTCTCATCCATTTGCATATATAATGCAGTTTTCATGGGATCTGTTACCGAAAAACTAAATATTTCTCTAATAACACCATATATACTAATACTTCCATCCTGTAGGGTTGAAGCCCGGTCCAAAGACATATCTTGATAGTTGACCATGCCGTTTGAATCCATATCACCTATTGATCCATTGTCATTATCATAATCCGTCATATAAACAGATGATCTTATATCCCTCCAAAAATAGAGCCACCAGTCCATAGAGTAAGAACTGCTAATAGGTTTGTCTACATTATATGCATATGTTGGTGATGTATTAATTACTTCTTTTCCATATCCTCTGTCTATATTTTCAGCATCGACCATCTTTCCGGACTTATCAAACAATGATTTTCTTATAGTCCCAACAGGCCCTCTGCTATGATCATGCCAGATTACTTCGATATTATCACTATCAGTTAGAGCGATCTTATGTATATTTATATACTCAATGCCCCCCAATGATTCCGGCAGACTATCAGATAACAAGAAGGGATCACTGACCTTTTTTCCCGCTCCTGATATTATCTGCATGTAGAAAGTCTCATAATTATTCTCATCCCAGAATATTGCCATATTCCCATCAGGGAGCAATACATGCTTCTGGTATCTTGACTTTAGAGTATCATCATTACTCATTAATTCGATCTCATCCCCTACAAACTCTCCTGATGAATTAATTATCCTCATTCTTGCACAGCTGTTTCCAATTATCCCATAGGTAGAGCTCCATCTCGATCCCCATACAAACGCGATCTTTTCTCCGTCGATAGAAATGATCTTGTTAAATATCTCTCCGTAGTTATAACAGCCGATCTCACCCTCATCGCCAATCTGATTACCGTACATATCAAACACCCTATATCGATTCATAAAGACATCTTTATTATCACCTTCAACAATGTATCTGGCCTGACCCCTATAGAACACGATCATGTTACCGTTATCAAATACACCTATATTTTCAATGGTCTGCGTATATACTTTTTCCTCTGACTCAAACATACTATGCGTTGATGTAAGCGCAATACCTTCCGAAGTGAATATACGCATATGCAGGGTTCTGCACCCCGGCTTGTATCTTTTTATGGCATACCAAAACAGGGCTATATTTCCGTTCGGAAGCACTTTAATGTCATGTATTTCTACACAGCATATGTTATTTTCAAGCTGATCTATTACACAATTTTTCACTCTTACCCCATTCTGATCGAATATATCCATGCGTATCTGGCTAACGAGCCTGTTCTCTTTTAACGGAGAAAAGAATACAATATTGCCATTTTGCAGTAAAACGTGCTTGCCATAGTAATAAGAATCGGTCATTATGATCCTTCCGCTAAGATCGATCCCGGATGTGTCATACACCTGCATAAAATATTTAGCTTCTGATTTGCATCCCCAAAATACAGCAAAATTACCGTCTGCCAGATTTTCTACACCCATATTATCCATATCTTTGTCATTAAGCCATAACTCATCAATGATGTGTTCTTCCCCTGACATATATCCGTTCTTGTCAATTACCATCATTTTCGAACGGTAATTGTTCGTAGGGTTCATCTCAAACCAAAATAATGCCAGGTTACCGTTCGACAGTTCATGAATACGGCGAATACTGTTCAAGTAAGGCCTTGCGTATTGATTACCGGGTGTCTTATAAGACTCTCCTATCTTGTTCGATTCTTGATCATAAAACTCAATTTTCAATATATACTCTGTCTGCACTGTAGTATACTCCCACATAAGAGCTACAATTCCTGTATCTTCAAACACATATGGGGTATGAATGTTACAGCTTCTTATACCGTCCGGGCCTATTAGTGAATGCTCAATACCGACCTTCTCGCCATCAGCATTGAACATCTGCATACAAAAATCGTCATGTTCATTCCTTTCTTCATAATACGAAAGCAACCCGCCCTGATGCCATATGAACATGATATTCCCATTTGGACATTCAGATACCTTCATATGCGAATATGATTCAGGATTCCCTATATTTCTAGATGAAAGATATTGCTCCTCACCTATTATCTTCCCGGCATCATCAAATAATCCGTATATTACAGAATAATGTGTGCTGAATTCATTATCACATTCTCTCCAGAACACCTTATATCTGCCATTTGAGTATACAGATTCATATTCGACTATTACAGTTTGCCTGTCATTGAGATGATCCACTATAGCGTCGAGAACATCTGTGTTTTCGCTCATATTACTGCCTTCTTCAGATATTATTGTTTCTATTATTGTCTCTGTGGATACCGTGGCTGAAGGTTCATTACCAACCCTTGGGCCTTTGAGATCGATATCATTACTATCCCCATGAGCCTCTTTGACAGATCGTTTCTCTATCATGTTTCGCAAATTTATCTCATCCCGATTCATTTTCACCAATTCACTATGCATCTTGTTCATTTTCATATAATCCGGACCGTAATTGTAAGCCGCTTCATTAGAGGCATTTATTGCCATATCACTATCACTTAGATCACTCGCGTCACATATAATGATAGTGCGCGTCATGAATACTATAGCAATTAATATTCTCAATGCATTTTTTCCCATCATAGTTCTGCCCCTAAATTATAATTATCCTCATCCAACAAGAACAATGCCTTCATGTCTTCATCTGTTTTCTTTATCGTTACTGCACTGGCGTCCTTGAACATATCTCTTAAGGTATTTGTGAATGACTCGATAATTTGATTTATCTTCCGAATGTATATATCCCTCCTTTTATATTCATGTCACTATCATACCTTCTCATTTTCAGGCAGACCCCTTTGTCGATATCGCTTTCTCTCCAAAATACTGCCAAATCACCATTCCCAAGATATATAGCGTCAAGAAATTCACCCCATTGAACCGATTGTTCCTGTTCACTATATAAAAGTTGGCAACTTGATATTTCATGCTTCTTTAAGTCATAATTGATGACTTTACAGATATCCCCATCGTAAAGATCCGTGTGATCTTCAATAAAATAAAGGATATGACCATCATTCGCATAAACTATTTTTTTCAGCGTATCATCTTTCATTGTCCATGTGTCGTATTCATGCAATGCTACCTCGTTTCCTTCAGGCTCACCGTTATGTCCAAATATCCTCATCCTGAGTCCGAAACCTCTTTCAAACATTGTGTTTCTGTCCTGCCATATAACCATGATGTTTCCATCTTTAAGTTCACGGACATCATAAAGTTTTGTTTCGCTGCTTAGTGTCCATCGTCCACTAGTTAATATAAAATCCTCACTTATAAAAAGTCCCTCAGCGTCCATTATCCTCATCCTTAAAGCGTCATCATAGAAATACCCGTCTTCCTGCCAAATGATCACGTGGCTGCCGTTAGAAATTTCCATGATCATTTCGAAACTAGCGCATCTATCCTGAACCCTGCCATCGTTTACCTCTATGATCCCGCCTTCGAGCCTTCCACTCGCATCAATTATCTGCATATTAAGGTTTATAAGGCCATTTTCCGCCATTTCTTCAGCATAGTCCAATATGTCAATATTTTTTGTACATACGGCGTTGTAGGAACTCCAGAATATTGCGAATTTACCTCTATCTAATGCCTCTACTTTCATAGACATCGCGTCAAATTTATAGCGGGATATTAAAGTACCCTGCTCATCAAATACATTAACGTCTATGTGTGACAACCCTGTACCGTCAATGCTCCTTATACACACAACTGTGTTGCCGTTACTCAGTTTTATCGCCTCAGGGAATCCTTCGATGTGGTTTCCATTATAATATGTCATCTTATCGTGCGAGCCTAATTCAAACACCCTATCATTCAAAGCATGCCCTTCTTCATTAAAAGTCTTGGTATATAGTAATGCCTCACCATAATCATTTTCACACCAGAATACATTATAGTAATCGTCATTTTCGATTATCTGATAATCCATTACCAGTTTTTCTCTGCCGTTCAAGAAATCATAAATGCCCTGCGGGATAAATCTCTCAATAACCTTTTCTTCTTTATATTCCCCGCCCTCTTCCGCACTATGCTTTTCTTCATCCCCTGTAGTAGCCGATACGTCTTTCCCTGCCCTCGGTCCCTTTAGGTCAAGATCACTCTGTTCTTTTACATTTTCCTTAAGATCATGCCTCTCTATTTCGTTCCTAAGTTAGAACTCACTCTTTGTAGCTTTTATAAAATCTTCTTTCAACTCTCCCTGTATCACCCTCTCTGGGGCGTATGCGTTGATCAATGTATCTGCCAATCTTTCCGCGCTGTCCGCAAATGATACATGTGTCCCGCTTGAGATCGTCAGTTGCGCTATTAATATAAAAACAACCACTGCCTTCAACACTTGCTTCATATTTACCCCCAACAACTATCTTGAATTATTCCTATCTAATAAAAAAAGTGCCTTAAGATCCGTATCTGAGGTTATCATAGAGAGGGCCTCTTGACCTTCCAGCATCTCTTTTATAGCCTGCGTAAACGATTTTACAATAGTTTTCATTTTATCAATATAAACTTGTCGAAATGATCTTAATTTATCATACTCTGTTTTTAGTGCTATCTTCTCCGTCTGTGTCAGATCTACCTCTTGTTTTTTATGCAGATTATTCAAAGTCGTATCTACCAATATTTTTCTTCTCGCCATTTCATTCATCGATCCCAAAGATATATACCTGTCAGGAAGTACGTCTTTCATAATATTGATGCCAAGCATATCCGCCAACTCCTCATATATCTGGCTGGTCATGTTCAGGTATTCATCATAAATGTGGATTCTTTTTGCTTCCAGCATATTAAGTGTTTCGGCAAGCCTAGTAAAGTCCACCCTCCCCACAATATCTTCCATGGCCTCTACGACCATTACCAGGCGGACTGTCTCTTCGAATTCTTTTATTGTATCCTTCTCCATATCATGAAACTCCTCAACTATTGACCTTGTCATACTCAATATTGTCTCTTCAAGATATGTCAGATCCTTTTTGCTCTCAAGGATCTCTAATATTCCGGATATATCATTTTCCTTATCATATCCCTCCCTGATAATAGCAGGCATAGTTTGCTCAAGAGACCTTCTGATTCCATCCAGATAATTACTTTCACTTACACCGCCAAATTCGTACTGAAGATCTGGAAGCTTACTCATGGTACATGTCATATACAAAGAACCTATAGGATTATTTTTAGAAATACTGATGATGTTCCTGTCTATACTATTTTCGCTTATTTTATTACTGATACTTTTTGAGCTTCCTGGTTCGTACATTCCCCTCCACCTCCACGGGTTGTATCCGTCATTAAATAGCATCTCCGGACGGCTATCCTTATTACTAACGGGCGCAATATAATTTATGGGGTCGCTATAGTCATATACACGCTCATCTACAGGATTACCCTGCCGGTCTAAGGTAGCCTTCTTAACAACCTGCTGCTTGGATACATCCTTTTCCTTCCAATATACGCTTATGTTTTTTCCTTCCATCACTATCTTATCTATGTTTACACAGTTGGCGTCTATATCGCCGGTTAGGGACTTTTCTTCGATGACATCATCTCCGTACGAGTCGATTATCTGTATCCTGACATCATCGTAAATACTACTATCGCTTCTTGGATGGCTCAAAACTACAAATAGATTGTCATCGGCTAGATGCTTCACGATGTGTCTTCCGTTATTTGAATAGAAAGGGATATTAACCATCTCCTCGTCGCTATATAGGGAATACCTATAGGCCTTTTGTTTTAGAAGCCTCCCCTCCATTGAATATATGTGGATGTTCAGGTCAAACTCTCTCGTTGTGCCTTCTCTGTCGCTCAACATTATCGCAACGTTCCCATTGTCGAAGACAACATAATCGATGAACGAATAATATTCTCCCATATCAATTTGTGGGCCAACAGCATGCGCATTCTCATCAAATATCTGCCCATAATAATAATTCTTCTCCGTATATGCTCTCCAGACAACAAACAAGTTACCGTTAGGTAAATCAATATACCTCTCAAAGTAAGGGATCAAACGCTCGTCTTTGCCAAAGTCCATATATTTGTATGCCTTGCTCATCTCTGTCAAATCCGCTCTATACCTTTTCATTTTAAGTATGGAACGTTTATAGTCCTGGGATGTCTCTTTCCAAAAAAGGGATACTTCTCCTTTTTCATTCACCAGGACATTGTTCAAATCACATGCGTAAGTTAAACTACCTTTCTCAATATCAACAATAACAGGAGAGAGTAATATTCTTTTCTCATAATCATATTTAAATAGCGCGAAACTATTCATTTGATATTGAGAGTCATGGGATTGCGTAACAATAATAATGTCCCCGTTTGATAACTGCTTCACCTTTTTTACAGCATCGTTTCTGCTGACATACGAATTATATTTATATAGATCGGTTTCCGGTACTACCGTATCTCCTTCCTTTGAAAATATCCGCATATGTACATACATCCAAGGTTCAAATGGATCATCAGAGGCGCTCCATACCAACAGGATATTTCCGTCCGTCAGGTCCTCTATGGCAAATATAACTGTATCATGATGATACGTATACTTTCCGTTAGTGATCATGATATCATCACCTTCAAATTCCCCATCACCGGTAAGTATGCGCGCCCGTACGTCATCATCATGATAATACCCGGCCTCTTCCCATACCACGAACACGTTCCCGTTTGACATCTTTTTTGTCTCTATAATGCGCGCGTAGGGTTCCTGGGGACGGTTTCCGTTCATCTTGACTTTATCTTTTGTTATACAGCCATCAGCTTCAACAACCTGCATGTATAGATTTATTTTCCCATCCATAGCGTCCTTATGCATATTATAGCCTAATACCGCATAAGCATTATACGTATTCCAGAACAGCGCGAATTTCCCTCCGGATAGTTCCTGTATTTTCATATCTATGCCGTCAAAATGGTGCGTTCCCAATACTTCTCCTTTTGAGTTAAAGACACTGACTCTTATGTGCGAGTAGCCTTCATCATCAGCGTCTCTTATCAAGATAACCGTATTGCCGTTCTCAAGTTTTATCGCTTCGGGAAAGCCAATTTCCACAAGCTCACGCCCGCCATAAATGTACCTGCCTAGATTAAAAGGCCTCTCGTAGATATCGGCACCAGAGGCATCAAATGTTTGCGTGTATATAATTGGCTGTAACTCTTCATCCAACTGGGCCCAGAATACGTTATAATACTCCCCGTTTTCAATGATCATGTATTCGGTTACCAGGGTTTCCCTGTTGTTAAGATATTCAAATATATCCTTTGGTATTAACTTCTCTATCACCTCTTGAGTGTTCTCATCACTGTCATCGTATTCGATCACTATTTTCGTACCTTCTATCTCACCTGCCGGTTCAGAACCTGCCCTGGGCCCTTTCAGATCTACCCTCTCATCCATCTCTGTTTGGGGGATGTTAGTATTTTCTAGCATATTCCTCAATCCGACCTCATCCTCGTTCATCTTAACAAGGCCTGTCTGCATCACTGACTGCTTGAGATAATCTGACCCATATGTGAACACGCTGTCTTCATCATCCATTGAATATACATTTACCTGTAAAGAGAATATCGCGATTATCAGATATAAATGAATTACTTTCTTCATAATTTCGCTTTTTCCTTTATATAGCTGCTGTCGAATAAGAAGAACGCGTTTATCCCATCCTTATCCCCGTGCACAGCTAAATGCCCATTCATCCCCATATGCTCTTTTATTGACCGAATACATCTTGTTATGATGCCCCTCAAATTACTGATGTACTTATCTTTCAACGGAATCAATTTGCTCGCGTTTATATAAAGCGCCTCTCTTTCAGTATCTGTAAGTTCCTCGATATCCTTTGCCTGTATATCCCGTAAGGCCAGATCAACAGCTATCTTTATCTCGGCATGTTTATTGAATGCCGCAAGATGTCTATACTCACATGGGAGGCTTTCTCTCTCAACATCAACCCCTAAGATCTCAGCTATGTAATGATAAACTTCCTTTGTCTCCATCAAATACTCACTATATATGCTCTTATGTCCTTCTATCAGCCCTTCAAGCGTTTCACGGATGATCATCAGGTCTTTTTTCTCCTCCATAGACCCAAACGCGTCTACCGCCAGGATCAGGTTTATTATCGTTTCAAACTCCTTCATATCCTGATTATCGACATTTTCTTTTATCTCAACTACCAGGCTTGATGCCTTTAACGCCAATTCTTCCGTATCGGTCCTTCTATCCATGGCTCCAAGGACCTTAACTAAAATGCCGAGTTCCGTCTCTTGCCCTACATCTCCTTGAAGCGCGGCTAATAATACCCTGTTATTTATCGAGCGTTCTATCTTTGTTCTCATGCTATCTTTGTCGCGCATATCAACTATTCTCTGTATCTTTAAATCTTCACCGGTTACCATGCCATAATCAGTCGCATTATTTAGATAAGCGTTCTTAACATAACTACCCTCGCCGCCTGATGACTCAAACACACTCTTCCTTGTTTCTGTTATCGGCATAGATCTGGTTCGGACACGCCAGAACCAGTAATACCACATGGCACTCGATCTATTCTGTGATATATCCACAAGAATAGGCTGACGCGTATAAATGGTTTGTGTCTTCGACTGTTCTATAGGGGCGTTGTACGGATTTATATCCACTTTTTCCCCGGCATATGTCCTCGTTGTTTTCTTTAATATCTCCCGTCCAGACTTATCACCCCTTATTTTCCAAAATAACTCGAACCCCTGTTCTCCATGTAATTTGATATCTTCAATAGAAATTGAAAAAATGTCCGCTTTTTGGTCCAATTCTATAATGTCCGTCATATATATCCCTTCTGGATCTACCACTCTCATATAAATGCCATAATAATATTCCGCGTCCTGTTTATTGCCTAACTGTGTGCCGACAACACATTTACCCTCCGCGTCACAACGCTCTGTCCATAATAATGCCATATTCCCATCGGGCAATAACTGTATCTTATGACCGGAAACCCCACCATCGTCCCATGAGTCATATTTTATAAATACCCGCCTTTCCGTAACCTCTTTACCATTCTTATTGAATATCTGGTATACAAATCTGTTATACCACGATCTTATGTTTGGATCGCATACATGCTCTGGCCAAACGAAAAGGAAATTTCCGTTATCAAAATTATAAATTTTCGACATTATATACGCGCAACCTGACACAGCAACCTCAAAATCCGGATAAGTTGTGAATACTTTCTCGCAAACAACTTCTCCTTTGGAAGAGACGATCATATACTTGCCAATATACCCCATGTCTTCGCTATATCCATTCAGGAATATCATTATTTTACCATCCCCCAAAAGGATCGTCTCCATCACCTCGGGGGTTTTTACAGGGTTTTTACCGCGCGATATCTCAACGATATTTCCCGATAAACAGCCATTACTTTCAAACACCTGCATATATACTTTATCATGCCATTCGTCACTATTATTATGATCGCGCCAAATTACCGCTAAATGTCTGTCTTTCAATTCGAATATTTTATCCACTGTTATATTTAATCGCGTACTATTTCCATAATTGGCCATATTTGACACATTTTCTCCATTTTTGTTTATGATCCCCATGTTTAAACAATGTTCTTCTGGATTAACATCACAACCGGTCGTAAGGTAAGCGATGTTTCCCGTCGATAATATTTTTATCAATGGATTGATAGGTGCCTCAATAGCCGAGTAGGCCGAATATCTGTCATAATCATAATAAGAGACATTATGGATACCGCCTATATATTCTGAACCCGCACTTATGATCCTCAATTTGTATGTTTTTTCGCGATTATTAACCCAGCTTAACACAATATTACCGTTTGGCATGTCTTCCGCACCGCAAAAATCAATAATTCTGCCAAATGTATTTGTGCCATATTCTATTTTATTATTATTTTCCAGCAATAACGGTTTTCCGCACAGCCTTCCATCACTGTGTACCAGTTGAACAGCCATATCAGCGTGTTGGCCTCCATATTGAGGCTGATACTTTACACCATAAACCAGAGCTGTTTTTCCGTCTTTCATTTTATGCGCACAATATAATTCACTAAAATATTCGCATTTGATATCGCTTTCATTAACAAGCTCTATGCCATTTTCATTTAAGCATCTAATGTTGAAAATAGTTACCTGTTCATCCGGATTCCTTTTTTTATAAGTCGAGTAAATGACCGCTTTATCGCTCTTATCGCTCAATGATGCAAGACTCAAAGCATAACCAAATCCGGGCCTCACAAGGGATATCTCTTCGCCGATCCTTTGAGCCTTAGGATTAAAGACTTGAATCGCGCACTCATTATTCCCGTCATTCTCTTTCGGTATTCCGCTAAAAGACCAAAGACAGGCAAAATTTCCATTTGCAAATTTAATAATATCAATACGCGGTAAGCCTGAGGAGTAATATTCCGCTAATACATCTTCGGCATATTCATCCTCAAACTTATCATCAAACACCTTTAGATATACCTTATAATAACAATTATCGTTACCGAATTCTACCCATATCAATTTGTACAACGATTCCGAATATACCATTTTATAGCTATACACCTCTGCCTGTCTGTTATTCATATATTCAATGATCTCATCAGGCACATCACTTCTCTCTACTGTTTCAACGCCATTGTCTTCTTCCTGTATCTCTTCAATCACATCATACCATTCTTCTACATTTATGTCGGTTGCCTTTCCCTCATTCCCGGCCCGGGGGCCTTTCAGATCGATATCAGTACCTATATGCTCTCCGGGCATAGCCTTATTTTCCAGCATATTACGCAGATCGATCTCATCCCGGGTCATCTTCACCATATCTGACTGCATCACTGATTGCTTGAGATAATCTGACCCATATGTGAACACGCTGTCTTCATCATCCATTGAATATACATTTACCTGTAAAGAGAATATCGCGATTATCAGATATAAATGAATTAC
>Ga0272441_10003353_pt1 | contig 30530 bp, 28 predicted proteins | sample SSMProp6N_FD_193582 | JGI IMG/M metagenome (GOLD analysis project Ga0272441, IMG submission 193582) | Marine sediment archaeal communities from Little Sippewissett salt marsh, Falmouth, MA, United States - SSM-Prop-6N | ecosystem: Environmental > Aquatic > Marine > Wetlands > Sediment ... | reverse complement strand
AGGCGAAGTTTTCAATGTGGCAATAGGGGAGACATACAACCTATTGCAACTTGTTGACAATATAAATAAAATTTTAGGCAAGGATGTAAAACCCAAATTCACCCCTCCCCGTCAGGGAGATGTCAGATACACTTGGGCTGATATATCCAAAGCGAAGAAACTGTTAGGCTTTACCCCGCAAGTAAACTTTTTTGAAGGACTCCAAAAAACGGTGGAGTGGTATCGGAAGAGTAGCAAGTAGAGAGTAGAAAGTAGAGAGAATATAAAAGGGTATTAGGGGAGAAAGATTTACGGCAGGTGTTCTAAATCTTCTAAATCTTTATATCTGCCTGCGGCTTTTTTATTTGTCTTGAGGTCTTGAAGTGATATAAAATTAACAGGAATTCCGTCAATTCCCATCACTTGTTTTCGCAAGTAACAATCCGAGAAACTTACACCGGAAGCATCCGTAATAATTTCGAGGCGAACAGGAGGCATACCCATTCTAATAATTGTATCTTTCTTTAAGAATAATTCCTTAGAAATTGCTTCTTGAGACATTTGGAATTCACGGAGTACTTTTTCGAGTTTCTCGGCATTTGATTTGCTTATTTCAATCCAGATATCCATATCTGCGGTTGCGCGAGGATAACCATAGTATCCCACTGCGTATCCTCCGACAAGCAAATAATTAACTTGGTGGGAATTTAGCAATTTCAAGAAATCTTTGAAGTCGGGATGTAGCTTGAACTTTGCCATAAACCATTCTCCTATTGATTTCTACAGCTTCAAGGCGTTCAAGAGGTTTTTTTGAAAGCCAGAACTGTTTTTCTTCTGCAATATCATCTAAAGAAGTGACCGTTACAACTTTTTTATTGATTCGCGGGAGTGTATTCATAGTGGTATAATTATATCATAATCGAGTCGATTTTTAACTGTGAAAGACCTTGAGAAACTCCTCGGCTTTACCCCGCAAATAAAAAAGTTACCACAAGTTACCACCTACGCGGTGGTAAGCGTTGAGTCGGGTATAGGGTTACGGTTAGCGGGAAAAACAGAATAAGAAAAAATACCCTATTTTATTTCAACTACTTTACAATTTTTAAGAGAAGCAGAATTTCCACCAGCATCATAGATAATACCTGCCACAGTAATCAACATACCTTTTTTAAAGGGTAATACAGTGTCTTGATTATCAAACTTTGCCACAATATTGGAACCCCAGATTCCAGCAGTTCCATCGTTATTGGCATACACGTCTTCAATTTTTATATCCCATAAGACAAACTTTTCGGCATATAATTCTTTTATAAGTTCCTGTTGTTTTATGCGGGTTTCTTCTTTAGATATAGTATCTAATACGTCACGAAGAGAAACATTGATTACTTTTTTTCTATCAAACTCTATTCTTGAAGTTTGAACTTGAGGTAAAACAGGTTGTTGACGAGTATCAAAAAATGAGTGAAGATACTCACTTGTTGCTATCCCTGCTGTATAAGATACGATTACTATTGTTGCTACAACAAATATAGGGTGGTTTTCATAAATTTCTTTAATTTTACTCATTTTCTTTTTATTTTATACTGTTCTCCTTTTTTCCTGTCAACCCCGTAAAGAAATTTAATAAGTTGCTTTTAGGGTGCTATACAAAGCAATAAGTGCTTACCTAATTAATAATTATTTTAGTGGTTTTTAAATTTCTAACGGGGTCAATTTCCCTTTGGCTGTATTTATTTAATTTTGGTGTAGATTGTGTTTTTTATTCTGCACCCCGCTACCCGCAACCCTGAAACCTCGATACCTCTACACCTTGATACCCTAAAACCTAAGTAATGCTATAATAATCTGCTATGTTTGCCAATATGTTATCCAATATCCATCAGAAGAAAGAACTTGCTCGACTTTCTAAGATTGTCGAGGAAATTCGTTCTCACGAATCCAAAATGAAGTCGCTTTCGGAAAATGATGTTATCAAGAAGACAGAGGAGCTGAAAGCGAGAGCATTAGAGAAATATAAAGAGAATGAGGGACTGCTCAAGGAATTGAACTTAAGGATAGATTCGGCTTCCGGCGCGGAAGAAAAGGGCAGAATCAAGAAAGAGGTGAAAAATTTATACAACCAGATGCTTGATGATATTCTGCCGGAAGCTTTTGCTTTGGTGAAAGAAGCATGTCGCAGGATGGTCGGGAAACGATGGAATGTAAGTGATATAGAAATCCACTGGGATATGGTGCCGTTTGATATGCAGTTGATGGGTGGAATTGTGCTTCACGAAGGTAAAATTGCGGAGATGGCTACGGGTGAAGGAAAAACTTTAGTTGCTACAATGCCTGCTTATCTTAACGCTTTACTCGGTAAGGGCGTTCATATCGTTACCGTAAACGATTATCTTGCCAGAAGGGACAGCGAATGGATGGGGCCTGTATATAAATCGCTCGGGCTTACCGTGGGAGTGATTCAGTCCAATATGGATCCGGCAACGAGGAAACAATCATATAACTGCGATATTACTTACGGGACGAACAATGAATTCGGGTTCGATTATCTGCGCGATAATATTTCCGTTAGAAAAGAAGATATCGTACAGAGAAATTTGCATTATGCGATTATAGATGAAGTTGATTCCATATTGATTGACGAAGCGCGGACGCCGCTTATTATTTCCGGTCCGACTGATGATTCGGTGGATTTATATTTAAAGATAGATAAGTTAGTCCGGCGTCTTAGAAAAGGCGCGGATTATGAAGTGGATGAAAAAGCGCACACCGTCACTTTAACGGAAGACGGGATAGAAAAAGCACAACAGTTACTCGGAATAGATTCGCTTTATGATACTGCGAGTATGGGTTTTGCGGGATGCATTCAGCAATCATTGAGGGCGCATGAACTTTTTCATGAGGATAAAGACTATTTGATAAAAGACGGACAAGTGCTTATTGTCGATGAATTTACGGGGAGAGTACTGCCGGGAAGAAGGTATTCCGAAGGGCTGCATCAGGCGCTTGAGGCAAAGTCAATTAATGAAGGCAAGCAGGTAAAAATCGAGAGAGAAAACCAAACACTGGCAACAATTACTTTCCAGAATTATTTCCGCCTTTATTATGAAAAATATGCGGGAATGACAGGCACCGCCAAAACGGAAGAGGATGAATTTAAGAGAGTATATGATCTTGAGGTGGTGCAAATCCCGACCAATAAACCGCTTAGAAGGACGGAGCTTCCCGACGTTATATATAAAACAAGGAAAGAGATGTTGAATTCAATTACAAAGGAAATAAAGGGATTACACGAAGAAGGGAGGCCCGTTTTAGTCGGAACGATTTCCATACAAAGTTCCGAAGAAGTTTCCAGGCATCTCAGGGAGCAGGGCATAGAGCATGAAGTGTTAAACGCAAAATATCACGAAAAAGAAGCGAAGATAGTGGCAGATGCCGGACAAAAGGGCACGGTGACGATTGCGACACAAATGGCAGGCAGGGGAACCGATATAAAGTTGGGAGAGGGTGTTGCCGAAATAGGCGGGCTTCATATTTTAGGTGTGGAAAGGCATGAGGACAGGCGTATAGATAACCAACTACGCGGCAGGTCGGGCAGGCAGGGTGACCCGGGCTCTTCGCAGTTTTTCCTTTCTTTGGAAGATGACCTTTTGAGGATATTCGGCGGAGACAGGATAAAAAATCTTATGGGCCGTTTCGGATTGCCCGATAACGAGCCGATTGTTCATCCGTGGCTTACAAGAACTATAGAAGGAGCGCAGAAGCGGGTTGAGGAACAGAATTTTGAAATAAGAAGAAACCTGTTGAGTTTTGACGATGTTATGGACAGGCAGCGCGAAGTCATATACAAGGAAAGAAGGAGGGCATTGGAAGAAGAAAATTTGAAAGAAATTATTTTGCAGATGATGGACGACGTGATAGATAGCGAAATATCTTTTTATGCTCCTGAAAATATACATTCCGAAGATTGGGATTGGGAGAGTTTGAAAAAGTTTGTTTCTTCTCATTTTTCCGTTTCCTTCCCGAATATAGATGCGGGCCGGACAAATACTAAAGAACTTAAAAGCGTGCTGAAAGAAAAAATACAGGAAACGCATGCAGCGAAAGAACGGGAGATGGGCGCGGAAATAATGCGCCATTTGGAAAAAATAATTTTGCTCCAAACCATAGACAGATGCTGGAAAGAACATTTGCGTGATATGGACGAACTACGGCAGGGCATAGGTTTAAGGGGTTACGGGGGAACGAATCCGTTAGTCGAATATAAAAAGGAAGCATACGGGATGTTTGGGGCGCTTAATTACAGAATCGAAAAAGAAGTAACCGGTTATCTTTTCAAAGTTAAGATATCCGAAGAGAGTAAGCCTGGAAATGTTTTGGCTTCGGACAGAATGAGATTTTTGCATCCTGACGCGGCAGTTCCCAGGAGAGATAATGTGGTATCTAACCGGGCGCCCGATGCGCAAATTAACCGTCCGCAGACGGACGAAAAAATTACCCCTTATCGCAGGACCCAGCCGAAAGTAGGAAGAAACGACCCGTGTCCCTGCGGAAGCGGGAAAAAGTACAAAAAATGCTGCGGCAGGAACATGTAGCCGGATGAGGCTTCACATAAATTATACGGGTCTCTGCATGTCGGTTTTGACAATCGTGGTAAAATATACTTTGAAACCGGTGAATATTGGGAGTAAGAGGTAATATGAAGACAATATCTTCTAAATTTTTCGGTAATATAGGGAAAAACGGCAATAAAGGAAACCATTTTTTATCCAAGATGCCCGAAGGGGAAATAAAAAATAGTTTCGTGCGTCCGGCCGTTATTATCTGCGAAAAAATACACGGCCAGTCCCCCGTTTATAATTTACCCAATAACAAAGAATTTTTCATTGGGAAAGATTCTAAAAATGACTTATGCTTGGCGGGAGATGATGTTTCGGAGGTCCACTCAAAAATAAGGCCCGAAGGAGACAATTACGTAATCTATGATTTAAATTCACCAAGCGGGCTTACAGTGAATTGGGGGAAAACTTTGAAATGTAAATTGGAGCATAGAGACAGGATAAAAATAGGCTCTCATATTTTGACTTTCGAATTCTTAAAAGAGGAAAATATTTTCGAAGGTTCGGAAAAAAGCAAAGCAAAACATACCCCATCCCTTATGGTTTTGAAGTTTTTGGCTAAAGTAGACAACAAACTTGAGGAAGTCAGCGCAGTAGTGAAGGAAATAAACCTTATAGGCGCCAGGATAGAAATGCAAAAAGAGATTCTACATAAAGGTAATATAATAGAAGCAGGCATTTCTTCCGAAAAACTTCCTCTTGTCGAGGTTATTGCCCAGGTAATATGGGAAAGAGTCCAGGATAAAGACGGAAAACTGCTATATGATATAGGACTCCAATTTTTGGAAATGGACGAGAAGTCAAAAAAACGCTTAAAAGATTATTTCGGCAGTATTTCTTAAACCAAGTGGCAAGCCGCAAAATGATTTTCTCCTTTCTTTTCAAGTCGAGGCGTGTCGGTTGTACATTTTTGTACAGCAATGGGACATCTCGGATTGAATCTACATCCTGATGGGGGATTTGAAGGAGAGGGAACATCTCCCTTTAAAATAGTCCTTTGGCCTTTATTTTCTCCGGCATGAGGTATAGCAGAAATAAGAGCTTTAGTGTAAGGGTGAAGAGGCTCGTTTATTATATTAGCGGTAGGAGCATATTCCACAATTTGCCCGGAATACATTACTGCGGTTCTATCGGCAATATTGCTGACGGCCCCCAAATCATGTGAAATAAATAGATATGACAGACCATATTCGTTTTTTAAATCTGTCAGTAAATTTATAATCTGCGCCTGAATGGATACGTCCAGCGCGCTTACGGCTTCGTCGCATATAATTAATTTAGGCTTCATGGAAATTGCCCGCGCAATGCTTATTCTTTGTCTCTGCCCTCCGGAGAATTCGTGCGGATAGCGGTGCAAGGCGTTTGCATCCATAGCCACGTCATTTAATAGCGCTAGCGCCTTCTCTTTTTTCTGCCTGAGATGAATTATCCCGTGCTCTATCAGCCCCTCGGTTAGGATGTCTATTACGGTCATTCTGGGGTTAAGAGAAGAAAATGGGTCCTGGAATATTATCTGTATTTTCTCTCTCAATGAACGGAGGGTATTTTCATCTATTTTTAGAATATCGTTTTCCTCAAATAATATGGAGCCCGATTTTGCCGGGTCTAATTTTACGATTGTTCTGGCAAGAGTGGTTTTGCCGCAACCCGATTCACCTACCAAACCCAGTGTCTCTCCCTGATTGATGCTAAGGCTTACTCCGTCCACAGCGCGTATATAACCTACCGTTTTGGAGAGAATCCCCCGTTTAATCGGGAAATAAGTCTTAAGGTTATTAATATTAAGTATCGGTTTGTTCGAAGTTTCCATTTTTATTTATTTCTTTTGCCCCGCACCATTTCGGTGCGGGATTTCGCCTTGTTGCTCAACCAAAAAACATCTCGATTGTCTATTATTAACTTTTTCAAGTTTGGGATGTTCTTTGCGGCATTTATCAAATGTGTACTTGCATCTGTCCTGAAATCTGCAGCCTTTCGGGTAATTAAGCGGCGAGGGAACCTGCCCGGGAATTGACTCTAGTTTCCTGTATTTTCCCTCGGTATTAAGCAAGGGTATCGAATTTATTAAAGCTTGCGTGTACGGATGCAGGGGTTTTTCAAAAATTCTTTTAACCGTTCCGACTTCGACTATTTCCGAAGCGTACATGACTGCTACCCTGTCACACATTTCGCGGATAATCCCCATATTATGTGTTATGAGCAGTAAGGATGTATCTTTCTTTTTCATTTCGCGCATGAGGTCAAATATTTGAGCCTGTATCGTTACATCAAGCGCCGTAGTGGGTTCGTCCGCGATTATAAGTTTCGGGTCAAGCATTAACGCCATAGCAATCATGACCCGCTGGCACATGCCTCCGGATAACTGAAACGGATAGGCATACATATTTTTGCTTGGGTCGGGAATTCCTGTTTTATAGAGCCACTCTTCGCCTATTTGCCATGCTTGTTTGTGATTAATGTCCCTGTGGAATTTGAGTGTTTCTACCAACTGATTACCCACGCAGTGTAAAGGCGATAATGCGTTCATCGGTTCCTGGAAAATCATACTGATGGAGTTTCCTCTTATTTTTCTTAAGTTTTCTATCGGGATAGATAACAAATCTTTATTGTCAAAGAGTATCTCTCCCGAGTCTATGCTTCCCGGCGGCGATGCTATCAGCCGTAAAATGCTCATCGAAGTCACGGATTTGCCGCAGCCGGATTCACCGACCAGTCCCAATACTTCTCCCTTATTGACTTCAAGCGACACGCTGTCAACCGCGCGCACGATTCCCTCATCTGTTTTAAAAGAAACCGAAAGGTTTTTAATATCCAACAATTTTTCCATATTTCTAACTTGGTTCATTGCATTCTACTGTAGGGGTGTGGATCGAAAGCGTCACGTGCGCCTTCACCCACAAAAATTCCCAAAAGCATGACTATAAACAAAGTCAGAGAAGGATACAGTATCAGCCACCAAGCCCAGCGGAATTGCTGCGCCTGATGTAAAAGTTCCCCCCAACTGGGAGTAGGCGGCGGCAAACCGAATCCTAAAAAATCCAAAGCCGCCAATGCGCCTATTGCTCCCACCAGATAAAAAGGGAAAAACGTGATAATAGGAGTTAACGCATTCGGGAGGATATGTCTTACAATAATTTTGCCGGAAGAAAGTCCGATACATTTTGCCGAGTCCACAAACGGTTGTTTTCTAAGGCGCAGGAATTCCCCTCTCATATAATAAGAAATCCCTATCCAGTTGAAAATACCGTAACAGAAAAGCAGAAGAGCAAAACTCCTGCCATAAATCGAACCAAGTAATATCATTACATATAAAAACGGCAGAGCGCTCCAGATTTCAATTAAACGCTGGCCGGTTATATCCAATTTGCCCCCGAAATAACCCTGAATTGCGCCTATAAAAGTTCCTATGACTATTGATACCGCAACCAAAAGTAAACCGAATGTCATGGAAATGCGCAATCCGTAAACGATACGGACTAATACATCCCGTCCCGTAGTATCAATGCCGAGCCAATGTCCGCGGACAGGCGGATACGGCCAGCTAATATCGTTTTTGTCTATATTTACTTTATACATTCTGTTATTGATTGAAAGAGTAAAGGGTTCTATATATTCACTGAAGCGTTTAATTGCCAAATCAGATAGATATTTAGATTCTTCTTTTCTTGTTCTTCTTAATTCCTCTAACATAGACGAAACATTGGATGAAAAGATGCCCTCTTCTCTTCTAAAGATAATAGGTTCAGGTTTTGAACTCCTGATAGCTTCTCTGAAGATTATACGTACTGTTTCGGGACTCTCGACTCTTTGCATGAATTTTGAAAGTGAAAGTTTTGCCCGTATTTCAGGATAAATCTTATTAGTAAGTATAACCGACACAGAAGGAGAGGTTTTGTTAAGAAATCTTTCGTTTATTGCATTTTCCAGTTCAGGAGTTATATTCCAATTTTCACTTAGTGTTAACCCCTTTACTGAACTATCTTCTGCATTGAAAAAGAAACCGCAGGTTCTTGAGCGTTCTATAGTAAAATCAGGGCGGATATTGATATTTCCGACTCTTGGAATGGGCGCCAGTTTTAATGTGACTTTTTCTTCATTGCGTAATGATTCCGCGTCTATATTTTCATAAGGGCCGTAAGGTATAAGCGGAAATACCATGAAATTTTTCGTATCCGCCGTAAACTCGGCAGTTTTATTTACCTGCTTATAATTCGGACGAGTTTGTTTGCCGTTATGTAAAAAAATGTCCTCGGGATAATATTTTAAAATAGGGAAGTAGGATTTTCCGTTATAGCGGACATATAACGGTTTATCATTGCAGATTAATTCGGAACCCAAGCTTAACACATAAAGTGCGATGAGCAACAATAATGACCAGTATGCCGTTTTTTTCTGTTTGAACCGCCGTATCCTTTTTTGCGTTATTGTATTTGTACTCACCCCGCACCTTCTCTCATATCTAAACTATTTATCAAAATATAAACATAATATATTTTTTAATCCCGCATCTTTAAAAAGGCGCGGGGCTCATTTGTTAAAAGTTATCCTCGGGTCGATTAATACATAACTGAAATCCGAGAGAATATTGCCTAAAAGCGTAAGTATAGAAGTTAGGGCAAGTATTGCCATAAATACCGCGTAATCCCTTCCCATAATTACTTCCAAACTCAATCGCCCCATTCCCGGAATTTCGAAAATATTTTCTATTATCACGGAACCCGCAAACATGACCGTGAGAATCCCGCCGAAACCCGTTGCGATAGGTATTAAAGAATTTCTCAAAGCATGGCCCCATATTGCTCTTTTGGAACTGCCGCCTTTTGCAAGAACCGTTCGTATATAATCTTTTCCTATCTGTTCCAGAAGAGAATTTTTCATAAGCAGAGTCAAAACAGCGAAATTGCCGATTACATAACAAAGCACCGGCAGAAACATATGCATAAAAATATCTTTAATCTTCGCTGAAAACGAGAGTAACGCAAAATCATATGACTGGAATCCTCCCACCGGGAAAATATCCCAGAGGCCTTCCACCGTTCCGCAAAAAAGCATTTTCAAAACCATTCCGAAAGCAAATGCAGGAATAGCATACCCTATAAATATTATTACACTTGAAGCGAAGTCAAACTTGCTTCCGTTGCGTAACGCTTTGGCAATTCCCAGAGGAATACAGATTAAATAACTAAGCAGGAAGCCCGTAATTCCGAAAATTAAAGATACGGGTAGTCTCTCGCGTATTAGTTGCCATGCGGTTTTGTTCGGAAACTTGTAAGATTCCATTCTCAAACCGATTCTGTCGCTGATAAGCCATTTCAGATAGCGTTTATAAAATGGCTTGTCAAAACCGAAATGTGCTTCCAGTTGTTTACGGTATTCTGCCGTTATGGCCGTTGTTGCGGATGCTCCTCTTTCTCCTTCGGCGCCCATCATGCCTCTCATCTGCATTATCTTCTGTTCTATAGGGCCGCCCGGTACAAATTGTATAAGTCCGAAACAAATGATAGTTATTCCGATAAATGTGGGAATTATCAATAAAAGGCGCCGTATAAAATATTCCGTTCTTTCCATGGAGCTATATCAATTTATTACTGTTAATAATATAAATAGCGACATCTCGCCAAATTTTTTTATCCGCCTAATCTTTCTTTGCCCGCCAAATCTTTAGTGGCGGGATTGGCGGATGAAACTATTCCTCCCCCCATTGTTTTGCTTCCCTCCAGATTTGCTATCGTAAATCTAAACGGAGGGACAAGCCGCAAAACAGAACATGGGGGCTCAATTATTCCCCTCATTTTTTCTTGGTTGTTCTAATCTCGTAAATTCCTCGTCAAAATAAATTGACAGTTTAGGTGCGGGTAAATATTTGCCTTTTTCCATAGCATCTGTTAAATCTTCCGCCGAATCCTCGTCATACCACCAGTACGAACAAGCAGAATCTTCGTTATCGTATTTAGATAGTACTGTAGCAGGCGTGCCGAATTTATTCCAATAAAGCAGGCGCGTATGGTTGCTCCGCCAGAGTAAAACATACGGGCACTGCGATGTGACGATATAATCGATTTCACGGCAGATTTTATTCCTTTCGCTTACGTCAAAAATAGTTTTCTGTTTTTCTATAAGAGCGTCAACTCTTTCGTCTTTGAATCCGGTGATATTATTTCCCCCTCTTCTTTCTGCTTCCTTGGAAGCCCACATTCCTTCGGGGTCTTTGAATATTATCGAACCCCACGCCGCCCAGGTCATATCAAAATTGAATTCATCCATATCTTTAAGCCAAGCCGTCAAATCTTTCTTGTCTACTTTTAATTCAATCCCTACATCTCTCAAGTCTTCAGTATAGATGTTAATAAACTTGTCTTTAGAAGCTTCACGGGAGAGAAATTTAAAAGAGAACCTTTGCCCGTTTTTTTCAAGGAATCCGGTCTGGGGATTGACCTGCCAGCCGGCTTCTTTTAATAATGCCCTTGCTTTTTCCTTATCAAAATTAAAAACTTGATTTTTACAGGGTTCTTCCGGCGAATAAAGGTCTTCGAAATATGAACAGTGCATAGTATATTGGTTATACATAAGCGTGCGGTTCATCTTTTCCCTGTTCAAAAGATAAGCCATTGCTTTTCTGACCCGCACATCATCAAAAGGCGGACGCCTCATGTTCATGGCAAATCCCTGGAAAGGTGCAGGTTGATAGTTATATATCTTTTGTTTGATAATCCAGTTCTTATCGAATTTTTCGCCTTTTGTTTCGTTTATCCAAAGGTGGGCGGTATTAACAGGGAAAATATCTATTGAACCTTTCTTAAACGCTTCAAATGCGTTTTCCTGTTCCTCGAAAAATTTAAAAGTAATTGTTTGAAAATTATCTTTGTTTCGAAAACGTCCTGTTGAATTCAGCCACCAATCATTCCGCCGTTCTAATTTTATGAAAAACCCTTCCTTAATTTCGCCGACCTTATATAGACTGGATACAACTGGAAATCCAAAATTTATTTTATTGAAATCTTCTTTTTCAAAAATATGTTTGGGCAGTATGTTAAATTCGCCCAATGCCAACAAATTTTTCCAATGCATGTCTTTTGCTTTGAACTGGATTGTTCGCTTGTCTATTATTTCAGGCTGGGAAAATTTTTCCATCGATACTTTATGTACACCTGTCAGATTTTTAGGGTCCATAATGGCATCAAAAGTCCACTGCACGTCATATGCGGTGATTGGCTTACCGTCACTCCATTTTGCGCGTTCGTCAATCCAGAAAGTAAAAGTTGTTTTATCGTCCGATATGCTCCATTTTTTTGCTATCATCGGTTCATATTCAGCCGTAATAGGATTTAAATTAAGAAGGGTATCATACATAGATGAAAACACTTTAAATGTAAAATCAGTGTTATCGAGATAATAATTTAAACTCTTCGGATATTGGCCTACGTAAGTTGACATTTCTCCGCCGATTTTGGCGTCGGGGCTTGCCAAGGGATTGGGCTTGTCTTTCCAGTTTTCTTTCGGGAAAAATTCGTCGGCGGGGGAGTAGGTTGCAGCAACAGATAAAATCACAAGAATAGAGAGTGTTTTTTTAATCCACATATTAATTGCCAATTTTATCACATTCTATAAGTTCGACTAAAAGAAGATTGCTTCGTCGCTTTCAGCTCCTCGCAATGACAGATTCAATATGTCATTGCGAGCGAATGTAGTGAGCGCGGCAATCTATCTTTTCCAATTCACAATATCCTTTGATAAAATGACACCAATGATACGAAAATTCCTTATACTAATATTTCTTTTTGTTTTTTCTTTTACCTGCTGTTTTGTCCCCCTACTTTCTGGCGAAAGTAACAGGGGGACCATGGCCGAGGACAGGCGTTTTAAAGCGGGTCTGATGGTGGCGTCAAAGGTAGAAGAAGAATATCCCGTTTCCAAAGAAGAAAAAGACTTCCTGAAGGTCAACAGCATAGGACTGCGTCTTGTAAGCCAGATTAAAGACCTAAAATACCCTTACACTTTCACCGTCGTAAAAATGGAAGATGCGAATGCCTTTGCCCTTCCCGGCGGGTTTGTATATGTAACAACGGGGCTTCTAGATTTGGGGCTGGAAGACTCGGAACTTGCTTTTGTCCTTGCCCATGAAATCGCGCATAACGAATGCGACCATATATTCAAATTGAAAAGTACGGTAAACTGGCTTTCTGCTTTAATGATAGCGGTTGAAATATTTGCGATAACTCATACCCCGCCTTCCAAAGACGCAAGAGAAGTCCAGGCCGAATCCGCCGCCCGCTCGCTGGCATATTCGCTTTCGGGCGCAATGGTCACAAGCGGCTACTCGCGCCAGTTCGAAAAAGAAGCGGATTTCTGGGGCAGAGTATATCTTGCAAAGGCAGGTTTTGATATTGCGGGCTCAAGAACTGCCCTGGAAAAAATAGACATTTTGAAACGCCGGCGTCCCGACCTTTTCTCAAGTTTACTTATGACACACCCGTATATCCTTGACAGATTATACGAAGCCGAAGAAACTCCGCTCACTTTTTCCAAAGACCCGTTCATAAAAGAAAACACCGAACAAGCAGGCAACTTTATTCAGGGCTATCTTCTCAAAGAAGCGGAGAATTACGCAAATAAAAAAGATAAAAAAGTTCTCTCTCTGCTTCTATACAGAAACGCATATTTTATATATCCCGAAGGCAGGCAAGCGGACATGGCTTTATACGAAATGGTAAAAAACAGAGAAGAACAAGAAAGGAAGAAAAAGAAATTCCTGGTTGATTGGAATTTTCTCATCAAGAATTACGAAAAGATTTTGGAAGAGTATCCTGCCTCATCTTTACAAAAAGATGTTGCGAAGAGATTGCAGACATTAAAACACGAAAGAGACGAAGTCTATAAATGGTATGAAGGACATGTGGGAGAAGATATGTCGCTTGATTATTACTCCAATTTCGTCAATTTTTTCCCCGAAAGCCCTTTAGTCCCGAAAGCCCGGTATTTCCTTGGCAAGCAATATGTTTCATCACAGGATTACGATAAGGGTTTGAACGAATTTGTGATTTTAGTCGAAAATCCTGTGGATGAGTGGGGTAGGAAGGCAAAAGAAGAAATTGTTCCCATAATAGGCAAATCAACCGATATAGTTCTGTTGGGCGAATTACTTAATTTGGATTTCTCTCAAGAAGTTAAAAACAAGATAAATGCGCGGCTTAAAGAAACAATACCCGAGGTAAAAGACTTTGTTCCGGTAAAAGTCCTCAAAAAGGATGCAAAGAAAGATGCAAAACCGATTGTTGGCGAAGCGCTTCCCACGGGTTTGGAACAGTTAAATAAATTCTCGGTTAAATTTCCCGCAAGCGAACATAAAGCGCTTATTGCTGAAAGAAAAAATGAATTAGCCGCAGAATTATACATCGAAGCGCGGGCGCAGAGTTTGTCGGGCAACTGGTATAAAACAGTCACAATCTACCGCCAAATCCTAAAATACGCCCCAGATTCGCCCAGCGCCGAGCAGATAAGAGAGGAATTTAAGAGACTGGAACAACTTAGAAGAGAGGCAAGTTAACAAAGGTTAATATTGGTTAACAAGGGTTAATAGGGGTTGCGGAAAATAAAGTTTTGTTGAAGGGAGTTGTTATATAGTTAATTTAAATATCTAATAACATCATTAATATTCTTACACACTTCTACTTTTATTTTTAACCCTTTTCTCTTAATCTGACTGATTATTTCAAAGGCATTCCCTTCAATACAAAGAATATCAGATGAAAGTACACCTAATGTTGCATGTTCTAAGTCAGACAAATCATGCTTAGCATCTCTTTTTGTATCTCGGTAAAGTAATGTATTAAAAAGCACATAAAAATTTAAGTAAGGAGATTTCTCCCATGAAAAATGCTTTTTGAAATCCTGAGCATCTAAAGATTTGGGACGAATATAGATATTAAGATTAATACGTTTAGTTGTTAAAGCCTTTTTAATAAAGTAATCCAATGAGATAGATCGTTCTTTTTTTAAGTTTTCTTGAACAAATTCTTTCTTCCTATCCGAAAGTAAATCTTTAAGTTTCGTTGCATAATTCATTTTGTATTGTAAAATTTCTTTTGCGTGTTCATCGAGACTAGCAAATCTTACTATTTCAGCGAATCCTTTATAAGGAAATGATTGAGGGAATATAGACGAAACTTTTGGGATTTCTTCAACTTTATTAGAAAGTTTTAACCATCTAAAAAATTCATTTATAACTTCTTGTTCAATAATATTTAAAAAATGAGTTAATTCAACATAACCTATTTTATCTATTACTTTAATTATAGCTTCTCTTCCATCTTGATTTGCATTAATGGTATCAAGTACATGGGCAAAAGATATACCTAAATACCCCTTTCTCTTTTTTATTATTTTTTCAATTTCTTCTAATTTTGATTCATCTTTTGATAAATTGATGATGTGATTTTGGTCGAGATAGATTATCATTAATTGGTGGGGCGGAGGGGGAGTTGAACCCCCTCTCACCCTTCTCCCACACTTAAGATGGTGCTATTTTTGATTATATGTATCTTCCTCCTCTGATTAGGAAACATGTCATCCAGACCGCCCCAGGGGTGTTGTCCCCACCATCAGACATCTAATAGCATTAATCATAGTTTGTACCTCCACATTTATACTTACAGTGAAGGACAACATGATTCCTACTGAGAAAGCATACATACTACCAAAAATCACACCTAGACATGGGCTTACCTTTCAAAAATTATCTTCCCCGCCCCCGCACCACGTAGGATGCGGGGCAAGCCGCAAATATGTCAGGCTATATTAGCACTGAATCAATCAAAATTAAACTGATGGCTATTTGCGCGGCGACTAATACGGAGGGTATGATACCTTCCTGCTGTGATAGCTCGCTCCCTGCCACTAAGCCGTATTTCGTCAACTCTTTGAATGTGGAATTATTATAGTCTTCTCCGGTAAGGTTGGATAATGTTGCAAAACCTTCGCCCATTGTTTTGTTATGATATTTGTTGCTTAACTTAAATCCGAAAGATTTAAGACAGGTTCGTATTTGTTCGGCAGTGTCCGGTTTAGTCTCCTTTGTTGTAATTACATAAACCGGCATAGATTGGCCAGAATGGTACTCGTCATGTAAGGTAAGGGTTAATAGGGGAGAAATAGTTTTTGCGTAGTTAAGCAAAGCGGTTGTTTCCGAGCGTGGATTAGATACGCACCAATCCACCTCGCGAATGTTGGGGTCACGGAACACATTGCTTAAGGCTTTGCCTTCGTTCGGCTGGTCATCAAGATTTAAGCAGGGAATAAAATGCCATGTTATATCTAATGAAGACAAAAATTCATTACTTTTTGATAATGCGCGTAAAAGGGAGAGGATTGTTGTTCCTCCTATTGCTTCGCCCGGGTCGGGGAATCCGTAAAATAGAACGTGAGATTTACCGTTGCCGAATTCGTATGCTTTTATGGGATGGCCTTGTTCCGTATGCCCGATATTAATTTCGCGGATATTTTTGTTTTTTTGAGCAAGGAGAGCGCATTCACGGATGACATCAATCGGCGGAAGGATTTCTTTAACCTCTGAAGATAGAACTTTGGCGATTTTTATTATTATTTGAAGGTCATTTTGCATAGCAAAAATTATCTTCTATATAAAAGTATTAGGAACGATATACTTCTTTTCTATGACCTATTTTGGTTATCCAGATAGATTTTTCACTATCTTGGATTGAATATATGATTCTATAATCACCCTGTCTAATACGATATTTTTCTTGACTGGATAATTTTTCGACACCGAAAGGGCGAGGGTTATTAGACAGTTTTTCAATCCGTTTTACGATTTTCTGAAGGTCTTTTTTAGGAATGTTTCCCAGCTCTTTTGTTGCTGACTTTCTAACTGAGATATTATATTTTTCCATCACGCTTTAATCCCTTAAGCACATTATGTAATGAAATCAGGGGTTCATTTTTTCTTTCGTCAAATGCCTCAAGGTCTATTCTATCTTCTTCAAGCATGATCTTTAAAGCATCATTGACTATGTCAGAAAGGGATTTTTCTGTTTCTGCAGATTTAATGCGTAGAGCACGGTGGATTTTTGAATCAAAATATATCGTTGACCTTTTTGTTAATACACTCATGTTATCTCCTTTGTTTACGACATTATAGCGTTATAAAGTCATAATGTCAAGAGCTTCACGTTATCTCTCTCCCCCCAAAATTTAGTGGCGGGACAAGCCCGCCTTTGCTAAAGCTACGGCGGACAAGCCCGCAAATATGTCAAATACTATATTTCTATTATTTTATGTCCTAATACTCCAATTATGCGGGTGTTTTCCAGTTGAGATTCTTTATTTATATGCTGATGCCCGTGAATTAAGATTTTAGGTTTATTCTTTAAGATATATGAATTCAGTCCATCAAAGCCGTAGTGTACTTCATCCTCTCTGTCGTGAATCTTTCTCGGAGAATTGTGAGATAGAAAAATATCAATCGGGGGAAAGGAACCCAAGAACTTTTGCACATCCTCCTGTTCGTATAAGAAATATCCTATCGGTTTGTATTTCCATGAGCCGTTTAATCCGCCGAATTTAAGCCCCATGTGTTCACGGACTTTAAGATGTAAATCGGTAATCGGTTCACGGAAAGGTGTACTGGTGTCGTGGTTGCCTTTGACGGCAAATATAGTTGAACAACCGTAGGCTTTTGCCGCTTCTATGATTACCTGGTCGGGAACATCGCCGCACGATAGCAATACATCTGCTTTACCTGCGCCATGTTGCCAATGGAAATCATCTATATCTGCTAACACCAAAATTTTCATTTTGCAGTAAATATGTCAAATAAGTTGGTTTAGTAGTTTCTCGTAATCAGGATGAGAACCAACCCAAAACCAAAATATTATATTATTTCTCTGTATCCCTACTGCTCTGTAATCTTTAGTAATGCGGATTGAATAAATAGGACGTGACGAATGAACGCGCTTAAAATCCAAAGACGGATAGTAGGGATTCTTTTGGAATTTTCCGTATGCTGATTTTGCTTGCTTTTTGATTTGTTGAGGTAGTTTTTTATAGAGTTTACGGAAGCGTTTCGTTGTACGGGAAATCATAATTTACTAACATTTAAGAGTTTTGTTTTCCCTTGTTGGTATTCTTTAATTGCTTCCTCTCCGAGTTTGCTTAAAATATCTTCGGAATTTGCGAATAACCTTTCCCATTTCTTTTCTGCTATCAATTCATCCAATAACCTTTTAGCAAATACATTCTGCTCGAGTTCCGGTAATTTTGAAACTTCTTTAAACGCTTTTTCCAAAAGTTTTGTCATATTTTAACCTCCAGTAACTTCTAATTATACTCTAATATCATATTTTAGGAAAATCCCCCACATCAAACTTTTTGGTGATGGGACAAACCCGCAAATATGTCAATTACTTATCGGTTAATCGGTTATGGGTTAGGGTTACGATGCCCGCCACAGTGGGATACCCCACGTGGTGTCCCATTTCGTCATTCGGTTACGTTAGTTGTCCTTTTTTCGTGACGTAACCTTTTATCGTAGCCGATACGGGCTTCGTTACCGTTACCCTTTTACTTTATTTTCCTCAAACAGTCCCTTTACCGTATCTTTTTGCAGGATGATGATTGTAAATACTCCAAGAACTGTTCCGAAGGGCATAAATATACATTCGATTGCCGCAATTACCATGCAGAAAATATATTTTCTGCGGCGGGCAAGAAATCTTCCCGCAAAGATCATGCAGATAGCCAGCGCCCAGCCGCCCAGAATAAATAGGCCGCCCATAAAAACAAAGAACCATCCCATAAATGCGGGCGGTTGATTATTTGCGTTTGGCCCGAATATTTCTGGTCGCAGTACCATCATTAGTCCCATCACAAGGTGTATTGCGGGAAAACATGCGAAAAATGCGGTTATTCCTCCGAGTATGTAATGGAATACGGAAAGCAACTGTAAATGATTTCTGTCTTCATCCATTTTTATCTCCTTTTTTGATATTTCTATTTCATGTAATACCCTGATACCCGCCATGTTCCGTCTTCGTCCAGCATAGGAGTAATGGTTTCGACAACAGATTTCTTATTTTCGAATGAAGATTGGAATTGGATTACGACATATTCATTGTCCTTCGGCGCGCCGGGTAGAGAAGTCCGGTAACTCTTTGCCTTGAGTTCTCTGGATATGTTTTTCCCGAAAGAGCTTCTCATAGATTGCATTGTTTGTATCCATTGCGTTTCCGGAATAGCATTTTTGAAGTATTGAGCCGCTTCATCCCAACTTTCCGCATATTTTCCGCTATCAACCAATGCAAGCCACATTTTTGCGGATGTCACAGCGGCTGTTTCCGCCTCGGGCTTGCTTAATGAAGAACACCCCATAAAACTAACAATTCCAATTGCAAATAGAAGACCAACTATCTTTTTCACTTTCGTCCTCCTTTCCTCCCTTTGATATTTAAAATACTAATTACGAGTTACTTTATTGGTTCAATTGTTTTTCCAGATCCTGTCTGAGTTTGTAAATTTCCATATTACGGACACTTTGGGCTTCGCGGGGTGATTGTCTGGTAGATACTGTCCGCTGGGCTTCCATAGTGTAAATGTGCTCTATAGCATCACTTGCTGTTTGTGCGGCCCGTGTCATTACTTTTACAAATACGGTAAATTCGCGCCAGTAGATTTTATTATTTTCTAATTTGTAGATTAACTCTAACAGAAGTTTAGCCGCTGCTTTATCGGTCATAGTTTCCCCATAGGGTGATAGTTCCTTAGCCAACATAGGTATGTCCCTGCAGGACTTTTTACAAGAATTTTTTGTGAGGGCCCAAGTGATTAAAACAGACAGAACAACTGCAAGTATTATGTTAATCATGTTTAACCTCCAGTGTTCAGATATATTAAACTGCTTAGCGAATTATGTTCCTCACCAGCGAATATGTCAAACGAATTACTTTTTTATCGCCGCCACATTTAGATAACCGGTTGGTTCTTTCGGGTCGTTCTTGTCGTATTTTGTATATTGGGTAATCATCGGGGAAAAGCCTGCTTTTTTTAATTCGGACAAAAGAACTTTCCAATGCGCGACATATCGCGTGGGGATATATTGCTTTCCTTTTATCATTCTCAACCCCTGAAATTTGCCGTATTTCCCAGCCTCCAAATAAATTACATCGCCTAATATTTTTTGGTTTGTATATGCCTTTGCAAAATTTTTATGGTTAATGGGAGAACACATGCTCATTACTGCAAAAATACCGCCGGGATTCAATATTTGTCGAATTTTTTCCAGAACGGTTTTTCTATCTTTTTTATCGGTAATGCAGTGGAGAAATTGACCGTCAACACAGAGGTCATGTTTTCCCAAATGTTTTGTGTCAATCAGGCAGAAATCGGCGTTTATGTATTTTATCTTGAGCCCTTTAGACTGGGCTTTTGCCATTCGGATTGCGGTTTTGCTGATGTCTATGCCCGTAACTTTAAAACCTTTTTTTGTAAGCCATCTGCTGATAGTTCCCGTGCCGCAGCCCAGTTCAATCGCGCGGGATTTTTTCGGTGCCCAGGATTGTGTCAGGACATCTTCCAAAAAATGTTTATCGGGAGCGGATATTGACCATGAACAAGTTCTTTGGGCCCAGGATTTAATCCCTTTCTTTTCCATCCCCCGATACACATTTTCATGCGCTTCGTAAGATTTCCGTATAGGCACGATATATTTAAATTCTTATGGTTGTTGCGGCGGTTGTTGCGCTTTATTTTGTTTCAGCGCGGGCCACTCGGCAAATGCGATGTATAGAACCAAAATGAAATTTGCGATTGGCACTAATGTAAGCAAAGCCAATGGTCCCGGAAAACCTGCTTTCTCGCAAATCTTCCAGTAGGCGACTATCATCAGTATCGTAATGAGAAGAGAAAATATCACCACAAACGCGACAACTCCCGCTGCTAATCCTGCTGCTGCCATTGCTTCGTTTTCCATATCTCCTCCTTTAACTGGAACATAGTTCCGGTTATCCTGCAAAGTATCCCGAAAACCTTCGGGACGTTTTACGTCGCAGGATTCATTTTATCCTTTTTACTTTCTTTTTGTATTTAGCGTCATGCGCTTCGTAAGATTTCCGCATCATGTATTAAAAAGTATTGGTATTCGGTTAGGGTTACGATGCCCGCCACAGTGGGATACCCCACGTGGTGTCCCATTTCGTCATTCGGTTACGTTAGTCGTCCTTTTTTTCGTGACGTAACCTTTTATCGTGGCCGATACGGGCTTCGTTACCGTTACCCTTTCACGTTCCGATTTACATGTAAAATCCTTGCGCCGTCGAAGCCGTTGAATTTCGTAGAAGAAGCAATGCTGTATGCTCCGATATTTTTCGTATAAAGATAATCGCCGATTTCAAGATTACCCGGCAGATGTTCGGAGACTGAGACTTTATCGAAACTGTCACAGGTGGGCCCGACTACCGCGCAGACTTCGTTTTTACCGTGCTTGAACGCTTCGAAATTGGCAGTCCAGTGGTCATAAACGATTCCCGAAAACGTATGATAAACGCCGTCGTTTATGTGATAGAAAATCTTGCCGTCTCTTCGCGCTTTGCCTATTATTTCTGATAGAAGCATTGCGGCCGTTGCTACCATAAATCTTCCCGGTTCAGCAATAAGTTCTATGTCTTTGGGAAATAATCTTTTGCATTCGCTGTCTATAACTTGTGCAAGTTGTTCGAATTTCGGGACTTGATCATCGTAGGGGACGGGGAACCCGCCGCCTATATCTACTATTTTCAACCCGTGCCCTTTTTTTCTGGAATCGTTAAAAATATCGGACGTTATATGGAGCGCCGATGTATAATTGTCGAAATTCGTGCATTGGCTTCCCACGTGAAAACTTAAGCCCTCCACATTCAGGCCCAAATCGAATGCCTGTTGTATCAAATCTGCGGCTTCGCCCGGTTCGGCGCCGAACTTAGAACTCATTTCTACCTGCGAGCCGGTGTCGGGGACTTTTAGTCTTAATACCAGTCCCGCTGTAGAACAATGCTTTTTTATTTTTTTTAACTCATCGACATTGTCATAGGTGACAAGCGGTTTATATTTTTTTATCTTTTTTAAAGTCGGAATATCTTTTATGGTATTGGAAAAGATTATCTTGTCCCAGATGAAAAAGTCCTTTTGCTTTCTGCGGAAACTCTTTATCTGCTCGTAAATTTGTATGAATTCATTGTAAGAAGCCACGTCAAAACTTGCCCCCTCTTTGAACAGCGTCTTGATTATTTTCTGGTTGGAGTTTGCTTTTACTGCGTAATACACCTGAACGTTGGGAAGGTTTTTTCTAAAAATACGGAAGTTTTCCCTGATTTTGTCGTGGTCTATTATGAATAGGGGAGTCCCGTGCTTTTTAGCCAGTTCAACGAGTTTTTGTTTTATGGGCATATTTTTTCCCTATAAAACCAGATTGCTTCGGTCGTTTCACTCCCTCGCAATGACAATTCCAATTCTGTCATTGCGAACCAAAGGTGAAGCAATCCCGAAAGTTGCGAGCATAACGAAGCAATCTCAAGGTTTTTCATATAGATCTTGCCATTTAGGGTTTATACTTTCAATTAATTGAATTTTTTTGGCTCGTGAACCTGCTTTTATTTTTTTCTCTGCTGCAATAGCATCACAAATTTGTCCAAAGTCTTCATAATAAATCAATCTATTAATATTATATTTCTTTGTAAAAGAAGAACCTATTTTGTTTTTGTGTTCCCAAACTCTTCTATTTAAATCATTGGTAACACCCGTATATATGACCGTTTTTGTGTAGTTTGTCATCATGTATACATAATACTTTCTCATGAATTATAGATTGCTTCGCTCGCCTCTCGGCGAACCCGAGGGCTTTGCTCGCAATGACAAAGGCTATCGTATTCTTGTCATTGCGAGCGAATATAGTGAGCGCGGCAATCTCTCTCTGGATTTTATACAGACAGCTTCTTTATCAGCCCTTTCAGTTGTTCTACCTCTTTATTATTTTCAAGATATGATTTTATTAATTTTTTGCGAAGTTCTTTGCCCCTGTCATACAATCTTTTCAGTTTCTTCTGTTTAGTAGTTTGTATGACATAAGCAACCATGATAGGAAGCGCCACAGTTACATCCAAATATGCGGTCACTGTTTCTTCCAGTTGTTTGGGGTCTATTTTCCCCCAACTTGCGGCTTCACTCGGCGGGGCGCCTGATAATCCGCCCGTGTCGGGACGGGCATCCGTTATATTGATGTCATAATCCTGTCCCATTTCCGGTATCATTAGGACTTCCTGAATCTGCGGCTCGGTTTGCAGCATAAAATTTTTGGGACTTCCGCCGCCGATTAAGATAACACCGGTTTTTCCTTTTTCATATCTTTTGGCGTTTAAGATTATCGCGGTTGAATCATTGACATCTATGCTCGGGTTTATTTTTAATTTGAATTTGTTTAGTAGTCCAGAAGCTTCAGCCAGAAGTTCTATTCCCGCCACGTTCATTCCGATTGTCGAGTCGCCGGGCGAAGATGTGAAAACGGGAATTCCGTTTCTGTAAGCGGCCGCTACAATGCTTACTTGTCCCGTATTGTTTTTGTGCTCGAGTTCGTCTAATAATTTGCCTAAATGATAATAAAACTCGCGCGTTCCCATTTCTTTCTGGAACTCGGGCCTTATAAGCATCTTTCTTAAATTTCTGTCTGTTTCCATCAGGACGTCTTCATAATCGAATAAAATGTCATAGATTCTCGTTACGCCTTTTGCCCTTAAATCGGCATCGTCCACGTTATGGCTTCCGCGGAACATCGGAAGGTTCAGCGCATAATGCATGTCGTGATACATGTTTGCGCCTGTTGCCACTATCCAGTCGACAAAGCCGTGATTCATGAGCGGAATTATTGCCGAGGGGCCGAGCCCCGCAGGGGTCAACGCGCCGGCTAAACTTAAGCCCACCGTCACGTTTTCCTTTGAATATTTTTCTTTTAGAAGGTTGCACGCAACGCGCAATCTTCCTCCGTTATAAGCGTCCATATTATCTACGAGTTTTGCTATGTCAGTATTTTTATCTATTGTCTTGGGAAATATTCTTTTCCCCGATAAATATTTTGCTTTCCCCGGACAGTTGGATTTGTTATGTTTCATTTCTTCTCCCTTTTTCGGTTTTTTTGCAACACGATACCGTATTTTAGTAAAATTGCTTTCACTAAACAAGAAGGAATAATGATATGAAAGTTTTGGTTGTCGGCGGAGGAGGAAGAGAACACGCTCTCGTTTGGAAGATTTCCCAAAGCTCTTTGGTAGAGAAAATATATTGCGCGCCGGGAAACGGCGGAATAACAAAACAAGCGCAGTGCGTTTCTATTAAAGCAGATGACATAGATGCTCTTAAGGACTTTGCTTTAAAGGCAAAAATAGATTTAACCGTTGTCGGTCCGGAAATCCCGCTGGTAAAAGGGATAGTAGATGAATTCCAGAGAGCGGGACTGAAAGTATTCGGGCCGAATAAAAAAGCGTCTCAACTTGAAGGAAGCAAGGTTTTTGCAAAGAACTTAATGAAAAAATACGGCATTCCCACCGCCGAATTCGGGGTTTTTGATGATTCAAAAGAGGCTATTTCTTACATAAAATCAAAAGCAATGCCTATAGTTGTAAAAGCCGACGGTTTAGCCGCAGGCAAGGGTGTTATTGTATGTAAAACACAGGATGAAGCAATTGACGCCGTAAAAACTATTTTAGAACAAAAGATTTTCGGCGATGCCGGCAGGAAAATTATTATTGAAGAATGTTTGCAGGGCGAAGAAGCGTCGATTCTTGCATTTATGGACGGAGAAAATATTAAACTCTTACCCGGTTCCCAAGACCATAAACGCATATATGATAACGACGAAGGCCCAAATACCGGCGGAATGGGAGCATATTCGCCTGCGCCGATTGTTGACGATAAGGGTCTTGCGATAATAGAAAATGATATTATAAAAAAGACCGTAGACGCTTTAAGAAGCGAAAGCATTGTTTATAAAGGAATACTTTATGCAGGTCTTATGCTCAAAGACGGCAAACCCAAAGTGCTTGAGTTTAATGTCCGTTTCGGCGACCCCGAAACACAGGCGATTTTGCCGAGAATCGAGACGGATATCGTCCCCGTAATTTTGGCGACAATCGACGGGACATTGGATAATGCCGAATGTAAAATAAAAAATGAATCCTGTGTTTGTGTTGTTTTGGCTTCGGGCGGTTATCCGGGAAATTATGAGAAAGGAAAAATAATTAACGGGTTGGATGAAGCTGAAAAATCAAATAATGCAGTTGTCTTTCACGCAGGCACAAAAAAGGAGGAAAGCGGAGAAATAGTTACGGACGGGGGACGGGTCCTTGGTGTGAGCGCGCTCGGTGAAGACATAAAAAGCGCTATTGACAATACCTATGAAGCCGTGAAATTAATTGAGTTTGAAAATATGTATTATCGTAAAGATATTGGAAAGAAAGCGCTTTGAAATCCATAAAAAGTCATTTAGTGTCAACATTTGTATTTTTTGCTATGTTAAATTCTAATTCATTCTTACAGGAAAAATCGGATTACTCCGTGATAAGCCCGGACAAAAAAATTTCAGTTCATTTTAATATTTCGGATGACAAAAAAGCTTTTTACAACGTCAAGTATGATGATGTGCTTATTCTACAAGATTCTCAGTTAGGGATAATCAGAGAAGACGAGGATTTTTCGAAGAATTTGTCCCTTGAATCCGCCTCAGATATTAAAGCCGTCAGGAGTAATTATGAAATGCTTCATGGGAAAAAACGTTTTTGTTCTTATACAGGCAACAGTCGTATCTTCCATTTGAAAAATGCTTCGGGTAAAAAGATGGATGTTGTTTTTCAGGTGTCAAATGATGGAGTTGCCTTCAGATACTATTTTCCCGAAAAGTCGGATGTTCTTAAAAAAATCACAAAAGAAATCAGTTCGTTCCGTTTTAATCCCGGCACAAAAGCCTATATTCAACCAATGTCAGAAGCAAAGTCTGGATGGTGTCAGGCCAATCCTTCTTATGAGGAACATTATCAGCAGAGTGTTGAAATAGAAAAGTTACGCTTCAATAATGCAGGATGGGTGTTTCCGACCCTCTTTCAGTTTAAAGATTATTGGATGTTAATCACGGAAACTGCCCCGGACCGGAATTATTGCGGCTGCCGTCTGCAACAGGATTCTAACAATAAAGTATTTTTTATTGGCTTCCCTCAGAAGCCGGAAGTATTCCCCGGTGGAGCATTAAATCCTGAGTCAACTTTACCGTGGTACACTCCATGGAGGATTATTGCTATCGGGAATAATTTGAAAACAATTGCAGAATCAACGTTGGGAACCGATTTAGCTAATCCTTCTAAATCCAAGAAGATTTCATTCATAAAACCGGGGAAATCTTCCTGGAGTTGGGCTCTATTGAAAGATAATGCCACTATTTATGATGTTCAGAAAAAATTTATTGATTTTGCATCTGATATGAATTGGCAGTACTGTTTAATCGATGCGTTTTGGGATAAACAGATTGGCTATGACAAGATTAAAGAACTTGCCTATTATGCCGCTAAAAAGAATGTGGGGCTTCTTCTGTGGTATAACTCGGCAGGGAGTTGGAATACCACGCCGCAGACTCCTAAAAATAAATTGCTCACCCATGAAGCCCGCGTTAAAGAATTCAAAAGACTAAAAGAAATGGGAATAAAGGGTATAAAAGTAGATTTTTTCGGAGGGGACGGACAATCAATGATGTCTTATTATCAGGACATTTTTGAAGATGCTTCAAAATTCAATTTACTTGTAAACTGTCATGGGGCAACACTAACTCGTGGTTGGCATAGAACTTATCCTAATTTAGTCACTATGGAAGGAGTAAAAGGATTTGAATATGTTACCTTTGAACAGATTAACGCAGACCTCCAACCAAATCACTGTTGTATGCTCCCGTTCACAAGAAATGTTTTTGACCCTATGGATTTTACGCCTGTCTGTTTTTCCGAGGTGCCCAACATAAAAAGAGTTACAACAAATGGTTTTGAGTTGGCGCTGTCGGTTATTTTCACCTCGGGCATACAACACTACGTCGAGATTCCGGAAGGCATGGCAAAAATTCCCGATTATGTCAAAGATTTGTTAAGAGAGGTTCCTTCGTGTTGGGATGACACCCGCCTTATAGATGGGTTTCCCGGAAAACTCGTAGTCATAGCCAGAAGAGCAAAAAATACATGGTATGTAGCAGGTATAAACGGCGAAAATATCGAGAAAAATATAGAGGTTAAAATTCCTTTTATTCAAGGTGCCCGCAGAGGAATATTGATAATTGATGGAGAAGATAATCGTTCATTCAATATTAAGCGAAATATTATAATAGAAGAAAATAAATCATTAGAAATTAAACTTAAAGGAAATGGTGGTTTTGTTATAAAAGTTTTATGAAAGAAAGGAGCCACATGAAAATAAACGGATTTCGATATGTAATACTCTTGTTAGTTATATTTTTATGTTTCTGTGCTGTATCGCAGCAGACCTCTTATACTCTATCCCAGCAAGTAACTCCTTCTCGCCCGTGGACCAACAAACCAATACTGGATGATGAAGAGAAATTTCAGTTTGCGATTATAAGCGACCTTACGGGCAGTAGACGTCTCTATATTTTTGAGCAAGCACTGGAAAAACTCAAACTTATGCAACCTGCTTTCGTTGTGAGTATTGGGGATCTCACCCAAGGATATACTGAAAATATAGCGCAAATAAAACAGGAACGAGATTCTTTTGAAAAAGAAGTTGATAAATTGAATATGCGTTTCTATTTTGTTCCTGGTAACCACGATATAAGTAATATTGTTATGTATGATGAATGGAAAGAAAGATACGGAGTACATTATTATCACTTTCTTTATAAGAATGTGCTTTTTCTATGTCTCAATACAGAGGACCCTCCTGAAACACAAATTAGTGCTAAGCAGATAGAATATGTGCGAAAAACTTTGGAAGAATATCCCAACGTACGCTGGACATTTGTATTCATGCACGAGCCTATGTGGCTTGAACAAGATAGGAAGAATAATGGCTGGCAGGATATTGCTGAGATGTTGGCTGCACGGTCTCACACAATATTTGCTGGACATTATCATAACTATATATACTGTGAACGCGGAGGAGGAGACAATATTGTTCTTGCGACAACTGGAGGCGCCAGTGGGTTGCGTGGTGTAGGTTTTGGCGAGTTTGACCATATAGTATGGGTTACGATGGCTGAGAAGAGTCCAATTATTGCTAATCTTGAATTAAGCGGGATATTGCCGAAGGATGTGATAACTGAAGAGATTGCTCAAATCAACAGTATACTTCTTGATGCTTCTTATGTACACACGGATGGCGTTTCATCCGAAGAACAAATTTTCCGTGAAGGCACATGTGAACTGATGTTTGTAAACAAACAATCTTGTCCGTTTAATGTCAAAGCTATGTTTGCAGAACATACACAAGTTCGTTTAGAACCAAATACATTTCAATTTGAGTTGCCTACAGATGCGACAAAGAAGATTGTCATTAAAGCAACTGCATTAAAACCTACCGACCTGCTTGAAATAGAGCCGTTTATACTTAAGCTTTCGGCGACTTACCAATTGACAGGCAAGGAACCTGTAACTGTTCCTTCTCAATATCTTGTGGATATTCACGGCGCATATGAAGGACAGGAAATGCTGAAAAATGGCATTTTTGATGGTGAAGGCCAGCCGTGGTTTATTTGGACACACACGCCAGAGACAGGCATCGTATCTGTCTCTGATGGCGAGTTAAAAATCGCACTGAAGCAACCGGCAAACTGGTGGGCTGCAGGTGTAGGTCAGAATATCGGGCACTTGCGTTCGGGCGGTTGCTACCGTATAGCTCTAAGTGCTGGTAATAGCGGTGGAGCAAGTCTGATCCATTTTCAAATTGGAGCAGAAGGTCAAAATATGCCTGTTGAAATTCTCATCAATGGCAAACCCAGCCAGAATGAGCCGATTCAGATTACAGAAACAATGGAGAAGCACATCATAGAATTCGCAGTTCCACATAACCTTAATATAGAACGAGCAAGACTTCAATTCTGCCTGGGTGACTTACGAGATGCATGTATTGATAACATATCAATGCGTGAAGTTGTAGGAAAAACAGCGGAAAGAACTGAAGAATTCTAACTAAATGAAAAAGTTGGTTTTTATATGTATTATAGTAGGGTTTCTATGTCCATTTTTGAATGCTGGTAATAATGACGAAATCCCGATGATACTCTTTTACGATAAACCTGCAGTAGAGTGGGTGGAGGCGATACCGATAGGCAACGGCCGGCTTGGCGCTATGATTTTTGGAAAGACCGGCGAAGAAAGAATACAATTCAATGAGGATACTTTCTGGGGCGGTTCGCCGTATAATCCCGTCAACCCAAACGCTCTTGAAACACTCCCGCAAGCGAGAAAACTCATCTTTGAAGGCAATAATCAAGAAGCCCAAAATCTGATAAATGAAAAGATGATGGCTGTCCCTTCCTACCAGGCAAAATATCAGCCGTCAGGAGATTTGAAATTGTTTTTCCCTGGGCATGATAAAGCAAGGGAATATAAACGTGAACTGGACCTTAATACTGCTGTTGTTACTGTTGAATATAAAGTAGAAGATACAACTTATAAACGCCAGATTTTCAGCACGCCCGTTGACCAAGTTATAGTTATCCGACTTACAGCCGATAAACCCGATGCAATAAATCTTGAAGCAAGTTTTGATGCTGTTCAGGATAAAAAAGATATAAAAATTGAAGACGGCTGCCTTTCTCTGCAGGTTTACGGGGCAGGACATCATAATCCTCAAGGTATTTTAAGATGTCATTCGCGGTTAAAAATAACTTCTGAGAAAGGGGAAGTTAAACTTGAGAATAATAAGTTTATTGTTAGAGGCGCAAATTCAGTTGTTTTATTTCTTGCTTCGGCAACCAATTATATAAATTACGAAAACATCAGCGGAAAGCCCGAAATAATAGTGAAAAAACAAATCGACGCTGTTTCAAGAAGACCTTACGGGAAAATTTTGGCAGACCATATTGAAAATTATCAGAAATTATTCAGCCGCGTTCAAATTGATTTAGGAACTATGGACGTTGCTAAATTACCGACCGACCAGAGAATAAAGAACTTCAATTCTAACAACGACCCTCAACTTGTCTCGTTATATTTTCAGTTTGGAAGATATCTGCTAATCTCATCCTCAAGACCCGGCACTCAGCCGGCGAATTTGCAGGGACTTTGGAACGAAAGTATAGACCCGCCTTGGTATAGTAAATATACGCTCAATATAAATACGGAAATGAATTACTGGCCTGCAGAATCTACTAATCTTTCGGAATGTCACGAACCATTATTTGCGCTTATTGAGGATATATCCAAAACGGGGCAGAAAACTGCTTCTGTAAATTATGGCGCCGATGGATGGGTATGCCATCACAATACCGACCAGTGGCGGGCGACCGGACCTATTGACGGGGCATTCTGGGGTTTCTGGCCAAGCGGAGGAGCTTGGCTTTGCCAGCATTTATGGTATCGATACGAATACACAGGTGATAAAAAGTTTCTTAAAAAGGCATATCCCATTATGAAGGGCGCTGCTCAATTTTTTGTCGATATTCTCGTCGAACATCCCAAATACGGCTGGCTTGTTACCTGCCCGTCGGTGTCACCGGAAAATGCGATGTTTGATTGGGTAAGTATTTGCGCAGGACCGACTATGGATATGCAGATTGTCCGCGACTTATTCAATAATTGTATTGAGTCCGCGGAGATTTTGAATATTGATTCGGATTTTAAAAAATTGCTCAAAGATAAGGTTGAAAAACTTGCGCCCATGCAAATAGGGCAGGCGGGACAGTTACAGGAATGG
>Ga0272441_10003352_pt1 | contig 30532 bp, 3 predicted proteins | sample SSMProp6N_FD_193582 | JGI IMG/M metagenome (GOLD analysis project Ga0272441, IMG submission 193582) | Marine sediment archaeal communities from Little Sippewissett salt marsh, Falmouth, MA, United States - SSM-Prop-6N | ecosystem: Environmental > Aquatic > Marine > Wetlands > Sediment ... | reverse complement strand
GCGGTGAATGTCGCGTTCGACGCGTGGGTCTCGTGGGCACGCCACGTGGCCAGCAGGTCGTACTGTCCCGGCGCGAGGTCTGTCAGTTCCCAACGGGCCGACGGCGGCAGGTCGGCGGGGGTTACGGAGACGCTGTCCAGCTCCGCTATGCAGATCTGCCCGCCATCGTGGCTGGTGACGCACAGGCCGACGTACGCCTCCTGCCCCATGGCGATGGTGTCGGAGTCGATGAGAGACCAGTTGTCCCCGTCGGCGGAGCGATAAGACCGGAAGGTGTCCCCTTCGCGCTCCAGTCGGACCCAATAGGGGGCGGTCACTCCGCCGTTGGTGGTGCTGTACGATTGCTGGCCTTCGACGAGCCGCCGTTGGAAAGATGCTCCGTGCTCCGGCGTGACGACCACCATCGCGTGCGCGCTGTTGGCGTCCAGCGTGTCGCGGATCATCACGCCGGCTTTGGCCCATTCGTTCGTATTCGCAACGCTCCACACGCGGGCCGTGATGCTTCCATCGCCGGAAAGCGGTTGGTAGACAAAATGAAACTCATCGCTTGTTCCCCAGATATCGCTTCCCGATCCCTCGATGGTCCACACCCCTGCGGCGACGCTGTCGCTGCCCGAAGCTGCGACCTGGCCAATGTCCAGCCCACGCCAGACGGACGGCGATTGTCCCGTCAGAGGTGTCGCAGGCATGGCAGGCGCAGATGGCGTCAAGGCTCGCGCGGGGACCAACTGCTTGGCCTCTGACGGAGGCTCGTATCGCAGATTGACGCCCGCGCCCCCCGAGTTCTCGAAGTACTCCAGCCGAAGCTCGTGATACCCGGCGTCCAGGTGCGCCGCGCCGCTGACTTCCCACATCGGGTGGATACCGCCATTGTCGACCACGAGGGCGCCGTCGATGTACAGGCGGCTGCCGTCGTCGCTTTCGAGGAAGAACGAGTAATCGCCTTGCTCCTCCACAAAGAGAAGGCCCGTCCAGCGAACGGCGAAGCGATCGGAGAAGTCCGACACCTCATTGAACGGGCCGCTCGTCGAAGCGAACGCAATCGCCTCGTCGACCTGCACGAGATCGGGTGTCAGCTGGTCGAAGTCGGGAAAATCAGTGAGGTCCTGATCCGGCAGCAGGTAGTACTCGCCGAGCAGGCCGCGCAGGCCATCCTCCGCCGTCATCAAGTGCCGGTAGTCGTCCCCGTATGCCTCGTCCACCGGGTCGAGGTTCGTCGGCCAGAGCCCTGACCAGGGCCCGTCGAACTCGGCGTAGCCTGCGTCCCAATCGCCGTCGTCGACCAGCGCCATCCCGGCCAGCGGACTGACGTCCCGAATCTTGTTGCCCGAAAGGTCCAGGTGCTCCAGGCCCGTGAGGTGAAGCAGCGGCGAGACGTCGCTGATGAGGTTCCCGGCCAGGTCGAGGAATCGCAGTTCCGTAAGCTTCGGCAGCGCGGGGATCGCGTGGATCCCACAGCTGCTGAGGGCGGTCGAGGGAATCACCTCTCGGGACCGGTTTGGGAGCTCGTAGCTCAGGATGACCCCGGCACCGCCGCCCTGCTCGAAGAACTCCACCCGAACGTCATGGAGGCCCGCAGACAGGCAGACGGCTCCCGACGCTTCGCCCCAGTCCATGCCATGCAGGCCCCCGTAGTCCACGACGAGCTCGCCGTCAATGAACAGTCGACTGCCGTCGTCGCTGTTGAGATAGAAGACGACCTCGCCGTCCATGGGAATGAACACCTTGCCGGTCCACCGGACGGCGAAGTGGTTCAGCAGCTCGACGTTCTGGCCGTCGATGTTCACGGTGATGCCATTGAACGCGGACCCTGTGGAGGCGAAATCGATCACCGAATCCGTCTGTACGCGAACGGGTGTGAGCGTGTCGAACTCGGGGAAGTCCGTCAGCGTCCCGCCGGGCAGGAAGTACTCGCCCCGAAGGCCCGGTTCGTTCAACGGCTCCGTGTCCCGGACGCTGAGGTGTCTCAGTCCCCTCATGTCGCCAACGGTGTCGATGCTCTCCAGCGGGTTGTCGTCGAGGACGAGCGTCTCTAGGCGAGTGCAGCCGATTGCAGCGCCGGCATCGTCGGTCGCGGCCCTCAGAGGCGCCAGATCGCCGATGTCGTTGCCGGAAAGGTCAAATGAGATGAGGTTGGTGGCGTAGCCGAGACCGTCCAGCTTGGCGATGTTCCCATAGACCGCGGACAACTGCACGAGTTGAGCCAGGTCGCTGGCCCGCAGGCCGCCTGGGACCCATTGTCCGCCACTGTAGTGGTCCGTCACGGGCAGACCGACCGCCTCCGCCACAGCTAGTCGGAGCGCCTGGTCTGCTATCGTGACCTCCCGATCGATCTCCTGGCGCGGATCACTGGTGGCTGCTTCGCCTGGTGGGGGCGGGAGAAACGGTTCCACTTCATCGCGGACCTCGAACGCCTCGGCGACGAAGGTGTCGTCTCCGTCATCGCCGAAGAGGCGGTCGGCATGCTCGTCGCCGGACAGGATGTCATCGCCATCCTCGCCGTGAATGAGGTCGCGGTCGGACCACGGATGCGTCTGCCCGGCCTTGGGGGGATCGACCTCAAGGACGAAGCAGTAGGTCGGCTCGGGTTGGTCTCCCGAGCCATCCCCAATCGGGGTGCTGCCCGGAGTTCGGCCTCCTGGCCCTGCTGACCCTCCCGGCGTTCTGCTCGGGAGTCGGCCTCCTGGTCCTGCCGGACCGGTCGGCGTCCTGCCCGGCGCATGGCTACTTGCATTGTCTGGGGTGCAGACGCGGAGGTAGTACGTCCCCGCCGTCACTCGCCGGAGGTCGATCACTGCGGCGGCATGGACAACGATCCGACCCTCCGCGTCGAACAGCTCGCCGATCAGTTGCTCGTCGGTGTCGGATCGCGGGCGGATTCGGATCGCATTGCCCCCCAGCCCGTCCCCGATTGTGGTGAATCGATACCACCGAACACCATCACTGCCGGGCAGGACGAAGTCCTCGTGTCCCTCGGTGTCCTGGAAGACTGTCGGTCGTCCGGTTCCCGTGTTGACCAGCACGTCCCCGAGGCCGGTATACGCGCGGTTGGACAAGAGGTGAGACTGGCCCTCGGCCGGAAGCTCGCCGACTTGCCGGCTTCCGTAGATGGCGTAGAGTTTACCGCTCCGCTCGGGCCCCGTTTCGCCGGATACGTAGGCCCCTGGCGCTACAGCAACCAGATCGTCCAACCCGTCACCATTCAGATCGACGTACGGGGTGGCGCTGGTAACGCCGAAGCGGTTCCCCTCCGACTCGCCCCAGATCGTGACCAGGTCGACTCGCCCGTCTCCGTTGAGGTCAGTCGGTGTGTCAGTCAGGACTACCTGGGCTGGTTGGGTCGCTGCATCAAAAAGGACACTGACGCGCCCACGCTGAGAGACCCATTGGTCGTAGGCCCCGCGAACTAGTCGTGTGTCGGGCCGGCCGAACGCCAAGTCCACAGATCCGTTTCCGTCGAAGTCGCCGGCCGTCACCCGCTGATCCGGTTCCTGGTAGTTGAGCGGGTATGGCACGGCGCCAGGGGCGGTGAGCCTCACGTTCAGAATCGCATTGCTCAGACGCCGGATCGGCGGGATGACCGGTGGGTTACTCGTCTGGTTTGGCACGAGCTCTGCCCCACCGCAGAGAACGTAGGTTCCGGCCTTGCCGTCCTCCCGTCCCTCGTAGACCACGGTCACCGCGAAGTCGTCGTATCCGTCCGAGTTGACGTCTTCCAAGGCGAATAGGCCAGCGAACAGGCCCGGCTGCAGGACTTGTGCGTAAGATACCGGGCTGTACTCCTGCAGGATAGGCCGGATATCATCTCCGTCGCGGTCTCCGAGCGTCAAGTTCACCGGCCTGTCGGAGCCCGCCGGCCCGCCGGCGACGGCGTAGACGCGCCCGACGGGAGAGAGCCAATCGGGGTCCAACAAATCCACAACGATCAAACGTTTTGGCGCCATCGCCAGCACATCGTCTCGCCCGTCACCATCCAGGTCGGCGATAGCTACCGCCGTCACGCCGCTGTCCGACCCGCCGCCCAAAATGGTCGGTGGAGTGGGGTCGTCGCCGAAGAACGTGTCGATGATCGCCGCGGTATCGTCCGGGCTCTCGTCATACGGCGAGTCGAACAGGAGCGCCGAGGCATCGCCTGTCCCGGCCGCGCCTGGCGACGCCTCGGCCAAGTCCGCGCTCGTGTAGATGGCCGCAAAGTGGTTCTTGGTCCTGTCCTCAAACTCCCTTGGGACCGCAGCGAAGACAAGAAAGTCCATACCACCCATCGCGTCCCAATTCAGCGAATGGACCTCCACTTTCGTTTCCGCAGTCATACCCAGAAAACTGTGGTAGACCAGGGGTCTGGCGTTTAAAACACTCAACTCTCGTTGCCCAGCCCAGGTGTCCGAAGGTTCGAGCGGGGGGTCCTCTGGTTCGTCCGGCGCGCCCTCCGAGCCGAGCAATCCAACGACCTCGACGGTGTCAGAGCCCGGCAAGACACGGAAGAACACCAAGTCATCGAACTCACCTTCATCCATCGATCCCCGCCAGTTGGCGAGGCTATATCCGGCAAGGTCGATGGCAATATCCGCGAATGCGGAGACGGGTTGTGTCCGGTCAAGATCAACCGGCCCGAAGAGGACCCTCGCGGTCTCCCCGTCCTGGACGATGAAATCTTCCCATCCGTCGCCGTTGAAGTCGCCAAGACGCCGGAATTCGCTCAACGCCGCATCAGGTTGCTCGCCCTGCAGATATGGAGCTTCGGTCAGGTCGGGCGCCGCACCGCCGTTGAGGTCCACGACGGGTGTGATCGGGGCGCCGCCCTCCACAGGAAGAGCCAGATCGTAGACAGACGCTTCTTGGTCAGCCGTCTGCGGCTGGTCTGGCGGAGTGTCTCCCGAGTCAGCCGGACCGGTTGCTGTGGGGTCGTAGAGCCGCACCCATCCCGAGTAGGCGTCTCCCGTGCCAAGCTCCGCACGGGCATCCCCGGTCACGTTGCCGAGGGCCACCAACGAATCCGGCGAAGGGACTGCATTCGATCCGTCTCTCCTGAAGCTCGGGGCGGCATGCTCAACAACCAGATCGGGCACCGTGAAGGCCGATCCGTCGATCCACATCTCGGCTGGCTTGCCGCCACGGTAGATGTGCCACAGGACGCGACTAACCTGCGAGCTGCCGGCATCACGCGCTGCCGACCAGCCTACCCGGAACGCCGCCAGATCGCCGATCCCGTCGCCATCCACGTCCCCCGCCGGCAGCAGCAGCGACTCGAAATTGGCGTCGTCGAACAGGTAGGTCGGATAGCTCATCGGGTCGTCGCCCGCCGCATCCAGACCTAGCACCAGCCAGGTGGATGTCGCGCGATCCGAGTCCATGTGCACCATCAGGAAATCTGCAGCGCCCTGATCATCGACGTTCCCGACCTGGTAGAACTGCGGATGCTCGTACGGCTGGAAACTCCAGCCCGTATCGATCTGATGCTGCGCGGGCGAAGCGACGTTGATGACGTGGGATCCGGAGTATTCGTCGCCGACCGCTCGGCCGGGCACGATGTAGATGACGCCAGCCCTGTCGGCCACGGCGAAGTCGTCTTGTCCGTCCCCGGTCACGTCGCCTATCCCGCCCGCCTCCGGCATCAACGAGATCGTGTCGTCGGCCGGCTCGATGAACTCGGCCCCCGCAAGCATGCCCGCTGCGATCGCGGACGGCACGTTAATCACAGACTGCACCACGACATCGTCGATATACCAACCCTCATAGTCATTGTCTTGCGGGTCTCCCGTATTGAAGTTGAACTCAATCCTTAGGTAATCGAGCGGCGCCACACCTCCCAGGGGATCAGCAATATTAATCCTGGCGAAGTTCCACGCGTTTACCGCATCGGAACTCAGCTGTAGACCGTCCTGCTTGGTGGCCAGCGTGACCCAGTCGCCGGCGATTGGCCCAGTCCTCTGGATGCGTACCTCGGCAGTATCACGTACCTCATCGGCCTCAACAGCGAGTGCATAGCGAAAACTAAGGTAGAGTTCGTCGACTTCCTCGTGGACGAAGAAACTCGTCCGGACGAAACCGGCTGAGAAGCCGACGTCGTAATTCCCCCCACCCTCGGCGTCTTCTCCTTGGCCGTAGTACAGGCTCCAGTCTCCGCTATGCGCCTCGTCATTTGACCGGCCCTCGCTACGGTGCCACAGGCCGGTTTGAGCGTTGCTGATCGTAAAGCCGTCAAGGCCGTCCTCGAAGTCCGCGTTGACAGGCGTCTCCGTCTCCCACGGGTCCTGATCCGGCGTCGGATCGCCGTAGAGCAGAAAGACACGGCCCTCCTCCTCGCCGATGAGCAGGTCGTCCGCCCCGTCACCGTTGGTGTCCCCCGCCGACGATACCCAACTCGGTCTGTTGAAGCCCCTGAGGACTGCGTCGGCTTCAGTGACCACATCGATCTCGTCTGGCCAATCTCCTAGCTGACCGTAGATGATGTAGACGCCTTGATTGCAGTATGGGGTGGATATGTTGCTTCGGAACGAAGTGGCCAAGACGGCGAGGTCGCTGAGCTGGTCGCCGTTGAAGTCCCCCGTGGCGATAGCGGACGAAACGCCCAAATCGCTCCTTACCAACGGTGCGGGGAGATTCAGAGTGGTGGTGGCTGGGGCCGCGAGATGGTCGCCGCCAAAGACAATCGTGGCCTGACTCGGCAGCAGAGGAGGCATGGCAGCCCAATCGGCATAAGTGTCCCACCCTGCCGACAACCAAGCTGCCAATGAGAACCCGTACGTATCGAGTCCCTGTGCGATGAAGTCCTCGTGCCCCCCGTTGACGTCGCCCAATGGGATGAGCTTGGCCAGCCCTTGGGTCTCGTCGATCCCCAGCGTCTCGGCATACTCGGCGCCTACGTGGACGATGTCGGCGTATGCGACATCAAAGCCGATCCGGTATCGAAGCGTCTCATTGTCGTGTCCTGCAGGACGCTGGACGTGTACAAAGTGGTGCGTCGGAACGTTCAGGGGCTCGTCCGTCGGGACGAACAGTCCGGTATCGCCAACGGGTTCAGCGGGGAAGATCTGAATCATCTCAGCCGGGAATATCAGCCAGTCATCGGTGCTGGGGTCCTCGTATTCGACGACCAGGGCCTCTTGCGGCAACCAGACGTAGTTCGAGCCTGCGAACGCCCAACTGGCGCGCGGGGCAGGCAGGAGATACCAATCGTCGTTGTCACCGGGGGGCAGGTTGAGGTCTCCGATGCTGTCCTCGGTCGAGACGACGGGCAGATCCGCGGCAAAGTCAAGGGAGTCATTCCGGCCGCTGTGGCCGTCGCACGTGACAAACTCATACTGATCGGGCTCGTCCCCGACGTCGCCATACAATGAGTCATCGCCGCCGCCGCCATTGATCTCGTCATCGCCGCGACCGCCTGCGATGAAATCCGCGCCCGATCCGCCGTCGATTGTGTCGCCGTACCAGCCGCCGAACAGCCGGTCGTTGCCTTCGCCCCCGAGGATCTCCAGCGCCGCCAGCGTGCCGCCTTGCTGGATATCACCTTGCTTGATCCCCCACTCGCCCGGGATGCCCGGGAAGCTATACGCTGGCTCGTCATCGCAATGGACTACGTCATCGCCGCCGCGCGTCTCGATGGCCAGATGCTCGGTGTCTTGGGTCTGGAAGAAGGCGTAGTGCAGCAGGTCCACCTCATCGCCGCTGCCGGCGGGATCGCGCGTAATGAATCGCTGGTTGGCGATGTCCCATACCTTCGCGGCCAGCTCGTACCGCATGAGCGTGCGGTTGTATCGCAAGGCGATGAAGTCCGGCACGGGATCGCCCTTGCGGTCAGTGTCGCCGCCGAGGAACAGGACGCGGTCGTAGCCGTCACCGCCGTCGAAGCGGTCGACCGTCGTCGGCACCAGCGTCTCGTCCGTCCCGGGCATCGTCGGCAGGGCGTCCGGGATGATCTGGAAGGTGTCGTCTCCCTCGCCGCCGAACAGCAGGTCGGACGCCTGGAAGTCCTGGCCCCCGGTCAGGACGTCGTTGCCGGGGCCGCCGAAGATCCAATCCTCCGAGCCACCGCCGGATAGGATGTCATCGCCACCGCCGCCCAGGATGACGTCGCGCCGGATCGCATCGGATCGCGTCGCGAGATCCACAGGGACCGCCTCGACGCCGTCGCCGAGGTCCAGCAGCAGGTCGTAGATCGTGGGCAGGCTGTGGGGAGACGTGATCTGGAGGAGATAGTCGCCCGCCGGCAGTCCGGCGAGGTCCAGCGTCACCTGGCTCGCCCCGGCCAGGTCCACCAGGGCCGCGCCGCCGGCGTCGAAGACCAGATCGTACGGAATGACCTCGACGCCGCCGGTTACGCCCAGCCAATACTCGCCCTCGGCCAGGTCCGGCAGCCGCATGCTCAGAACGCCGTCGCCGGCTTCAACACCCGCCGCCAGCGGCACCCCGTCGGGCGTTGCCCGCAGCTCCAACTGCGGGGCCGTCGCCGTCGGCAGATACTCCAGGATGATCGATGTGTTCGAGAGGGCCTCGGCGTCTTCGGCCGACAGCGGCAGGCGGAGCCAGTCCGCATCCGAGTCATCGTGCAGCGTCAGCGAGGCGATCCGCTGCAGGCCGGCCGCGCCGGTCAGGACGAAGCCCGAGCCGACGTGGTCGACGCCTTGCTCGCCCGCGAAGCCCAGCTCCTCCGCGCCGACGACGGTCAGATCGGTCACGTTCGCCCTGGTGGGAGCGAAGGTCAGGTATCCATTCCGCTCGCCGGCGATGACGGCCGCCTCCTCGCCTTCGCTGGCGGCGATCGCGGCCAGTTCGGCGCTGAGGGCCGCCACGAGGTCTTCGAGCTTCTCAAGAACCGCATCGACCGGCAGGACGACATGCGCCTCGTCCTCGACACCGGCGTCCTCATACCTCACGAAGAAGTCCGCGCCGCTGGGAAGCGGGCCCTCCTCGGAGAAGGCGTCCAAGGCGATCACGATCTCGGTCGCGTCGGGTGGCGCCGCGTGCGGGTCGTTCGTCCGCACCAGCGTCTGAACGCCGCCGGTGTCGCTGTAGAGCTTCGCTAGCAGGTCGTCGCGGATCGAGGCGCTGCGGATCGTGATCTCGCCGGTCGGGGCGAACGGCAGGTGCAGGCGGTACCAGTCGACGTCCGTCGGGCTGTCGATGGTGAGACCTTCGTATTGGACGCCGCCGCCGATGCTCTCGGCGGTCACGGTCGTGTCGGCGGCCAGCCCGAGCGACTCGGCGGCGGCGTTGGTCGACACGATCCGCCACTCGGCGTCGGGGTCGACGTCGACGGTGCGCAGAACCAGCCAGTCCCCGACGCTCACAGCGGTCAGCCCCTCCACACCCGCATCGGCCAGTGCGGCCTGGAACGCCTCAGCGATGAACTCGACCTGTTGGGGCACGTACGGACCCAGCTCAACGGTGTGCTGGTCGTCGTCAAGCTCGACGACGAACTCGGCGCCGGAGACATCCGCCACCTGGCCGGCGGCGTCTCGGAGCTTGATCCCCAGCCCCGCCTGACCGTACAGCGGGAACGCCCGCCGCCAGGCATCGGGGTCCTCGGCCACGTCGTTGCGCCGGCCGGCGTCCGCCTGGTCCGGCAGGATGACATTGCCGGAGAGGATCTCGACGCGGTCGTCGCCATCACCTGCGTCGATCCAGACGGTCTTCTGCACGGTCGGGCCGACGGTGATCTCGTCGTTGCCGCCCAGCGCGTCGATGATGATCGCCAGGAACTCGCCCTCCGGCGGAAGCAGACTTCCGCTGAGCACGAGCTCCTGGTACGCCAGCGACCGCTGGTCGGCATTCATCGTGCGGATCCGCTCCAGGTCGACCACCAGGTCGGTCGCATCCCAGATCAGGTTCCCGTCGTCGTCGGTGGCTTCGAAGTCCAGCCGCACCTGCGCGCCGAAGGTGTAATTGCCGTCGTTGTTCGTCAGGCGGGTGATCAGGTGGTGGTCGGCCAGCAGCCCGGGCTCGGTGACGAAGTCGACCCGGATGATGTCGGCGGCGTCGGTCGCGCCGTAGTACCACACCTGGTCGGTCGCACGGGCGTAGGCCTTCCATTCGTCGCCGGCGGGCACGGCGTAGTCGGTCTCGAACGGCTCCCCGTCGCGGGTGTAGAGCTCGTCCGGCCCCCCGTTGCCGTACAGGAAGTCCAGTCCCGTCCCGCCGTAGAGCTTGTCGCCGCCGGTCCCGTCGGCATTTGGACTCCCGAGCATTCGGTTGAGGCCGGTGTCCTCGACGACGTACTGCCCGCCGCCGTCGTGGCCGTAGCGAAGGCCCGTCTCCGGGTCCACGTACACGCCGAACGTGTACGTGCGGACCGCCAGCGGCGCGCCCGAGGCCGTTAGCGCGACCAGCTCGCCGTCCAGACCCGCCGTCACCACGCCCGCCAACGCCGTGTCCGCGAGCTTGACGTTGAGCAGGTCGATCAGGTCGCTCAGCTCGTCGTGCTCGGCCGTCTCCGCGGCAGCGATCTCGACGTCCACGAAGCTCTCGCCGCCGTCGAGGCTCAGGCCGAGGCGAAGGTCCTGTCGGACCCGACCGTCGGCGGGCCCCGGTCGGGCGCCGACCAGCACGGCCGCTCCGCCGAATGGCTCCGCGGCCTGGCCGTTAAGCAGGTGCAGTTGCGTGATGACCGGGTCGGGATCGAAGGACCACGCCAGCAGGTCGTTCGTCCCGACGCCTCCGATCAGGTCGTCGTTGCCCGCCCCGGCATACAGCACGTCGTGGTCGTTGACCGAACCGTCGCCGTTGTCGCCCCAGAGCCGGTCATCCCCCCCGAAGCCGTACAGCGTATCGCTGCCGGGCCCGCCGTCGATGCGGTCTCTTCCGGCCGATCCGTAGACTTCGTCGTGACCGCCGCCGGCGTCGATCACGCCGACCCAGTCGCGGCTGCGGTCGGCCAGGTCCCCGAAGTCGGGCGCCTCGTCGCCGGTGGCGAACCCCAGCCTGTCATCGCCGCCGAGGCCGGAGATGCGGAACTGCTCGACCATGGCGCGGCCGGCGGAGTCCCGCCAGAGGACGTTCATCTCCCGGCCGCGGTAGTTGACGGTCAGCAACGGCTGGCTGACCGCGCCGGCGGCCAGACCGAGGACGTTCTCTGCCGAGGCGTTGGCGGAGGTGACGCGGACGACCGCGTCGCGTCCCTGTCCGACCGTCCGGATCACCAGGCGGTCTCCTGCGCGATCGAACTGCAGGTCCGCAGACCCGAGGGGCTGGCCAAGTTCCTGGCAAATGGCCTGATTCAGTACCGCCACCAGGCCGTCAAGGTCACCCGTATAGCCGTCCGGATAGTCCTCCTGAAGTGTCACCGTCACGTTGACCGACTGGCCTTCGGGCGCGCCCGAGGGAGTCAACGAAAGCTCGAAGGCGGTCTCTTTCGGGACCGTCAGCTCTGCGGGTAGGTCGACTGCGGCGGTGAGCGCTACATCGCGCTCTGCCAGCCAGATCTCGTCGCTTTGGTCGGTGCCCTCGACCAGCAGGATATCCGTGGCGTTGTCGTCCCGTACGTCGCCGAGTTCCCGGTCGCCGCCATGGCCGTTGAGGACATCGAGGCCCTGGGCCTGTCCGGCGTACTCGGGACGGACGTCCAGCACGAGGATGTCGATCCACCCGCCGCCGTAGAGGCGGTCGAGGCCCTTCTGGCCCTCGAGCCAGTCGCTGTCGGCACCGCCCCACAGGGCGTCGCGCCCGCCGCCGCCGTAGATCTGGTCCTCGCCCCCGTCGCCGTAGAGCAGGTCGTCGCCGCCTTCCAGGAAGGCGTCGTAGTTGGTCCCGTACGCCGGCCCGGCCAGGTAGTCGCCGTGCATCCAGTCGGCCCCGCCGCCGCCGGTGAGGATCTCGCAGCGCAGGTTGCCGTAGAGCCAGTCGTTGCCGGACTCGCCGTGCAGCTCGTCGCCGAGCAGAGACGACTGGTCGGAGGCGATGCTATTGGGGGCATAGGCGTACAGCCGGTCCGATCCCGCGCCGCCCCAGAGGCGCTGGCCGACCTGGTCTGGGCCGACACCGGCATCGCCGAACAGTAGATCGTCTCCGCCGTCGCCGTAGAGCTGGTCGATCCCATCGCCGCCATGCAGGAGGTCGCCGTTGTCGCCGCCTCGAAGGATATCGTCTCCGGCCCCGCCGGCCAGCACGTCTGCGCCGGCGCCGGCGTCGAGGTAATCGTTGTTGTCGCCGCCGTCGAGATCATCGGCGTCGCCGCCGCCGAACAGGAAATCCGCCCCCGCGCCGCCGCGCAGCACGTCGCGACCGTCACCCAGCTGGCCAGGCAGCGACTGGCCGCCCACGACCCTCGGCACGATCCAGGTGATCCCGTCCGCTGCGCCGTCGGGGGCATTGCCCGTATAGCCGCTGGCGCGCAGTTGCTCGGCGACGTCCCATTGCGGCGGCCTGTCGACGAAGTTCGCGGCCACGCTCAAGTCGAACGCGCTGGAGGGATAGGCCTCGGCGCCGCCCCAGAGGATGTCATTGTCTTGCTGGCCGAGAAGCGTGTCGGCCCCGCTGCCCCCGATGAGCAGATCGTTGCCCTCTCCCGACTCGACATGGTCGTCGCCGGCCTCGGCGATGATCACGTCGTTGCCCTTGCCGGTCAGGATCGTGTCGTCGCCGTCGCCGCCGTAGACAAGATCCGGGTCCGCGCCGGTCGTGACCCGGTCGTAACCGGCGCCGGCGTAGACGATGTTGGCCCCGTCGCCTGCGCGGACGACATCGTCGTTGCCGCCGGCGTCGATCCAGTCCGCGCCGGAGCCGGACTCGATGCGGTCGGCCCCGTCGCGGCCATAGATGATGTTGGCGCCGCCGGAGGCGTAGACCTTGTCGTCTCCGCCTCCGGCATCGATCTCGTCGTTGCCGTCGTCGCCGTAGATCACATCCGAACCGGCGCCCCCGCGGATCACGTGCGTGCTGGTCGGCTCGGCGGGGTCTGACTCCGACCGGACGTCGATGAAGTCATCGCCCGCGCCGCCCTCGACCTCGTCCGAGCCGGCGCCGGCGTAGATGCGGTCGTCGCCGTCATTGCCCGGGTCGCCGTCGTCGCCGTCGAAGTCCCTATCGCCCCAGATCAGGTCATCGCCTGCGTAGGTGTAGATCGTGTCCGAGCCGGCGCCGCCATAGGCCCGATCGGCCCCGAAGTCGCCGAAGAGGTGGTCCTGATCCGGCCCGCCGTCCAGTACGTGCGTCGACTCCGGCTCCGCGCGTTCTTCGGCCTCTTGGCTGGTGAGAGAGGGGGTCTGCGAGTCGCCCGCCACGAGCGTGTCATCGCCTTCGCCGCCGTACAGCCGGTCGCTGGCGGGCCCGCCGTAGAGCCGGTCGTTGCCGGCTCCGCCCCAGAGGGCGTCGTTGCCCTCCTCGCCGCGCAGCGTGTCCGCGCCCGCATCGCCGTAGAGGTCATCGTTGCTCCCGCCGCCAAAAAGCGTATCGTCGCCCCCGCCGCCGTGCAGCTCATCGAGCCCTTCCTCACCCGCGAGATAATCGGCGTCCTCGCCGCCCCACAGGACATCGCTGTCCGGGCCGCCGAACAGCTTGTCGTCCCCATCGTCCCCGTAGAGCGCATCCTCGCCTTCGCGACCGCGGAGCACATCCGCGCCGCCGCCGCCTCGGAGCGTGTCGTCACCCCAGCCGCCGTCGAGCTCGTCGGCGCCCTCGGCTCCCTCTGCGGCCTGGGTCACCTCGCCATCGGGCTCGGCGAGTTCTCCGTCGCCATCCAGGAGGTCGTCTCCGCGGTCGCCGGTCAGCACGTCGGCGCCCGCGCCGCCGTAGAGCTCGTCGTCCCTCGGACCGCCGACGAGCGTGTCGTCGCCGCTTCCTCCGGACAGTACTGCCTGGGCGGAACCGGCCCGTAGGATGTCATCGCCGTCGCCGCCGAACAGCCACGCGGGACCGCCTCCGGCGATCAGGACATCCGCGCCGGCGCCGCCATGCAACTCGACCGGAAGCGACAGGTTCGACGCGATCTCGATCGTGTTGTTGCCTGCGATCTCCTCCGCCTCGATCCTCGAAACCGGTGCCAGGGGCCAGGTCTGGGGCTCCTCGTCACCCCATTCGACCAGAATCTCCTCGCCTCGACGGCTCACGCGGAACACATCGTCCTGCAGAGTCGTGTTGAGGTTCATGACCTCTCCCCTGACCGTGAAGAACTCATCGGGAGGGTCTTCGGGCTCAGGGCGGGCGAGCGTCAAGTCCAGGACCGTGATGGGATCGAACGCGAGGGAGAACTCCTTCGAGAGGGGGCCGACGCCCACCTTGACATACGCGTCGAACTTGATCGACAGCTTGCCGTTGACGTCGAAGATATGCAGCCCCGGCAGCAAGGATATCGGCGGGGGCAGCTTGGCGTTGGCGACCAGCTCATCGAGGCGGACCTTGCCGTCCTCGTTGTTGTCGTGGAGATTCAGGCCGATCCCGGCGAGCAGTCCGCCGCGCGCCCCGCCCTGGGCGACCCCGACGTTCACCTCGCCCGCCATGGTGATCTCGCCCTCCAGCCAGACCTCGCGAACGTCCTTGCCGGCCGGGTTCAAGTCGGTCAGGTAGAAGCCGTTGAGGATCTTGGCGGGGTGGCGGTAGTCGTCGGCTGCGAAATCGAAGAACCCCTGCGTGTCGAACCCGAAGCCGAACTGCATGCCGACGCCCACGCCGCCGCCGATCCGCACGCCCAGCGGGCCCCAGATCGTGATGAACATGCTCTTCGACGCCCGGAACTCCAGCGGGGGCATCCGGTACTCGATCAGCGTCAGGTCGGTCTTGCCCATCAGCAGGCCGAAGACGCTCGAAGGGTTGTCGAAGATGGGGAACTGGAACCCCGCATCGCCTTCTCGGTCCCCGTCGCCCGAGCCGATCATCGACGTTGCGCTCGAGTAGTACTCATTGAACGTCGGGTCGTTGATCTGGGCCAGCGGGTCGCTCAGGTCCACAGCTTCGTCGAGCATGTCATCTTCCGACAGGTCCACGTCCGCACCCAAACCGGTATCGGAGGTCGGGTCGAAACTGTCGGGCAACCGGAATCCCCCAAGGTCGATCCACAAGTCGTCGCCCATGGCGGGCATGTCGAGAAGGTCCAGGACGGCGTCGAACGACTCCACGAAATCGGAGATCCCCCCGTATCCGGCCATTCGGCCGAGTTCGGTCATGCTCAGGTCCCGGCCGACCACGTCGGAGACGATCGGCAGCGGTGTGGTCAGGAAGTCGACGATCGGGCGGACCGGATCGAGGTACTCGTTGATCCGCTCGAGCACGGACCCGAAGAGCTTGGTGAAGAACTCGCCGACGTTCAGCCGCACGTCGGTGAACTCGATCTCGGGCAGCAGCTGGTTCGCGCCATCCAGCTCGAAGACGTCGCCGGTCGACCAGTACAGGTGCAGCTCGGCGCCGATGGACGGGAAGCTCGTATTGCCCAGCCCGGCGATCATGTCCAGGTGCAGGCTGCCCGCCGCGGCCAGTTCGGCGTCGACCAGGTCGGCGAAGTCCGTCGAGGCGATCTCGGAGAGGCTCAGTCGACCTTCGCCGCTCGGGTCGAGCAGGTCCACGGTAAACGCGGCGATCAGGGAGTTGACTGCGTCCAGGGCCTCGCCGTCGCCGAGCTCCAACCGCGATCTCGCCAGTTCCAGCGCCTCAAGGTCCGCCGACGACATCGTGCCGACATTCAGTTCGAGGAAGGCCAGCTTCGCTCCTGCCGAAAGCGAGGAGATGTCCGCCTCGGCCGTGATCTTCAGGTCCGGCTTGTCCGAGACGTTGAGATAGACGCCATCGGCGCGGCTGACCCCGAAACCGAGGTTGGCCTCGAAGCCCAGGCCGACCTCGACGCCGCCGTCGATATCCAGCCCCAGCGCCGGGATCCCCAGGTCCAGGTCGAACTCCCCGACGACCGGCGTGACCTCCTTGAAGATCCGGAAGCTGAATTCTGCGTAGTCGCCGTCGTCGGGGGCCTCCATCACCACGTCTTCCATGGTGATCTGGTCGTCCCCGTCCAGATCGCCGAGCAGGTCCAAGGTCCCCGGCCCGAGGCCGTCGAAGATCGCCTTCCGGATGGCGTCGGGGCTCAGACTTGGCTTGCCGCCGGGCGGGGGATACAGCTCAGCGAAGCTGGCGGCGTCCAGGAGGTTGTCCAGCACGTTGACGCGGACGTCGTGCAGGAAACGCGAGGCGTCCATCAGCTTGTCGCCGATGAACGGCAGCTCGATTCCCATCACCTCGCCCGCCAGCACGTCCTCCAGCAGGCCGATGACGCCTTCCCAGCCGCCGACCAGGGACCAGAGATCCTCCCCGAAATCCAGGTTGGAGATCTTGTCTCCCAGTGCATCGATCAGCGCTTCGGCCGTGTCGTCGAATGCGTCCCTGTCGAAGACCGGGTAGAAGCTCTGAGAGCTGTCACCGGCAGGCTGAGGGAACCCAAGACTCAGGACAAGGTTGGGGTGGTCCGGGTCCAGGTACTCGCTCTCCGTCGGGAAGAACACCGGAAGCGTCACGTCGACCTGCCCGGTCACGCTCGGCGAGAAGCCGTCCAGCACCTCGTCGAGGTAGTGCACGCCGTCGTCGTTGTCGTCTACCAAGACGATCGACAGCGAGGCCGGGTCCGTCGACGGCCCCGCTCCGTCGGCGTCCAGGGCGATCTGGCCCGCATCGTCCTCCTCGCCCTCCTTCCCGAGGAAGATCCCTAACGCCCCGATCGCCGCCCGAAGCTGAACGTCCTCGCCGTAGACCGACGCACGGGCGACGACGCCCGTTTGGCGGTCATCGGGCGTCAACTCGCCGGAGCCGTCGTCTGCGAAGTACGTGTACGAGTCGTAGACGAACGGCGTCAGCCCACCATCGTCGATCGCGAGCCCGATCGCGGCGTTCAGCGTAGCGTCCGCCGAAACGGCCAGGGACCCTTCGCTGCCGACGTCGACCAGATTCGACAGCCCGTCGATGCCAAAGTCCGACAGGTCCATGTTCAGGTTGAGCAGCAGGGGCGGCTCTTCCAGCGCGAACGTGATCGCCGGCAGGGCGATCTGCAGCGCCGGCATCGACCCACCGCCGTCGGTCGGGATCCGGTCTACCAGGACTTGCGTCCCCCTGATGTCCTTCCGATCGAAGACGTCCCGAAGCGCAGCGTCGATCGCCAGCCCGACGGCGTCCAGATCCAGCGCTCCGCCTGGCCCTCCGTCCATCCTTCCGTACAGCCGTCCGAACTTGCCGGCGAATGCGAGCATCTCCTTGAGGCTCTTGTCGACCAGCGGGATCTTCTGGGACATGAAGCCCCATCCGCAAATCTCATCCAACTGCGCGCCCGCCTCGGCCAAGAGGAAGATCACCTGCTCGATCCCGAAATCCTGGAAGTCCAGCAGGTTCTCGAGGTCGCGATGGACCAGCTCGAAGTTGTCCCAGTTCGTCTGGAACTCGCCGTTCTCGTACGACCAGAACCCCGGCCAGCTCAGCGTGATCTGCGGCTCGCCCGATCCCAGCTCCAGGCCCGTTCCCAACTCAGCGACAATCGGCAGCGTCAGCCCGGCATGCGTGGTCAGATCGACCTCAAACAGATCCAGGAGGGAACCTGACGGGTCGCCGAGCTGGTCATAGAGATCCGCCAAGGTCCATCGGTCGGGCAGCGACAGCTCGGTCGACACGCCAACCCCCCCGAAACCGTCGTCCACGCCGATGCGAACCAGGCCAAACCGGGCATTGGCTTCGATATCGGCGGCGACCAGATCCGCCTCACCGCCCAGCACGACGTCTTCGAGAAAGAACTGCTTCTCCCAGGTAACCCCGTGCAGCTCGCGCGTGACGATCACGCCGTCGCCGTCCTCGTCCTCGGGCGGCAGGGCAAGGCCGTGTACGGCCAGGGAGACCGTCTCCCCCTCGTATGGCTCGATGGCGAAAGTCCGATCGGAAGAGGCGGTCCCGTCGATGAACCTCAGCCGCTTGCCGTCCGGGTCGATCTCGACGGTGACCTGCGGCTGGTCCGCTACCCGCGTCTGATCCGCTACGGCGGCCTTGAGCTCCCCGACGGTTCCGATGCCCGAGAGGTCCACGTCGAACGTCTGCCCATTGGACAACCGGAAGGTCAGATCCGCCTGGCCTTCCTCCGTCATTACGCCGCTGCCGCCATTGAGCTCGGCCAGGTTCGTGTCGTCTTTCAGCACGAATCCCGCGCCGGGCTCGTCGAGATAGAACCCCACCGTCAGGTCCATCGACAGCGTAGGCTGGAATGCGACCTCGGCGCCGGCCTCGAAGTGCAGCAGCTTGCTCAGGACGTTGTTCGGATTGCCCGTCAGCGAGTCGAGATCCAGTGCGGTGTTCAGCACGTCGAACGTCTTGGACAGATGGATGTCGTACGTGAGATGGGGAGGCGTATCGCCGTCGCCTGGCGAGTACTGCGGGTTGCTGATCACCCCGCCGCTCAGCGCGCCGAGTTGCTGGGCGGTCTCGAACGCAGGGCTCTCCTCGCCTTCCTCGCCGGTCTGGACTACCGCCAGCACCCCGTCGAGGAAGACGTTCCGCATGTCGAACACGTCGCCCAAGGTCTGGTCGGTAAAGGGGACTTTCGCGTCGAAGACAGGGGAGCCCCGATACCCGTCCAGCCAGTTCCCCAGATCCTTCAGCAGCCCGACAACGGACCCGGGCGTCAACTGCGAGAACCCGGCTACCGGATCAAGCTCGAAGTCCAACGTCGGGGCTGACTCGACCAGGGGATCGTACTCCGCGGCCAGCCGGATGCCGACATAGGTCCCCAACGATTGAGTATCAATATCAAACCCGCCGACCGAAGCCGACACCTTCAGGTCCACAGAGATGCCCGCATCTCCCGTGAACGCCAGAGAGTCCCATGTCGTCGGATCGGCCAGGTTCTCCTCCGAGGACGAGGCCCCAACGGACACGTCCAGGTTGACACTCCCTTCGAAGATGCTCGCTTCGAGCATACCGATGCGGATGCCAATCGGCTCATCGCCCGAGTCGAGCGACCAGTCGACACTGCCTCGTAAGCGGAAGCTGTCGAGCCGTACGAATGGACTCGCCTCGCCGTCATCGTCGACGGCCGCGCCGAACGTGAGATCCACCTCGAGCGTGACCACCAGGATCAGCTCGATGCGTCCCTGGAGGTTCAGGCCGAGGCCCCCCAAATCGGCCTGCTGCGCTAAGTCGATGGCCACCGGGACAGCTCGCGAGGCCGTGAAGGGAACGTGGATCTCGAGCGCCGACGCCGTGTCGGTCACTGCAACCTCGCCGAAGTCGTAGACCAGTTCCTCGACTTGGCCCTCCATGCCGCTAAGTTGGTCTTCTAGATCAGTCAGTTGCTCTTCTAGATCAGCGACACTGATGCCCCCAGGCGTGTCCGCCAGCGTTGTCGTCAGGGGGTCAAGGACGTTGTGGACCGCCTGCGCGCCGTCAATCAACTCCGCCAGCCGCAAGGGTGTAAAGGCCCCGTCCGCCGACTCGCTCTGCTCTCCCTCGCCTGCCGGGGGCGCCTCCGGGCCGTCGCATGCCGGTATGGAAAGCAGTCCTTCCGGCCCCATGGGGCCATCGGAGGGTGTCCCGCCGTCACCCGACGAGCCCTGCAAGGCGGGCAAGGGCGGCCCCACGACGCCGCCAAGGCCTGACGCCCCCTGGGTCATCTGGATCATGGCCCGAGCGGCGTCTGCGGCCGCCTTCCGCTTCTGCTGCGTGACCTCGTCGGCGCGGCCGACCGTCAACTCCAGGATCCGCGGAGCGTCCTGAAGGCCGTGAACGTCGGAGACCCTGGCCGTAACCATCGACTCGCCCCAAGCAAGGCGATCTGTCGTCAACTGCCCCGGCTTGACCTCGCGCGATTCGATCAGGAATGCGTAGTCACGAGGGCCGCAGTAGAACTCGCCGCAACCCGTTGACGACGAGCCTGTCGAGGCCTCATCAGCGGCGGGGGGCAGCCTCTCGGTCAGGCCCGCGTCGACATCAGGTCTCTTCGAGGCAGGAACATGCTCCGTTTCGGCCAGGCCCAACAGGTGTCCGGCCACGATGGCCGACATCGTGCCCATCGCCTTGCCGACATCCTGAGCCGTATTGAACTTCCAGCCATAGGATGAATCGATGCTCGGGCCGGAATCGGCGTAGCGGCCAAATCCGGTGAAATCCACATATCCCGCATCCATTCGGTTGAGGTTGCCGTAGTCGATCTCATCCACACGAGAAATCGAGTCCCCGCCGCCAATGAGCGGAACGAAGTGGATGGTCGAAACTGCTCCCGCCGAAGACGAAGGACGGTCGAGGAAGGCGGCGACGGCGTAGTCATCGCTTTTGTCCTCTGGGTCGCCGTCGAAAATGTCGTGAAACCGATCGAGTGCGGCCAGCTTGATCTCTTGCGCCGCCTGCTTGAGGAGGGCGTCACGATCCTGGCCGGAATTCTCAGCCACGAGATGGCCGAAGTGTTTGTCGAATGTCCGCAAATCCTCCTCGAGCATCCCGAAGTCCAGATGGAAGAGCTGCGCTTCGGGCTTCGGCCGAGAGAGCCGCTTCACTCTCAGAACAAACGGACCGGCCTGCATGTGAGGCTCGTAATTGTTCTGATCGATCTGCGCCAGGATGGTATAAACGCCCGTCTCCGGCAGAACGGCGACGATCGGGGCGGGGTCATGATTCGCCAGATCGGACGCATACGGCGCCATGGAGCTCGGAACGTCATGGGCACCCATGATGCACCGGCTGCTGAACCGAAACACGTCGATGAGCTCCGGCGAGTAGACGATGTTGACGTTCTTCTGCTGGGACGGCGTGAACAGCGCCAAGGCCGTATCCACGTCGTTTGGGGCGCGGCCGCCATCCAGCCAGATCTTCACGAGATCGCCGGCCTTGCCGGTGAAGGTGTATCGATGGGCCCTCTCCCCGTAGGCTAAACGGAAATCAACCACAGCGGGGGGATCGTCCGGCCCTGTCCGGATGTAGGGATCCAGATTCGGTTCGGTGGGATCGGGGAAATACTCCGGCCAGATATAGGGCCCCAGGTCGGTCTTGGAGAATGTCCTACTTACGGCCAGGCCCACGCCGACTTTCGCACTGAGCCCCAACTCGAGCTTTCGCACTTCGACCGTTGCGCCCAGCGACAGGGAGGACGAGGCTGTGATCCCGCCTCCAAACTCGATCGTCTGCCGCTCAATGGTCGTGACGTCGGGGTCGTGCGAGGCGGCCCGAAGGAACCCCGGCATGCTGGTGCGCCGGGATGCGCTGGCGTCGAGTAGGTGTTTCTTGAGGTCCCAGATCGGCAGCAGCACGACATCGCTGGGCTCGTCGGTGTCCGGCAGCATCAGCGTCGCGATCATCTCCGTGACGCCTTCCCAGGACAGCTTCGACTGATGTCCCAGCACAATGTCCAGCGCGTCTTTCAACGCGAGGTCCGTCTCAAGCCGCCAGAGTCCGCCGAGAGCGTATTCGCGGGCGAAGCCGCCCTTGCCCACCAACCAACCCAGCGTGGTCTCGAGCGACAGTGAGTCCGACCCGGCGGCTTTTAGGCCACACGCAAGCCCCGCGGTCACTTGTGTTTCGACCAGAGAGGTCTGGCCCACAACCGACTTCGTGGGGAACGTCAGATACATCTCCATCTCAATCTGTGCGGCCCCGGGGATGGGCTTGTCGAAAGAGACGGTCGGTGCGAACGTTCGGCCAACCGTGATCTTGTCCAATCCCGGGCTTAACTTGAATGTCAGGGCTCCGCCAATCGACAACCCAAACTCGAGGTTTGCCATCTTGGGTGAGGCGCTGGCCTCCCAACCAAGTGAATAGACAATGTCGCTGGTCACGGCGCTGAAGGCGGGCGGCTCCAGGATGAAGCCCAACGACTCAAAGGCGCCCACGATGCTGTCGCCGACGTCCTCGAGCTCGCGATCTCCGGGGACCCTCTCATTCTCCCAGCGGAACAGCGTCTGGCCCATCACATCCGCGAACGGATCCCAACTCTTCAGCAGGTCCCACCCGTCCTCCACGATCTGCGTGGGGACATAATGCGATATGTTGATCCTTTGGGTGTTCTCGTCATCGCCGTCCTTCGTGCTGGCCTCGATGCTGATCGCATCGCGAGGCCGGTCAGCGACGATCAGCAGCGCCTCGACCATGCCGCCAATCGACTCGACCTCGTGAACCGTCACTTGGCCCCACGGCGCTTTTGAGGGATCTGGATTGTTTGGATTGTTTGCGGCATTTCTCGCAACATCAGCGAGGGCCTTCAGGCTTCTCAGCAGAATGTCGGCGCCGTCGGTTTCGGCTATGTGGGAGATCGATGAGTCGACGACCGAAGCAGGCACTCCTTCGTCTATGGGGCGATATAGCGACAGGTTGAGCGTGAAGGTGTCCCCCTGGCCAACGTCATCGGCGGTCACGGCGATGATGGGCTGGGCGGGAGTCATCTCAACGTGGAGCCGCTCATCGGGATCGCCGCCGCCGTCCTCGGTTCGGACTTCGATCGTACAGAAGCTGTTCCACGAGGGAGCAGTTATGTCCATGGCGGCCCGGGCGCCGTTGTTCCACTCACCTTCTGCAAACGTGAGCCGACTCCAAGGGGACTCCGTCTGTTTTTGACGATTGGCGGCCTCGACCAGGGCACTCGCCAAGGAGGCCTGATCCGACTCGTCGGCGATGACAGCGATTTCCGAACTTGAACCGTCACGGCCGGTCAGCCGGACAAAGAACCTGTCCCCCTCCTCGACATTCCTTGGGACCACCTGAATGAACTGCGTTCCCCAGGCGGGTTCGGAGAGATGAGCCATCTCAACCGCCGGGGAGGCGGGGGACTGTGAAACCACCTCGGAGCCTGTAGGCGGCCCTGACAGAAGCATGCGGGACTCAAGAGACTCAAGCCCTGTCCAGGAGGCATTCGCTGGGATGGATGGAACTGATTCGGATGCGGAGCAATCGCGCAGGCGCAGACCACGCCACAGGCGAGAAATCGCTGCACCAACGAGCGAATTGATAGCCATGTCTCACCTGAACAAGCGCTGCAGCAGACCCCCATGCCGCAACGAGGATAAGCGACAGCCATCTCCGATGCCCGTCACGTCGTGAAATGCGCAAGCCTCACTGCCGGAAGGCACAGGGCTTGTGAGGAATATTCTAGCTCGGAAGTCGTAAATGTCAAGAAGGAAAGGCTCACAGACCGAATGCGATACTCCGCGGGATCCGGCCGACAGCGACGGTAAGTGGTGAGAGCCTTCCTCTCGTCGGCAATGACCAGATTGCTGGCCTCCAGGGCTTCCATCGCGGCCCGGTTGCAGTGCAGTATGCACATCCTGATTCTTCATCATCATCAGGCATTGATCCGAGGTTCATCTCGGTGATTCAGCGTATACACTTCCGAGTCGAAGCTCGTCGGGTGTCGTGGTCCGCGGTACAATGGAGCCATGCCATGTCCCGGGCGCGCAAACCAACCGCTCGGGACAGGTCCGGCCGGTGAGTTACGGTTTCCACGCCTGGGCTCACCGGCCTTTTCTGTCTATCACGATCTCCGCCATACGGCCGCGACGGCCCTACGGCGTCTTGCTTTCTTCCTTTCTGCCGAGGGCCGAAATGTCCCACAGCTCGACGGTCTTGTCCGCGCTGCCCGAGGCCAGCATTCTGCCGTCAGGGGAGAAGGCCACCGTCCAAACCTTGCTGTCATGTCCGACCAATGTCTCTAAGACCTCTCTGCGAGAAACGTCCCACAGCTTGACCGTCCTGTCGTCGCTGGCCGAGGCTAGCAGCTTCCCGTCGGGCGAGAATGCCACGGACGAGACGCCCCCTTGATGTGCGGCAAGTGCGGCGATCTGTTCGCGCTTGGGCACATCCCACAGGCCGAAGGTCGGCACGCCAGTCGACACGGCCAGAAGGCGCCCGTCCGGCGAGAAGGCCACACTGGCCAAGGGCCGCCCGATCTTCAGCGTCGCCTGCTCCCGCCACGTCGCCGTGTCCCACAGCCTAATCGTCTTGTCCCAACTTCCCGTCGCGAGCATCTCGCCGTCGGGAGAGAAAGCCACGCATTCCACCTGATCCCCGTGGCCTTTCAGAACCGTGACATCCGCTTCGTCGGCGATGCTCCAGATCCTGGCCGTGCAGTCGAGGCTGCCGGAAACGACGTTCTGGCCATCAGGCGAAAAAGCCACGCACGGAACGGGGTTTGCGTGCCTCCTGAAGTTGCCCACTTGCCTGCCCGAAGCAACGTCCCACAACTGGACTGTTTTGTCCCAGGACGCCGTGGCCAGCAATTCCCCGTCAGGGGTGAAGGCGACCCCGTTTACGATCGACCAGTGGTCTAACAGCGTCGTGCGGCACTCACAGTTGGTCAGGTCCCAAAGCTTGGCCGTGTTGTCGAAGCTCCCCGTGGCAAGCGTCTCGCCATCGGGAGAGAACGCCACCGAACGAACGGCATGGGTATGCCCTCGGAGCGTGATGCGTTGATGGAGACACTGCCCCGTCCTCGCGGCCCCCTTTGCCTTCTCCATCGGAACATCCCGTAATCTGACGATCTTGTCGGTACTGCCCGCAGCGACGGTCTTCCCGTTGGACGAAACGGCGACTGTCCAGACCGGTTCATCGTGTCCGACTGTCGCCGTTGCTTTCGCCTCTTCGGGCGTTTCGCTTAGATAGCGGATTCGTTCTTGCACGGTGAAGTGGTCCTGCGTGCGCTTCCAAAGGCTTGCCCGCATTTCGGGCCAGCCCTTTAGGGCCCAAACGAACGCAGTACCATCCGCAGAAGCGGTCACGAGGCGTTTACCGTCGGGGCTCAAGGCGATGTAATGAAACACCTTGGTCGCCCCGCCAGTTTCTCGGTGGGTGTAACAAGGGAAGGCGACCGACTCGCCCGATCCTTCGAGGTCCCACAGGCAAACTCTGTGGTTCGCGCTTGACGTGAGGATGCATTTGCCATCCGGGCTCCATGCGACGGCGCCCACCCTGGCGCCGTGCCCGGCCAGAACAATCGGTTCACCAACGCCATCAGCGTTCCATACACGTGCCGTACCGTCACATGAAGACGTAGCGATTCGTCTGCCGTCGCGACTCCACGCGGCGCAGAGCACCCGATCTGTGTGACCGGCCAGCACGATCGGTTCGCCCGTGCCATCGGCATTCCACACACGCGCCGTGTTGTCCCAAGCCACCGTGACGATGCGTTGGCTATCCGGGCTCCACGCGGCATGGAAGACATGAGATGTGTGCCCTGTCAGCACGACCGGCTCACCAGTACCGTCGGCGTTCCAAACACGAACCGTGCGGTCAAAGCATCTCGTGGCGATGCGATTGCCATCGGGGCTCCACGCACCTCGACCGCTTGGCCAGTGCAGATGTCCGGGCAAGACCATCGGTTCGCCCGTGCCATCGGCGTTCCACACACGTGACCTGCGATCCCCTGATGCCGTGACAATGCGTCTGCCATCCGGGCTCCACGAGACGCGCCACACTAGGCCCTTGTGCCCGGCCAGCACGATCGGCTCGCCGGTGCCATCGGCATTCCACACACGCGCCGTGGAGTCGCGCGAAGCCGTCGCGATACGTTGGCCGTCGGGGCTCCAAGAAGCGTGGCGAACAGGGAATCCGTGCCCTCTCAAGACGATCGGTTCGCCGGTGCCGTCGGCGTTCCACACACGCGCCGTTCGGTCGTAGGACGTCGTGACGACGCGTTGGCCGTCGGGGCTCCACGCAGCGTGGGTCACCGGGTCCGTATGTCCTGTCACGACGATGGGTTCGCCGCCGCCACCGACATTCCATACACGCGCAGTGAAGTCTTCAGAGGCCGTCACAATGCGTTGACCGCCGGGGCTCCACGCAGCGTGAGTCACAATACTCGTGTGTCCCCTCAAGACGATCGGCTCGCCAGCGCCATCGGCACGCCAGACCCGGGCCGTGTGGTCATACGAACTCGTGAGGATGTGTTTCCCGCCGGGACTCCACGCGGCGTCAAGCACCTGGTCAGTGTGTCCGGCCAATACGATCCGCTGGCCCGTGCCATCGGCGTTCCATACCCGCACCCGCCCCGGACCGCGATTGGCTGTTATCACGATGCGTCTGCCGTCCGGGCTCCACGCGGCTGTGTTGAAACCGATGCGGGCAACAAGAACGACCGGCTGGCCCGTGCCATCGGCGTTCCACACCCGCGCCGTGTGGTCCCAGGCGGCCGTGGCGATACGCTTGCCATCGGGGCTCCACGCGGCGCACCTAACCTGTGCAGTATGCCCTGCCAGGACGATGGGATCGCCTGTGCCATCGGCAGTCCACACACGCGCAGTATCGTCCCGGCCTGCCGTGACGATGTGTTTGCCGTCCGGGCTCCATGCGATAGAGGCCACCTCGGCGGTGTGTCCGGCCAAGATGATCGGCTCGCCGGTACCGTCGGCATTCCATACACGGGCGGTATGGTCCCAACCACTCGTCGCGATGCGCTTGCCATCGGGGCTCCACGCGGCGGAACGCACCACATCTGTGTGCCCTCTCAGGACGATCGCCTCGCCTGTACCATCGGCGTTCCACACACGTGCCGTGCCGTCATACGACGCAGTGACGATTCGTTTGCCATCCGGGCTCCACGCGGCGCGGCAAACAGAATCGGCGTGCCCTCTTAAGAGGATCTGCGCGCCTGTGCCGTCGGTGTTCCACACACGTGCCGTGCAGTCTCCAGACGCCGTGACGATGCGTCTTCCATCGGGGCTCCACGCGGCGTGCCGCACCGTGCCAGTGTGCCCAAGGAGTCGCCTCTCTGTAACGAACGGGGAAGCCTGGAGCGCCTCGTGGGCTACGTTGAGCGCATTGGTTGCGGCTTCGGAATGAGTATCCGCGGGGATCTCTCGCAGGATGAGCAGGGCTTCATGTGGACTGGTCTTGGCCAGGGATCGGGCCGTCATGATCATCAGCCGGTTGCGGGCGACCGTCGCACGGTGTGTCGCGTCGCTGCGCGCTTCCTCTGCAGCTTGGCGCTGCGTTCTCTCTTTCCGTCGAGCGGCCTCGGCGATCCGCGCTTGCTCTGCTTCCTTGCCGCGGGCATCCTCGGCCTTCAGGTAGAGCATGGTGCTGGCAATTACGCCCGCAGCTAGGGATAGCAGTAGCGCCGCGGCCCCGCCCACCAGCGCTTTGTTGCGCTTGACGAACTTGCGCAGATGGTACGCAGCGCTGGGCCGACGTGCCGTGACCGGCTCGTCGCGTAGATACCGCCGTACGTCCTCGGCCAGGGCGGCGGCCGTCTCGTAACGCCGCGTTCGGTCCTTCTCCAGCGTCTTCATCACGATCCAGTCCAACTCGCCGCGTACCGTTCGGCTCAGCCGTCCTGGATCGGTGCCGCGGGAGAGAGCCACCGCCAATAGCGTCTTCTTGTGCGTGCTCAGGCAGACCGATGGCCTGGGGGGATCCTCTTCCCGGATGATCCGCTGGATCTCGCCATAGCCGGCGCTGCGGAGACGCTCCTGGTCAAAAGGCGTCGCGCCCGTCAGCAACTCGTACAGCAGGGCCCCCAGCGAGTAGATGTCGCTGCGCGTGTCCACGTCCAGGCCGCTCATCTCGGCCTGTTCGGGGCTCATGTACGCCGGCGTGCCGAGCATCTGCGCGTAGCCGGTGAACAGCGTCTTCTCCGTCAGGCGCTGGTTGGTGGCCTTGGAGATGCCGAAGTCGATCACCTTCGGGACGGGCGTGCCGTCGTGCAGCGTGACCATCACGTTGGTCGGCTTGATGTCCCGGTGGATGATGCCCTTCTGGTGGGCGTGCTGAACGGCGCCGCAGACCTGGAGGAACAGGTCGAGACGCTGGCGCGTGGATAGCTTGTTCTTATCGCAGAACTCGGTGATGGGTACGCCCTTGACCAAGTCCATCACGAAGTACGGCCGTCCGGTCTCGGTGGCTCCGGCGTCCAGGATGCGGGCGATATTGGGGTGGTTCATCAGGGCCAGCGCCTGGCGCTCGGCCTCGAAGCGGGCGATGACCTGCTTCGTGTCCATGCCGACCTTGATGATCTTCAGCGCCACCTTCCGGCGGACGGGCTCGGTCTGCTCGGCCATGTAGACCACGCCCATCCCCCCCTCGCCGATCTGCTCCAGCAGCTTGTACCGCCCGATCATCGTGCCGGGCTTCTCGGTCAACGGGCCCACATCGAGCGTGACGCTCTCACCAACAGCCGGGCCTTCGAGAAAGCCCTTTGCTTGCTCGTGTGCCCGGAGCAACGCCTCGATCCGGGCGCGCAGCTCCTGGTCGCTTCCGCAAGCCTCCCGCAGGTATGCTTCTCGCTCCCCAGGCGAGGCCTTCGCGATCGCGGTCCCGAAGATCTCTCTCTCTTTGGCGTGCTCACCGCTCATTGCGTCACTCTCTGGTGCCCCCATGAGTACATGCGCAAAACGACACGAGCGTCTATCACAGAAAATGGCAGAAACCGAGCCAGAGTGATCTACTCGGCCGGCTTCTCGTCGGCCTCGTTGAGCTCAACGTACAGCCAGGAACGAGCGTAGGCCCAATCCCGATCGGCCGTCGGGCAGGAAATGCCGAGAACGCCCGCCGCCTGCGTTGTGGTCAACCCCACGAAGTAACGGAGCTTGACCAGCTCTGCCTGCCTGGGGGCGACCTGTTCCAGCTTGGACAGCGCCTCGTCCAGCGCCAGGACGTCGACGGAGGGATCCGGAGCGGACGGGTCGGCTTCGGTCAGGCTCACGCGGCGCCAGCTGGCTCCTCGCTTCGCACTCTTCTTGCGCCGAGCGCTGTCAACAAGGATGCGTCGCATGGCCTCCCCAGCGGCGCCAAAGAAGTGACGGCGGCCCTCCCACCCGCCATCGTCGCCGGCAACCAGATGGATGTAGGCCTCATGGACAAGGGCCGTCGCCTGGAGCGTATGCCCGGGTCGTTCGCGGCGAAGCAGTTGTGCCGCGAGCATCCTCAGCTCATCGTACACGACGGCCAGCAGCTCATCGGTGGCCATGCGGTCGCCGCGCTTGATCGCTGTCAAAATGCGTGTGACATCACTCACACGGGCGCCTCCGATCTTGAGCAGCCGAGCGAGAACTCAGATCGGCAAAAGATGTGTTGCCGCAATTCTAACCGATTGAGCAGCAAGGCAGCAAGTAGCTTCGCTGTGGGTCCTGGGGAGAACGCGGATCTGATCAGCAACCAAGGGCAGCCTAACAGCACAGGAGGCGGCGATCAGACTGGCCTGTCAACGCCGTTCTGAAAGTGCGGTAGATCAGCCGGTCTGAAAATGGGGTCTTCTTCGGGGTCTTCTTCGGCTGGGTCTTCTTTAACAAGAGAGAGGCAACAGGTCTTCTTCCTGTCTTCTTCGGCTGCTTTTTTGTCTTCTTCCCGTGGGGTCTTCTTCGCGCGCGGTCGCGGCCTGGCGCAGGATGGGTGGTCTGATCCCGGAGCTGCCCATGACCCGACGCCGCCGACGTAAGTGCCGCCATTGCGGTGAACTATACGAACCTGATCCCCGCAATCGACACCACCAGAGGTACTGCTCCCAGCCCGCCTGCCGCAAAGCCAGCAAGGCCGCCAGCCAGCGCCGCTGGCGGGCTTCGTCCCGGGGTCGCGACTACTTCCGCGGACCGGCCAACGTCCAGCGCGTCCAGGCGTGGCGCATGGCGCATCCGGGGTACTGGCGAACCGGCCGCAGGGCGCCGCGCAAGAGGGCGGGCGCGTTACAAGATCACTGCTCGCCGCAAGTGCTTGTTCCTGCCGTAGATGCGCCCATCTTAGCGCCCGGCGCGTTACAAGATGTCATCCTAACGCAAGGCCTTGCTCTGACTGGGCTTATCGCCAACTTAACCGATTCGCCGTTACAAGAGAACATCGCCTCGGCCACCGGCCGGCTGATACGCTTGGGCCAACAGATTCAAGGCCCCAGCAGCGGGAGATCCAGCGATGGCGGTGGTCAAACGAGTGTTGTCTCAGCAGCGGCTACGACGAGTGCCCCCGCAGTTCAGTTGGATCGACCACCGCCTGGTTCGCGATAGGCACATCTGCGGCCGTTCGGCCGAGGCGTTGGCGCTGTACCTGCTGCTGGTCACCGTCGCCGACGGCAAGGGCCTGAGCTACTACGCGGATCGGACCGTCTGCCGGTTGCTGCCCCTGGACATCCCTGCGTTGGCCCGCGCCCGCCGGGAGCTGGTCGCCGCCGGGCTGATCGCCTACCAGAAGCCCTTGTACCAGGTGCTGGCGCTGGACCGGCCGGCCCGGGACGCCCCGAGCGCGGACGGGCCCCGCCCGAGGTTCGGCCAGCCGACGAGCATCGGCGAGATCCTCCGAGCCATGGAGCGCGAACCATGATCGACTACGAGACCTACTGCAAGATCAAGGACGGCCATCAGAACCACGGCCTGACGGTGGCCCAGATCGCCGACCAACTGCACCTGGACGAACGCACGGTCGCCCGGTGGCTGGCGACGGAGAAGTTCCGCCCGCGGCGGACGGCTCGGCGGCCCAGCAAGCTGGACCCCTTCAAAGCACAGATCGTCCGCTGGCTGCAGAGCTATCCCTACACCGCCACGCAGATCTTCCTGCGCCTGCGCAAGAAGGGCTACGCCGGCGGCATCACGATCGTCAAAGACTACGTCCGCCAGATTCGTCCGCCGCGAGCGCCCGCCTTCCTGACGCTGGCGTTTGCCCCGGGCGACTGCGCCCAGGTGGACTGGGGGCA
>Ga0272441_10003351_pt1 | contig 30541 bp, 32 predicted proteins | sample SSMProp6N_FD_193582 | JGI IMG/M metagenome (GOLD analysis project Ga0272441, IMG submission 193582) | Marine sediment archaeal communities from Little Sippewissett salt marsh, Falmouth, MA, United States - SSM-Prop-6N | ecosystem: Environmental > Aquatic > Marine > Wetlands > Sediment ... | reverse complement strand
TGACCCCCACCCTGCGGGCATCTTTGGCAATTATAAGGGCGGCAAACAAATCAAAGGCCAGGTAGTGAATCCAGCCGATTAAGGCGGCTTTGGGGCCTGAGAAGGCCTCGGTCAGCCCAGCCAGGGAAGACCCTGCCTCGGGGTCAAAACTGCCTAAATCCCCAAACAACAGGACGGCGTAGGTGACGGCCAGTACCAGGATGATAAGGTAAAAAACGATTCTCCCGGTGTACTTCCAGGACGGTGCAAAAAGCAATAACAGCCACCCGGGTAAAATCCAGGTATTGGCAATTGAGAATAAGGTTTCCAGGTCTAACTCCATAGTATCTCTCAAGATAGGGTTTTTTGCGAGATCGAGCTGGCGTGATCCTTATTGAAACCATTCTTCCATTGAATCACACGCTGTTTTTTTGCAGAATGAAAAGTCTTTAACCCATTTCGCTTTATAGTTTTCAATTTGTGAACAAACGCATTGAACTACAACTGATAATTAAAATTCTTTCCTTTTTAAAAACCCAGGTTTAATACTAAGATAACCTCCATTGAAACGGAATTCCAGACATTTGGTACTCAATAATCTCATAAGCTTCGTTTGAGTTAGTTTGGTTGTAAAAAGCCGGTCGGGTTAGGGCCGGCTTTTTCGTGTTTAAACACATCATATCGGGTTTTTCGGCCCCCATGTCAGTACCCCCGAATATTACAATCTTCCGCTGAAATGCACATTTAATCGATAACTGGAGTACGATAGTGCAGTTCATCGATAAAACGGGGGGGTCAGTCCATTTCGCTGGCGTGATATGAAGGAAGGGCTGAAATTTGTCAGTGAAAATGAATCCCAAAATCCTACATCATGAAAACAACATTACTACTTAGAGACATTTATTTCGAAGCATTCAGGGAACTCGGAAATTTTGTAGTCCGAAATTATTTCAAGGCTTTTGCCTGGTTCAGCTTTGCAATGTTCGCTACGGTGATCTATGCATTTGTATTCAGAGTAGCTACTGGTTTCGCCTTTGTTTAAAAAGGAGAACGACCTGTACATATTGGAATTTGTAAAAGCCCCTGCCGGGACTCTTTTACGCGAACACTAATGATTATGAAAGATAATAGCCAAACCCTCTCGACCTTTTACCAGATCAGCAGTGCCCTGCACCGCTACAGAGGGGCCATACTCTTCTGGATTTACCTTATGGCCATCGTGATCTATGCTACCCGACTGGTAGAATACTAGATCCTGTACCACTGAAACAAATACGGTCTTTATTCCCGCTTTTGCACCGGGGTTGAAAAGCAGGTTTCGTTTGCGGATACCTTCCCCCAGTGAAGCCTGGGACCGATGGTATTTGTGATTTCTATATAATATCTTTGTAGTTGAACATTTACCCGTCTTCGTTTACGACAGCGGACGGGTATCTTTAACGACTACGTGTCTTGCTGAGGTCCTCTCCCCGCGCCCTTCTTATTTTCACCCGGAACCCGGTTCCGGGCAAATGCAAAACCAGGCTGGCTGCCACTATCGGCGAAAAAGCAGCCCTGGATATCTATATTTTTTTACTCCGACATACAGCCGCCATATGCGCCCGGCTTAAAGGCGTACGAAAAATGGTATATTTCAGTGAGTCCTTAGGGGATGGCACTATATGGGACACCGAAACATTTCACTATCGACTCCAGCGAGGCGATGATCTGGGTATGCGGATGCGGCAGGCATTTGAGGATGCTTTTAAGTCCGGGTACCGCGAAGTAATTATTATCGGTAGTGACCTGCTGGATTTAAGCACTGCTGATCTTCAGAATGCTTTTGAACTCCTGTCTGAAAACGAGGCCGTGCTCGGACCCGCCCAGGACGGGGGATATTACCTTCTCGGGCTCACCCGCCCTGTTCCGGGTATTTTTCACAATAAATCATGGGGCACGAATACCGTTCTTAAAGAAACTCTTGCCGACCTTCGGAACGTAAAGATCGCCCTTCTGCCCGAACGAAACGATATTGATCGATATGAGGATATCGAGGGAAACCCGGTATTTGAACCTTTTTTAAAAAAGAATAAATGACTCAAAAACAACTTGCAGCCTCCCTTGACTACCTTAAGGAAAAAGGCTTTTTAAATCCTGAAATAGGTATTGTCCTGGGCTCCGGACTCGGCCGGATGGCGGAAGAAATTGAAAGTGCAATAATCGCACATTATCACAATATTCCCTTCTTCCCTTTGGCAACAGTTGAATTCCATAGCGGAAAACTTGTGTACGGGACACTGGAAGGTAAAAAAGTCGTAGCCATGCAGGGAAGGTTCCATCTTTACGAAGGATACGCCTTTACCGAAGTCACCTATCCTATACGGGTAATGCACGGCTTGGGCATCCAAAATCTACTGATTTCCAATGCGGCAGGGGCTGTGAACCTCTCTTTTAAGAAAGGAGAAATGATGCTTCTTGAGGACCATATTAACCTGCAGGGAGGATCCCCTCTGGCTTTTAAAAACGTTACGGAATTCGGAGAGCGGTTTGTAGATATGAGCGCTCCATATGATGACAATTTGCGAAAGGGGCTGCTCCGGGTAAGCCGTGAAAAAGGAATTACCCTCAGAAGTGGCGTTTACGCGGCAGTTACGGGGCCCCAGCTGGAAACGCGGGCTGAATACCGTATGCTTAAAACACTTGGGGCGGATGCCGTGGGGATGAGCACAGTCCCCGAGGTCATCGTGGCGAACCAGCTGAATTTGCCGGTTGCGGCACTCTCCGTCCTTACCGATGAATGCGACCCGGATCATCTCGCACCGGTAAATGTGGCAGAGATTATTCAGATCGCTAATGAAACCGAACCCCATATGGTCGCTTTATTCCGGGGGCTTATCGCCAGTCTTTAATTGAGGGTGGGCTGTAAGGAGTGTAAACTTAAAACTACTAATCCAACAAATCATACCCTCTAAAAAATCCTTTCCGACTATGAGTTACCTTCAAGCCATCTCAGATCTGTATAAGGAAGCGGCATTTACCGGGGGAGGCTGTTGTTAAATATTCAAGTTGTAAAACCACAAGGACTTTGGGGTCCGCAGATCCTTAAACCCTATGCCGCGATTTGTTTTTATTGGCCTGCTACTTTTGGTTTCATGTAGTGTGTTGCCCCAGGACAAGGGCGTATCCCGCGGGCGTTCCAAAACTTCCCCCCATATGGCCTGGCAAGAATTGCTGCAGGACCATGTCCAGGACGACGGAAGAGTTGATTATAAAGGGTTTCTCCGGGATAAGCAGCGGTTGGATTCCTATTTGGAAAGCCTGGCCTTGCAACCTCCGCAGGAAGATTGGAGCACTCCGGCGAGAATGGCCTATTACATCAATCTGTACAACGCGGGGACTGTAGCCCTGATCCTGGAAAATTATCCTGTAAAAAGCATCCGGGATATCGACAGGCCCTGGGCAAAAAAAAGGATTCAGGTGGGCGCCGAACAGCTTTCCCTTGGAGATATCGAACACAAAATTTTGCGTAAAATGGGCGATGCCCGAATTCACTTTGCCATCAACTGTGCGTCGATTTCATGTCCGAAACTGCCCAAGTACGCCTTTACGGAATCGGGTATTGAATCCCAGCTCAACCAGGCCGCCCGGGGATTTATCAATGATCCGGAGCGTAATGTTATTTCTCCGGACCAAACTGAAATATCTAAAATCTTTAAATGGTTCCGTTCCGATTTCAAAGGTGAAGGCGGCTCTTTGGTCGAATACCTGAATCGCTTTCTGGACAAGCCCATCCCAAAGGGGACCGCAGTCAAATTCCTGTCCTATGACTGGGCTTTAAACGACATCAAGCCGTGACCGAGCTGAGCATAATTATTCCCACGGTGAACGAAGCCCCACGTCTGCAGTTTTTACTGCCCTATCTCCGGAAAAACCTGGCAGCGACGGCAGAGGCTGAGATTATTGTCGCAGATGGGGGAAGTTCCGATGGCACCCCGGACATTGCCAGAAATCTGGGAGCTGTGGTACTGAATTCTCCCAAAGGCCGGGCCGTTCAGATGAATGAAGGCGCTAAAAATGCACGGGGTCGAATACTGTATTTCCTTCATGCAGATTCCATACCCCCGGCAAGTTTTTATTCCGATATTTTCAATGCCCTTGCAAAAAAGGAAACAGCCGGCTGTTTCAGACTTCGATTTGAACCTTCCAATCCCACCCTGAATGCCTTTGGATGGTGCACCCGAATCAACATACCCCTGTGCCGGGGTGGAGATCAATCCCTTTTTCTGCCGCGTAACTGGTTTGAGGCCCTGGGCGGTTTTGATGAACGCTATCAAATCTACGAGGACAATGAATTTATTGGAAGGCTCTACCGCCAATACACCTTTACGGTCCTTGTCCCGGAGCTTGTGACCTCCTCGCGCCGATATGAGGAGATGGGTACATATCGCCTGCAGTTTCACTACGCCATGGTACATTTGAAAAAATTCTTTGGAGCTTCCCCCGAGGCCCTGTATCGCTATTATAAAAACAATGTTCAGCGACCGGGTTGAATCAGTGCTTCTGGAAGTAATTGCGAATAACCCCTTCCGCGGGTTTATTCTGGGGCGTAAACCGGTTGTCCCCGGGTCCCCCGGCTCTGGTATGATGGATAAACCACTTCCAGACAAACCCCCCGGCAAACCATTCCTCTGACCAAAATTCCTCGAAAAGGGCTTCTTTGGCATTGGCCTGGGCTTCCAGGTTTACCGCCTCTTCATTGCGATCGACCAGCCAGGGTTTCTTGGCGGTATAATCCATACTGCGGTACCCGAACTCCGTAAAGAGGACCGGTCGGCCGACCGCTTTCTGAATTCCCTCAATTTCGGCTTTCCATTGCCCCCATCCCGCTCGCAATTCGGCTACCCCCGGACTACGGGATTCCGAGAGTGGAAAATACGCATCAATCCCGATCAGGTCCAGGTCCTCCCAAAAGGAAATTCGTTTGTATTCATCCCAGTTCGCCGCATAGGTAAGCTTTCCGGAATACCTTTGCCGGATGTTGCGGATCAGCCACTTCCAATACGCAGGCCTGTGCTTTACAAAAGCTTCGAGCTCCGTCCCAATACAGAACAGGCCTACCCCTTTATCCTCTGCCAGTTCTGCATAGGTCAGGATAAAATCGGCATACTGCCATTCCAAACGTTTCCAGTCCTCCTCGGAGTTCATCTCCAAATCACCCGTGAAGATTCCCCTCCATATCCAGAGCTGTGGTTTGAGCATCACCCGTATTCCGTTCTTATGGAGGAGATCGATATACTGCCGGGCACCTTGTCGGGTCTCCCCGAACCATTGCCGTTCGGTATCAAAAATGATTTCAGGGCTTCCTATCTCCCGGATAAAACCAAAAGGCATAACAGCTGCATATCCCGCATGTAGCGCCCGAAGGGCTTCTACGTGCTCTTCGTCCGCAGGCTCCCGCGATGCCACAAAGCTCACCCCGTTTATTTTTTCAAAGGGTGGGGTCGTACAGGCGTAAAAGCAGAACAAAAAAAGGAGGGTATATTGCCTCATAATATTCATTTCATCCCGAATTAAAGGTACATATTAATCAAAGATTGCAGACCGGAACTGTTAAGTTTGTAACTTCATTGCGACTGATAAAAAAAACGAGAAATCCCCGGGCATGCATATTGTAATTATTGGGAATGGAATTTCAGGAATTACGGCTGCCCGCCATATTCGCAAAGGCTCGGATTATAAAATAACAGTGGTCTCCTGTGAAAGTGACCACTTTTTCTCACGTACCGCCCTGATGTATATCTACATGGGGCATATGACATACGAACACACCAAGCCCTATGAGGATTCTTTCTGGAAAAAGAACCGGATTGAACTCAGGCTGGCCAAAGTCATGGCTGTGGTACCGGCTTCAAAATCACTCGTTCTGGAGGGCGGTGGGTCCCTGGACTACGACAAGCTTATTATCGCCTCGGGTTCCCAACCCAATAGGTTTGGGTGGCCCGGACAAGATCTCAAAGGGGTTCAGGGGCTCTATTCCCTTCAGGACCTGGAGGCCCTTGAAGAACACGCCCCGAATCGAAAACAGTGCCGTCATGCGGTCATCGTAGGCGGTGGCCTCATTGGGATTGAATTGGCGGAAATGCTTCGCAGCCGCGATATTCCCGTCACCTTCCTGGTTCGGGAATCGAGTTTCTGGAACGGCGTACTGCCCGAAGGGGAATCGGCCATGATTAATGAGCATATTCGGCAGCACCATGTAGATCTCCGATTATCCACCAACCTGAAGGAAATCCTTTCGGACGACACCGGCAGGGCCCGGGCCGTCATCACCGACCGGGACGAAGAAATAGAATGTGATCTGGTCGGACTCACCGCCGGGGTAACCCCAAATATCGGTTTTCTCAAAGATTCGGGTATAGAAACGGACAAAGGGGTGCTCGTAGACCGGTATTTAAAAACCAATATCCCTGATGTTTACGCCATTGGAGATTGTGCCCAACAGCGCATCCCTATCGGAAAACGAAGGGGGGTGGAAGCCGTTTGGTATACCGGACGTATGATGGGTGAAACCCTCGCCCGGACTATTTGCGGACAGGAGATGGAGTACAAACCGGGTCACTGGTTTAATTCCGCCAAATTCTTTGATATTGAATACCAGACCTATGGGTGGGTCTCCGGCGCCCTGGGCCGGGATCCCGAAGAACAACATTTTCACTGGAGACATCCCAAAGAACTCCTCTGCCTGACCCTGGCCTACGACGGGAAAACCCGAAAACTTTTGGGAATCAACACCTTTGGGATCCGGTTGCGCCACGAGGTGATAGACCGGTGGCTTACCCGGGGGGTCACCATAGATCAAGCTGTTGAACGTCTTGGGGAAGCGAATTTTGACCCTGAACAATACCGCCGCTACGAGGGCGACATCCTGCGGGCATTTACCTCTAAAACCGAACCTATTCTATGACAACCCTGGAATCCATGTCGCTGGCCGGTGGGCCTCCCAAAAGTCTGAAAAACGGTCAAAAATTATCTGTTTTTCTAGGGCTTTCGAGTTTTTGTATCCTCCTGCTCGCCACATTTGGTTTCGATTTTCCAAACCAGGGTTTCTGGCTGGCAGCCTCCCTCACCGGGATACTATTGGGGGTCATCGGGTTCAGCTGGGCTTCTTACAAAGGCGAATCCATGGGGATCAAAAACCACGGGGTTCAGTTTAAGTCGATTTCCGGGCGGGGCCTCTGGGCCTGGGCCCTGGGGATTGTCCTCACTGCATTCTACATCGTTTTGTATTTTTATCCGGAGTACCTCGGCCTGGTCAAAGACGGCCCCAACCGGGGCTTGATTTCCCTTTTTGATCCGTTGAGCCGCACGCTAAGCGGCAATCCCGCCAGTCAGTGGTTTGTATATGGCACCCTGTATACCCTGGCTATTCTGGCCTTTGGGATCAAGTTCCTCTGGAAGTACCGCCACAACCGGTACCAGCGACTCAGAACCTTCAGCGTTATGTTTTTCCAAACGGCCTTCGCCTTTATCATCCCCGAGATCATGGCGCGGCTCAATGGTGACCTTCCCTATTACGACCTCAAAAATATCTGGCCCCTGAATTATTACAACTTCGAGCGGTATCGGGTGAACGCCTTTATCGATGCAGGGGATATCGGCCTGGGGATGCTTATTTTCGGGGTACTCTCCATCCTGGTCATCACCCCCCTGCTCACGTATTTCTACGGAAAACGATGGTACTGTTCCTGGGTGTGTGGTTGCGGCGGACTGGCGGAAACTGCCGGGGACTCCTTCCGGCACCTCAGCGACAAAAGCACCTTTGCCTGGAAAGTGGAACGGTGGGTGGTGCATAGTGTCCTTGTTTTTGTGGTACTGATGACCACTGCCGTGGTCTACTCCTATTTGGGTCCGGATAACAGTAAATACTGGTTGAGTAAATCCCAGTTTCTTACAGGGGTGGGCGTGCTACTGACCGCTATTTTCACCTGGGTAATGGTCTTCAGGCGCAAGGCGTTGAAAAAGGATGCCATTTACGGGGCTGCAGGATACATGATCATTATTGTTGGGCTGCTCGCCATCCATGGATTCAGCGATGCCAAACACATCTTTATCTTCTCCTCAGAAAGTCTGCGCAAGACCTACAGTTTTCTGATCGGGAGTATTTTTTCCGGGGTCATCGGGACGGGCTTCTACCCGATTTTCGGCAACCGGGTGTGGTGTCGGTTTGGCTGTCCTATGGCGGCGATCCTGGGCCTGCAACAGCGGCTCTTCTCCCGCTTCCGCATTACAACCAACGGCGGGCAGTGCATTTCCTGCGGAAATTGCTCCACATATTGTGAAATGGGTATTGATGTGCGCGCTTATGCGCAGAAGGGAGCAAACATTGTAAGGGCGAGCTGCGTGGGTTGTGGGATTTGTTCGGCCGTCTGTCCCAGGGGCGTGTTAAAGCTCGAAAACGGACCCCTTAAGGGAAGGATTAACCCCAGGGAGGTTCTATTGGGCAACGACGTAAACCTAATGGAACTGGCCAATCAAAATTCAGATACCGCTTATTGAATCCCGCCTGCCTTTTTAACCCTCCAAAACTTCAATGCAACAGATTGCTTTAATCATCCCGGCGTATAATGAAGAAAAATCCATCGGAAGTGTCCTTGCCGACATCCCTTCAATTGTGATGGAAACTGTAGTCGTGGATAACAATTCCACCGACGGCACCGCTGAAAAAGCCAGAGCGGGGGGCGCTACGGTACTTCACGAACCCAGGAAAGGTTATGGTTACGCCTGCCTGAAAGGCATTGATTACCTGGGCAAAAGATCCAGGAAGCCCGATATTATCGTATTTATGGATGGTGACTATTCGGATTACCCTGAAGAACTACCGGCCGTTGTCGCCCCGATTTTGGATGAAGGTATGGATATGGTCATAGGGGCCCGGGTCAAAGACCTCCGGGAAGAGGGTTCGATGACCCCTCAACAGGTGTTTGGAAACGCCCTGGCCACGACCCTGATGAAAATGCTTTTCGGAGCCCGGTATACCGACCTTGGGCCTTTCAGAGCCATCAGGTTTGACGCTTTGGAGTCCCTGGGAATGGAGGATAAAACCTATGGCTGGACGGTTGAAATGCAACTCAAAGCTTTGAAGAAAAAGCTTGCATATACTGAAGTCCCAGTGCGTTACCGAAAAAGAATTGGGGTCTCAAAGGTCTCCGGCACGGTAAAAGGTAGTATCTTTGCAGGCGTTAAAATCCTGGGCTGGATTTTTAAATATAGTTTAAAATAAAACATGGGACTAACCATCGCTTACATTATTATCGGGATTTACACCCTGTCGCTCCTGCTCATCTTTATGTATAGCCTGGCGCAGCTCAATTTGCTGGTCAACTACCTCGGGCAGAGGAGAAACCAGAAAGAGGCACCCAAATTTAACCTGATGGACCCCCGGGAAATTCCACACGTTACGGTGCAACTTCCCATTTATAATGAACAATACGTCATAGAGCGGCTGCTGGCCAATATCGCCCTGCTCGAATACCCTAAGAGCAAACTGGAAATTCAGGTACTCGACGATTCTACGGACGACTCCGTTCAGGAAACCGCGGCAAGGATCGCCGACCTTGCAAAAACCGGCCTGGACATTCAGCATATTTGCAGGACGAACCGGGAAGGCTTTAAAGCAGGGGCGCTCAAAGAAGGCCTTAAGATCGCAAAGGGCGAGTTCATCGCCATTTTTGATGCGGACTTCCTGCCGGATGCCGATTGGCTTAAAAAGACCGTTCCTTACTTTAAGGACGCAGAAATCGGGGTAGTCCAAACCCGTTGGGGGCATATCAACCGGGATTATTCCACCCTCACCCGCATACAGGCTTTCGCCCTCGATGCCCACTTTACCCTGGAGCAGGTAGGTCGCAATGCCAAAGGGCATTTTATCAACTTTAACGGGACGGCCGGGATCTGGAGAAAAGAGTGTATTCTCGACGCCGGCAACTGGGAGGGGGATACCCTGACTGAAGACCTCGACCTCAGTTATCGGGCACAACTCAAGAATTGGAAATTCAAATACCTCGAAGACGTGGAAACACCGGCAGAGCTTCCTGTGGTTATCAGTGCTGCCAGGTCCCAACAATTCCGTTGGAACAAAGGGGGAGCCGAGAACTTCCGCAAAACCGTTTGGAGTGTATTACGGGCCAAGAACATCCCCTTTAAGACCAAATTTCACGGGGTGATGCACTTGTTGAACAGTTCCATGTTCCTCTGTGTATTTCTGGTTGCAATCCTCAGCATACCCATGCTGTACATCAAAAACTCCTTCGGACACCTCGCTTTGGTTTTTGAACTCACCAGTTTCTTTATCGTCAGCACCATCATCCTTTTTATTTGCTACTGGTTTACCTACAAAAGCATACAGGGCAGCGGGCTGGACAATTTTGTATCGTATATTAAACTGTTTTTCACCTTCTTTTCGGTAGCGCTCGGTTTCTCTTTACACAATACCGTAGCCGTCCTCGAAGGGCATATGGGCAAGCGTTCTGAATTTGTGCGCACCCCCAAGTTCAATATCAATAGTCTTAAAGACAGTTGGAAGGGGAATAAATACCTGGTCAAGAAGATTTCACCCAATACCATTCTGGAGTTTGGACTGATGTTATATTTCCTCTTCGGGATGTACAGCGCCATTCCATTAAATGATTTCGGGCTGTTTCCATTTCACTTTATGCTTTTCCTGGGCTTTGGTTTTGTCTTTTTGAAATCCGTCACTTCCAAAGTTTAGTCCGATTCAGGGCCAAAGGCCCGGTCTGATAAAGCCTCCAAACAAAAGGAAACCCTTATTATCCGGTGAAACTCCCAATTCCGGTTAGAAAATCCGGGCTTTAATAAACCGTTATTTTTCTTTTTCTTGCAGGAGCTAAGCTAACTCCATGATCCGGGCCCTGATTACCTTCTGGAACCTTCACCGCATTTCCATTTTACTGGTCGTGTTGGGCCTTGTTTTTTACGGGGTCTTTGGTTATGAACTCAACCGGTCCGATTCCATACGCCTGGTTGCGCTTTTTGCGGCCCTGTTTTTCCTCTCCTACAAACTGATTCAGTTTGAAAAGTGGAACCTGCGGTTTATGGTAGGCAGTGGATTGCTCTTTCGTGCCGTTTTGCTTTTTGCCCTGCCCAACCTCTCCCAGGATTTTTATCGGTTTATCTGGGATGGTAACCTGATCCTCGAAGGCCTGAATCCGTACCTCCTGACTCCTGATGAATGGATGGCCCGGGGCGGACCTGCCTTTCCGGCGACAGCTGAACTCTACCAGGGCATGGGAAGTCTCAGCAGTGCACATTACAGTAATTATCCGCCTGTCAACCAGTATTTCTTTGCGCTATGTGCCTATCTGGGCGGACAGACCATCCTGGGGTCTGTAATCAGTATGCGCGTACTGATTGTACTGGCCGATCTTGGGATCGTGTATTTCGGCAGGCGCATCCTGAAAAAAATCAATCGGGCACCACACCTGATTTTCTGGTACTTCCTGAACCCACTGGTGATCATAGAGCTCACGGGCAACCTGCATTTTGAAGGCGTTATGCTTTTTTTCTTTATCCTGGCCATGTTTCTGATCGTCTCCGGGAAGTGGTTCCTGGCCGTGATTCCCTATGCGTTTTCGATAGGCATCAAACTGATTCCCTTGCTTTTTTTACCCCTTTTACTGCCTTTACTGGGATGGAAAAAAGTATCGGGATTCTATTTGGGTGTCGCCCTTGTGTTGGGGGTAATGCTCTATCCACTCTATTTTTCGGAATTTTCGGACCACTACGGCCAGACATTACGCTTGTGGTTTTCGAATTTTGAATTCAATGCGAGTTTATACAACCTGGCGGAATCGGTGGCTGTAAGCCAGGGAGCAAAACCATGGGAATTTATTAAACAATACGGGGCAATCATCCCGGTTATTACTGCAGCTACCACACTGATCGTCTGCGCCCACCCTATCGTCAGGCATTCAAAATACTGGTTCGGGTCCGCCCTACTGGTCATTTGCGTGTATTATTTTTTAGCAACTACCGTACACCCCTGGTATATTATTTTCCCCCTCCTGCTCAGCACCTTTACAAATTTCAGGTTTATGTATCTCTGGTCTGCGACCATCGTGCTGAGTTATATAGCCTATGGGGTGGAAGGGGTGGAAGAAAGGCCCTGGGTTTTAGTTGTTGAGTATACCGCAGTCTTTGGCTTTCTTATTTATGAAATCATCAGAAATAAACGCAATCTCTCGGCTATTGCCAAAAACCGGGTGAGAACCCCTGCCGATTAAATAATATTTGTACATTTGGATTAAGATGAAACATCAGTCTCCTTTTTCATTGAATCTCACCGGGCTCTACCCGGGAATGTTGCGGCGCCTGCGCCTCCGCCCGTAAGGGTGTCTCTCTGTTATGGAATTAGGTGAGTCCAATTCCGCATCGCTTTTAAAATTTCTCTTCCACGTATTAATTCTCAATTGGCAATGAAAATCGTAGTTGCTGATGCATCACATATAAAATTTGCAGCCGTGATCTCGGAAACCATTACCGAATCGGCTAAGGTCAGGGGTACGGGGATTGCCAAAAGGACACCGGATTATATCATCCAGCGCCTTAAAAATGGAAATGCCGTGATCGCCATCGACGGGGATCGATTTGCGGGTTTTTGTTATATCGAAGTCTGGAGCCACCAGAAATACGTGGCGAATTCCGGTCTTATCGTACACCCCGACTATCGCAACCAGGGGCTGGCCAAAAAGATCAAAAAGGCGATTTTTGAACTATCCCGCAAGAAATTTCCGGAAGCCAAAATCTTTGGCATAACCACGGGGCTGGCCGTGATGAAAATCAATTCAGAACTGGGGTACCGTCCGGTGACCTATTCCGAACTCACCGACGACCCACAATTCTGGAAAGGCTGTCAGACCTGTAAAAATTTCGATGTCCTTACCCGTACAAACCGGAATATGTGCCTCTGTACCGGGATGCTTTACGACCCAAAACAAAAGCCCTCCAAACCGGAACCTGATTTGGATAAAAAATCCTTTGAACGGTTGAAAAACCTGAAGCAAAAACTTCTCTTAAAGAAAAAGAAACCATGAAAAAACTCGTTTTGGCCTACAGCGGAGGCCTGGATACTTCCTATTGTGCACATTACCTTTCCCATGAAGAAGGCTATGAAGTTCACGCCGTAACCGTAAATACCGGTGGTTTTGACGGGGAAGAATTAAAAGAAATTGAGTCCCGGGCACTGGAACTGGGCGTACATTCATACCTGGCCATAGACGCGGTCCAATCCTTTTACGACCGCGTGGTCAGGTACCTGGTCTTTGGGAACATTCTCAGAAACAATACCTATCCCCTGTCAGTAAGTGCGGAGCGTATCGTACAGGCTATGGAAATCGCACAATATGCGCGGGACATAGGAGCCACCCATATCGCCCATGGGAGCACCGGGGCGGGCAACGACCAGGTGCGTTTTGACCTGATTTTTCAGATTATGGTGCCTGAGGTGCAAATCATTACCCCGATTCGGGATAACCAACTCTCCCGGGAAACAGAAATCAAATACCTCCGGGAGGCCGGTATCCCTTATGCCTGGGAGAAAGCCAAATATTCCATCAATAAGGGGCTTTGGGGGACCTCTGTGGGTGGAGATGAAACCCTGGGGTCGCGTAAGCCCCTGCCCGAACAGGCCTATCCAAGCCCTTTGGTCAAGGAAGATTCTGAGACGATCACCCTGGATTTTACAAAAGGGGAACTAACCGCAGTGAATGGGAAAAAGGATACCCCAGTAGCCAATATCCTGAAACTTGAAGCTTTGGCTTCCCAATTTGCTATTGGCAGGGATATACATGTGGGGGATACGATTATCGGCATCAAAGGGCGTGTGGGTTTTGAAGCGGCCGCCCCTTTGATTATCCTGAAATCCCATCATCTTTTGGAGAAACACACCCTGAGTAAATGGCAGCAATTTCAAAAAGAACAACTGGGCAGTTTTTATGGGATGCTCCTGCATGAAGGGCAATACCTGGATGAAGTCATGCGTAATATCGAAGCTTTTCTGGAAGATTCCCAGCGAAAGGTAACGGGTCGTGTTTTTGTAAAACTCCATCCCTATCGTTTTGAACTCGAAGGGATCGAATCGAAAAACGACCTTATGGATGCCTCTTTTGGAAGCTATGGGGAACTCAACCGCGGCTGGTCGGCAGCCGATGCCAAAGGATTTATCAAAATCCTCTCGAATTCAGGTCGCATTGCCTCCCAAATACAAGAAGACTCATGATACGGGCAGGAGTCATTGGGGGGTCCGGGTATACGGGAGGGGAACTGATCCGCCTCCTGCTCCAGCACCCGGATGTCCGACTGGATTTTGTGTTCAGCAGGACCCGGAAAGGAGAATCCCTTTACAAGACTTTTCCGGATTTGACAGGGCAGACGAAGCTCACCTATGTCGACCGGCCCGATACGGAAACAGACGTGGTGTTCCTTTGCCTGGGTCATGGAAACTCTGGTAAATTCCTAAAGGAGTGGACATTTAGTACTGACACGCGCATTATCGACCTCAGCAATGAATTCCGGGGGGTGGATAACCGTTGGTTCGGGAAAAGGGAATTTGTCTACGGCCTTCCGGAATGCCATTTAGATGCGATTTCCACGGCCCGGAACATTGCAAACCCGGGCTGCTTTGCCACGGCCATTGAATTGGCACTCCTCCCCCTGGCCGCTGCGGGCCTGCTTACAGAAGCCGTACACATCAACGCGATCACAGGGAGTACGGGTGCCGGGGCAGGACTCTCAGAAACCTCCCATTTCAGTTGGCGAAATAACAATATGTCTGTGTATAAGCCTTTTACACATCAGCACCTTGCCGAGATTCGGGAAACCCTCGAAGGTACGGGCACGGTTATTCCTGAATTGTATTTTCTGCCGCACAGGGGGAATTTTCCCCGCGGCATTTTTGCAACACTTTATACGGGGTATACGGGTAGTATCGAAGAAGCAGTGGAGCTGTATACCGACTATTATAAAGATTCCCCGTTTACCTTCGTAACGGGGGAGCCGGTAAACCTGAAACAGGTGGTCAATACCAATAACGCACACCTGCACCTGCACCTGCACGAAGGAAAACTGCTCATTACCTCGATCCTGGACAACCTTTTAAAAGGGGCTTCGGGCCAGGCAGTAGAGAATATGAACCTGATGTTTGGATTCCCCCGGGAAGGGGGCTTAACCCTCAAAGCTATAGGCTTTTAAAATTAAAAACACTTCTGATGAAAATAGCAATCATTGGTACGGGCAACCTGGGTATTTCAATGGCCAAAGGTATCCTCCACAGCGGGGCCGCCACCAGCATGTACCTGACACGGCGCCATCCGGATACCCTGCAGGAATTTGAAGCTTATGGCAATGTCATAACCACATCCGATAACCGTCAGGCGGTTGCGGAATCGGACATTCTGATTTTCGCAGTACAACCGGGCGACTTTCCTGCAGTACTGTCCTCTGTTGAAGACCTTTTGGGCGAAAACCATGTGGTTATTTCCACCATTACAGGCTTTGTGATCTCTGAAATCGAGGCCATTATCGGTACGGGAAGGTATATCATCCGGGCAATGCCGAATACGGCCATCTCCGTCCAGCACTCGATGACCTGTCTATGCAGCAATGAACAGGGGAAAGAGCGTCTGGAACTCGCCCAGGCCATCTTTAACCGTATGGGGCATTCCATGATTATTCCCGAAGCGCGTATGCAAGCTGCCACAGTTATTTGTGCCAGCGGTATCGCCTTCTGGATGCGCCTGATCCGGGCGACTACCCAGGGCGCCATTCAATTGGGGTTTGATGCACAGGAGGCTCAGGAACTCGCCATGCATACCTGCCGGGGCGCGGCCGAGCTCCTCATTCAATCCGGAAATCATCCGGAGGCGGAAATCGACCGGGTTACTACCCCAATGGGCTGTACAATAGAAGGCCTCAATGAAATGGAACATCAGGGGCTCAGTGCCTCCCTGATCCGTGGTATTGTTACTTCTTACGACAAAATTTCCGACTTTAGAAAAGGGTGATCATGGAACTCTTCGACGTCTATCCGAGATTTAATATCACGCCTGTCTCAGCAGAAGGATGCTGGATCACAGATGTAAAAGGGGACCGGTATCTGGATTTGTACGGAGGGCACGCCGTGATTTCCATCGGGCATTCGCACCCGAAATACGTGCGAAACCTGACAACCCAACTGCATAAAATAGCCTTTTACAGCAACTCGGTGCAGAATCCCCTGCAGGAGGAAGTCGCAGCACATCTGGGTCGGGCTTCCGGCCTGGAAACCTATCGGCTATTTTTGTGCAACTCGGGGGCCGAAGCCAATGAAAATGCCTTAAAACTCGCCTCATTCCACACCGGGAAATCGAAGGTTATCGCATTTAAAAACAGTTTTCACGGACGGACTTCAGCCGCCGTGGCTGCCACCGATAATCCCGCCATTATCTCCAATCTCAATGCGGTCCACCAGGTTACCTTTCTACCATTGAACGATGTTGCTGCCCTGGAAAATGCCCTGAGCAAAAAGGATATCAGTGCCGTGATACTCGAACCCATTCAGGGAGTGGGAGGTTTGGAAATGGCCCAGACATCGTTTATGGAAGAAACCGCCCGTCTTTGCCGGGAACACCAGGCTGTCTTTATCGCCGACGAAGTACAAAGCGGTTTCGGCCGTACCGGTGCATTCTTTGCCTTTCAGCACAGCGAAGCGGCGCCTGGAATTATCACTATGGCCAAAGGGATGGGAAATGGCTTTCCCATCGGAGGGATCCTGATCCATCCGGATATAAAATCCAGTCCCGGATTGCTGGGCACGACCTTCGGGGGTAACCACCTGGCGTGCGTCGCTACACTCTCCGTCCTGAACGTTCTGGAACAAGAGCAGATGCTTCCCCACGCTGCACAAATGGAAGGTGTTTTCCGCACCCTGGCCGAAGGGATTCCCGGATTGAAACAAGTGAGGGGAAAGGGGCTGATGCTCGGTCTTGAAATGGACTTTCAAGTGGCTGATCTGCGAAAAAAATTATTGTATACCCATCGCATTTTTACCGGAAATTCAAAAAACAAAAACCTCCTTCGCATCCTGCCCCCTTTGCGTATTGAGGAGAAAGAACTTCAACTTTTGTTCAGTGCCCTGAAAAAGGAACTCTTATGAAACATTTCCTGAGTACAGACGATATTGATTCCCTTCCCGAATGGCTTCAAAAAGGAAATGCGCTGGCCCGGGGCAGTGGAACCCCTGAACAGCCCGGCCTGGGCAAGACCCTCTGCCTCCTTTTCTTTAACAACAGCCTCCGCACGCGGCTCAGCACTCAAAAAGCGGCGCGGTTACTGGGTCTGGAAGTCATGGTGATGAATTTTGGATCAGAAGGCTGGAATCTGGAATTGGAGGACGGCACCATCATGGAAAAGGGGGCTGCCGAACATATTGCAGAAGCTGCCGCAGTTGTAGGGCAATACGCAGACCTGATAGGGGTCCGGGCTTTTGCGGGACTTTCAGACAGAAAAATGGATTCAGCCGAAGGCATACTCCGTGGGTTTGTGAAGTATGCCGGGGTACCCATACTCAATTTGGAAAGTGCCACGGGACATCCCTTACAGGCCCTGGCCGATGCGCTCACCATTTCGGAAACCACCAAAAAAACCACTCCAAAAGTAGTATTGTCATGGGCCCCACATCCCCGGGCGTTGCCCCAGGCGGTACCGAATTCGTTTGTACGGATCATGCAAAGGATGCCTGTGGATCTGGTAATTACCCACCCGCAGGGCTATAACCTCGACGCAAATCTGATAGGCACTTACGAGCCGGTTTACGACCAGAAAAAGGCTTTGGAAGGCGCGGACTACGTCTATGTAAAAAACTGGAGTAGTGTACAGGAATACGGTAGGGTCCTGCATCGGGATCCCGGCTGGATGATGACGACTGAAAAACTCGGGCAGGCGCAATTTATGCACTGCCTGCCCGTAAGACGAAACGTAGTGGTTGAGGACGCCGTCCTCGATGGCCCTCAGTCCTTAGTCCTGAGGCAGGCTGCCAACCGGACCCTTTCGGCCCAGTTGGCCTTAAAACACCTTCTCGGTGTTTTATAAATCAGCGATAGTAACATGAAACAGAAGGTAGGCATTATAAAAATTGGCGGGGCGTTTTTAGAAGATGAAAAACTTCTGAAAACCTTCTACTCGGCTTTTGCAGCCATGGAAGGATTAAAAATCCTGGTCCATGGCGGGGGGCAGCGCGCCAGTAAACTCAGCTCAGATTTGGGCATTACCCCCCAAATGGTCCATGGTCGGCGAATTACGGACGCCAAAAGCCTGGAAGTCGTCACCATGGTTTATGCCGGATGGGCCAACAAGACCCTGGTAGCCGGCCTGCAGGGCAGGGGATGCAATGCCCTTGGGCTTAGTGGGGCAGATGCCAATCTGATCCGGGCCCTCAGGCGACCGGTCTCAGATATAGACTATGGCCTGGTTGGGGATGTGGAACGGGTGGATACCGATGGGCTGAGCACCCTGCTAAAGGCAGGATTTACGCCCGTCTTCTGTGCCCTGACCCACGATGGAAAAGGGCAGCTGCTCAATACAAATGCAGACTCCATTGCCGCAGATTTGGCCATGGCGCTTAGTCCGGCCTACGAAGTAAAACTCATTTATTGCTTTGAAAAACAGGGAGTGCTGCGCGATGTAAGTAATCCCGAAAGTGTCATACCCCAAATCAGTCCTGACAATTTTAAAACACTCCAAAAAGAAGGTGTCATTTCTGAGGGGATGATTCCCAAATTGTTTAATAGTTTTAGGGCCTTGCAGGCAGGGGTTGACCAGGTTTATATCGGTCCCGTTTCCCTTCTGGACGGGCAGGCGCCTAAATCCACTCAAATACACTTATAATGTCTCTGGAATCCCTTACTTCAGATGCGCTGAAGCTCCTTAAGAACCTCATAGCAACTCCTTCTTTCTCCGGGGAGGAATCGGAAACAGCGGATTTAATCCGCAAATGGCTGGAAACCCACGACATCTCTTGCGGGCAAATCGGCAATAACATCATTGCCAAAAATGCGCATTTTACCCCGGGAAAACCCACGCTGCTGCTGAACTCCCACCACGATACCGTCCGGCCCAACAAAGCCTATACCCGGGACCCATTTGCACCCACTGAGGAGGAGGGGAGGCTATACGGCCTGGGCAGTAATGATGCCGGAGGTTGCCTGGTCTCCCTCCTCGCCTGTTTTGCGTATTGGCATAAGCAGGCAGACCTTTCTCACAATTTACTAATGGTGGCCTCTGCAGAAGAAGAAAATTCAGGTCCGAACAGCCTCAGGGGTATCCTGCAGGATTTGCCGCAGATTGATTTAGCCATAGTTGGCGAACCCACTGAGATGCACCTGGCCATCGCCGAAAAAGGACTGGTGGTTTTTGACGCCACCGTAACCGGGACGCCTTCTCATGCGGCCCACCCCAATACGGATAACGCTATCTACAATACCATACCCGTCCTGGAATGGTTCAGGAATTACAGCTTCCCCAAAGTCTCCGAAACCCTGGGTGAGGTCAAACTGACTGTCACCCAAATCGATGGTGGAAAACAACATAATGCAGTACCGGCCCATGTGGATCTTGTCCTGGATGTTCGCGTAAACGATTGTTATACCAATACGGAAATTGCGGAAATCCTTGAGCGGGAAGCCCCATGTTCGCTGCGCCCCCGCTCCCTGCGCCTGAATTCATCTTCCATCGACCCCGATCATACCCTGGTACTCAGTGGGAAGGCACTCGGACGAAGGACATATGGCTCCCCCACCCTTTCGGACCAGGCAGCCCTGAGTTGCCCCTCCCTGAAAATGGGTCCGGGCCTGAGTCTTCGCTCCCATTCCGCGGATGAATTTGTAGAGGTTCAGGAGGTCGTGGAGGGTATTGCCATTTATGTCGACCTGCTCGAGCGATTCCTCAAACCTGAAAGATTTGGGTAACTTCGCCTAGACATAGAAAGCTTTGGATCTGAAAGTGAGATAGGGCTGTGACAGAGCTGAAATCGAAGAAAAACGTAATACTTTTTTTATGAAACTATGGGACAAGGGGAGCACCCCGGATCAGCTAATGGATCTGTTCACGGTTGGCAATGACAGGGAACTGGACCAGATCCTGGTGCGATATGATCTGATCGCCTCGCGGGCCCACGCCCAAATGCTGGGGCGCATCGGAATACTCTCTGCAACCGAAATGGAAGCTTTGACCAAAGCGCTGGACGCTATGATGGATGAAGTGGAAGCAGGGAAATTTTCCATTGCTCCGCCTTTTGAGGATATGCACTCCAAAATTGAATTTGAACTTACCGAGCGCTTGGGCGAAGCCGGCAAAAAAATTCATACCGCCCGTTCCAGAAACGATCAGATTCTGGTCGCGTTACAGTTATATTTGAAAGACTCCATCACCGGTTTTCACGACCAAATCCGGTCGCTTTTTGACCTGCTCCTCGAACTTGCAGAGCGACATAAAGACGTTCTCCTCCCCGGGTATACGCATCTTCAGGTTGCCATGCCTTCTTCTTTCGGCCTCTGGTTTTCAGCCTATGCGGAGAGTCTTATCGATGATGTCTATATGCTCCGGGCGGCTTTTCAGGTGGCCGATCAAAATCCCCTGGGGAGTGCTGCCGGGTATGGGAGTTCCTTTCCAATAGACCGGGATTTTACAACATCCCAGATGGGTTTCGCCACCCAGAAATTCAATGTGGTAGCCGCCCAGATGGGCCGGGGAAAGGCAGAGCGCCTCGCTGCCATGGCGATGGCGTCAGTAGCCGGAACGCTTGGAAAAATGGCCATGGACATCTGCCTCTACATGAATCAAAACTTCGGCTTTATTTCCTTTCCTGAAGAACTCACTACAGGAAGCAGTATCATGCCCCACAAAAAAAATCCCGACCTTTTTGAACTGGTCAGGGCAAAATGCAATATTATCCAGGGGTTGCCGAATCAATTGAGCCTCCTCACCACCAACCTGCCCAGTGGTTACCACAGGGACCTTCAGATGACCAAACCGCTCCTGCTGCCTGCAGTAGAGGAATTGAAGTCCTGCCTGGAAATTACCCTGAGCAGCCTGGGAAGAATACAGGTGAATCCGGACATCCTCGAGGATCCTATTTACGACTATCTCTTTAGTGTGGACAGTATGGATAGTATGATTCAAAAAGGCATTTCCTTCCGGGACGCCTATAGAAAAATGGCAGCCCAGATTACGTCAGGTACTTATACCCCTGATAAACAACTAAAGCACACCCATAAAGGAAGTCTGGGAAATCTCTGTCTGGACGAGATCCGAAATAAAATGGATAAAGCCTGGCCAGCTTAAATATCTCAGGAAATCGTCATCCCCAGGTTGATCACTTCCTGGGGCGTTAAATGCCTCCAGTGGCCCCGGGGAAGGTCTTTTTTGGTCAGTCCTGCCAGGACTACCCGATCGAGTTTCACGACCTGATACCCCAGATGTTCGAAGATGCGACGGACAATGCGGTTGCGTCCGCTGTGCAATTGTATCCCTACTTCTCGCTTGGACGTCCCGTCGATATAACTCACCTCATCTACTTCAATCAGGCCATCGTCGAGTTCCAGCCCTTTGCGGATCTGGGAAAGGTCAGCGGCCTTTAAATTAGCATCGAGTTCCACGTGGTAGATTTTTCGCACCCCGTGTTTAGGATGTGTGAGTTTCTTGGCCAGATCCCCGTCATTGGTAAACAGTAAGAGTCCCGTGGTATTGCGGTCCAAACGGCCGACCGGCAAAAGGCGCGCAGCACTGGCCCGTGTTATGAGCTCCATAACGGTCCGCCTGCCTTTGTCATCTTTAGCAGTGGTGACAAAATTTTTGGGCTTGTTCAGCAGTACGTATTCCTTTTTTTCCCGTTGCAACAATCGCCCGTCAAAACGCACTTCATCCGTGAGGTCCACCTTGTACCCCATTTCGGAAACAACCTTGCCATTTACCGTTACACTGCCCGCCGCAATATAGGTGTCAGCCTCCCTACGGGAACAAACCCCGGCATTGGCAATGTAACGGTTGAGCCTAATCTTTCCGGGTTCCGAACCCGATGCTTTGGCGGCACCTGAGGGTCGCTTCCGGAACGTGGGCTTTTTCGAAGGATCCCATGACCCTGAGCGCCTGTCATCCCCTGACCGTTTCTTAAACCCCGGTGATTTCGAAGAATCCGAAAATCGGGAACCCGCGCCTCTCGGAGTAGACTTCCTGGAATCCGAGCCCCGGGAAGGAGAACCCTTATAGTCCGAACTTCTTGAATCTGAACCCCGTGAAGTGGAACCCCTGGAAGCTGAACCCCTCGAATCTGAGCTTCGGGAACCAGAACCTTTATATTCTGAACTACGCGAAGCCGAGCTCCGGGAAGGCGAACGCTTAAACTCTGAACTTCTTGAATCTGAACCCCGTGAAGAGGAACTCCCCAAATCTGAATCACGCGAAGATCGCCGGTTGGCAGCATCGCGATTGGAGGCGGAACTTCGGGACGCAGTGCCACGGGCAGGTCGCCGTACCGGAGAATCCGATTTTGGGTAATCCTTTGATGAGGATCGCCTGGAACCCCCTTTGGAAGTACCTGAAGCGGCCTTTCTTACAGGGCCCTTTTTACTGGAATACGTACCGGATTTTTTTTCTGAAGGCTTTTTGCCCTTCCCAGAATCGGAGTTGCTCATATCGAGGTTTCGGCAAAGGTATTAAATGTCAGCTTCTCCAAAGCCTAAAATCGTCTGCCGGGAGCGATCGAGGACCAATCGGGTAACATCCGGGCGGCTGTAGTGGCCTGAGGGATCAAAATTCTGACGCTCCCCGTAGACCCTCCCAAGTGAAAAATCAGCCACCATAACGCCCTCCATACCGATTTGCGGTTCCAGGACCCACTCCCCGTCGGGCCCGGCAATACACGAGCCCCCGTTCGCCAGAATGGCCGGTGTCTTCTCGATAAAATCGCTCAGATAGGGTGTGTTTGAAGGAAAGTCCTCCCGCCGCATGAGGGCGGAAGCAGAAATTACATAACTCCGCGATTCCCTGGCGATAAAGCGCGTAATATCCCGGGTATTAAAATCATTGCCGGGCCAAACGGCAATATGCACATTTTCACCCTGAGCGTAGAGTGAAGCCCGCACAAGCGGCATCCAATTCTCCCAGCAATTCAGTCCCCCAACCTGAAATCCCTTTAAGGAATGGACCTGTAAACCGTGCCCATCCCCGGGGGCCCAGGTCAGTCGTTCATCATAGGTGGGTTGTAATTTCCGATGCACGGAGCACAAGCCCCTGGAAGCATCAATATAAGCGAGAGAACAGTACAGGCTGTGACCGCCCCTGTCCTGAGGGCGTTCCACGATACCCAGATACACGGAAATCCCGAGGGCCGAAGCCTGTGCAACAATCGGATCCAGATCCCCATTTTCCGGATCCACAGAATTGTGGAGGTAATGGGCATGAAGTGCCTTGTTTGCCGGAACTTCCCAGGCTGCCCCGTCCATATACGCCAGCCAGAAAGGATACCCGGGCCAGAAGGCTTCTCCAAATACAAGTAATTCTACCCCCTGATCCGCAGCCTCTGTAAGGGCCTTCTCGATTACCTCAAAAGTACCCTTTTTGTCCAGCCATTTTGGTGCGTACTGGGCTATGCCCACCCGAAGCGTATTGGATTTCATAAAAGTCGATTTATCAGCAGGTCAATATCGATCAGTAAAATACTGATTACCCCGGAAACAATAATAAACCTCAGAATGTTGTGCAGCCAAACAAACTGTTTCTTGGAGTTCGACCTCCAGAGCAGGAGCAAAAAAACAATCAGTAATACACTTGTGGCGCTAAAGTACAAATACATAAAACCCACGTCAAAGTAAGCGATCAACAACCCTGCCGGGACCAGGGCCAGCAAAACCAAAAGGGTAATACAGCGCTTTGAAAATCGGGTGCCATAACGAACGGCGATGGTCTGATAATCCTGTGCAATATCCCCCGCCAGGTTTTCCATATCCTTTATCAGTTCCCGACTGAGAATAATCAGAAAAAGGAAGAGGGCATGGACGAAGATAACGGGATCGAAATTCCGGTAGTACACGAAGATGGCAAAGAAAGGCGTTATGGCCAGTAGGGCCGATACGATATTTCCCAAAAAGGGAATTTTCTTCAAACGGTGGGAATAAAACCAAATAGCGAAAACATAGGCCCCAAAAAAAAGGGCCGCCCGGAAGGAGACATAACTCGCCAGTAAAACCCCGAGGAAATTAAGGACAAAATAAGCGTAGATTTTAGTCCGCTGGCTCACCAATTTGTCCAGCATCGTTTTGTGGGGTTTATTGATCAGATCTTTCTCGGAGTCGTAAAAACTATTGATAATATACCCCCCGGCAATGACCAGGGCAGAAGAAAGCACGATTACAAAGAGGTTCAAATCGAGGATTACATCCGACCATGGCAAATCGGGGGACATAATAAATGTAGCCGCAAGGTATTGGGCCAGGGCAATGACCAGGATATTGTACCCTCTGACGATAGAAATGAGACTCAGTGCTTTTAACAGTAGCAATCTGGTCTTACGGGAAAACATGGGAGAGATGTTTAGAAGTTGTAAACCACCTCTAAACGATGTCCTTTAAGCGCCTTGCGAGCCTTGTCGAGATCTTCGGTAAAACCGAGGATGTATCCTCCACCTCCGGAACCACACAATTTTAAATAATACGAATTCGATTCGATGCCCTGTTTCCACAACTGGTGAAATTCCTGTGGGATCATCGGACTGAAGTGGTTGAGTACTACGTGGGACAACTTCTTGATGTTGCCAAAAAGGGACTTGACATTTCCGCTGATAAAATCCTCCACACAGGCATCTGTATAGCGGATAAATTGATTTTTCAGGACTTTTCGAAACCCTTCCTGCTTCATCTGCTCCATAAAAATCTGGACCATCGGAGCTGTTTCACCCACCGTACCGCTGTCCAAAAGGAACACAGCTCCTTTTCCATCCGGATTCTGGGTAGGAATACTCGTAGATTCAATATTGTCCTGGGAATTGATCAGGATGGGCAGGCTCAGGTAGCTGTTTAAGGGATCCAGACCTGAAGATTTCCCGTGAAAGAAAGACTCCATACGACCAAAAATAGCTTTGAGCCGAAGAAGTTTCTCCCGGGTGAGATTCTCCAAAACAGTGATCTTATCCTTGCCGTACCGATCGTAAATAGCCGCTACAAGTGCCCCGCTGCTGCCAACACCGTACCCCTGGGGAATAGAACTGTCAAAAAACATACCTTCCCCGATATCTGTTTGCAGGGTCTCCAGGTCAAAGGAAACCAGGTCCGGTGATTCGGCTTGCATCTGTTCCAGATAAGCGGCAAATTTTTTGAGGTTCCGGTTAGATTCCAGGTCCTTACCCTCAAGATGCGCTGATTTTTTCAGGGCGCCTTTAAAGAAATTGTACGGGATTGAAAGCCCACGGGAATCCTTAATGATCCCATATTCTCCGAAGAGAAGGATCTTGGAATAAAACAACGGTCCTTTCATATGCAACTTTGAAGGTCTGGAACAAAAATAGGAAACTTTCTTCTAAAGGTAGTGTTAAACCTTTAAAGGCGCAGAGCGCCGGAGCCTACCTGATCCTTAAGATACTGCCCATCCTGGCAATACGACAACAGTTCCTCTTGGATAAACGCGCTAACTACTTCCTTATTTTCCTCCGGATAGAGTAAGTGTACATTGGCGCCGGCATCGAGCGTAAAACAAACGGGGGTGCCGGTCTCCCTTCTATATGCCCAGATACTGTTGATAATCTCCAGTGTCCCGGGTTTCATCAGGATAAAATAGGGATTGCTACTCATCATCATGGCGTGGAGACTCAGTGCCTCAGACTCAACCAGGCTTATAAAGGCCGGGAGATCCCCTTCCTGCAGTACGGGCCGAAGACCATCCAGATGTTGACGGGCCTGGTCAAACCGGGAATCCGCAAAAGGATGCCCCTGCATCAGGCCGTGCCCCACAGTACTGCTCACCTGTTTTTCCCCTTTATCCACAAGCAAAATTGTATCCTGGAACGACCTGAAAATTGAATGGACTTCAAAGGGATAGGGAATGCCATACAGATCTGAGCTTCCGGGTATGGACTCTTGTCTTCCCCACTCGACCAGTCCTCCTTCAATACTGCGGGCCGCAGAGCCCGAACCCAGTCGTGCAAGGAAGGAAGCCTTCTTTTTAAACAGTTCCTCTTTCAAATCCGGATAAATAGCGCGTTCCAAATCCATCAAACAGAGGGATAGCGCCGCCATACCACTGGCAGAAGAGGCTATTCCACTGCTATGGGGAAAGGTGTTTTCCGTCCGGATCTCTAATTTATAGGCCCCTAAAAAGGGCTGATAAATGCTGATGCGTTCAAAAAATGTGCTGATTTTATCCGCAAAGTGGGGCGCTTCCACCCCGTCGAGAAAAATTTGGAATGTGGGAACCCCGGACGGAGTGGCCACCCTCCGGTATTTCACCGTAGTCCGGGTAGCGGAAGTGTCCAGGGTAAAACTCACCGACGGATTTGTCGGCAGCTGGCCCGGGCGCTTTCCCCAGTATTTGACAAGGGCAATGTTGCTGGGGGCTTGCCAGCTGATCGTGCCTTTTTCGGGAAGCGTCCCGGCCTTCCCGGGTATAAAATCCTTTTCAGTCATCCACAGAATTTATGCAAAGATATGCCTTTGCTCTTTCCCGGTTGTACTACTGAAAAATTCCCTATTTTTAAAACCATGAGAAGGGAACGCAAAACTATGCTCCGCATTGCCGTGGCCGTCGCTGTATGCCTGTTGGTCGGTGCGCTTTCCGGGTTTGCCACCCAGTCTTCAGTGGATACCTGGTACAGTACCCTCAACAAGCCCTCCTTTAATCCCCCCAATTGGATCTTTGCACCTGTCTGGACCGTTTTGTACATCCTTATGGGTGTTGCCGCCGGCGTGGTCTGGGGGTACGGGTATTATCATAAAAGGGTTAAAACCGCACTTTATTTCTTCGGATTTCAATTGCTGCTTAACGCCTCCTGGAGTATTGTATTTTTCGGGCTACAGCTCCCGCTGCCGGCTTTGGTGATCCTGCTCATTCTACTGATCCTGATCGTGATGACTATCCGCAGGTTTTATATAGTAAACCGTACGGCCGCCTACCTGATGATCCCTTATCTTCTTTGGGTACTGTTTGCAGGGATCCTTAATTTCAAAATCGTTCAGCTGAATTAAATACACTATGCAAGGATACATTCTAGCCCTTGACCAGGGAACCACAAGTTGCCGGGCGCTCGTTTTCAACCGGAAGGGCTCCATTATTTCAACGGCCCAAAAAGAGTTTGAACAACATTTTCCCAAACCGGGTTGGGTAGAACACGATGCCGTTGAAATCTGGGAAGTTCAGGCGGAAATGGCGGCCAAAGCCCTGAGGCAGGCAAATCTGAAACCTTCCGATATTAAGGGCATTGGTATTACCAATCAGCGCGAAACCGTGGTGGTATGGGATAAGAATACCGGAGAACCCATCCATAAGGCTATTGTATGGCAAGACAAACGTACCGCTTCGTATTGTGAGACGCTTAAAAAAGAGGGCAGGCAAAAAATGGTGCGGGAAAAAACCGGTTTGGTCATTGATTCCTATTTTTCCGGAACCAAGGTGAGATGGATTCTGGACAATGTACCCAGGGCCCGGGAACGTGCGTTGGCCGGAAACCTCCTCCTCGGGACTATTGATACCTGGTTGATCTGGAAAATGACCGGTGGGGCCCTACATATTACAGACATGACCAATGCCTGCCGGACCCTTTTCTTTAACCTGCATACCCTGGAATGGGATACTGAAATGCTCGATCTGTTGGGAATCCCTGAAAATATGTTGCCTGAGGTTCGGGAATCCAGCGAGGTCTACGGCCATACCTCAGCAGCTTTCCTCTCGGAGGGAATTCCCATTGCCGGGATTGCGGGAGATCAGCAGGCTGCACTCTTCGGACAGATGTGTACGCGGGCTGGTATGGTCAAAAACACCTATGGCACGGGTTGTTTTATGCTGATGAATATCGGGGACAAACCTATCGTCTCGAAGAATAACCTGCTCACATCGGTCGGCTGGACCCTGGGAGGGAAAACCACCTATGTCCTGGAAGGGAGTATTTTTATCGCCGGGGCTGTGGTGCAGTGGCTCAGAGACGGGATGAAACTCATTGAAAATTCAAAGGATGTAGAAGCCCTGGCCACCCGGGTACCGGATTCCGGGGGCGTGTATTTGGTACCCGCCTTTGCGGGGCTGGGCGCCCCCTACTGGAACCAGCAGGCCCGGGGAAGTGTTTTCGGGCTGACCCGGGGCAGCACCGATGCGCACCTGGCCCGGGCTGCCCTGGAGTCCATTGCGTATCAGACCATGGATGTCCTGAGCGCAATGGAGGCGGATGCGGGCATCTCAATCAGCGAACTCCGTGTAGACGGGGGGGCCTCAGTCAATCCATTACTCATGCAGTTTCAAGCCGATGTACTCAATACCCATACCGTTCGACCGGAAATCGTGGAAACTACAGTCATGGGGGCAGCCTTCCTTGCCGGACTGGCCGTCGGCTATTGGGAAGATCTGGAGGAAATCGAAAAACTCTGGAGTGCTGATGAGCGTTTTGCCCCCACCGGCGATGCTTCGGAAACACGTCAGGGAATCGAACAGTGGCACCGGGCAGTCAGAGCGGTTGAATACTGGGCGGCAGATACAAATACTCTGGGGTCATGAGTGCAATTACAGCAGAATTTATAGGGACTTTCCTCTTGATTTTACTGGGATGTGGTGTTGTTGCCAATGTCGTCCTGAAAGATACTAAAGGACATAACGGCGGGTGGATCGTCATCACCACCGGATGGGGCCTGGCCGTGTACGTGGCCGTGGTCGTGGCAGGACCCTATAGCGGTGCTCATATTAATCCGGCGGTGACCCTTGGGCTTGCTGCCGCGGGAAAATTCCCCTGGGCAGATACGGGCAGCTATATCCTGGCCCAGTTTCTGGGTGCTATTCTGGGTGCTTTTGCAGTCTGGGTCGTGTACAGGGATCACTTTGACCGGACGGAACCCCCCGGTATGCAACTGGTGGTTTTCAGCACTGCCCCGGCTATCCGCAATGCCTGGAGCAATCTGTTCAGCGAGGTTCTCGGGACATTCGTACTTGTTTTTACCGTCCTGTATTTTACAGATGCAACCCTGCTGGAAGAGGGCACAATCATCGGGCTCGGATCCCTTGGGGCCCTGCCGGTAGCCTTTTTGGTTTGGGGTATCGGTTTGAGCCTGGGGGGGACCACGGGATATGCCATCAATCCGGCCCGGGATCTGGGGCCGCGGATTTTGCACGCCCTGGTGCCGATAAAAAACAAGGGTTCCGGGGACTGGGGATACAGTTGGATTCCAGTGGTTGGACCTGTAATCGGGGGCGTTCTGGCGGCCTTCCTTTTCCTGGCCCTTTCATAAGGCGCACCACCCGTAGGGCCGCTTTTGCCCTGCTGCAACAAACTGAAACAAAGGGTATATCTTATTTCATCCGGTCCGGGTAATCGGAAAATACCCCGTCGACTCCTGCGGCCTTTAAGCGCTGGAATTCAGCGGGGTCGTTGACGGTATAGGTATAGACTTTAAATCCTGCTTCGTGCAATTTCGCCACATTCTCCGCATTCACTTGAGAGTAATGGGGGTTAATGGCCTCAGCGTTTAACTCCCGGGCGACTTCCATAGCCTCCAGAGGATCTCCTTCCGTCAAAACCGCAATACGACCTTCAGGACTATACTCCCTGTATTTGCGCAACTCCTCCCAATCAAAACTGGAGACTATAAATTGGGATTCAGACCATTCGGGTTTGGCGGAGTATCCTGTAATAATTTGATGAATATTATCCGCTATCCTGGTATCCTTCAGCTCGATATTCAGGGCAACCCTTCCTTTGATCTGCTTTAAGACATCCTGCAGCATTGGAATTTGATGCCCACCATCCAAAATGAGTTTCTTCAAATCAAAAATGTTGTACTCTTTAATGTTCCCGGCGCTGTTGGAAAGTCGATCGACACGCTCGTCGTGAAATACAACAATCTCCCCGGAACTGATCTGGAAGACATCGATCTCTACCATATCCACCCCCAATTCAATCGCTTTCTCCACCGAGGCGAGTGTGTTCTCGGTTTCATATCCCATCGCTCCCCTATGCCCTATAATTAAAGGCTTATCTGATTGGTTTGTACAACTCATCAGCATCGAAAATAAGACTAAAAACACAATTTGTTTCATGGCTTTCGCTTTTGGCCAAAAATAAGTATTCCATCAAAATATCACCGGATATCACGGATAAAGAAGGTGAAATGTCCCAGACCTTCCTCAGGGGGCCTTGAATATAAAGGATTCCAGGGGCGGGAGATCCACGGCAATAGCCCCACGACCTTCAGATACTTGGAGGACAGCCTTCACATTTCCGTATAGCATTTCCTCCAAAGGATATTCCCCGGTTTCGAGACCCCAGGCCTCTATGATATGTGGCGGGATT
>Ga0272441_10003350_pt1 | contig 30550 bp, 20 predicted proteins | sample SSMProp6N_FD_193582 | JGI IMG/M metagenome (GOLD analysis project Ga0272441, IMG submission 193582) | Marine sediment archaeal communities from Little Sippewissett salt marsh, Falmouth, MA, United States - SSM-Prop-6N | ecosystem: Environmental > Aquatic > Marine > Wetlands > Sediment ... | reverse complement strand
GGATCGCCCTTGCCCTCCTGCTGGCGGCGGGGTTTGCCGTGTACCCGCGCCTCCTGAAGCGGCCGGCGGGGCTCGCGATGCATCTGGGAGCCCTGCTCATCCTGGCGGGCGGCATGTGGGGATCGGACCTCGCCCACGCCCTTCGCCGCGAGTGGCTCGGCGCCGAGAAGGTGCCGGGCGGGTTCATGGCCATCCCGGAAGGGGCCCGCGAGAATCGCCTCTATGACCCCAAGGACCGGAAGATCCTCGCCGAACTGCCGTTCGAGGTGGCCCTGCGCGACTTCCGGATTGAGCACTACGCGACGCCCGGCGTGCGGTGGCACCTGGCGGTCGTGGCCCCCGTCTACGGCGGCGACGGGCGGATCGTCGACGAGCGCCAGGCCGAGGTGCCGTGGGAGGTCGGCGATACGGTGCCCCTGCCGCTCACGCGGGCGGAGGTCACGGTCCTGGCGTACCTGCCGCGGGCCCGGCCGGTGTACGAGGAAGGGGCCGCCCCGGCCGTCGAGATCGTCGAACACTCCGGCAAGACGCACCGTCTGCCCGTCGAGGACGGGGCGGAGGTCACGCTCACCCAGCCGCCGATGACCGTCCGCGTGGTCCGGCACTTCGCGTGCCTGAAGGTCCGGCGGACCGAGGACGGCGAAATGGAACCGTACGAGGCCGAGGGCGAGGGGATCAACCCGGCCGTCGAACTCGAGTTCGTCCGTCCGGACGGGACGCGCGAGCGGCGGTTCGCCCTGGCCATCGCCCCGGGCCACGGACGCCACCCGGGCGACCCGGAGTTCCGGTACGCCTTCCCCCGTCCGACGGGGGCGGAGAAGGACCCCGACAGTACCGTCCCGGCGATGCGGGTCCGCGTGACCCGCGCAGGGCGCGAGATGACCCGCTGGTTCCTGCCCGGTGCGGATGACCCCTATGTGAGCATCGACCTGGCGCCGATCTTCCCGGACGCCGGCGCGCCGCCGCCGCAGGAAGGGCAGGGCGGGGACGGCGCCGCCGCGGCCGAGCCGGCCGAGGACCGCGCGGCCCCCCAGCTTTACCTCGTCCGACCCACGGCGCCCATCCGCGACTACTTCAGCGACCTGGCGATCCTCGAGGACGGCCGGACCGTGGCCGAGAAGACCATCGAGGTCAACGATCCCCTCCACTGGGGCGGGTACCACTTCTACCAGGCGGATTACGATCACGAGGCCGGCCGGTACACGGTGCTCCAGGTGGTGAGCGATTCCGGCCTGCGGCTCGTGTGGGTGGGGATGGTGCTGCTCGTGGCCGGAACGTTCTGGCGGTTCTGGGGCGAGCCGATCCTCGCGAAAGCGGAAATCGGAAGAGGACTAGCCGCAAGCGTCACCGAGCGGAAATCGGAAGAGGACTAGCCGCAAGCGTCATCGAGCGACCGTTGTGCGAACGGCGAAACACGCATGCATCCCACGTGGGACATCCTGCACGGGTTCATCTACGCGGCGATGGGGCTCTACGCCGCGGCGGGGGTCCTGTTTGCCCTGAAGGTCCGCCGGGCGGCCTGGATCGTGTACGGGGCGGGGTGCGCCGTCGCCGTTGCGGGATGGATCTATCGCTGGCACGACGCCGGCCACGTGCCGCTCCAGAACCTCTTCGAGGTGTTCCTGACGCTGGGGGCGCTGATGTTCCCGATCACGCTCTTCAGCCGGCGGTTCCTGGACGTCGGCCGGGAAGGGGGGGATGCCTTCATCGGACTGCTGGTCCTTTTCCCGATTGGATTTGTCTTCTCGGACGAGACGAAGCCGATGATGCCGGCCCTTCAATCCTTTCTGTTTGTCCCCCACGTGGCGGCCTACATGGTCGCCTACGTCGTCATGGGGAAGGCCCTGGTCCAGGCGCTGGGGGCGTACGCGGTGAAGACGCGGCTGGCGATGTTGGTCTTCGTCCTGCCGCGGCTGGGGCTGGCGCTGTACGCCTACGCGTCGGGCGGATTCGTTCCCCTGCCCGTCCCGACGCTGCTGGCGGGCTGGCTGCTGGCGCCCGCGACCGCGGCCGGCTATGACGCGGGGGAGCGGTTCCTCGACGGGAGCGGGGCGGCCTTGGCCGTCGGCATCGGGGCCGACCTGCTCTTCTGGGCCCTCATCGCGCTGCTGGTGTGGCGGGCTCGGCCGCTTGCGCGGGGCGACCGGCTCCGGGCCGAACGCGACGCCCACGTCGTCGTCCGCCTGGGGTTCCCGGTGCTGACGCTCGGCCTCGTTCTCGGGGCGGTGTGGGGCAAACTCGCCTGGGGCGATTACTGGAACTGGGACCCGAAAGAACTCTGGTCGCTCGTCTCCTGGCTCATCTTCCTGGGATACCTGCACGTCCGGTACCTGTACGGCAAGCGGTATGCGCGGGCGAACGCGTCGCTCGTGCTGGCGGGGGTGGTGGCCATCGTCCTGACGCTCCTGTGGGTGAACCTGGCAGGTGTCTTCAGCGGCGGGCTGCATTCGTACGCCACCTGAGCCGCGAGCCTCGCGCGTTGAGCCGGCGACGGTACGTCGCCGGTTGTTCGAACGACCGTCGACCTCCGGTCGACGGCGTAACAAAGCCGCCCCGTGTGAATACCCCGCCATCCCATCCGTCCAGGAAACCGTTGTCACCGCGCCCGCGGTCCGTCATAATGCTGCGGTTGAATGATCCGCAGTAGGGATACAGAATGAAGGAGAATGCGATGCCCCGTTTCGCCCTCACCGCCGCCGTTCTGGCCCTCGCGGCCGGCGCCGCCCTCGCCGGCGGCGTGATGCCCGCCGACGCCCCCAAGCCCGACAAGGACGGTTTCTACGCCCTCTTCAACGGCAAGAATCTCGACGGCTGGAAGCCCAGCGAGAACAAGGACTGTTTCAAAGTGAAGGACGGCTGCATCGTGGCCCACGGCAAACGGAGCCACCTCTTCTACGCCGGGCCCGTCTGCAGACACGATTTCAAGAACTTCGAACTCGTGGCCGAGGTCAAGACCTTCCCGAAGTCGAACTCCGGCATCTACTTCCACACCCAATACCAGGAGAAGGGCTGGCCCGGCAAGGGCTACGAGTGCCAGGTCAACGCCACCCACTCCGACCGCAAGAAAACGGGCGGCCTGTACGGCGTGAAGGACGTCCTCGACAACGCGCCCCACAAGGACGGCGAGTGGTTCACCTACACCATCAAGGTGGTCGGCAAGAAGATTACCCTGAAGGTGGACGGCAAGACGACGGCCGAGTTCACCGAGCCGGACGACGTCAAGGGCGGCCGGAAGATCGATCGCGGCACCATCGCCCTCCAGGGCCACGACCCGGGCTCGACCGTCATGTACCGCAGCGTCAAGATTCGTCCCCTGCCGGAGTAAGGGCGCGACGCGCATGGCGCGGCTCTCGATACGCACGCGGCTCATCGTGGTGATGAACGTCCTCGTGGCCGCCGTCGGTGTCACCGTCGGATGGGTCGGCGTCGCGGTGACCGAGCGGACGGTCGAGCGGCGGCTGGTGGACGGCCCCGCGCGGAACGCCGCCCAACTCTTCGAGACGATGCGCCTGCCGCTCTCGGACGTCATGATGGAGCGGCTGAGCCTGCTCTTCGACGCCGACGTGGCGGCCGGCCCGGCGGACCGTCCGGCCGTCGCCGCCACCAGCCTCCCGAGTTACGAGACCTTCACCCTCCAGCGGTACCTGCGGCGGGGCCCTTTGCCGCGCCGGTTCCAGATGGGCGGCACGTCGTACGTGGCGGCCGAGGCGCCGCTTCCCGCCGCGGCGGCGGAGGGGCGGGAGGGCGAGGCCCGGCGGCTCATTTTCCTCGTGGAGGCCGAGAAGGTCCGGGCCGCCCAGGAGGCCGCCGCCTCCTCCATCGTCTGGATCACTCTGGCGGCCGTCGCCGCCGCCACGGGGCTGGGGCTCTGGCTGTCGGCGACGATCGCCCGGCCGCTGCGGCGTCTGGCGGACGGCATGCGCCACGTGGCCGCCCGCGCCGGCGACGCCGAACTGCCTTCCACCTCGGGCGCCGGGGCCCGCGGAGCGCCGCGGGAACTGGCGGACCTCTCGGCCGCCTTCGACCGCCTGCTCGGGGACCTGGCCCGCGCCCGCCGGCAGATCGCCCGCTCCGCCCGTCTGGTCACGCTCGGGCAGACCAGCGCCGCCGTGGCCCACGAGTTGCGGAACCCGCTGAGCGGCATCCGGATGAACGCCCAGGTCCTGGCCGACGAACTCGCCCGCGACGGACGCGACGACCAGGCCCTCCGCCGCATCATCCGCGAGACCGACCGCATGGAACTCTACCTGGGCGAACTGCTGACCCTGGCCGGCGGCGAGAGAGACGGGCAGCGCGCCTCTGCCGCGGGCGCCGACGCCGACGCGGCCCCGGCCGAGGTCCGCCTCGCGCCGCTCGCCGAGTCCGCCTTGGCGATGCTCGAGGCCCGGTGCCGCCACGCCGACGTCACCGTCCGCTGCGACTGGGACGCCGACGCGCCGCCCGTCCGGGCGGACGAGACGCCCGTGCGGCAGGTCATCGTGAACCTCCTCCTCAACGCCCTGGACGCCACGCCACCCGGCGGCACGGTGACCCTCGCCACGCGCCGGCGGCCCGAGGAGGCAGGCGTCCGTTTCACCGTGACCGACACGGGGCCCGGCGTCCGCGCGGCGGACGGGGCCGACCTCTTCGACCCGTTCGTGACGACCAAGTCCGACGGCGTGGGCCTCGGCCTGTACGTCTGCCGGCGGAACGTGGAGGCCTGCGGCGGGCGGATCGGGTACACCTCCGGCGAGGGCGGGACGACGTTCTGGTTCGAGTTGCCAGTGGCACCCTTGCTGTTGACGTCGCCCCGGGTCCGGAGCATAATCGCCCGCCATGCCCGAGCCGCCTGACATCCTGGTCGTCGACGACGAAGAGGCGATCTGCTACGCCTTCCGCCGATGCTTCGAGGCCCGCGGCTGGCGGGTCCGGGTCGTCGGGACGGGGGCGGCGGCGCTGGAAGCCTACCGCGACGCCCCCGCCGACGTCGTTTTCCTGGACGTCCGACTGCCGGACGCCAACGGCCTGGACGTGCTCGGCCAGTTGCGGGCGGCCGACCCCGACTGCCGGGCCGTCGTCATCACGGCCCACGGGTCGCTCGAGACGGTGCGGCAGGCGGTGGAGGGGCAGGCGTTCGAGTATCTGGCCAAGCCGATCGACCTGGACCGGGCCGTCGAGGCGGTCGGCCAGGCCCTGGAGGCCCGTCGCGTGACGACCGTCGGCGGCCGGGCCGAGGCCGCGGCGCCTACTGCCGGCGCGGGGAACCTCGTCGGCGCCTCGCCCGTCATCCAGGAGGTGTACAAGCGCGTCAGCCGCGTCGCCCGGGCCGGCAGCACCGTCCTGATTCAAGGCGAGACGGGCACCGGCAAGGAACTCATCGCCCGGGCCGTCCACGCCCAGAGCGGCCGCTCCGGCGGCCCGTTCGTCCCGGTCAACTGTGCCGCGCTGCCCGAGTCGCTCGTGGAGAGCGAGTTGTTCGGCCACGTCCGCGGCGCCTTCACGGGGGCCGAGGTCGACCGGGCCGGCCGCTTCGAGGCGGCCGACGGCGGCACGGTGTTCCTGGACGAGGTGGGCGAGCTGCCGGCCGGCGTTCAAGTCAAGCTTCTGAGATTTCTCGATAACCAGGTGCTCGAGCGGCTCGGGTCCGTCCAGCCGATTCGGGTGGACGTGCGGATCCTGGCGGCGACGAACCGCGACCTGGCCGGCGCGGTCGAGGCCAGCGCGTTCCGTCGGGATCTCTTTTATAGGCTGGCGGTGATTCGGATCGACGTGCCGCCCCTGCGCGACCGGCGGGAGGACGTGCCCGCGCTGGTCCGGCATTTCCTGTCGGTCCACGCCGGCGCCGGCGGCGGGCCGCCGGCGGTCAGCGGCGAGGTGATGGGTCTGCTCGAAGCCTATGATTGGCCGGGCAACGTCCGCCAGTTGAAGAACGCCGTCGAGCACGCCGTCGTCGTCTCCGGAGGCGGGCCCATCCTGCCGGCCCACCTGCCGGAACGCGTCCGCCAGGGCCCGGCGCCCGCGGCGGAAGGGGACTCGGCGGACGCGGCGCTGGCGCGCTACGTGGATCGCCTTGCCGAGGCGGGGCCGGAGGCGTTTCGGTCGGCCATGGCCGAGGTCCAGCGGAGGCTCATCGCCCGGGCCCTCGCCGACGCCGGCGGGAACCAGTCGGCGGCCGCCGAGCGGCTCGGCATTCACCGGAACACCCTCCGGGCCAAGGTTCGCGAGTACGGCCTGGACGGCTGACTTGCCCTGATTCCCATCTCTGGCTGCACATTTCTTGTGCATTCCGGGGCCCGGCACCGATGTTCCCAGGCTTCTCGTTCCCTCTGAACCGCCGTTTCTGGTTCCTCAAGGCCCTTTACGTGACTTGGGGGAACCCCTGGCACCCCATTTGCACACCAGAGCGGCACGCGAACGCGAGGAGACGGTCTGCATACACGGGGGGGTGGCCACAGCAGGGGCAAACGGCATGAGGAAGTGGGCCTACCGAGGGGCGGCGAGGGTGGTGCTGGCCATGGGGCTGGCGGCGGCAGCGGGGGCGGAGGAAGCCCCCTCGCTGGAACGGGTCGCGGCCGCCGTCGTCGAGAAAGCCGCCGCCGCCGAAGCCGCTCCGGCCGCCGATGCCGACCGTCGCTCCGCCGGCGACGCCGAAGCGGAGCCGGAAACCTACGACCTCACCCTGTCCCGCGACCTCGTGGTCACGGCCTCCCGCCTGCCGAATCCGGAGTTCGACGAGCCGTTCATCGTCGATACGGTCGACGCCGAGCGGATTCGCGACCGCTCCTATCGCACCACGGTCGACCTCTTCGAGGACATGCCGTCCGTCATGGTCCAGAAGACGGGTTACGGCCAGGGGTCGCCGTACATCCGCGGGTTCACGGGGTTCCGGAACCTCTTTCTCATCGACGGCGTGCGCCTCAACAACGCCGTCTTCCGCGACGGGCCGAACCAGTACTGGAACACCGTGGACGCCCTCTCCATCGACCGGATGGAAGTGGTCAAGGGGCCCGGCTCCGTCCTGTACGGCAGCGACGCCATCGGCGGCACGGTCAACGTCCTGACGAAAGGGCCGAAAGGCTACGGCGAGGGGTTCCACGCCGGCGGCCGGCTGTCCTACCGCCTCTCGAGCGCCGAGCGCAGCCAGATCGGGCGCGTCGAGGCCTGGGGCACCTGGGACCACACCTTCGGCCTGTACGTCGGCGGGTCCGTCAAGGAGTTCGGCGACCTGGAGGGTGGACGCCGCGTCGGCACGCAGCACGAGACCGGCTACGACGAGTGGGACGGCAACCTGAAGGCCGAGTACTTCCTCGCGCCGAACCGCAAACTCGTCTTCGCCCACCAGCACGTCCAGCAGTTCGACGCCCCGCGGACGCATAAAACTATCTATGGAGTTACGTGGGAAGGTTTGACGCGCGGCACCGAACTGCGGCGCGACCTCGACCAGCGCCGCGACCTCACGTACCTCCAGTACCACGCCGAGGACCTCGGCGGCCCCATCGACGCGCTCCACGCGGGGCTTTCCTGGCACCAGCAGAACGAGACGCGGCACCGGGCCCGCACCGGCGGCCGGTTCGACACCCAGGGGCTCGAGGTCGGCACGCTCGGCGCCTTTGTCCAGGCCGAGAGCCGGACGCCTGTCGGCCGGCTGACCTACGGCATCGACTACTACCACGACAACGTGAACTCGTTCTCGTCGCGCAACGCGATCCAGGGCCCCGTCGGCGACGACGCCAACTACGACCTGCTCGGCCTTTATGTCCAGGACACCCTCCCCGTGTGCGAGCGGTTGGACGTGATCGTGGGCGGCCGGTACGAGGTCGCCCGCGCCCGGGCGGACAGCGTCCAGGACCCGAATACGGGCAACCGCATCCGCGTGGGCGATTCCTGGGGCGACCTCATCGGCAGCGGGCGGGTCGTCTGGCACGTCGACCGCGAGCGGCACTGGAACGTCTTCACGGGCCTCAGCCAGGGATTCCGGGCGCCGAACCTGTCGGACCTCGCGCGGCTGGACACGGCCCGCACGAACGAGATCGAGACGCCCGCCCCGGGCCTGGAGCCGGAACACTACGTCACCTACGAGGCGGGAACGAAGGTCTCCACGCGCGACGTGGACCTGCAACTGGCGTACTTCTACACGCGCATCCGCGACATGATCATCCGGACGCCGACGGGCGTCGTGCTCGATCCCGGGCCGCCGCCCCAGATGGAAGTGACCAAGCAGAACGCCGGCAACGGGTTCGTGCACGGCGTGGAGGTGGCCCCGCGTTGGCGCGTCGCCGAGGACTGGACGCTGTTCGGCAGCCTCACGTGGCTTGAGGGCGAGGTCGATACGTATCCCACGGCCGCGCCCATCCTGCGCCGCGAGCACAAGGACCGCATCATGCCGACGACCGGTCAGGTCGCCGTCCACTGGGACGACCCGCAGGACCGTTTCTGGGCCGAGGGCGTCTGTACCTGGGCCGAGGTGGCTGACGACCTCTCCACCCGCGACGTCACCGACACCAGCCGCATCCCGCCCGGAGGGACGCCGTCGTACGTCGTCGGGTCGCTGCGGTTCGGCTGGCGCGTCCAGGACAACGTGACGCTCACCTTCGCCGTCGAGAACTTCACGGACGAGGATTACCGCATCCACGGCTCGGGGCTGAACGAGCCGGGCCGGAACTTTGTGTTTGGGTTGGAGATGACGTTCTGAGGACGGTGCCTCGCGCTTGCGGAAAGAGACTTCGGATTCCACGGCAGCGCGGCGGGTCTCCGTACCCGCCGCGCCCCACACGATGCAGCGAGGCGCGGTGGTTACGGAGAACCACCGCGCCACCGAAGGTCCCCGCTCCGCCTTCCGGCTTTCCTTTTTCCGTCCACATCCCTTCGTGCCACGGTTAGAGTATGCGAGGCGCGGGTGCCACTGGTCCCGGCGCGCCGGGATCAGCCAGTGTTCTCCGGTTATCGAGGCGCACTGGCGGGCAAGCCGCCAGTGGCACCGGGCACGCGATGCCCCTCACCCGCTACTCTGCGAAGCATTGCTTCGCTGCGAAGCACAAGCCATCCCTCTCCCGCCTGCGCGGCCGAAGCCAGCCACGGCGGGCGGAGGCCCGTCAAGGGAGAGGGGGGGCCGACACAGGCCATCGGCACGGAGGACACGTCATGACACGCACGGCGATGCAGCGATGGGCCGGCGCGGTGCTGGCGGCCGCGGTCCTGGCGATGGGTCTCGGCGGATGTGCGACGCCGATCGAGCGCTCCGTCCCGCCGGACCTCCCGGCGGACCCGGCGGCCTCACCCGAAACGCAGGCCCGCCTTGCCGAGGTCCTCGATGCGCACCTCCGCCGCGACGTCCTCGCCCACTGGTTCCCGCGGTGCGTGGACGAGCAGCGGGGCGGGTTCCACCAGTGTTTCGCCCGCGACTGGACACCCCAGCCGGAGCCGTACCGCTTTCTCGTTTACCAGGCCCGGCAGACGTGGACGGCGGCCCGGGTGATGCAGTACGATCCCGCCCTCGCCAAAGAGTACCGCCCGTACGTGGACCACGGCCTCGCGTACCTGCGGGACGTGATGACCGACTCCGAGCACGGCGGCCTGTACATGCGGGTGAGCACGGACGGCAAGGTCACGAAGGACCTCGGCACGGCGAAGCACGCCTACGGCCTGTCGTTCGTCATCTACGCGGGGGCGACGGCGTATGCCGCCACGGGCGACGAGAAGGCCCTTGCCCTGGCCATGGACACGTTCCGCTGGTTCGACACCCACGCCCACGACGACGCCCACGGCGGGTACTACGAGGCGCTCTCGCGCGAGGGGCACCCCGTGCGGACCACGCTCCAGGGCAAGGGCGGACGCGACGCCATCGGCACGCCGCTCGGCTATAAATCCATGAATGGCCATATCCATCTTCTGGAGGCGGTGACGGCCCTGTACCACGCCAAGCCGGACGAGGCGGTCCGCGTCCGCCTGGAGGAACTCCTGGCGGTCGTCCGCGACCGCATCCAGGTGCCCCCGGGGGCGCTCAACTACTACTTTACCCCCGACTGGCGGGCCGTCCCGATGCACGATTCGTTCGGCCACGACATTGAGACGGCGTACCTGATGGTCGAGGCGTCGGCTGCGCTCGGCCGGCCGGACGACCCGGCCACGTGGCGGGTGGCCCGCGCCATCGTCGATCACGCCCTGGCGTGGGGCTGGGACTCCGAACACGGCGGGTTCTACTACAGCGGCCAGGCGTTCGCCGGCGCGTTCGAGCGGTTCAAGTCCTGGTGGACCCAGGCGGAGGGGCTGAACGTTCTCCTGCTCATGCACGAGCGGTACGGCCACGAGACGGACCGGTACTGGAAGGCATTCCGTCGACAGTTGGACTTTATCTGGCAGCACCAGGTGGACCATTCTTGCGGCGGCTGGTACACCCGCGTGAGCGAGGACGGGACGAGCCTCGTCGCCGGGCCCGAGAAGGGCAGTCCCTGGAAGGCGGCGTACCACAACGTGCGGGCCCTCGTGGAGACGGTCGAGCGTCTCCGCCGCCTGGCGGGACAGGAGGAAACGAAGGAAACGGAATGATACGACGGATGCTTCTCATCACGGGTGGGCTGCTTTTGACGGCGACGCCGCTCGCGGCCGCCGAGGCCGAGGACGGCCTCGTCGCTTCGCCGGAGGCCGGATGGCCGCAATGGCGCGGGCCGCGCCGCGACGCCGTCTCGAGCGAGACGGGGCTCCTCCAGGCGTGGCCGGAGGGCGGGCCGCCGCTTCTTTGGACCGCCGACGGCCTGGGCCGGGGATGGTCGCAGCCGATCGTGACCGGCGGCCGCATCTACCTGGCCGGCGACGCCGGCGGGCGGTGCGAGATCCGCTGCCTCGACCTGGACGGCAAGGAGGTTTGGCGGACGGCGAACGGCCGGGCGTGGACCCGCAGCCACAAGGGGGCCCGGGCGGCGTGCTGCCTCGCCGGCGGGCGGATCTACCACATGAACGGGCACGGGCGGCTGGCGTGCCTCGATGCCGCCACCGGCAAGGAGGTGTGGGCCCAGAACGTCCTGGAGCGGTTTGGCGGATGGCCGCTCACGTGGGGCATCAGCGAGTGCGTCCTCGTCGACGACGGGAAAGTCTACGCGACGCCCGGCGGCCGGCAGGCGTTTATGGTGGCGCTCGATGCGAAGACGGGACGGGTGGTGTGGACGAGCCCGCCGCTCGAGGATCCGAAGACGCAACGGACGTCGTATGCCTCGCCGATCCTGCTGCGGCTCGGCGGGCGGAAGGTGCTCGTGACGCTCGCCTTGCGGGCGCTCGTGTGCATCGACGCCGCGTCGGGTAAGCGATACGACATCTTTCTGAAGCGGACGAAGTACGACGCTGCGTGCGCCACACCCGTCTACCATCGCGGCGGGGTCTTCCACACCCTGCCCACCAAGAGCGGGTGCGTGTTCCTGCACCTCGCGGCCGGCGGCGACGGCGTCCGCTTCGAGAAGAAGTGGGAAGGGGCGATGGACTCCTGCTCCGGTTCCGCCGTGGCGGTGGACGGCCACATCTTCGGCAGCGGCTGGGACGCCACCGGCTGGATGTGTTACGATGTCGCCGGCGGCACGGCGATGTGGGAGGACCGGACCATCGCGGTCGGCTGCGCCGTCTACGCGGATGGGCGGCTCGTCTGCCTGGGCCAGAAGGGGACCGTGGCCCTGGTGCGGCCGACGCCCGAGCGGTTCGATATCGTCAGCCGGTTCCGCCTGTGTGAGGGCGATTACCGCGACGCCTGGACCCACCCCGTCGTCCTCGACGGCCGGCTGTATCTGCGGTACCACGGCCAGCTGTGGTGCTATGATGTACGACGTGAAAGGAATGCCCAATGACCAATGACCAATGTCCAAGGACGCTGCGCGTCGGGGTGCACCTCGTGGGCGCAGCCATGGTTTTTCTGGTGCTGGCAACGGCGTATGCGGCGCCGGCCGGGAGCGAGGCCGACGGCGAATGGACGTCGCTCTTCGACGGCAAGACCCTCGCGGGATGGACCGTCACGTGCAAACCCGCCGACCGCGACACCACCTTCTGGCGGGTCGACGACGGCACGATCCTGGCCGACTCGATGGACGCCGGCAAGCACGATTACGTGTGGCTCCTCTCCGACCGCGCCTACGCCGACTTCGTGCTCCGCCTGCGGTTCCAGGCGTACCGCGACTCGCCGGGCAACTCGGGCGTCCAGGTCCGCAGCCGGTACGACGAGAAGGCCGGGTGGCTCGACGGGCCGCAGGTCGACATCCATCCGCCGGGGCCGTGGCGGACGGGCATGATCTGGGACGAGACGCGCGGCGTGAAGCGGTGGCTCTGGCCGACCGTCCCAAAAGGCAAATGGGTCGATAAGTCGATGGCCCGCCCCGGCCATACGTTCTATTACAGCAACCAGGACCCGGCGTGGAACGACTTCGAGATCACCTGCCGCGGCACGCACATGAAGGCCGTCCTGAACGGCGTGACCGTCATGGCGTACGACGGGGCCGGCGTGCTGGACGACGCGGTGCACCGGCAGCGCCACGTCGGGATGCGCGGCCACATCGCGCTGCAGATTCATCGCGGCGACCGGCTGCGCATCCGGTTCAAGGACATTCGGATTCGCGAGCTCGCGCGGTGACGGTGTCCGCGGATCTGTTTTAACGCAGAGAGCGCAGAGAACGACGGAGAACGGCGGGAAAAGAGAAAACAGGGCAACAAAGAAAAGAACAACATAATGTGGCATGATTCATGTGACGCCGGAGATAGGAGCCTTGCCGGGGTGGTGCGGTAGGCGCCTCCGGGGAAACTCAAGTCTCCGTCGTTCTCTGTTTTTGCCTTTCTCTGCGTTCTCCCCGTGCTCTGCGTTAGAAATCGAATGGCCGAGAAAACCTGACACGCGAAGGAGTCCTGCCATGAGCCAGTCGCACACCCCGCCGCCGGCCATGCCGGTGCCGTCCACCCCGCAAGGGTATCCGCCGCCGCCCGCGATGCCGCAGCAGAACGGCCTGGCGGTGGCCAGCCTCGTTCTGGGCATCGTCTCGCTGGCGTGCAGCCAGTTCATTACGGCGGTGCCGGGGGTGATCCTGGGGCACATCGCGCTGCGGCAGATCCGCGCCTCGGGCGGGACCCAGACGGGCGAGGGCATGGCCATCGGCGGCCTCGTCTGCGGGTACATCAGCATCGGCGTGACTCTCCTGATCGGCCTGGCTTGGCTGGTGTTCATCGTTCTCGGGCTGAGCATGGCGGCGCTGTCGGCGTAAGACGGTGCCGCATGACGCGATGCCGGCGCCGCGCGGGGGCCTGCGGTGCCCCACCCCTTCGTCTCCCTTCTTGCTCTGCACCGGCACGTGCGCGATACTGGAGGGTTCAAGGAGGTGAGCCCACGCGCCCCGTGTCGGAAGGAGGTGTCTCATGCGCTGCCTGTGTCGCGGAACGGTGGCGACGCTGACCGGGGTGGTGTTGGTGTGGACGAGCGCTGTTGCGGGCGCTGCCGGCACCGTCTCGCTTCTCGCCGACCCTTCGTTTCGCCGAGGCGTGACGGTCTATGCGCCGTCGCCGGGCCGGCACGTGACGGTCGGCGTTCTCCGGCCGGACGTGACGGCTGAACCACCCGTGTGGGGCCTTGCGCAATGGAACAGCCGGGCGGACCTGGCCGGCGCCGAGGCCGAACCCGCCCCGGGCCGCGGCGTGCGGTTCCGCAATGCCGCCAAGGCGGTCACGTTCTTCGAAGGCGGGGAGGGCGGGCCGGATATCGCCCTACGCCTCAACGGACAACACGAATGGGGCGAGCGCCTGCGCAAGCCCGGTGACCCTTGGCCGCACCTGCTCCTGGAACAGGACTTGGCGGCCCGTCCTTCGGTGGCGGAGTTGGACCGGCTGCGGTTTCGGCTGGCGTATCGTTTGACGGCGGCGGATGGCGTTGACCGCGACGACCTCTCGCCGCGTCTGCATGCCGCCCAGTTCGTGGCGTACCTGACGGTGCAGAACCGCAACCGGGCCTCGGCAGGGTACGGCGACTATCTCTGGTTTGGCATCCCGATGTACGACAGCCGGCACCGCATTCCGCCGCCGCACGCTGCGCTGGACAAGGGGACGGGCAAGTTCATTTACAACCCGGGCGGCAAGGCGTACAGCGACGAGAGCGCGCACGGTGGAGACTGGGTGACGCTCGATTGCGATCTCCTGCCGCTCGTCCGTCAGGCGGTGGAGGTCGCGTGGGAACGCGGGTACATGAAGGCGTCGCGCGAGATCGAGGATTTGCGGCTCGGGGCTTTTAACATGGGATGGGAAGTCACCGCCCCGCGCGATGTCGAGATAGCCGCCAGGGGAGTGACGCTCGAGGCGACGACAAACGCCGACTCGAAGGATGCGCCGGCGAATGCGTCGAAGGGCCCATCGAAGCAGCCCTGGTCGCCGCCGACGTTCACCGAGCGCCAGGCCGAGCGCGACCGCATGGTCCGCGTCATCCGCGACGCCTACGGCCTGACGGATAAGAAGGTGCTGGAGGCGATGCGGTCCGTCCCCCGGCACGCGTTCGTGCCGGCCGCCGTCGCCGGCCGCGCCTACGCCGATTCGCCGCTGCCCATCGGGTACGGCCAGACGATCTCGCAGCCGTATATGGTGGCGGAGATGACCCGGCGGCTCGCCCTGGACCGCGGCGACCACGTGCTGGAGGTCGGCACGGGCAGCGGGTACCAGGCGGCGGTGCTGACGCACTTCACGCCGAACGTGTACACGATGGAGATCGTGGAACCGCTGGCAAAGGCGGCCCGCAAGCGCCTCGGCCGGCTCGGGTACGACCCGCTGAAGGTCCGCCACGGCGACGGATACCACGGGTGGCCGGAGGGCGGGCCGTTCGACGCCATCATCGTGACGTGCGCGGCCGGGCAAATTCCGCCGCCGCTCGTGAAACAGTTGAAACCCGGCGGGCGGATGGTCATCCCGGTGGGGGGCCGGTTCTCCGTGCAGCGGCTCATGCTCGTCGAGAAGGACGAGGCGGGCGAGGTCACGAGCCGCAGCCTCATGGCCGTCCGTTTCGTCCCGCTGCTCCGCCAGGACCCCACGCGCGACTGACTCCATGCCCCGCCACCGCACACGTCTGGCCGTCGCCCTCGTCTCGCTGGCCGTCATCGGTCTGGAACTGGTGCTGATGCGGTCGCTGTCGCTGAGGTGGTGGCACCATTTTGCGTACCTCGCGATCAGCGTGGCGTTGTTGGGGTTCGGGGCGAGCGGGACGGTGCTGGCCCTGCTGTGGCGGGTCGTCGAGGGATGGTGGCGGGAGTGGATGGCCGGGGCCGCCCTCCTGTTTGCCCTTTCGATCCCGGCGGCGCGGTGGGCGGCCCGGGTCGTCGCGCTCGACGTCCCGTACTTGGCGTGGGACCTGGGCCAGGTGGTCCAGGTCGGGCTGCTGGAACTGCTGCTCTTCGTGCCGTTCCTGTTTGCCGGGGCGGTCATCGGCCTGGCGCTGATGGACGAGCCGAAACGCATCGGCGGGCATTACGCGGCCAACATGGTGGGGTCGGGCCTCGGGGCGGTGGCGGCCGTCCTCCTTATGCACGTCCTGCCGACCGAGCACCTCTTCATCGTGATGGCCGGGGCCGCATTCCTGGCCGGCGCGATCGTCGTGCCGTGGTACCGCCCGGGCGGCGTGGCGGCGGTGCTGCTGACGGCCATCGCCCTGATCCACCTGTACGCCCTGGCCCCGCGGGACCCGCTCTTCTCCCCGTACAAGACGCTGCCGCAGACGCTGGCCATGCCCGGGACGGAGGTCCTCTACCAGGACGAGGGCCCGCTCGGGCGGATCGACGTGGTCGCCGGCCCCGCGCTGCATTACGGGCCGGGCCTCAGCCTGGCGTGGACGGATCCCCTCCCGCCGCACGTCCTGATGATCCTGGACGGCGACGCGGCCAGCGGGATATACGACGTCGCCGACCGCGACGGGTGGCGATTTCTCGATTACACCACGAAGGCGGCGGCGTATCACCTCAGGCCGGTGGGGCGCGTTCCGCGCGGTGGTCCTCCCGGGCCACCGCGTGTGGATCGGCACGTTGAGCCGCCGACGGCACGTCGGCGGTCGTTGGCGCGACAGGCGGCCCAGGCCCCTCGCGTCGACCTTCGGTCGACGGCTGGGCTGGCGAATGATGATGCGCGGCGGGCCGGGAGCCCCGCCGCGCCGGAATCCGACCCTGCCGACGTCCTCGTCGTCGGCGCGGGCGGCGGGGCGGACATCGGCCTCGCGCGCTATCACGGGGCGGAGCACATCGTCGCCCTGGAGATGAACCCGGATGTCATTGAGGCGATGACCGGCCCGCTGGCCGGCCGCGGCGGCCGCATCTACCAGGCGCCCGGCGTCGAGGTCGCGGCGATGGAGGCCCGGGGGTACCTGGCCTCGACCGGCCGGCGGTTCCGCCTCATCCAGGTGCCGCCCGTCGAGGCGTTCGGGGCGTCCGGCGCCGGCCTGTACGCCGCCCAGGAATCGTACCTGTACACGGTGGAGTCGGTCGGGGCGATGCTCGACCACCTGGCCCCGGACGGCGTGGTCTGCCTGACGCGGTGGGCCCAGGAGCCCCCGCGGGACGGCCTGCGCCTCTTCGACACGGCCCGGGCGGCGCTCGAGCGGCGGGGCCTTGAGCCGGGCCCGCGCCTCGCGATGATCCGAAGTTGGGTCACCGTGACGGTCCTGGCGAGCCGGCGTCCGCTGAAGGGGGCCGAGACGGACCGCCTCCGCGCGTTCTGCACGTCGCGCCGGTTCGACCTGTGCTACCTGCCGGACCTCGCGGCGGACGAGGTGAACCGGTACCACGTGCTGGCGCGTCCGTATTTCGCCGAGGGGGCGACGGCGCTGCTGTCGCCGCGCCGCGAAACGTTTTTGGAGGAGTACCCCTTTGCGGTCGGGGCGGTGACGGACGACGCGCCGTACTTCTCGCGGTTCCTGAAATGGGGCCGCCTGGACGAGTTGGCCGACCAACTCGGCCGGCGGGTCCGGGCGTACCTGGAGCGCGGGTACCTGATGCTGGCGGCGGCGCTCGTGCAGGCGGTGGGGCTGGCGGTGGTGCTGATTCTGGTGCCCCTCGTGCCGCGGGCGGCCGGACTGCGCGGCGTGGCGGGCAAGGGGGCGTCGCTCGCGTACTTCCTGCTCATCGGCCTGGGGTTCCTGGCGCTGGAGGTGGGATTCCTCCAACGGTTCATCCTGTACCTGGCCCATCCGGTGTATTCGGCGGCGGTGGTGATCTCGGCGTTCCTCGTGTTCGGCGGGTTGGGGAGCCTCGTGAGCCGATACTGGGGCGTGGGTCCGCGGCAGGTGGGGGTGGCCGCGGCCGCGGGGGTCGTCTCGCTCGGGGCGGTCTATCTCGTGCATCTCGATGGATGGCTGGCCGCGACGCAGGGCGCTTCCGTGACCGTCCGCTTTCTCATCGCGGCCGGGCTGGTGGCCCCGCTCGCTTTCGCGATGGGGCACATGCTGCCGTCGGGGATGCGGCAGGTGGGATGGGCCGCCCCGACCGTCGTGCCGTGGGCCTGGGCCGTGAACGGGACGGCCTCGGTCATCGCCACCGTCGCGGCGCCGCTGGCGGCGATGCACGTGGGGTTCCGATGGGTGGGCCTGGCGGCCCTGGCGTGCTATATGGCCGCGTGCGTGACGGCGTGGCGCCTGCCGCAGCAGGCGCGTCCGACGGCCGTCGCGCCGTGAGCGAGGTGTCCTACCGCCTGCGGCGGCGGAGGAGCAGGCCCAGCCCGCCCGCCGCCAGCAGCCCGAGCGTCAGCGGTTCCGGCGTCGTCAGGTACGCGTACGCGGTCTGGTTATCGTAGATGGGCACCGGCGACCCGTCGTAGCCGAAGACGAGCGAGTCGAAGTTGTAGCGGACCTGGAAGTCCTCGATGGTGCCCTGATCCAAGCTGGCATCGTCGGTGACTTCGAGGAACCAGGTGAGTTCGGAGGACAGGAAGTCGGCGAGCACGTCGGTGCAGTCGATGTCGGTCAGGACGAGGTTCACGTCGCCGCCGCCCGCCCCGTCCCACACGGTCGTGACCCAGTCCGGGGCGTTCGGGTCGCCCACGCCCACGTTGACCGTCAGGTCGCCGATGTAGGAGTGGCTGAGCGAGAGGTAGGCGGAGAGTTCCGGCACGGGGTCGGTGACGGCGTCCATCGTTCGGCCGGCGTAGACGCTGTAGCCCCGGCCGGAATGGGTCTCGTTTTCCCATTCCCACTCCTGGAGACCCCAGTGCCAGGTGGTGAGGAGGACGTAGTTCTGCTTGCCGTCGGTGTTGTTGTAGCCGACGCCGAGGACGCTGTGGCCGCTGTCCTCGCTGGTGAGGCCGAGATGGACGGGCCGGCCGGCGTCGATCTCGGCACAGTAGGCCGCGTAGGACCAATCGCCGCCCGTGCGGAGGTCGGCGTTGAAGCGGCGGGACTCGATCTCCGGCGTCCGCGGATCGTCCCAGGCGCCGAAGGTCTCGAAGCCGTGCGGCATATCAGACGAGGAGGTCCCGCCGTCCACCGTCAGCAGGAAGTCCGCCAGGCTGTCGGGGGCGTGGTACTCGTAACTGCCGTAACTGAGGCCCTGGTAGACGCCTTCCTGTTTGTGCGCCCAGCCGGCCACCACGCCGCGGGCGTCCTGGTAGTCCGCCAGGTTGGTCGAGGTGCCCGGGTAGGTGGCGGGCAGGTTCCGGTGGTTGCCGGGAAAGGCGTCGACGCCGGCTTCCTCCCACCAGCCGAAGAGCATACCGGCGGCGGTGGGGGAGCATCCGTTCCACCAGTCGTAGTCGGCGGGGACGTTGGAGAGGATGACGGCGCCCGCCTCCGGGCTGCCTCCGCCCGCGTAAGGCGGTTCGGCGCCGATGGCGAACCCGGTCGGTTCCTCCCCCCCCTTGGTGGGCTCCGCGGCCGATGCCGCGCTGCCAAGTACCAGGAGCGTGCACGTCCATACCATCCCGACCAGCACTGCGTGTTTCATGACGGTCTCCGAACAGGGTCGTGTTCCGGCGCGCCGGCCGCCGGGAACCTTCTGGAGGTTCCCGGACCGGCGCATAGAAAAAGCGGCCTCGGAGCGGCACGTGCCCTCCGATAAGCCGCCGCGCGCGCAAGACTCGCCTTGCGCCTGCGTGCAACAGGGCTTCCCGTCACGGGAAGTCGTCTATCCCCTGTCCGTTATGAATGGGTGTCGGTTGTGTCACCTCCCCGGGGCCGGCTGGCCCCGCCGTGCGTGTCCCTCCGGACACATCCTGTGGACAGACCAAGCAGGGAATTATGCGCGAAAAACCGCCCTTGTCAAACGGGTTGAGAGGAATACCCAAAGGTGCACGCCCGTCGCCGACGCACAGGGACGGGCGACCGGGGACCGGCGCCCCTTTTGCCCGCGACCGGACGGGCGGCGGCCGGGTTTAACGGTGCACGGTCCGCCTGCCCCGTGGTGCTTCGCAGGTCAAGCGAAAGGGAGATGCGTCTGAATCCGCTTCGGCCCATTCTCGCACTCGGATTTGCCCTTCTTTTCGCGCTCGCGTCCCGGGCAGCGGAGGCGAAGGCGGACGCCGGGCCTCGGCCGGTTTTCCTGGCGCCCCGCCGCATCGCCCTCCTTCGCCAACGGCTCCGCGAGGGCGCCGAGCCGCAGGCGTCGGCGTTCGCGCCGGTGCGCCGGGCCGCCGACGAGGCCCTCCGCCGGGCGCCCCGTCCGCCCGAGCACTGGTACGTGGCCGGTTACTACCGCGACGCCGAGGGCCACGCTCGCGCCAAACGCCCCCTCATGGAAGATGCCGGCGGGGCGTACGCCATGGCGCTGATGGCGGCAATGGCGTCGGACGAGGCTGCCCGCCCGTACCGCCGCAAGACCGCCGCGTACCTGGACGCGTGGGCGACGGGCATCCGCTCGTTCAGCCGGGAGGACGATTCCACGCTCTCGTTCAGTTACCATTTCACGCCGCTGATTCTGGCGGCGGACCTGCTGCGCCGCAGCGGCGATTGGCCCCAGAAGGACCGGGCCGTCTTCGCCCGCTTCCTCCGCGAGAAGGCCCTGCCCATGAACACGATGGGCGCGAAGAACAATTGGGGCAACTGGGGGCTCTCGATGGCCATCGCCATCGCCGCCTACACGGGCGACGAGGACCTCTTCAAGAAATGTGTCCAGCGCTGGCGATGGTTCGTCGTGCACCAGGTGGCCGAGGACGGCCATTTGCCGCACGAGGTCAACCGGAGCGGCGGGCGGCGTGGGCTGTGGTACACGAACTTCGCCCTCCTGCCGCAGACCATCGCCGCCGAGGTCGCGGCCGTGCGCGGCGTGGATGTCTACGACTACCGGTCGCCGAGCGGGCGGACGCTGCGCCAGGCGTACGAGCGGGCCGCCGCCTGGATTCGCCGGCCGGAGACGTTCCCCTACTGGAAGGGCGACGTGGGCGACCTGCGTGGCGTGGACTACGTGGGGTACTTCGAGGTCCTGCTGCCGCGATGGCCGAACCCGGACGCCGCGGCGATGCTCGAGCGCGTCCGTCCCGCCCGCATCCGCCACGGCGCGCCGTACCTGACGTTCACGCACGGCGGCCTCCCGCCGCAGACGCCCGGCGGCGCCGGCGACTGACGGGGGACGATGGGGGAGGGTCGGCCGTTCACCCGTACCACGGCCGTGTGCGCTGGGCGGTCTGCGCGAGGACGTGGCAAGCGATCCGGGCGTCCTCGGCCACCTGGAAATCGAACATGCCGACCACGCAGAAGTCCGCCCCGTTTTGGAAGGCGTAATCGAACCCCTGCTTCGGATGGATGGCGCCGGCCGCCAGGACCTTGTACGCCAGCCACGGCCGTTTCACGTTCTGCATGTACTCGACGACGGCCTCGGGTTCCCGACACCAGTAGTTGTCGACGCCGTAGTTGTCGATGACTTCCTTTTCCTGGTCCGGCCGCTGGTGGGACCAGTACGTCTTGTTGTGCAGCGTCTTCATGTGAAAGTCGGGGTCGATGCCGGCGGCCTCGACCATCATGGGGGTCCGCAGTTCGTGCCCGCCCACACCGGCGATCATCCCTTCGGCCTTGGCCCGCTCGACGAACTCGCCGATCTTGTCGACGTGGTCCTCGCGGGTCCACTCGTCGCCGTAGTTGCCGATGAGCACGGCGCCCACCATGCCGGCGTCGGCGGCCTGCTTGACGGGCGTGGCGATATCGTCCTTGTTGGGTCCCAGTTGGCCGATGCACTGCATCCGGCCGCCGCGCTTCCGGTAGTCCTGGTAGATCCGGGCGGCCCGCTCGTCGCTTGGGCCGAAGATCATCGTGTTGATGCCGTGGGCCTCGCACTCGGCCCACGTCTCCATGATCTTCTCGGCGGTGAAGTAGGAGGTCAAAAGGTCGGAGACGTAGATGAGGTCGCGGCTGTGAGCGTAGCCGCTGATCAGGTTCCCGCCGCAGATAATGCGGCCGATCGTCACGTCGCCGATGCGGCCGGTGGGCAGTGTGCCCTTCGAGTTCGGCTCGACGCGCAGGGCGGGGGCGTCGCCCGGCGCGGCCGTCGGCGTGCTTGCCGTCGGCCCGTTCGCGCGGGACCGGTGGGACGCCAGGGCGTACTCCTCCATGCTCGTGATGCCGGCGGCGGCAAGCGCCCCGGCGGCCGATTGCTTCAGGAAACGCCTGCGGCTTGCGTCTCGGGTCATGCGATGGCTCCTCTACAAGCGCCAATTGCGAGGTGGGTCTGGAGTACCCACCGCGCTCGAAAAAACCTTTATAGGGCTGCGCGGCGGGTGCGGAGACCCGCCGCGCAGCAGTTGGCGTTGTCGTACTACGCCTTCGCCGCGACGGGCTTCACGAGCCGTTCCACCCGGCCGCCGAAGTCGTCCACCTCGGCCTCCGACAGGAACCCGACGACCATGGCGCTGGCGTGGCCGGGCCCCATGGCCCAGCGGATGGAGGCGTCCTTCTTGTCGGGCTCATTGCGGAACGCCCCCTCGCCGATAAGTTTCATCCCCAGGATGCCTTTGCCGCGGGCGGCCGCCTTCGCCAGCACGGGGGCCACCTCCTCGGGCCCGGCGTCCATCTTGACGCCGAAGGCGTTGACGCGGGCGTGGATGACGTCGACCCACGGGTCCTCGGCAGCCGTCTTGAGGGCGGCGAGCGAGTGGATCGACACCCCGTGGGCCCGGATCACGCCCTTCGCCTTCAGGTCTTCCATGAGGTCCATCTGGCGCTTCTGCTGGTCCGTCCACGTCGCGTCCGTCATGCAGTGAATCTGCACGAGGTCGATGTAATCGGTATCGAGTTCCTTGCGGAAGCGGTCGACGATTACGTCGGCCCCCAGCCGCTCCTTCTCCGGGATGCCGCCGCGGCGGACCCAGATCTTCGTGACGTAGGTGAGTTCCTCGCGCGGCACGCCCTTCATGGCCCGGGCGATGTAGGTGTGCGTGCCGTAGAGGTCCGCCATGTCGAAAAGGCGGATGCCGCGGCGGTAGCAGCCCTTGAGGAGGCCCTCGAACCGCTCGCGCCCGAGGCGCGTATGGTCGCTCTGCCGGCCCCCGCCGTGCATCCCCGTGCCGATGCCGATGAGGCTCGTCTGGATGCCGGTCTTGCCGAGCGTGACGGTCCGGTACGGCCCCGCGGGGACCTCCGTCTTCCGGGCGGCGGTGGTGGGCGTGCACCCGCCGAGCAGGGCCCCGCCGGCGCCGGCGAGGGTCGCGGTCAGGAACGTGCGGCGATTCAGCATGGCCAGGTCTCCTCTGCAATCGGGTTCGTGCTGGGTACTATACGCGGACGCCCCGCCGGAAGGAAAGGGACTTCCGGCCTGCGAGACGATCGGCCACCGCCTCCCGGCGTGCTCGAGACGATTGACCGGTGCTTCCCGGCGTGCCACGGTTTTAACCCTCCGGCACACGCTCGGTTTCCGCACGGAGCCGACACAATCAAGGAGCCGCGGATGAAAGGGAGGTACGCTATGGATCTGTCGCGACGAGGCTTTCTGAAGGCGGGGGCTGTCGGCGCCGTCGGACTCGGCCTGACGGGCCTCGGGGCCGTCACCGGACAAGCGGCCGGCAAACGCATCCCCGTCGGGCTGCAACTGTACTCCGTCCGCCAGCCCCTCGGCAAGGACGTCGAGGGTGTCATCGCCAAGGTCGCCGAGATGGGCTATGAGGGCGTCGAGTTCGCCGGCTACTACGGCAAAACGGCCGAGGAGTGGAAGAAAATCCTCGACGCCAACGGCCTCGTCTGCTGCGGGTCGCACGTCCGCGGACACGAACTCCAGCCGCAGAACCTCGAGAAGACCATCGCGTTCCACAAGACGCTCGGCAACAAGTTCCTCATCAAGCCGTCCGGCGCGGGCGGCAAGACGAAAGCGTCCTGGCTCGACGCCGCCAAGCGGTTCAACGACATCGCCGAGCAACTAAAGCCCCACGGCATGTATACCGGGTACCACAACCACTCGGTCGAGTTCAAGCCGATGGACGGCTCGTGTGCCTGGGAGATCTTCTTCAAGCACACCGACGACCGCGTCTGCCAGCAACTCGACACCGGCAACTGCATGGGCGGCGGGGGCGACCCCCTGGAGTATCTCAAGATGTTCCCGGGCCGCACCCGCACCGTCCACCTGAAAGAACGCGGCGGACCGGGCGACGTCGGTAAGGGCGACTGCCCCTGGAAGGACATCTTCCACCTCTGCGAGACCGTGGCCGGAACGGAGTGGTACATCGTCGAGCAGGAACGTTACAAGCAGCGCTCGCCCCTGGAGGCCGCCAAGCAAGCCGCCGACTTCATGAAGGAAATGGGCAAACTGGCGTAGAACGCATACGCATGTGAGGGGTGTGGCCCGGCCGGTCTTGCCCGGCCGGGAGCCGGTAGGCCGCGGCGTGCCGCGGCAGCGCCCTCATACATTCCGCGCGGCGGGTCTCCGCACCCGCCGCGCGTTCATTTGTGCCGCCACATTTGGCCGCCGGACGTGTCCGGCGTGTCACTCGGCCGACCTACGTGTCAGGCCCGGCCGGCTCATCCGCCGGCGCCGCCTCTTGCGGCGCCGGGCATTCTTCGCCCGCCTTGCCCCGGCGGCGCTTTACTTCCGCCCGCAGGCGCTCGGTCTTCTCGCGGAGCCAGTGCCCCGCCCGCGTTCCCGGAAGCAGCAGCGCCAGGCCCGGGAAGATGAAGATCCATCCCGGTAGAATGGGCAGGAGGAGTCCCGTGATGCCCAGCAGGATCATCAGAACGCCCGCCGCGATTCGCAGCGGGGCCTTGACGAGTTGCCACGTCGAATGAAACGGTTCGCGCATGCTGTGTGCCGACGACGGAGTCACAATCGGGGCATTAGACCAGACGCGGGCGCCGGCCGGCAAGCGATTCGTCGTGCGGCGCACCTTTCCGCGCGGCGGGTCTCCGCACCCGCCGCGCCGCATTTAGCCGCCGGCCTTGGCCGGCGCGTCCGGCCCCGCACCGTCGCGCGCGGCGGATTGGCCGTTCGGTTCCAGCGTAAACGCCACCGCCCCGTCGACGACGGCGCCGTCGGCCCCGCGTTTGAGCGTGAGCCCCTCCAGGGTCATCAGACCGCGGGCCGCGAACGTCGTCTCGGCCTCCTTGTTCTTCCGGAGCCGTGCGTCTGATGCCACGGGCTTCAGCAGGCACCGGACGGGGCACTGGGTCACGCTGTCGCGGTTCGGCATCTGGCTGCGCTTGGCCGGGTCGTGCACGATGAGCCAGGTCCGCTCGCCGGCGGTCTCGTATCCGACGGCCGTCAGCCAGTGTCCGCCCAGGCGGGTGTACGTTCCGTCGTCCTCGTCCTTCGCGTACCAGCCGATGTTGATGAGCAGGTTCGAGCGGCCCTCCACGCCGCGGCGGAGCCAGCCGGCGGTCGGCCGGTCGGACACGCGGTTGCGGCGGGTCCGCCAGCCCGCGTACGCGACGGCCGCTCGGTACCCGCGCTCAGCAGCGTACCGCGCGAGCCCCCGCATGATGCCGGATGGGCCGACGCCCGTCTTCTCGTGCGTCTTCGTGTACGTCTCCTCGCCGAGCGTCCGGATGAGGGCGAACTGCTCCGCCGGACCGGGGGCCTCGGCCGGCAGAAGGTCCGCGTAGCCGTGCGTGTCGAGCCACACCAGCGCGTTCGCGAGCGCCGTCGGCCCGCAGTACGACGCCCCGCCGCGCGGCAAGCGGCCGTAGGCCGGGTCCGCCTGGAAGTAGTCCGGCATGCCGGCCATCTTCTCGACGCACCGGCCCTCCGGCGCCTCGGGCGCCTCGGCAGCGACGATGGTCGGGGCGACGGCCTGGAGGACGGTGAGCAGCAGCAGCGCGTGACGCATCGCTTTCTCCGCACGGGCGCGAACGAGGGCAGCCCGTCTGGTCGCATTGCACCGCCGTTAACCAATGACGAATGACCAATGACGAGTGACTACTTGCTCGGCGGAAACCCCTCCGGCATCCAGCCCGGCAGGTCGGCCACCTCTTTCCGCGCCGCGTCGGAGACGGGCACGTGCCAGGCCCCGAAGAACGGCCCCAGGTCACGCCCCACCGTCCGGCTGAAGCGGACGAGCCACTGGTCGCGTTTCGCATCGTCCGACCGCGGCCGCTCGGCCCTCGGCAGCCGGCGGTACTCGGCGAAGACCTTCTTGAACGCGTCCCACCCGAACGCCTGCTCCATCTGGATGTACATGATGAGACCCAGGAACGGGTCGCGCTTCCACCGCTCGAAGTCGGGGTGGGCCAGGTACGCCCGGGTCTTCTTGGCGCGGGTCGCGTCGGAGATGGCCCCGTGGCCTGCGGTCGGGTCCTGCCCGCACACCGTCTCCAGCACGTACATTGTGAAGAGGTTCACCGTGACCTCCACGGTGCCGCCGAACGTCCAGTCGGGGGACTGGTGGTTGTGGCCGGTCTCGTGGTACAGGCCCCAGTCGCCCTTCATGAGGTGTCCCAGGTCGACCATGTGCGGGGCCGCGTCCAGGTGCGTCATGATGGGGTACCCGGAGTGCATGTACCCGGCGGAGATCTGGACGTCGGGGACGTATCGCTCCGGCCGGTCGCGCTCGCGGGGCCGGGCGGCCAGGTCGGCGCAGGCGTCCAGGACGCGGTCCCAGTGGGCGCACACCGCGCCGGGGTCGTCCAGGCCGCGGACGTATTCGGACGGGACGGTGAGGACGGCGGTGCGTCCGGCGAGTTCCGCCCACGGGGCCGGCCGCTGCCGGATCGTCCGCCGCCACGCCGCCGGGTCCGTTTGGCCGTGCACGTAATGCGGCATCTCGACGCCGCCCGCCACGACCGCCTCGATCGTGCCGAGCCGACACCGCCGCGGCGCCATGAGGTAGACGGGTCCGCCGAACGCGTTGGCGGCACGGGTTACCGTCTCCTCGACGGCGACGCGGCGGCAGACCTCCGGCACGCGTTTCCACACGTCGTGATGCCACAGGCGGTCGTTGTGGCAGCCGATGCGGACGTGCAGGCCCTTGCCGGCTGCCCGCGCCGGCACCGTGACCGTGACGACCTCGCCCGGCGCGGCGTAGAGGCCCGTGGCGTGCCAGTCCGGCACGGCCGTATCGATGGCGATGGTCCGGCGGACGCGCGGGGCCCCGTCCGGCACGGCGCCGGGGAACGCCGCCGCGGCCGGATGGGCCCGGACCTTCTCGGCGGGCAGGCGTCCGGCCCGCGTCACGTCCAGCCGCAGCAGCACGCGGGCCAAAGCGTTTTCCTTCCGCAGCGGCGACTTCGCCGTCGGGACGAGCGCGTCGGCGTGCTGCTTCCGCAGGCGGTCGAGGCGGGGCAGGAGGTGACGGTCCCTCGGCGCGAGCGCCGCCACGGCCCGTCCGAGGACGTGCTCGACCTGTCGGCGGTCCGACGCTGTGAGCCGCCGCGTACCGGCTGCGTCGGCGACGAGGGCCTCCAGGCACGCCCCCGCGTGTGTCAGGCCCAGCCGGTCGGGTCCGACGGCGTAGCCGCCCTCGGCGGTGTGTTTCAGGTACCCGTCCGCCCACGCGATGCCGACGGGGGCGAGCAGCCGGTTGCCGGCGTGCTCGGTCACCAGGTCCTTGCCGGTGACCTGCTTCCATCCCCATCCGAGGCTGACGGCGACGAGGCCGCCGCCGGCTTGGACGAAGCGGGCGACGGCGTCGGTGTCGCCGGCGCCGCGGAGGCGGGCGGTGTCCGTGCAGAGGACCCGGACGCCGCGCAGCCGCTCGCCGGAGCCAAGGTCGGGCAGGGCGACCGTGCGGAAGCCCTTTTCCTCGAGGAACCCGCGGAGACCGTCGGCGCGGAGCGCGCCGACAACGACCTCGCGGCCGGCGCCTTGCGTCCCCGCCGCCCATCGGACGGCGTTCTGCATGAGGCGGCCGGTGTCGGTGGCGGTGCCGGAGAGGGTCTTTGCGTCGAGGTAGCCCGTGTGGCCGAAGGCGACGACGCGCCCCCGGCCCCAACGGGCGGCGGCGACGACGGGTTCGCGGACGTCCTTCCCGCCGCCGCCCGCGACCACCGCCAGCGCCTGCGGTCCGCAGACGGCGAGCGGGCCCGGCACGCCAGGGGCGGCGAGCGTCTCGACGCCGTCGAGGAGGGCGGCAAGGTCGGCCTCGTCGGCACGGGCGGCGACCGGGGTGCATAAGAACGTAGCAGCGAGGAGGAAGAGTCGGATCATGCGAAAGGTCCCTTTGCGTGTTGGAGCGGTTCGCGCGATGTCATTCTGAGGGCCGCTTGCGGCCCGAAGAATCTCGCCGTGGGCTCGGTTTCTTGGGCTGATCGCACGGCGAGATCCTTCGCTGGGCTCAGGATGACAACCTGTCTGGCGTTGTGGTCCGTGACGGAACATAGCGGGGATTATAGGCCGGAGGGACGCAGCGCGTCGAGGATGGCTTTCGCCTTGCCGGCCGGACCGACCAGGTACGTGGGCGAGGGGGAGAGCGCGAGGGGCCCGACGTCGACGGGCCGGCCCGCGATATCCCGCCGCGCCAGGCCCGGCGTGGGCGGGACCGCGATGGTCAGTCCGACGTCGCCGGCGGCGTCCCACAGCAGGACGACGCCGTGCCGGCGGTTCCGAAACGCCAGGGCCCACCCCGTTTGGCCGAACCGGCGCTCGGCGACGAATTCCGGCTCGGGGCCGAGCAGGTCCGTCAGGATCGCCAGGGCGGCCAGGACCTTTCGCGGCGCCCCGCCGCAGGCGAAGAGCGGGCACTCGAAGTTCGCCGCGTGGGCCGACCCGCTGGCCCCCGAGTGGATGAACACCTTCTGAGCGCCGCGCGAGAGCATGACGGCCAGGTACCGGACCGTCAGGTCGGCGCACTCGCGTTCGCTTTCGAGCAGTCGCTGCTCGGACCACGATCCGCGGCGCGGGGCGAACGGCCGGCGGGGCAGGTCGTCCGCGCCGTAGTAGGCGAACTCGGTGATCCAGACGGGCGCCCGGCCGCCGGCCTCGTCCATCAGCGCGCGCAGCCGGTCCATCTCCGGCGCGTACGCCTCCGGCCGGCGGGCGCCGGGATACATGTGCAGGTCCAGAATGTCGATGTGCTTGAGGATGCCGGCGTCCAGGATCTCGGGCGTCAGGCGGAGCGGTCCGGACCCGATGCCGCCGATGACCCGGCAGCCGGGATCGGCCGCCTTCATCGCCTTCGAGGCCAGCGCGAGCAGGCGGACGTAATCGGCGGCCGTGTAGTTCGGGCCGTCGTACCGGTTGCCGGAGTCGCCGGGGAGGGCGTAGTCGGTGTAAATCGGCTCGTTGAGGAACTCCCACACGTGCACCCGATCCTTGAACCGCGCGACGGCCTGGCCGATGAAGCGGGCGAGTTCGGCCGGGTCCTTCGGCGCCCACGCCGACGGCAGCCGGCTGGCGGGGTAGCCCTTCTTCGGCAGCGTGGCCGGGGCCTCGCTGATCCAGTCCGCCGACGGGAACGGCGGGAGGAGGCAGTCCAGGTTCGCCCCGAGGTCCGTGACGCGCCGAATCTGGGCGCCGGCCCGCTCCCACCGGAACGTGCCGCGCGCCGGCTCCACGTGCTGCCACTTGAGCGACCAGTCGCGGAACCATCCCACGCCGCCGCGCATCGCCTGCCGGATGAGGTACGGCGTGACGAAGGCGTGATTGATGCCGAGGACGGAGTCCGTGCCGCGGCGTTTCGGGACGATCGCCAGCCGCAGGGAGCCGGTCTCGGCCGGGCCGCCGCCCGTCAGCGTCCACCGCAGACGGTAGTAGCCGCGCCAATCCGGCGGCAGGTGGAGGCGGCGCGCGAGGACCGTCCGCGGCTGGACCTCCGCCTCCATCCCGGGCCACGCGACGGGCCGGTCGAAAAAGTCCGTCACCTCGAACGCGAGCGCGCACCGTGTGCCCGCCTCGCCGTGGTTCACGAGACGGACGGCAAGGGCGTTGTTCTCGTCCGCGACGAAGAGGCCGCCGGGCGCCGACGGCGCCAGGCCCGCCTCCACCGTCCGGCGGGGGACGAACGCCGTGGCCGCCTCGCCGGCCTCCAGTTGGACCGCGTCCAGGTCCACGCAGGCGGTGGCCTCCTCCTCCAGGTCCGGGCCCGCGAAGACGTAGACGTACGGGTGGGCGGGGCGGAAGGTGACGGTGTACCGCTTCCACTCCTGGGTCAGGCGGAGGGTCTCGGCGTACTCCTGCCGGCCGCCCATCGGCCGACGGTTGCGGACGCCGAGCCGGGCCCGCACGCCCCCGGGCTCGGCGCGCATCCACGCCGACACGGTGTACGGCTTGCCGGGCTCGACCTCGATCCATCCGAGACCGACGGCCATTGGAGCGAGTTCGCGGCGGACGGTCGCCTCGTAGTAATCGAACGCGAGGACGGGCGTCGCCTCGCCGCCGAGCGGGATGCGCAGGAACGACCGGCCGTGCGGGGCGTCGCCCGTTTCGACGCGGCCGTGGAGGCGGCTCAGCCGGCCCCAGCCGGCGCCCTCGCCTTCGGACGACCAGCCGGCCGGGCCGGCCTCGAACGAGCCGTTGCGGACGCGGTTTCGCCCGTCGGCCGCGGGAACCACGTCGGTGAACGCGACGTCGCCTTCGCGGATTTCGGCGATCCGCACGTCGTCCACGCACAAGGTGCCCGTCTCGGTGAACCACAACTGGAGCCGCGTGTCGGCCGCGGCCACCGTCTGCGTGCCGTGGAAGACGCGGCGGAACGTCTTCCACCGGCCCGTGACGGGCAGGCTGAGCCGCAGGCCGCAGTTCGACCAGTGGCGGGTGTTGCTGACGGCGACGCTGACGGCCCCGCCGACGAGGCCCTCGGCCCGGGCCCGGCAGGAGAACTCGTACGTGCGGCCTTCCTTGAGGGCGACCCGGTTCACTTGGGCGAGCATGGCGTGGCTGGACGAGCCGCGCTTCTCCAGCCGCGTGCACACCAGCCGCCCGTACGGGTTGCCGGACGCGTCGCGGGCGACCTCCAGCCGCTGGTCGACGTGCTGGTCGCCGGCGGCCTCCCAGTGGGCGGGCCCATCGCCGGCGGCCTCGGAGAAGTCGCCGTTGGCGACGAGGTTTTCAGTGGCCTCGGCGGCGACGAGGGGACCGGCGGAGAGAAGGAGCACGGCGAGAAGAGCGAGACGGTGCATGGCGGGGCTCCCCTAAGAAACTATCTCAAAACGGTCTGTTTTGCCGATAGTCATCAGTGGACCCTATGGAAAGGAGCCGCCGATGGCCAGGACGAAACGAGCCGTGAAACCGTTGCCCACGATTTGGCGGGTACCGGA
>Ga0272441_10003349_pt1 | contig 30550 bp, 27 predicted proteins | sample SSMProp6N_FD_193582 | JGI IMG/M metagenome (GOLD analysis project Ga0272441, IMG submission 193582) | Marine sediment archaeal communities from Little Sippewissett salt marsh, Falmouth, MA, United States - SSM-Prop-6N | ecosystem: Environmental > Aquatic > Marine > Wetlands > Sediment ... | reverse complement strand
GGTATGTGGCAGCATTGAGAGCGGCTACGAGAGGGGCAAAGGTGTGTTGTATCGAACAGGGGCTTCTGGGAGGTACGTGCCTGAATGTTGGGTGTATTCCAACCAAGGCTATGCTTCATGGAAGTGAATTATTCTGGAATATGCAACAAGCGGATAAGTACGGATTTACTGTTGCCACACCGCAAATAAATTCAGACCAATATATGAAACGGGTTAGTAACGTTACCGCAGGTTTGAGAAAAGGGGTAGAGTTCCTGCTTAAAAAGCGGAAAGTAGATGTTGTCAGAGGCCGAGGGAAACTGGCAGATAAAGATACCATAATAGTCGATAACAATGGTAAAAAAACAGAGGTTAAAGCGAAATCAATAATTCTGGCCACCGGCTCAAGGCCAGTTAGGCCGGGATTTTTACCCTGGGAAAGCCAAAAACTGATGACCACCGATGAAGCTACCACCACTAAGGAATTACCGTCCAGTATTGTGATACTGGGTGGGGGGGTGATTGGTTGTGAATTCGCAACGGTCTATGCTGAACTGGGGATTCCCACGACGATCATCGAAATGCTCGATAGTCTGGTGGCCAATCTGGATGAGGATGTGGCAAAAGCCATAGTTGAGAGTTTGAAAAAACGCGATGTAAAGGTACTTACCAGTAGTAAAGTAACAGGTCTAAAGGAAAATGCCAAAGGGGCTGTGATAGAACTGGAAAACGGTTCGGTAATCGAGGCACAAAGCGTTCTGGTGGCAGTTGGGCGTCGGGGCAATATAGAAGATATCGGTCTGGAAGAAGCCGGCGTCAAAATCGAAAATGGACTGGTACCAGTTGATGATCGCTGTAAGACTAATGTTGAAAATATATATGCCATAGGTGATATGGCCGAGAGCCGTCAGTATGCGCATTTGGCCAGTCGCATGGGCATAGTGGCAGCCGACAATGCAACCGGGCATACTGCTCATGACAAACGCAATGTTATACCAATTGGTGTCTATACCCATCCAGAGGTGGCAACTGTGGGGCTTTCCGAAGAGGAAGCGAAGAAGCAGAATCAGAAAGTCAAGGTGGCTCGTTTTGCATATAAGGCCAGCGGTATGGCCCAGGCATACAACGAGACGGAAGGTATGGTCAAGCTGATTGCAGAAGAAGAGTTCGGCAGTGTTCTAGGGGCGGTAGTCATCGGACAACATGCCACCGATGTGATACAAGAAATTGCATTGGCAATGAGAAACGAACTGACAGTCGAAGAGATTGCTGAGACTATTCACCCGCATCCGACGTTCGTAGAAGCTGTCGGGGAAGCGGCGGAAGCCTGGCTGGGGATGCCGCTGCACTCGGTATAACAAGCAATCGGAAGTCCTATAAACATAACCGCATCCGAGCAAGCCGATGTTATTTGTGTGTGATAATGTGGTTGGCAGGGTTAAAATTCCACACATATAAGAATTCCGCTTATTTGTACACAGAAAAATGCCGAATTAATATAACGTACATGCATCGAATGTGGATATTTTTATAAAGGAACATTGCTATGCTCACATCTGGTACAAGCATTTTCATTCGAGTAGCAGGGAAGTCAGAAGAAGGCGTTCTCCATCCAGCTTTAATAGTAGATAATACTGAAGACATTTTCACCGCTGAAACGAAACAACCCGGGGAGCTGCCGGATCAAGTAGCCATCGTGGAAGAGATTGATTTGCTGGTAGAGGCCGGACAAGAAGTTCTTATCTATTATGAATTTCATCGGAAATTCATGCAGCAGCCGGTACGGATAGAAACAGTGATAACGGCGGATAACAAAACGATTATTGGTTTTCGACCGCTCGGTAAACCGGTCTCGGCGGAAAGACGTCAATGCTATCGTGTTTCCACCTTGACCAGCGAGATAACCGCGCGGCTGGGTGAGGATGATGAGTGCCAACTGGCGGATGTCAGCGCAAGCGGTTTTTCTGTTCTTTCCACCGAAGAATATAACATCGGGAAAGTATTGAAGGTGGAAATAAGTTATGGAGATAAAAAGTTTATCGGTACCGCCTGTGTGCAGGGCGCACGGGAGGTAACTCAGGGCAGAATTCGTTATGGACTGCACGGCATCGAGGACAAAGATAGCGAGGATAATCTATTAGAGGGCTTAATCCACGTTAATATGAAAGTGCAACGTGAGCAACTGCGCCGTATGTCAGCTTGTAATTGATTTACTGCTGACTCTGAATAATAATTGGGGGAGGAAAAGTTCAAAGGGGGGCTGGTCGGAAAATCATGTAATAAAGTTATTCAATATAGTATCAATTCTTATGCGAAGGTCCAGTTTGTATTTTCTTGCTTTACGGTACAGATTCAATATTATACGACAATCTGTATATAATCGTGGCACATTATCCCGTCCATAAAGGAGAAAGAAATGACTGAGCCAGTCGAAAAACACAATTTTGATCGAAGGCAGTTTCTCAAACACAGTAGCTCCCTGGCCGCGGGTACGGTTGTGCTGGGAGGGCTGGCGCCTCGAGTTATAAATGCTAGTGAAGACAATACTGTACGTCTTGCGCTGATTGGTTGCGGACATAGGGGCAGTGGGGCGGTGGGTGATGCACTGAGTGTTCCCGACGGGGGCCAGGTCAAGCTTTACGCGATGGCTGATGTTATTGAGGATCGTCTGAACGCGGCCCACAAAACCCTTAAGGAGAATTTTCAGGATAAAATAGATGTTCCCGACGACCGAAAGTTCATAGGGTTCGATGCCTATCGTAATGCTATTGATATTCTCCGGCCGGGCGATATTGCCATGTGTACCACACGGGCTTATATACGTCCGGTTCACGTGGAATATGCCGTACGCAAGGGGATCAATGTGTTCTTTGAAAAACCCTTTGCGCCTGATACGGGCGGGCTACACAGATTACTGCGCTTGGATGAAGAATCGAAAAAAAAGAATGTGAAGATCATGTGCGGTTTGCAGTGCCGACACTCGCCGGCAAGACAGGCGCTGATTGAAAAGATAAGAAACGGCGAAATGGGCGATATACACCTAATCCGCGCTAACCGTCTGGGAGGTGCGAATTGGCTCAAGAATCAAGGTGAAAAGGCCAACCAACTTATGAGTCAACTGCAGTTGGGCAGAGTGCATCTATTTTGGGTGGGCTCGGGCCACATGGTGGACTATCTTATCCATCAGATCGATGAGTGCTGCTGGATAAAGGATTCGTGGCCTGTTTCTGTGATCGGCATGGGTGGGCGGGTGCCACACAGCCATGACCTGGGACAGAACTTGGATGTTTACTCAATGGAGTTTACATATGCCGATGGAAGCAAGGCGTTCTGCGGTTTTCGCCGCATGAATCATACCCGTACAGATTTTGCAACATATATTCACGGTACTAAATGTGCAGCGCAGTTCTCCGGTGACATCCATGCCGCCACCGTTCATATGTATAAGGATCAGCGGATTGAGAGGAAAAATTTGGCCTGGACACCGGAAAAGGATCGCTATAGTCCGTGGCAGTATGAGTGGAATGATTTTATCGATCATATCCGCAACGATAAGCCGCATAATGAATTGAAGCGAGCGGTTTATTCAGATCTGACTACGCTGATGGGGCGGGCAGCTTGTCATACCGGACAAACTGTTACCTGGGATGAGATGATGAAGTCCAACTTCCAGTTTTGTGACTACCTTGACGAATTAAACTACGACAGCCCACCTCCAATCAAGGCCGATGAAAACGGAAAATTTTCCGTACCCATGCCAGGAAAGTGGAAGGAACTTTAGAGACGTAATTATGGTGTGAGCATAATGGGAAGAAGGAATGCGATTGCATCGTCGTGAATTTTTACAGTTAATGGGAGGAGCAGTGGGTTTTATGGCTCTGCGGAGTCTATGCGCATGGGGGAATACGGCAGAGCAAAAACCTAATATAATCTTGTGTATGGCGGACGATCAGGGATGGGGAGATGTGGGGTATAACGGTCATCCGTATTTGAAAACGCCAAATCTCGATGCGTTGTCTGCAGAAGGATTGCGGTTTGATCGTTTCTATGCAGCAGCGCCGGTCTGCTCGCCAACGCGGGGGAGTGTGATGACGGGTCGTCATCCGAATCGTTATGGTTGCTTTAAATGGGGATATACGCTGCGTCCGCAGGAGATTACCATTGCGGAGGCAATAAAAACGGTCGGCTATGTTACGGGGCATTTTGGAAAATGGCATCTGGGTTCCGTACGTAAAGGTTCACCGGTCAATCCGGGAGAGAGCGGCTTTGATGAGTGGCTTTCAACACCGAATTTTTACGGTAATGATCCGATACTGAGCCATAAAGGCGTAGCGGTTCAGAAGAAAGGTGAAAGTTCTATGGTGGCAGCGGAAGCTGCTATAGAATTTATGCGCCAATATGCTAAATTGAATCGGCCTTTTTTGGCAGTAGTATGGCTTGGTTCTCCCCACTTACCTCATGAAGCGATAGAAAAGGATCGGTCATTATATGGAAACTTGGACAAAAAGTTACAGAACTTTTACGGGGAAATTACCGGTCTGGACCGGGCGGTAGGTAAACTGCGTAACGAGCTGAATGCGCTTGGTATTCGTGAAAATACAATATTCTGGTATTGCAGTGATAACGGTGGTTTGCCGCAAGTGGGAGCCACCGGCGGGCGCGGGCAAAAAGGACAAATATATGAAGGAGGCTTGAGAGTCCCGGCGATTCTCGAATGGCCCGAGTACATTACGAGTCCGCGCAGGACACAGATGGCGTGTAATACTTGTGATATCTATCCAACGCTTGTGGATATTGTGGGAGTGAAGGTAAAGAAGCAACCACCATTGGATGGAATAAGTTTAGTACCGCTGATTGAGGGCAAGATGAATACACGCTCGAAACCGATGGGTTTCTGGGATTATCCGATTAAAGGTATTCGAACGCCAAGCAAGGAGTTTATGACGGAACTATTGGAGGCACAAAAGGAAGGCAATGAGGTGGGGGACAAGTCCCGGCTGCGGCTGGAGGCGGGGAAGATTAGCAAACAATATGCGGAGGATACACTTCCCGGTCATGCGGCGTGGCTGGACTGGCCCTGGAAACTGCACCGGATAGAAAATAAGAAAGGTATAAAGTGGGAGTTGTACCAACTTGAAACTGATCCGGAAGAAAAAAATAATTTAGCAGATGAGCAGATCCAACGGGTGGAAACCATGAAGGTCCAGTTGGAAGCCTGGCAAAAATCATTGGTCCAAAGCCTCAACGGAAAAGATTATTAAAATATAAAGTCATTTTGTCGATTAGCAACAATAAAAAAGCCCCTGTTGTAAACGAAGAGGGCTTTTTGTATTTATATCTGAAATAAATTGGTGTTATTTTTCGCCCATAAGTTTCTTGACGGTCGGCTCTATCGCTTCGGCCCAGATAAGATAACCTTTCTTATTGGGGTGTAGGAGGTCAGGCATGATATCGCGATGCAGGACGCCTTTATTGTCGAGAAAGGCCCGGTTGATATTGAGGTAATAAATCCATTTGTTGTCGACGATTTTCGATGCCAGCTCACTGGCCTTTTTATTCTTGGCCCATTGTTTGTTGAAAACAGCTCCGTGCTCTTTGTCCAGGCGTTGATAAGCATCGGCGCGGGGGAAAATGGCCAGAATAAGAATTTTGGTTTTGGGTAATTTAGCCCGCAGTTTTGCGCAGATAGCTTTTATGCCGTCGGCAATTTCCTCGGCAGAATTGTCCTGGCTGTTGGAATTGTTTGTACCAATCATAATAACCGCTAATTTGGGTTTTATGCCGTCTATCTCGCCATGATCCAAACGCCAAAGGACATGCTGGGTACGGTCGCCACCAAAGCCCAGGTTAACTGCATTACGCGGGGCATAGTACTGCTGCCATATTTCCTTACCGCCCGATTCCCAGCCGTGAGTAATCGAGTCGCCGATAAATATCAAGTCCACATTGCCTTGAGCGACTCGCTCCAATATCTGTTTATGGCGCGGCATCCACCATTCATGATCATTTCGCGATACAGGTGTTATCGCGGAGTGGGTTTTTTCCGCCAAACCATAGGGATCGGTCTTTTGTACAACACCGCAACCGGTTAAGAGTATAGTGGAAAAATATACCACTGATACAGCCATCAACTTCTTTCTCATTGCTGTGTCCTTTCATAAAAATGGTGTTAATAACGAATCGACGGCAAGAATTATATTAAAATAATTACGTTCCATATATTATGGCGGCGTAGCCGACGCTGTCATAATTTTTCTGTTGAAATTTTTCCTCCATGATCTGGGCACTGGTGGTGTGGGCCAAGAGGATGCCTTGCTCGCAGCCTAGTTTCAGGGCGACAGCTACAGTGGCAGCGGTGGCACCGGGTCCGCAGGCATTGCCATATAATTGTGCAGATTCGACGATTTTGTCGAATTGCATGGTCAGGGCCTGATCGATGAAAAACTGGTCGTTTTTCTCACGAGCCCAGTTTATGCCTTCGCGACCGGTACCCATGGGAGTAAAGCCATACGAGGGGCCGTAATGGGTCAGATCGGTAGAGGCGATACAAACAATATTTTTATCGGATTGCTGCTGTATTATACTAGCGACAGTCCGTCCGATTTGGGGGGCGGCGGTGATGGGGGGGACGAGCAGGGGTACGATTTTCGCTTCCGGAAAAAGGTGCTGGATAAAGGGGACCTGAACCTCGATGGAATGCTCGCGACTGTGGGCGGAGGTGTCGGCCTGAATAAGATCAGAGCCCTCGTCAAGGATGGCCGCGGCCAGGGGCTCGTCCACATCGATGGTTCCTAGGGGGGTGCCCCATTGGCCGACATCATACAATATACCCAGGCGGGTACGTACGGCATGAACGGCGCCGAATATAACAAAAGTGTCCACAGGCTGTATCTGTTTAATTGCGGCGAATACCATCCCGGCCAAATCACCACTGAATACCCAGCCGGCGTGGGGAACGATGCCGGCTACTATAGTAGATGGTAGGTTTGGGGGCAGAGAACGGGCTGAAAGCATCTGTTCGATATGAGCCAGACATTTGGGGGGGGAAGATTCATAAAACTGACCCGCCACAGCAGCCATACGTACAGCCATGAGGTTCTCCTTTATCGTTGACAGCAGAATCGAAATTGTTTAGATTATTCGCTGAATTGGGGAGGGCATCCCCTGCCCCTATTTTTTATAGTATGACAGTATAGCAATAAGAAACTCAGGCGGCAACATAGTAATCAAGAGAGGAAAACAGGAATTCAGCAATGATCAAAGCTACGGAAATGAAAAAAGGGATGGTGGTGATGGTTGATGGTAATCCATGTCAGATTGTTGACTATCAGCACGTCAAGCTGGGGAAAGGCGGAGCGGTTCTGCAGACCAAGCTAAAAAATATTATCGACGGCACGATAGTGACCAAGAGGATTCGTTCAGAAGAATCACTAGAGCAGGTGTTTGTGGATAAACAACAATATGAATATCTATATTCCAGCGGTGACGAACACGTCTTTATGCATAAAGACAGTTATGAGCAGATTACCCTCGATGACGAAATGTTTGGTGATGGGGTGAAGTTTGCCAAGCCCAATATCGATGTTGAAATACAGTTTTATAACGGTAAGCCGTTGGCGGTGGTTCTACCTAATTCGGTGGAATTGATAGTTACCGATACTCCGCCGCCCCTGAAAGGCGCCACAGCAACCAATCAATATAAAAAGGCCATAATGGAAACCGGTGTACAAATCAATGTGCCTCCCTTTATTGAAAACGGAGAGCTAATACGGGTTGATACGCGCAGCGGGGAATATCTGGAACGAGTGAAGAGCTAATAATTGTTCAAATTGTCCTGAATAAAAATGGCGATCGAACGGTAATGCAACTTACATTACGAAGGTTAATTGTTATTTTGCTGTGGGCATTTTTAATTTGCCCGACTAAAGCAGAACCGCTAGAGCCCACGTTAAAGCCATTGGTTAGAGTTATGGACCTTGATATTGGGGAAGGTCAGGATGTTGAACTTTGTAATGGGGAGAAAGTTCACATCAAGCTGCTTGGGCTGCAGGAGGAACGTGATTCGGTTTGTAATGCGGTGCGAGCTACTGTGGTAAAGGTCGAGGTCAACGGTCAAAGGGTTTCGCTTGTTTCTGCCACTTATCATTTACCTACAACCGTAGGAGGAGTACAGATCGACTGTGCCGTTACGAAGGGATATTTAACAGATAGTAATAGAGATCACTGGGGACTTCTCAAGGATGCACGATTGAGGTTGTGGCCGGCTAGATCACCTTTGATTGCCTCGGACACCTTCAGCTATCCAGTCAAGCAGCGGTGGTTTGCCTCGGATACGCAGATGGCGAATGAGCCGGTATTTGTGGACGGGGGTGATAAGCCGGGGTCGCGAAAGATATATTATCACACTGGCCTGGATTTTGGGGGGGCGGAAGGGCTGGTCGAGGTAGTTTCGGCAACGGACGGACTGGTAGTTTCGGCCGGGAAGGAAAAGTTGGAGGGGTATGAGGATGCACCGGTAGCGATTCGATATGATGTGGTTTACATTCTGGACGGGCGGAGCTGGTATTACCGTTATAGTCATTTATCCTCAATCGATCCGGCGATTCGGCCGGGTAAACAGATCAAGAGGGGCCAGAAAATAGGACTAATAGGTAAAGAAGGGGCGAGCGGGGGCTGGTCACACCTGCATTTTGAAATTAAATCGCGTCAGCCATCCGGGAAGTGGGGGACACAGGCGGGCTATGCTTTTGTCTGGGAGGCATATCAGAAGCAATATAAACCTGAGATAATTGCGGTGGTCCGTCCGCATAGTTTAGCCTGGACGGGTGAAAAAGTATTACTCGATGCTACAATGTCATGGAGTAAAACTAGTAAGATTAAAAAATACGAATGGAATTTCACCGATGGTTCCAAAACTACAGGTGAGCAGATAGAACGTGTTTATAATAAGCCGGGTACCTATAGTGAGATAGTCAAGGTTACGGATGCAGTCGGTAAAACCGATTATGATTTTGCCGTAGTGCAGATCGTAGATAAAGATAAACCAAAGCAACTGCCACCGACTATTAATGCCGCCTATTATCCCACTTTTGGAATAAAAGCGGGTGATGAAGTGACTTTTAAGGTGCGAACTTTTAGGACAACGCATGGGCAGGAGGAGTGGGATTTCGGGGACGGCAGTGATAATGTGACAGTGCAATCAGATGGAAATGCAAATGTGCATAATCCTAATGGTTATGCTGTTACGTGCCATTGCTATCAAAAGCCGGGTGATTATATCGTAATTGTTCGGCGGAGCAACGAATATGGTCATACGGCGACCGCACATCTACATGTACAGGTGGGGTTGAAATCGGAGAAAGAAACTAACAGCTATTTAAAAGCTAAACAGCAAGACATGCAGTGGTGGCAGGATAGTAAGTTTGGTATGTTTATTCATTGGGGGCCGGTAAGCCTGAAGGGGACAGAGATCGGCTGGTCGCGCGGAGGCGAACGACGAGGCAGGAAAGATCGGGGTAGCCTTATACCGGTGGATGTCTATGATAATCTTTACAAGCAGTTCAATCCTGTCAAGTTTGATGCCGATGAATGGGTTTCTATCGCCCAGGAAGCGGGAATGAAATATCTGGTTTTTACCAGCAAGCATCACGACGGATTCTGTATGTTTGACAGCAAGCTGACGGAATACAAGATTACCAATTCTCCCTTCGGCAGGGATGTGGTCAAGGAACTGGCGGATGCGTGTCATAGGGCGGGATTGAAGTTTGGTATCTATTACTCACCGCCGGACTGGCATCATCCGGACTATCGTACAGAACGGCATGAGAATTATATAAAGTATATGCATGGACAATTACGGGAACTGTGCAGCAATTACGGACGGGTGGATATTGTCTGGTTCGATGGTTTGGGTGGAACAACTGAGGATTGGGATTCGGAAAATCTATTTAAGATGATACGGTCTTTACAGCCACATCTAATTATAAATAATCGGGCCGGGCTGTCGGGTGACTACGATACACCGGAACAGCGGATAGGCAAATTTCAGAATGATAGGCCCTGGGAAACCTGTATGACTATCTGCAAGCAATGGGCCTGGAAACCCGACGACAAGATGAAAACACTTAAAGAGTGCATTCAAACCTTGGTGCGGTGCGTGGGGGGAGACGGGAATCTGTTATTAAATGTGGGTCCAATGCCGGACGGCCGGATTGAACCGCGGCAGGTGGAGAGGCTCAAAGAAATGGGACAGTGGCTGGGAAAATGCGGCGAGACAATCTATGCCACACGTGGGGGGCCGTTCAAGCCTGGAAGCTGGGGGGCGAGCACTTATAAAGATGATGTAATATATCTACATTTGATGAATGCAGATAAAAAACCTATTATATTGCCAACTATCGATAAAAAAATCCTCGCCAGCAAACTATTAACGGGAGAAAAAGTGACTGCCATTCAATATGAAAAGGGAATTGCTTTTAATCTACCTGATTCGTGCTGCCAGGAAATAGACAACATTGTTAAAATACTACTGGATGGACCTGCAAGCGAAATTGTACCACGTGAGGTTCTAGCCGATTGAAGAATCATTGCATTTAACTAAGCGCGAACATCCAGTGCTTATTTTTATGTTTTAGCCTTAGCGGGAGATTTTGGGGCCGGGGACGATTTAGGCAGAGGACTTTCATCGTCAGACTGTTCGGCAGTTTTCCCTAAGTACTGGGGTAGTTCTACACCGGCCATACGGGTAAGCTCCTGGAGAGGCGGAATAGAGCGGATCAGGCTGGAAAGGAAATTGGAAGTACTCGATCCGCCCGAACCGTCACTGCCGGAATCCCAGACAGTGACCTTGTCGATCTTGATGTTCTTGATGGCCTCGACCTGCTGCCTTACTATTTCCTCAATCTTTTCGATCATCAGCAGGGTGGCTGCGGCCCGGGCATCGCCGGCGCAACTGGCAACCAAAGCTTCATAACCGGCGGCCTTACTGTTGAGGACCTGACGGATACCCTTGGCTTCGGCTTCATATTTAGCCAGGATAGCATCGGCCTGGCCCTGGGCCTCGCGGCGGAGGCGCTGGGCTTCGGCTTCGGCGGCGATTTCGATCTTGCGTTTGTCGATCTCCTTCTGGACGACTTCTTCGGCGTTTAAGCGCTCCTGTTCGGCCAGGTATTGGGCCTTTTGGATTTGCACTTCGGCCTGACGTTTTGCGACTTCTCCCTTCTGCAGGGCGGAAGCCTCTTTGGTAGCCAGGGTGGCGTTATAATCGGCGATGTCGGCCTTGGCCTTATTCTCACCATCCACGGCTAAAGCTTCCTGTTCCTGGACGTAAATACGCCGATCCGCTTCGGCTTGTTTTTCTCCTTTGACCGCTTCGGCTTCCTGTTGTTCCACATAGACGCGCTTGTCAGCTTCAGCCTTTTTCTTGCCTTTATCGGCCTGGGCGACGTTTTCGGCGACTTTGATCTCTTTTTCTCGATTAGCGTCGGCTTCACCGATCGTAGCGGTGGTCTCCTGCTGCTGTACGAAAACACGCCGGTCGGCCTCGGCATGCTTCTTGCCCTTTTCTGATTCGGCGACGTTTTCGGCAACACGGATGGTTTTTTCTTTGTTAGCAACGGCTTCACCGATGGCACCTAGTTTTTCCTGTTCAGCCACATCGACCTTGGCTTTGTTGATGGCCTCGGCAGCGGCTTTTTTACCGATACTTTCGATATAATCAGATTCATCTGTTATATCGGTGATGTTTACGTTGATTAGATAGAGCCCGATCTTGTTGAGTTCAGGCTCTACATTTTTACGGATAGACTCCAGAAAGCTTTCGCGGTCCTGATTTATCTGCTCGATTGTCAGTGAGGCAACGGTGAGACGCAGTTGACCAAATATAATTTCTTTAGCCATCTCTTCAATTTCACGGGCGGGCAGACGCAACAAGCGCTCGGCGGCGTTGCCCATGATGCCCCTTTCGGTACTGATACCCACGGTGAAAGTACTGGGCACGTTAATGCGTATATTCTGGAGCGAAAGGGCGTTTTGGAGGGGAATACTGATGGTCATAGGAGTCAGGCTGAGAAAGGCGTAATCCTGTATCAGCGGCCAGACAAACGTACCGCCACCATGGATACATCTAGCCGATTGGTCCCGACCAACTTTACCATAGACTACCAGAATTCTATCTGAGGGACAGCGTTTGTAACGCGACGCCAAAAATAAACAAAGGGCAAATAAAACTAACAGGCCAGCGATAATAGTTATGGCCCACCAGCTCCCAAATACTGCCAACATATTTCCTAATTCAAAATTACTCATTATAGCCTCCTATAAGATATTAATCTGATCCCTAGAAAAATTGCATCAAAAGTACTAATACAAATTAGTCCAATTTCTCCACAACTAATATATTATTCGACACTATGTTTTTTACGCGAATACGTTGGCCGGTTTTGATTTCCTGATCGCTTTCAGTAGTTGCTTCCCATACCTTCAAGTGGTCTTGAACGTTCACTCGCACTTTACCACGGCCATGGGGAGGAATGGTCAAATATACATCACCCTCTAGGCCGATGGCATTTTTAATTTTTATGTTGCCAGTGGATTGTAAAGCTTTGGCTTTTTCAAATATCCTCTGCATAACCCAGAAAGTGAGTGCGCCGGCGGCTGTTGCCGCCGCCAACGAGATAACTACGCCCTGATGGCTCTGGCGCATCATAGCCAATCCTACCAGACCAAACATAAGCAGGAAACCGGTAAGGCCCTGCAATGAGAGCAATTTGAAGCTAACATCCGTATCGCCACCGGCATCAGCATCCAAATCACCGTCCATGTCCACATCGATATCGATGTCGCCGTCGATATCAACATCTGTATCGCCGCCCATAAACATCAGGGCCAGACGAAACAGGAACAAGGAGCCGCCGATCACGGCACAAATCAGGAAGAACAGTTCCATCCCTGCGTAATCATCTAAAAAAGACAACATAGTTTTATCCTCCCAGATCGAGAATATTTCAGAACCGTTCTTATTGTAATTATGCCGGCGGGATACGCAAGAGGGGATATGCTAATCCGGCAATATTTGTGTATCTCTTTATATTACAACGGGTTATTACTATAGCAGTCGTAGTTGGTTTAATAAAATTACAAAAAAGCTATTTTTTTGTGCTCAAACGGAGATTTTAGGGTCCAGGAGGGACTTCTGTTTGAAAATAGACATGGGGATTTTAAAGAATGATTCCACCTGCTACGGTATCGTTGTCACGCATGATGACGAATCTACCCAGTTCAGGGATCTGCTCAAATGGGTCGGTACAGACATCATGATCCATTTGCAAGGTCAGACGAGCCACCTCGGTATCTTGTAACTCTTCGGCGTTTGGATTGATGATTTCCAGAGTGGAGGAATTAAGGCGGTCACTGATCCGACTGACCCGGCAGGGGACCTGCTGGGTGGCGCATTTGAAAATGATGGTTTCCCCTTTGTGCAGGGGTTGAGGGCTCATCCAAAATACAGTAGATATAAGGTGGTTATTGATATTAGGAGAATCATCCACTGCGCAAATTACCGCGCCACGCTGGGTTGGGCTCGTGAGGAGTTCGTCACTACTGAGAACCAGTCCAATCGATTCGCCCGGACCTGCTGAGCCCGGATTATCCGGCCACTTCCTTATGGTCTTAATCGAAGTCAATTCACCCGAGGGTTGGAGCATTACTTTTTGTCCGTTTTTCAAGTAACCGGAAGCAACGCGACCGACCAAAATCTTTGTACCTTCCATGGCGTAAGTGTCCTGGATAGGAAAACGCAGCATACTCTGTCGGGTATATGCTGACCGTTGAAGTTGGTCAAGGGTTTCGAGCAAGGTGGGGCCTTCATACCAGGAGAGATTGCTGCTTTTTGTAGCTACGTTGTCACCCAAGCGGGCGGAAATGGGAACCACTGCTAACGGCTTTAGACCGAGTTCATTTAAGCGAGCTGTAATAGAATTATTAATATCGGAAAAACCTTGCTGGCTGTATTCAATCAGATCCAATTTATTGATTACAACTACTAATTGTTTGATGCCCAAAAGACTAATCATGTAAGCATGACGGTGAGTCTGTTCCCGGAGACCTTCCTTGACATCCACCAATAACAGGGCGGCCTGGGCCTGAGTGGAGCCGGTAATCATGTTTTTGAGAAACTGTTTGTGTCCGGGAGCATCGATGATGGTATATTCTCTTTTGTTTGACTTGAAGAAGATTTGAGCTGTATCGATAGTGATTCGATTTTGCCGCTCTTCTTCCAGATGGTCCATTACGAAGGCAAATTCCGGCACACCATCGGCCGATTTACTGAACCGCCGCAGTTCATCCATTTTGTCCGGAGGGAGTGAGCCTGTGTCATATAACAGCCGACCGATAAGAGTGCTTTTGCCGTGATCGACGTGGCCCACGGCTACAAACTTCAAATTGTCACGCATTGTCATATGTCTTTATATCTTCTTGTTTAGTCCTTGTTGTTACATATAACCAAGGGCCCGGAGTTTCTGCATGGTATAAGTATCTTCCTTATCCTGGGCGCGGCCGGCACGTTCGGAAGTAGTGGTTGTTTCCAGTTCCTCGATGATTTCATCTATAGTACCGGCATTTGAATCAATCGGCGCACAGCATGGTACGCAACCAATGCTGCGATAACGCTTACCGTTTTTGGAAAAATATAGTTCAGTTATCGGGATGTTCTCGCGCTTGATATAATACCAGATGTCCTTCTCAGTCCAGTGGAGCAGAGGATGAACACGAATATGAGTATTTTCATCCGACTGATTTTTATATTGATCCCAAAGTTCGGGAGGCTGATCTTGATAGTTCCATTGAAACGCTTCGTCGCGAGGCGAGAAATAACGCTCTTTGGCACGTATGCCGTGTTCGTCCCGACGGATCCCCAGAAGCAGAGCCTCGAAACCATGTTGGGCAATTGCCTGCCTGAGCCCTTCAGTTTTTAGGGCATTGCAGCACTCAAGCTTGTGGTCGCATTTCATACCCGCCGAAAGAGCCTGCTCATTTCGAGCGATAATTAACTGCAAGTTCCACTTTTTGCTATATTCATCACGAAATTTATACATCTGAGTAAATTTGTAGCTGGTGTCGATATGCAGCAGGGGGATGGGGACATTTCCTAAAAAAGCCTTGCGACATAACCAGACCAGAGTGGTTGAATCTTTACCTACTGACCATAAAATAGCCAGTTTCTTATAATGATAATTTGCCTCTCGGATAATATAAATGCTTTGATTTTCTAACTCATCTAATCTGTCCATAAAACATATACCTTTTAGCTGGGATGACCATGGTTCATGCCATCCAAGGGATCAATATTAGAAAACGGGTGTGACGGCATTGTCGATGCCATCCATATCCGCCGGCGGCTCTACGGAGAGATTTTGCAAGATCGCCCGGGTCATCATCATAATTTCCAGATTTTCCTCAGGGAGATCTACCTGCCGGGCTATGACAAAGGCATCGTGATAGGTATGCATACCTTCCAGTTGAGTTCTTTGGAAGACTGCTTCACCTGCCAGGCCTAATTTTAGATCATAGCCATCAAATGGAATAGCGATCAAATCCGCGGCTCGGCCGAAAGTGCCATCATGTGTGGCCACATGCATGGGTGTCAGACCGAGCGGCCCTTGATGGGTGCTGGGCCAATAGATATCTTCTTTAGGGATTACCTTACGGATTACCTTGGAGCCGGTATCAGGGTCATGCAGCTTTAACAGGTCAGCCGTTAGCTGCTCTCTTGCCTGCTGGTACTCTTCCAGGGGAACAATCCCACCCGGTTCACGTCCCTGAAGATTGATATAAATTCGACCGGGAATCAGGCAGTAGGCCCGTGATTTATTCGGTTCGATAGAAAGCGGATGTTTAATTGTTTCTGCTGGTACCGTCCAACCTGTCTGGACCAGATAGCGGGAAAGCTGTACCTCCTGTTTTAGGGTGCAAAAGCCATGATCACTGAATATCAGAAGAGGAGTATTATCGTCCAACTGTTCCAGCAGTTTTCCGACAACCTGGTCGATCCGGGCATAATAGTCACGGAAGCCTTGGGAAAATGCCGGGTCTCCTTTTTCCATCTTTTGCCAGAGGAAATGATTGATCCGATCGGTACCCATTATGTGTGTATGAAAGAAATTCCAGTTATCCTTTTGGAGATAATAGAACATCGCTTCCATACGTCGGGCCAGAGTGATATCCAGATCTTTCAGCATAGCCCGCTTATCACGCCTGGCCAACTGGGCGTCGCTGTCAATGCGATAGTCAATGGAACTGAGATACTCACTTTCTTGGCTGGGATATACGACTTTTTCCAAACTAGGAGCTAAGAATCCTCCAATTAGAATGCCGTTTACCTCTTTTGGGGGGTAGGTGCTAGGAACATTCATACCAAATACCCGCATGCCAGCACGAGAAAGTATCTGCCAGATATTATCCGCGGCCAGGGTGGAGGCGTTGGGGAGTATCAAATCATAACTATTAGGCCGACGATCAATGAAGCCATATATGCCGTGCTTACCTGGATTCATGCCGGTAGAATAACCGGCCCAGGCTACACAGGAGACAGTAGGGTGCACGGAGCGCATGGACCTGATGCCAAAGTGAGAAGCTAATTCAGCCAACTTCGGCATTACCCCTTCCTGTATAAGTCTTTTTAAAAGATCAATAGGCACCCCATCAATACTCAATACAATTAATTTAGGTTTAGGCTTAAGCACTACTGTCAACTATTTATCTATGAAGAGTTTCCAGGTTTTCGTTATGCCCAAGGCAATCATGAGAATTCCCAAAATGATAAAAAGTATATCTATGCGGCTAACCTAGGTGATAAGATTGCCAAAAGATATTGCCAACATCGATATTAACATAAAGGCTAATGCGAGCAATTTACGTGGATTACTTTTTGCCTGCAGCTTCTACCTCGAGTGTGCCGGAGAGAACATTATTGGATTCTGAAGTTTCATTAATGAAATCGTCCGGATCGACCATAAGTACGTATTTGTAACTCCCAGGTTTGTTTATTATAAGGTTCCAATCATTTTTATCCACAGTGAATTGGACTGATTTACCTGCGGGTATTTCCAGGGCAACCGGACCAAAATAAACCTGTCTGTTGTTCAACAGCAGGCCGAGCTTGTAGCTTTGGGGCGGTATGTTACTGGTGCCCTGATTTTTCAGCGTGCAGGAAAAGGTCATACTATTATCGATTTGCACAGGGGAGGGCTCAAAATTGATGTTTTCACAAGTAAGATCAATAGTACCCGAGGCGTTTTCTTCTGGTTTTGACAGAAAAGCAATATCCTGCCCGGATAAGAGCTTCTCAATGTCCTTGATGATCAGGTTTCTGATCTCAAAGTTATAACCTACAAAAATATTCTGTATGTATCCCTGCTTGCCGATAATTACGGTTTGCGGGATTCCCTCCACGCCATAGGACATACTTACTTCAGGGCGGCCATATCCCTTTTGAATGGCGGCAGGAATCTTTAAGCCAGATTTATTAAAATAATTTTTTATATTCTCCACACTTTCGGTCTCGTTGACTGCATAGACCGCTATTTTCCGGTCTTTATAATCCTGGGCTAATTTGTTTATAAAGGGCATACCCGAACGACAAGCCGGGCAATTGGGTCCCCAGAAATATAAAACCACAACATCATTTCCGCGATGCTGTGCAAGTTCCATCTGTCCCCCGTCCAGTAATGACAATTTAAAGTTCGGCGCTAACTTTCCTATCAATTTATTTTGCCCGAACTGGTTCACCCTCTGGGCCCAGCGGGGGTTGCTGATATCGAACAAGTTTGGAGATATCTCTTTACGCCAGTTCAGGAAGTCCCAGGACAATTTCGCCTTGGCCGGTGGTTGATCCACATCCACCTCTATCCGTCGCAGTAAAGGTTTGTCACCAGCTACCACCCATATATGCCAATCGAAATCCCATTTTTTGAAGGTGATATGATGGCATGATAGTCCTTCAATTTTTTCCTCATTTATGTAGGCGGTTTCGGTAATACCATTTGATATTAACTCATCAGGATTATTGGAGATCAGGACATTTGACATCAATATAGTCTGTTGCAATACATTGCCAGCAATATTTTTAGGGTTAAATATTTGGTTCAAACTGGCTGGAGCTTCCGTTATTTGATACTGATTAATACCCGGCAGATATATAAAAATACTTTGCCCATTGCTAACTATAGTAGGGGCCAAAATTCCTTTTTTGTGGATCAGGGCCAATTGATTCGGCTGCTGCACAGCCAAGACAAACTCATCACGTAAAATCTGTGTTATGTCTCCCAGGTTGAGTTGTTTGTTGTTTAAGATTTCCACACGATAGCTAGAAAGACCGGCGATATGATGGGTAAAATTAATAATTATTTCAGTGGCCTTGTCTGGTCGCTCGAGGGGTTGGGCCTGGTCCTGGCCGCATGCAAAACTTAGAATCAGTAAGAGTGTAAATGAGGTGAGTACGAAATATTTGCACTGTAATGTTTTCATAATCATTCCTTTAATTATGGGCCATCTGTAAATAGTAACTATTGGAGATATCCCAGGGCGTGCAAACGCTGTTTTACCTTTTTCAATTCCTTAGAAGAAGATGTCTTTCTGCCAGCTAGTTCGTGACATACCACAAGGTCCCGCAGCACATATACGGCAAAGTCGGTTACAGAATTATAACCGGCTCCTTCGATCACCCGCGAGATTTTTTCGTACAAGGGTCGGGGTATCTTAATTGTTACCTTGGAAGCTCTTTTTTTGATGTTATTTTCGATCTTCTGCAAATCAAGCACTCCTATAACACTCCTAATGGAGTGTAAACAATCATTTGTATATGTCAATCAAATTTATATAAAATATCTGGTTACATTTATTAAGAAGTTGTTTTTATCGTCATAAAATATACTAAAACATCAACTTATGTGATTTTAATGTCATTAAGGCACGGATGTGATTAGGGTTTTTTGTTTGAGGTTAAATTTAATTACCGAATGCTATTTTTTTTAATCCCATTAGAGGAGAGAATCAGATATTCATGTTATGTATCTGTTTTATTGACAGGAGCTAAAATGTTTGGTAATTTCAGTAATCGTTATCGTTTTTTTTGTCTCGAATTTGGATTAACCCTTGAAGGGATATAGATTATGGCTACTCAGGAATGGTCCGAAGATATAATCGTAGTGGATTTGGCAGACGATCCGGAATTGTCGGATGAGTTGACAGCTATGGCTGAGCGGATTGAAAAAGATCCCAAGGATATAGTTCTTAATTTTGCCAGTGTGAAATTCCTCAATTCCTCCAATATTTCAAGATTGTTAAAACTGCGTAAGGTGGTTTTAGATGAAAAACGTCGCCTTTGTCTGTGTGGTATTGCTATTCAGGTATGGGGAGTATTTCTGCTAACCGGACTGGATGCCTTGTTTGAGGTGGCGGAAGATACAGCTACGGCTCTGGCTTCTCTACAGATAAAATCATAATACGATGATGTTGCTCGAGAAAGAAAAAAAGCCCAGCCATAACGATGGGCTGGGCCTTGTATCGCAAGGGTGGGCGAGCCGACGATCACCCCTGCGTACTACTTAACTTAATCAAGTACATCTGTGCCCATTAAATGGCGCCAGAGACATATCCAATTTGACACATCTCATTTATGGACCGCTGCAATTATTGGGCTTTTCATTAACTTTACGTACTCTTTATTTTGTAATATTTTAGACCTCAAATTTTCATAAGTCCAATTTACAGGAAAAATTTGAAATGAAATTTGATCAGTGTCGCATAATAAGAATTCCGGGTTAGAATAAAGAAAAATAGCATAAAACCCGGTATTATTAAGCTTTGGGGAGGGTTTTAGCGGGATTGTCGATTTTTTCTATGGAGACTTTTATATTTTTTTGGACCTTACTCCAGGACTTTTTATCAACGAGCCCCCAGGTGCGGGCGGTAGCGGCCTGGATCCCGGATTTCAGGGCCTGACGCAGGTCAAATTTTCGTCGGTAGTCCATTAAGAATCCCGCTAATAAAAAATCTCCACAACCTACCGTAGATATGGGTTTATTAGATGTGCCTAAACATTGTGCCTGATAACAACAATCATTTGTGATAAGCAGCGCTCCATTTACACCGCGGCTGATGAGTATGTTGTCTACCCTGTCCAATAATTTTACGCCGGCCTGCACTAGAGATTGGGATGTATCCTTGATAGGTTCACCCAGCAGCTCCTGCAATTCCTGCACATTTGGTTTAAGCAGCCATATTCCTCCTTCTTTAAGAAGAGTATTTAAGGCTGAACCGGAGGTGTCTATGGCTAATCTGGCTCCTTTGTCCTTGCATGACTTTATAATATTAAATACTGCCGGCAGGTAACGGGAGTTTCCCAGCGAACCGGAAAAAACACATATGGCATTTTTATTCACCAATTTTAAAAGATCAGCGCGTAGATTTTTTAACGATTTTTCTGAGGATAGCTCGCTGGTTGAACGCAGGTGCATGTCCCGCTGATTCCTGGTATCTATGATATTAATATTTCGTCGGGTTGAGCCCGCCGTCTTGGTAAAGCGAATTTTAATCAAACGCTTTAATTCGGCCAACTCCTGGATCATCTGCGGATAATCCTCTTTGCCCCATAAACCGGCGGCGGTGCTGGGGGTTTTCATCCAGGCCAGAGCCCGGGAAACATTCAGAGCCTTGCCCGCCGGGAGGGTGATTTGTTGGTCGATCAGTTTGTGCTCCTGCCAATCAACGCCATTAACGAGGCAAAGATGGTCCCAGCTGGGGGATAGCCCCACCGTTATAATGGATTCTTTGTATTTCATACCCTCATTATCAGACGTAAAATAAACTTGTAAATACCTAATTTGTATGCTAAAATTAAAGGCTGAAATTAGTGGCTCCCTGTATTTTGGGGAGTAAGTGGAATATGGAATCTAAGTTTTTATGAATAGGAGCTTTTATGAAAGGGGCACCCTGGGTGGATTATCGTCCGGAGATTAAAATTCTCGATTGTACGATTCGAGATGGCGGTCTGATCAATAATCATTTGTTTGATGATGAGATTGTCAAGGCGGTCTATAAGACCTGTGTAGCTGCAGGTGTGGATTACATGGAACTGGGCTATAAAAACGACAAGAAGATCTTCGCCCCAGATAAACATGGCGCCTGGAAATACTGCAATGAGGACGATCTCCGCCGGATAGTCGAGGATAATGAGAGCAATCTGAAACTGTCAGCAATGGCGGACGCTGAGAAATCAGATTATAAAAGAGACATAATCCCCAAAGACCAGTCTGTTTTGGACTTGATCCGAGTGGCAACCTATATTCATCAGATACCCACTGCGGTAGATATGATCAAATATGCCAAGGACCAAGGATATGAAGTATCCGCAAATCTGATGGCTATCTCCACCGTACAGGAGCGCGAACTACAGGAAGCTTTGGAGATTTTCAGTGAGAGCGAAGCAGATGTAGTTGTGTTGGTTGACAGTTTCGGGGTATTTTATTCCGAGCAAGTACGTGACTATATCAAACGGTATATGAAAGCTGTAAAGGGGACAGGCAAACAGGTTGGCATACATGCTCATAACAATCAGCAGTTAGCTTATGCCAATACTATTGAATCTTTAATTGCCGGGGCTAATCGTCTGGACGCCACTATCAACGGCATAGGCCGTGGAGCGGGAAATTGTCCCCTGGAGTATCTATTAGGATTCCTGAGAAATCCCAAGTTCAACCTTCGGCCCGTTCTCCAATGCATCCAGGATTACTTTGTCCCCCTACACAAGGAACTGGAGTGGGGGGCTCTCATACCTTATTTCATTACCGCCCACTTTAATCAGCATCCACGTTCTGCCATAGAACTCTTATCCGGCGATAAAAGAAACAACTATGTAGAATTCTACGACCGTTGGAATGAGGCGTAAGAATAAAATTGGGTAAATTGCCCTAGAAGGAGGATTTTCTTCCTTTTTCCAACCTCACAATATTCTCTGTGAGTGGCAATATATCGTGGCCTGGTCACCACGGACGAAGCCACACAAAGTAATGTGGCAGTGTCGGGCAGTGTCCAGAGCAAGGGTTGTAGGTGCTGAGACGGCGGCAATTAGTTCCACGCCGGCGCGAGCGGCCTTAGCGACCATTTCAAAGCTTACGCGTCCGGATAGAACAGCAGAACTGCCGGAGGTGGGGATTTGATTTAATATGCAAGAACCGACCGCCTTGTCAAAGGCGTTGTGTCTGCCGACATCTTCACCTAGGGCTACGATTTCCCCTTTTTTTACCAGAGCGATAGCGTGAGTGCCGCCGGTGCGTTGAAAAATATCCTGTCGTTGCTTTAAGGAATCAGTCATGGCTGTCAAATCCTGTCTGGAAATCCGGAGCCTATCATCGGATTGGGGCAGATGATGGATTACCTTGTCGATGTCCTCGCTGCCGCATATGCCACAGGAGCTGATAATGAGCAAGCTGCGTTTTTTGTCACCGGCTTTACTGGGATCGGTTATCTGCATACGTATAACCCGGGGGTCGTCGGGACAACGCAATAACATGGTAATGTCATCTTTTTTACAGATTAGTCCTTCGGTAAAGGCAAAACCGACCGCCAGTTCCATCTGAGCCACCGGAGTGCACATAAGCGTATAAGTGCCTACGTCTTGTATCTCGATGGTGAGGGGGGTTTCCTTTACGACTTCGCGGGTTTGGCGTTGTAGATGATCAGCACCTGAGGATATGCAATCGACTTCAACCTTTGCAGTAGTCTCGTTGGAATTTAGGTTTGGCATTCTATTATGTTCGGTATATTGTTTTGTGACAGTGGGATGGCGGCGCTAATGATTTTAGCTTGTTCAAGGTCTTCCGGTGTATTGACGTTGAAAAAGCTTAATAGTCCAGGGTCGATGAACTGGATTTGCTCTTCGCTGATCTGGTGCACTTTGACACGATCGAAGAATGATGTCAATTTACGCAGGCCTTTGTTAAGGCTAGTCTTGATTGACGGCAGTACTTTTTTGTGATAGACGGCCGCCAAAGGTTCGGGATAGCCTTTTGATAAGGGGACGACAACATCATTGTTCGGAGCTATTTGGAGGAGCAGATGGATAAGCTGTTCATTATCGAAAGGCATATCACAGGCCGTCACGAAGTTTATTTCGTTATTACTTGCCTTTAAGCCCGAGTACAAACCCATAAGGGGGCCGCAGTTTTCCCGCATGTCGCAGACCACTTTTGCGTTCGAAAAGTTCAAATTCTGTTGACGGTTACATACAACCACAACATTAGCAAACAATTTGTGCAGATGTTTTATCTTGTGCTCGAGAAGGGAACGAGACTGGATAATCATCCGGGCCTTGTCTGTGCCTTTCATACGCCGGCTGCATCCACCGGCCAGAATAATACCGGAAGCCTTATAGATCATGTTATGCAGATGTCCTCATTATTGAGGTAATATTATCAGCTCAACAATTTCTGTGCTGCTGCGACGAGAGCTCCGGCCGTGAGGCCGAATTTTTCATAGCAGGTACCACAAGGTGCTGAGGCGCCATAGCTGTTCATGCCGATAAATACGCCTTTGTCACCGAGCCACTTACTCCAGCCTTGCTGAATTCCGGCCTCGATGCCCACTCGCGCCTTAACCTGCGGAGGCAGAACACTGTCCCGGTAGGCCTGGTCCTGCTTTTCAAACAGATCCCAGCTAGGCATGCTCACCACCTGCACCTTACATCCAGCCTGAGCAAGTTGTTCCGCGGCAGCAAGGGCTATAGATACTTCCGAACCACTGGCCAACAGTAACACTTCCGGTTCCCCCTGGGCAGTTTTCCAGAGGACATAGGCGCCTTTTTTCACATTAGATGCCTTAGCATATTTATTCTGATCCAGAACGGGCAGGCCCTGCCGGGTCAGCAGGATCGTTGTGGGCTGATCTCTATGAGTCAAGATATACTTCCAGGCCTGGGCCGTTTCGTTCGCGTCAGCCGGCCGAAAGACTATCAGGTTTGGTATACATCGTAAGGCTGCCAATTGTTCGATCGGTTGATGGGTGGGTCCGTCTTCCCCGACACCAATACTATCATGAGTAAATACAAATATGGTAGGATAATGTGACAGAGCCGCCACGCGTAGGGCCGGCCTCATATAATCACTGAATACCATGAATGTTCCCCCGTATGCCCGTAGCAGCCCACTGACGCTTATGCCGTTCATAATTGAACCCATCGCATGTTCGCGAATTCCATATCTTAAATAGCGACCTCCGGGGCAGTCTTTTTGAAAATTCTCTGCTCCTTTGAAGAAGGTGTTGTTAGATGGGGTCAGGTCAGCACTTCCACCCAGGAGAAGGTCAAGATGCGGCATAACACTGTTTAGCGTTTCTCCGGAGGCCTTACGGGTAGCTATCTTTGCACCTGCTTCAAAGTCAGGCAGGAGCTTGTCGATATCAACCGGCAGCTTGCCTTCGTCAGCCAGGCGGAATTCCTTAGCCAGTTCCGGATAAGCCTTCTCGTATTTACTGAACAACTCGTTCCATTGGTTTTCCAGATCGTTTCCTTTTGTTACAAACTGTTTGGTTTTCTCGTTCACATCCGACGGCACATGGAAGAATACTTCCGGATCCCAGCCAGCATTCTTCTTTATCAGCTTGATTTCATCATCTCCGAGGGGCGCGCCATGGGCCGTATGAGTGTCCTGGAAGTTCGGACTGCCAAAACCGATGTGGGTGCGCAGGTTAATGATACTGGGGCGACCTTTCTGGTTTTGGGCATTCTTAATGGCGTCTGAAATTGCCTCAATATCATTGCCATCGCCATCTACTACCTGAACGTACCAGTCATAGGCCTCGTAACGCTGGGCCCGATTCTCGGTAAAGGAAAGTTCGGTTTTACCGTCGATGGAGATATGATTGTCGTCATAAATAACGATAAGATTGTCGAGTCCCAGATGGCCGGCCAGCGAACAGGCTTCCGAGGTTACTCCCTCCTGAAGGTCGCCGTCACTGGCGATGACATAAATTTTATAATCGAGAACAGGAAACCCTTCACGGTTGAACTTGGCCGCCAGATACTTCTGCGCGATTGCCATCCCCACTGCGTTGCCTAATCCTTGGCCCAAGGGTCCCGTGGTCACCTCCACGCCAGGTGTATGACCATATTCGGGGTGGCCCGGTGTTTTACTGCCCCATTGGCGGAAGTTCTTGAGCTCGTCCAGTGGTAAATCGTAACCAAATAAATGCAGCAGAGAATATAGCAACATACTACCATGACCGGCAGAGAGGACAAATCGGTCGCGGTTATGCCATTTCGGGTTTTGGGGATTAAACTTGAGGAATTTCGACCATAAAGTATAAGCCGCCGAAGCCATACCCATGGGCATGCCGGGATGGCCGGAATTTGCGGCCTGAACCCCGTCCATGGAAAGAAAACGAATGGTTTGGGTAAATAATTCATCAAGTTTAGATTGATTTACGATCGTCGTGTCGGCCATTTTGGACTCCTGTTTTGCTTATTTCGAAATCTGAAATTATGGTAAAAACAATATATCAACATATAAAATAGCTCAGGAATGTAACCAAAACCCAGGCCATATTCAAGCCCAAACTAGTCTGGTTTCTTTGGATTATTTTCTTAACTTCAATGTTTACAGAAAGATAGATAATTTACCCAACGTTGCTCATCTGGTCGATACTAGTAGTATAAGGGCTGGTTTGCATTTTGATTTGCCAATCAGTATTTTTTTGTTAAAATCTTCCTTTTGCTAATTTTTGCTGTAATTTTGGCTTCGACCAGTCATTGCTGGCTGTATGTAAAACCAGGCACACCAAATGCAATTATCAGAAATAATCAGGCTTGAATGTGTAAAAGTACCGCTGGAAGCCACAGAAAAAGAGCAGGCCATAACCGAACTGGTTGAATTGCTTAAACAAGCCCGACTGCTTAATGATTATGAGGGAGCCCTGAAAGCCGTCATGCAGCGAGAAGCCGTAAGGAGTACAGGCGTAGGGCAGGGCTTTGCCATTCCCCATGGAAAATGCTCCGCGGTCGATAAATTGGTTATGGCCGTAGGGAAAACTGCACAACCCATTGACTTTGAAAGTATTGACCATCAACCGGTTTCGCTTATCTTTCTGCTGATCTCACCTCCTGATATGACAGGCCCGCATATCCAGGCCTTGGCCCGCATATCCCGCCTGATGACCGACCCTGAATCACGCATTCGCATAGATAACAGCAAAACTTCCGAAGAACTCTATAATCATCTCTCAGAGCAGCCCTGATGGGGTTGAAATTAAGCCGTTTTGGTCGGTACTGTACCGCCGAACGGATTGTTCCTATTACTTGGGCAGCGTTCTGACTCTTTTGTCAGCAGCTTCCAGCCGGGCCCTGAGCCCTGATTCCATTTTTCAGCGGCTTACCGCTTTTAGCATCGTTTTTCTTATTTTAGCGGCAGGACGATTCCATTACTCGTAGGAGTTCTGATTTTCTCAGCCGGGCAATTCCCATTTTCATTATCCTGATTCTTTATCCGGCGGCCCGCCGCTTTTGTAAATATTAGAATTATATTTGTAACCGCAGATCTGCCTTCGCATAAAGCTATGGCGGACAAGTTATGCGGATAAACAAAGATTTTTCATCGCAGCAAGAAGCACAAGAGACACAAAATTTATGATTTTATATCCGCGGTTTTTCGCAGATTAGACGCCGGCGTTACCATTGGCTAACTTAAAAAGTACAATGTCCCTTTCGATTTTTTGATTTCCCAGGTTTGCGTGTGCCATTGTTGTCTGTGCCTTTTCAAACGACATAAGGGAGCACGAAATTAAGATAATCTCTGTCGCCTGGTCGTGCTTTCGAATGGGTATGAACAGACTCCAATACCACCTTCAAGCCGTTTTTCCAGATTGTCTCCGGGACATCCACTCGCACCAGCCGGGTATTCTCAAGACTATTTACCAGCAACCCCGACAACTCATCGGCGGGCTCGCCGTCGGCGATCAATGTTTTTAATGCCGATGCAATGACACTGTCATCTATGTCGCAGCAGTCGCTGCAGGTAGATACGATGGAGAATTCTATATTTTGGAGTACGCCAAGATGATCTCTTGTCATCTGCTTAAAGATTTTTTTGGGGTTTTCCGTCCGTTCATATTTTCGCCTTCTTCTGAACTTGATTTTCGACATGGTTCACTCCTGTTCAATTTAACAGACTGACTCGCACTCCATCGATCTTTCTTATTCTTCCGGCATCTCAGGTAATCTATTTAAGGCGGCGACAAAGCGCTGCTCGTTAAATGTCTCTTCGCCCTTGAGCATATCAGACATTTCTGATATAACCACATAGCCGATCATATCTTTGGCTCCTTCTGTTGAAAAACCTTCGGAAATCAAGCGATCTAAAGTCTGTTTAGTTTCCGGCGGATTATTATCTCTGATCTGATTGTCGATAATTTCCAATATTAGCTTTCTTCTTTGCTTCTTGCTCATCATCAAGCCTTTTTGATTTCGAGTATTCTGCTGACTGTTTGGACTATGTGGATGGAAAAATCCAAAGATAGTGTCCGGATGCCCAATACTCCCAAAGAGGGCGGCCCTGGGCATATGGCCAAAACCGGTCCGGACAATATAAACATATAACAAGAAAAGTTAAGATTCCAGATAACTTTCCAGTTTTTCGTGTATTTTATCCAGGCCCTTTTGAATTTTCGGGTCTTCGGCATGATTGGCCTCGGCTGCTACATAGCCCTGCAGCTCTTCAATTTCCTCCAGGGACAGATGGAGTTTGACTTTTCCATTTATAGTTATGCCGATCAACCGCTGGGATTCCGGATAAAAGGTATGGGAGCGGATTAGCTCAATCTCGGCCGAGGTTAAATAAATTGCGGATTCGTGGTTAGGTGCTTGTTCCATAAGTTCGTTTCTTTGTGTTACTCCAATATAGCGTAGAAATTGTTCCATGGGGTTTTGGTATTTTATGGCCTTAAACGGGGTCCGGTTAATCATTGTCGTAATGGATTCCCACGGATTATCCGTAAAGCGAATCCTGTCGGTCTGTAACATATATTTGGCCGTCTGGCACATGTCGTTCATGGAGCCCAGGATCCGGCGGCTCTCGGTTGCGGCAATCTTTATATCCTGCAGTCTTTGGGCCAGGCTTTGGATTACCACATCGGAGAATCCATCGGCCCGGAATCTTTCGCGCAAGCCGAAAACAAATGTCGGAGTGAATTGCCTGAATGTGTCTCTGCGGGCCTCCGGGAAAATAAACGAATAGAGCGTTTCGGCATGAGTGAAAAGGAGCCGCTGTTTTCGGTCCAACCGCAATAGATGCGCGTACCAGTCGTCCGGTCCGGCCGGTCCGACAGCCAAATCTATCTTGCCGGTGGCCTGGGTGAGCTTATCCAGTATGATTTTCGTACAACCTAACTTGGGCATGGCACAACTTTGTATCCTGATTAGCCTTTTCTAGCCATAGTGCGCAGAAAATGCAAAAAAATTCTTTGGCGCGGATTTACCAAGCGGTATCAGTGAAATCTGTGTCAGGAAAAAAGAAGTCTTCTTAGACGCAGATTGTGCAGATTACACTGAAATTGCTTGCGACTTCTAGACCTTAATACTTTCGCTACTTGGACATTTTGCTAATAGATTAGCTTTGTTTCAATCCACGCCCCCTTGAGGGGTGGTGATTCCCCGAAAGTTGTTTTAAATCAGTTATCGCCTTGAAAAAGTCCTTTTCTGACAATTATATCCGAATATTTAACAGGTAAAAGTTCTAAGGCGCACATCTGTTGAATTATAAAATGCCTTTGGTCTGATGGTAGAATACACCGGCGATGGCACCGGTCATCAGGCAGGCGAGGTTGGCGCCCAAAAGGGCTCGCCAGGCAACCGAGGTCAGATCGCCTCGACGCTGGGGGACCAGGGCGGACAGGCCACCTACAAAAATTGCCAGCGAAGCTATATGGGCAAAACCGCAAAGGGCATAAGCGATAACTATGCCGCTGCGAGGATATGTCAGAGAGCCATCCTGGAGGAGTTGGGCCAAGTGTCGATAAGCGGGAATTTCTGTGGCGATAAGCCGTTCACCCAGCATACCTCCGGCCGCAGTGGCATCGGTTGGGGGGACGCCTATGATCAGGGCAAAGGGAGACATAATATAACCTAAAATCTTACTCAGCGACCATTCCAGTTCGGTTCCGCTTATGTAACCCACCAGATCACCGAGGCCAGCTATACCCAGGTCCGCCACCTTCAATAACCCTAAAAATGCGATCAGTAAGGCACAGATCCCTACCACCAGTTTGACTCCGGCCATAGCACCATTAATGACCGCTTCCATGGCAGATGATTCACGTTCGTAATCAAAAGTTACCCGGCAGCCCAGGGTAAGAGGCTCTTGTTCTTCCGGTACCAGGATTTTGGACATGACCACTGCCGCCGGGGCCGACATGATGGAGGCAGAGATCAAATGGCCGGCAATAGTAGGGAAGGCATCCTTCAAAAAAAGCACATAGACCCCCAAGGTGCTCGAGGCCACCGTCGCCATGCCGGCGGTGAGGATAGTGCTTAATTCGGAGCGGGTCATCCGGGCCAGATACGGTCGAACTGCGGTGGCCGATTCTATACCGACAAAGATATTACTGGCGGTGCAGAGACTTTCAGCGCCGCTGATCCGCATAAAGCGTGTAAACAGCCAGGCAAATCCCCTTATTACGTAGATCATAATCCGCCAATAATAAAGCAGCCCCATCAGGGCCGCGAAGAAGATGATTACCGGAAAGGCCTGCAGGGCCAATACAAATCCGATGGAGGATTCGCCCTGAGCTGTACTTTCCCCGGGGGGCAGGGCCAGGGGGCCAAAAATAAATCGGGCCCCTTCAAGGGCCGCGGTTAAAAAATGCACCACCTTGTCGTTAAGCCATAAAAATCCTTCGGTAACACCCGGTGCAAAGAAAACAATCGCCCCCAGAACCAGTTGCAATACCAATCCCCCCGCCACACAGCGCAAGTTCAGTTTGCGCCGATTGCCGGACAACACCCAGGCCAGGGCCAATAAGACAAATATTCCGGCAAAACTGACAAGATTGTATTTCATTTGAATTAAATATTTTTCAAAGCAACTTTTGTTTGTGAATTACGTATTGATTCGGGTCTTAATTTTACTGTATTCAGCCTTGTCTTTGCAAGAGGATATCAACTAATAATTCAAGCTGAATCGAGTTGATCTATCAACCTAGATAGGCAGGAAGAGCCGCAATGGGATCAATCCTTAAAATATTCTTGTCATCAAGCTTATTAATAGTTAAAATTCTTGCATATAAATATTGCTATTGATTGCTATATTCCGTGGGCACCAGGCCCCGGTTGATCTGTTTAGATATATTGTGAAACAGTAACTTCATCAGAAGGAGTCGAAATTATGAGGCAAGTAAAAGGGAAATGTTTAACCCGAAGACAATTCCTCAGTAGTACTGCATCAACTATGGGTGGCTTGATTGTTGCCCCGTCAGTTATCAGATCCACAGCCCTGGGGGCCGACGGACGTACAGCCCCGAGCGATCGGAT
>Ga0272441_10003348_pt1 | contig 30552 bp, 27 predicted proteins | sample SSMProp6N_FD_193582 | JGI IMG/M metagenome (GOLD analysis project Ga0272441, IMG submission 193582) | Marine sediment archaeal communities from Little Sippewissett salt marsh, Falmouth, MA, United States - SSM-Prop-6N | ecosystem: Environmental > Aquatic > Marine > Wetlands > Sediment ... | reverse complement strand
CCAGTATGATGGTGTTCGCGTCGATGCCAGGGGTCACCGTATCCGGCACCTTGGCCGCTGCCGCTTCCACCTCCTTTAGCAGAGTCGCATCCTGGAGCATCAGCTTCTTCAGGACTTGGAGGCCACCACCTGCCGTCTGCTGTGGGTTGAGGTCCCCACGAGAGAGGGAGATGTTGCTCTTGGTCAACTTCTCAATCAGAGCGTCGATGTCTTGTTCGGTTGTCATGGATATCCTCCTGGAAGTGAAACGCACTCGAACACTGCGATCTAGCTTACATGGGTCGTCAAGGCTAGCACCCCCACCTAGATATTCCAATACAAGGGTATCCACCCTAGAATACGCCTCACGACCTTTCGATAACCACCCAACGAGGACCCGTAGATGACCACGCCGCTCACCCCAGAACAGATCGTAGCGCGGGCTGCTGACGCACCTCCCTTAGGGGAATCCGAAGTGGCTCCGCAGACCACGGGTCGCAGACCCACCCGAAGCGGGTTCGTCCGTTGGGCACAGCTGCTCATCCAAAGCATCGTGTCATTGCTAACCCAGGCAGGAGACCAGGGCAATGTGGTCACCGTAGCAGCTGGGGCTACCTACAACGCCTCGGCAGGGGACAGCCTGATCCTCTGCGAGACCGCACCTGGAAGCCCTTGCACAGTCAACCTCCCGGCGCTGCCGAACACAGGCAGGTTAAAGGTCACGGTCAAGAACAAGGGTACTGGAGCCACCTTCGATAACGTGTCAGTGGTTGCGAACGGCACGGACACCATCGATGGTCAGGCCACTCAGACCTTGACGGTCCAGTACCAAACCCTCCCCACCCTCGGCTTCAGCGGCGAGTGGTACGTCCTCTAACAAACCTTTCGGAGATGCACGATGTCCCACCGTGACGCAGCATTCGTTCAGGAAGCCGTCGAAGCCGCTTTGGTAGCCGCACAAGCCCTTGAGATAAAGGGCGTCATCACAGCGGACGCTGATTTCGCAACGATCCCCGCTCCTGCTGAACGGGAGAACGGCTGGACGTACCGCTGTCCCGCTGGGAACCCAACGCCAGTCACCGACAACACAGTCGCCCCTCCCCAGACCTTCCAGCCAGGGGATGAGTTCTTCTGGGTTACGGGAGGTACCAACTGGGTCAACCTCGGCCCAGGCCTCGCGAAGGGTATCGGATACGACAACAGCAGCACACTGCTCGCAGCGACCAACGTTCAGGACGCCATCGACCAGATCTTCCTCCCTCCTCGGCGTCTCCCGCTCCGTAGTGCCGCAGGTCCCGCAGTAGCCCTGAACGTCAACACGGACTGCGTTGTTGCAGTAGATACCACTCCAGGACCAACCGTGGTGACGGTACCTCTCGCATCTTCGGTACCTGCTTCACCCTACATCCAAGAGTATTACATCTGGAACTTCGGTGGTGGGAACCCGCTCACCATTCAACTGACCGGTCCTGACACTTTCCCCCAAGGCCACACCAAGATCGAGTTGCCGAGCATCGGTGACGTGATCCAGATCGGAGTTGTTGGTGGTGGAGGATGGGGCTCCATAGGCCGTCAAGAGGTCTACATCCAGGTGGGACGCGCAGCGGCCTGGGTAGCAGCCAACTTCCCTGCTCCCGGAGCGCCTGTTCCTTTCGACACCCTCTTCCAAGAGCAGAACGACGAGATCCTCGACTGGGATGTCGCAAGTCCCACTCTAATCCAAGCGAAAGTACAAGGGCTTTACCGCGTATCGTACTGGTTCTCTATCCAATCGCTTGGAGCCCCCACTTGGAACTGTACTGCTCAGCTGCGTAAGAATGGCGTGACGCCACTACCCGAATCTCTCATAACCACAGGCAACTTCGGAGGTGAAGACCAAGGGACATCCATCGGGACTGTCCTCGTGCCTCTGCTCGCCGGAGAGACTTTGGAGTTAGTGTTGTCCCACTCGGGGCCACTCAACGGTCAGCTGATCGACGCTACGGTGTCTGCCTCCATCATCATTTAGTCGCCTAACCATGGCCGACCACTGAACCAACCAACATGGCCGACCAACTAACCCAACTCGAAGGCCTCCTCAGGAAGCCCGAGCCCCTCAACCAAAACGACGTGGCTCCGGCTCCGTCCTCGAAGCGTCAAACGAGAGGGGGGTTCCCAGGTTGGGTCGTACGCTGTCTCCAGTTGCTCACCAACCTCGTTTCGGAGGTGGCCGATCCTCCCAGTATCGGACTCTCCAGTACCTCTCCCGCAGGTGAAGATGTCCCAGCTGGCGGAGGTGAGGCCAGCTTTGTCGTCCCCATTCCATCGACGTTCGTGGAGATGAATGCACTGACTCTGGAGATCAGCGATATCAACCCCGGCCCAGGGATCTCCTCCTTCGATGTGGCGCTGTACGACACGGAAGCCAACCGTGACGCTGGCACCTACGATGTCAACGACCCCGGCCTACAGTTCCTGGCCCCGAACATCATCGAAGCCACTGACGGGCCGGTGGTCTACCGAGCAGCCGTGTTAGGGCTTATGCAAGGCTCTTTGGATGGCCAACAGGCCTACCTCTGGGGACGTATTCGCAACAACGACGTGGGCAGTACCTTCGACGGCACGATTGCTGTGGAGGCCTATGGTCGCGCAGGGCAAAGGGCGGTCTAGTGGGCGACTTCACCTTCCCTCCACCACCTACCGCAGCCTTCCCGAGAGGCCTCCGCAAAGGGGACATCCTCCGCCCGGAGATGACCTCCTCCATCAACCTGCTTGAGGCCCCTCCTGTTGTAGCACCGGCAACCAGTGGGCTTGCTCCTCGGATCCGTCCTTCTGCGCTGTACGCGGACCGTGGCTTCTTGTACTTCGTGGCGTTTGGCAACCCCTGGGGTTTCCAGGTCGCCTCGCTAGCGGATCCCGCAGAACCAGAGATCCTTGGAGAGATCTTCGCCGGGGTATCTCCCCTTCCTTACAAAGTGAGGGCTCGTACGGATCTGGGGCTAGCGTGGATCTGCACTAGTTCGGGGAGTCAGGTACGGAAGTACGACGTATCCGACCCCACCGCACCAGTGCAAATCGCAACCGCGAATTGTGGTGCCCAGCCTTTCGGCTTCGATGTCAACGAGGACGCCAGTCTCATTGTCGCGGCTACGACTAACGGGGGCACAGGCTTCCGCGTGATCGATCAAGCAGCCATGACAGTCATTGGGAGCCTGATCGACGGAACGGCGTACGTAGACGCCGCCGTCGAAGGGGATTACGGCTATGCTACATCCTTCACCGAAGGGTCGTTGCGGGTAATCGATATCAGTGATCCGACCACCCCGACATTACTGGGTACCTTAGCGGGTCTGGGAGGCAGCGTCAGACGCATACTCGTCCGCAAACAGATCGCTTACGTCCTCGCTCGAAACGGAACGAACCTGCTTTATGTGATCGACTGCACCGATCCAACAAACCCTACCCTGGTGCAGTCCCTACCGTGCTTCAACAACGGCGATGAGTCGAATCTGGAGTTCAACGGCAACGTTCTGCTTACCAGTACATTCTCGACGGGGGTCAACGGACGGCAGCTTCGAGTGTGGTCCCTTGCAGATCCCTTGAACGTACGGCTTTTGAAGATCATCGAGACCACCGGGACGGACTACTTCTTTGGCATCGCCGCTGCCGGAGATTATCTCTACGTAGGCAATCGCCAGTTCGGACCCGACAACCGGGTCTTCACCCTGAGACTGAGGTAACCCAATGCTCAACTACCTGGAACTCCAACGTCTTCTTCGCAACCCCCGTCCTCTTGGGGCGAACGATGTCAACCAAAGGAATCCCCAGGGCGGCTTCCCGCAATGGACGGGGAGGGCACTTGCAGGCATCGCTGGTCGCACCCAGGGCTCGCTTCGGCGGTTCTCGGAGATCGGGGCCGCTGCTGACTTTCCGGAGTCTCCCGAGGTAGGTGATCTCTATGAGGTCACAGCTGCTGTCACCGACCCGGTGACCGCCCTAGACTTCGAGAATGGGGACATCATCTACTGGAACGGGACGACCTGGAGGACACTCCGGACCAAGATCTCCTTGGACAACCCGGCCCAGATCAAGGGCGTCATCACCGTGGATGGGGACTTCGCCTCGATCCCAGTGCCAGACGAGCGCATCGAAGGCTGGGTCTACCGCTGCCCAGTCGGCAACCCGACCCCGGTGACGGACAACACCGTCGCCCCGCCTCAGACCTTCCAGCCGGGGGACGAGTTCCTGTGGATCGGTGACGGGTCTACGAACTGGATCAACCTTGGTCCCGGAAGTGCAACGGCACTGGCCTACGACAACTCCGGCAGCGGCCTTGTCGCCACCAACGTCCAGGATGCCATCGATGAGGTAGCCGGAGGAAGCGGTGGGGGCGGTGGCATCTTCACCTATCCAACGATTCTGTATGTGGCTCCGGGGGCCACAGGGGCCGCTGACGACGCCGACCCGAACACGCCATTCGTTACCATTCAAGGAGCGGTGGCTGCTATCGGAGGCCCTCCAGTGGACGCCGATGACCAAAAGCGGCGATTCATCGTTCTGATCGCTTCTGGGTCATACGATGAAAACGTGGTCCTACCAGCAGCCCGCTTCATCGAACTGCTCGGCATCGGCCCGTGGATTCTTGGGGATGGAGCCGGGGCAGACTTCGCTTCGACCACACCACGAAATCTGACCATTCAAACCAACTCCGATCAGGAGTTCGTAATTGACTTGGACGGAGCCTGTCGGCCTACTGTGGTAGTTGGTACCCTAGTCACAGGCGACACAAGCAGCACTCATACAGCCTACGCCATCGGAGGCATTATCTCAGGGCAGGTGCTATACCAAGCTACAGGGGGCTCTGGGACTACGGTCGAACTCCATCTCAACCACGTAAAGGTCGTAGATGACTTCGATGCTACGGGCCATCTCGGAGCCGTAAACGTTTATGTGTATCGCAGTTTTTTCGATGGAGCCTTCATAGGAAGATCGCCCGGCGCTGCGCCGTACGATGCAACTACGAACATCATCATCGCTGAGAGTACGGAGTTCGACGGCCTTATCACAACCTTCGAAGTGAGTCGTATGGTCCATTGCCAAATCCAAGGTGGGATGGACTACGAAGGCTTCGTTAACTACCTACCTCCCCAGGGGCTAATTGGCTGCGACTTGGCAGGGACATTCACCAACAATGGGAGTGGGAATATCGAACTCGACACACTCTCGAACTACTACTTCGTAGCGAACGCAGCCGCAGCAGTCCCCGCTGCGAAGACAATCCTACACAGCCTTGTCCCTTAGTTAGACAAAGTCACTTGTGAAGCAAGAAAGGGGCGTATCCTATGTGGACCGCCCCTCTCTTGCTTCGTTCCCTTCGCGGCTTGCTAGTACTCGTCGTCGCGCTGACGCCCCCTCTTGTTGGACCGCTTCACGGGGTGGTCGCCCCTCCCGCTGTTCCCGCCCGACCTCCGGCCTCCTCCGACATTGGAGCCTTGCTTCTCGATGGCTTCAGATACCCGGATGGTGCGCCCCAGGATCTCCTGGCCGTCCATCCCTTCGATAGCCTGTTGGGCATCCCCAGGGGACTTGAACGTAACGAAACCGAAGCCGCGTGACTTGCCGGATTCACGGTCGGTGATGACCTTTGCGGAAAGCACTTGGCACCCGATCCCATCCTCAAAAGCCTCGCGCAGCGCGTCGTCGTCACACGCCCAAGCGAGGCCTCCTACAAACACCTTATTCGCCATCGTTTTCATTCTCACTGCAAGGGGCTGGGCTGTCTTAGGGGAAAGCCTATCCTAGCCATCCCCTAGGGTCAACGATCAGTCGGTAGGACCGTAGGTGTGCCCAGGGATTCGCTTGCCGTAGTTGTCCTCCAGTTCGGAGATCGTCCGCTCCACGGCCACTAGCGGATCCTCGCGCTTCACAATAGGCCTTCCGATGACCAGCAGTTCCGCCCCGAAGTCCAAGGCCTTACACGGGGTCACCACCCGCTTCTGATCGTCTTGGGACACGTTCTGCTCTGCGAGGAACCACTCCGGGCGGATCCCTGGGACGACAGGCCGTAGGCCTAGATCCCGCACCTGTCGAGCCTCGTGCCCTGAACAGACCGCACCCCAAACACCCGCATCCCTTGCCAAGGTAGCGAACATCGGAACCTTCTCCGCAGGGACGCTGCCGTAGATCTTCTCGCACTCCTCGGCGCTCAGAGAGGTCAGCACCGATACAGCCAGGATCCCTAACTCCGGCACTTCCCCAACGTCCGTGTAGTGCAGGCTCTTTCGGGCGTCCCGAGCCGCTTCGCAAGCCGCCGTCAGCATCCCGATCCCTCCTGATGCGTGTACCGTCACCAGTGAAGGCATGTAGTCCGCAAGCCGATTCAGCTGGTTCTTAACGGTGTTCGGGATGTCGTGTAGCTTCAGATCGAGCCACAGCTTCGCCTTCGACTGGACGATGATCCTGGCTAGTGCAGGCCCCAGAGGATCAAGGAACAAGTCGTTCATCTTGAACCCCCAAACGAGAGGGCTCAACAGAGTCACTAGCTTTGCCGCCGCAGCTGCCGAGATTCCGTCCAAGGCAACGACGATTCTGTTCTTCAGGTCCATCCCATTCCTCCTTAAAGCAACGAGGGCGAGCCTCGCGACCCGCCCTCAACCAGGGGTACTGCGCTGCCGATCCGTTTAAGTGGCGCTGTCCAAATCGAAGAAACGCTTCGAGCCGAATCGCAAGAGGTAGTCCTGTAGGGCCTTGTAGGTATCGGGATTCTGCTCCTCCAGAAGAGCCGCAAGATCCTTCACCGTAGCGAGGGAGAAGACCGGAACACCCGTCGCCGCCTCGAAGTCCTGGACGGCGTCCTTCTCGTCGCCACCCCGCTCCATCCGGTCGAGAGCCACCACTACACCAGCCACCGTAGCCCCAGTATCCGTGACCTTCTGGAGGGCCTCGATCTTGGTCTGTCCCGTCGTGATGACATCATCCACGATGACCACCACATCGTCCGCAGTCGGAGTCGCCCCGAGGAACTTCGCCTTCTCTCCGTGCTTCTTCTCCTCCTTCCGGTCGGAGGACCACCGGATGGTGTTCTGCCACCGATGGAAAGGCGCATCCTCAGCCAGAGCCATCGCCGTTGCTACGGCCAAGGGGATGCCCTTGTACGCAGGCCCGAAGATGATCGAAGGCTCCTGCATCTTCGGATCCGTCTTCGCGACCACGAGCCGCCGAATCGCAACCGCAAAGAGGTTGGCGAGGGTCACCATCCCCCGCCCTTCGTTCACCTCTCCGATGTTGAAGAAGTAGGGCGACTCCCTTCCGGATTTGAGGGTGAACGTACCCAGCTGCAAGGCCCCCAGTTCGAGCATGATCGAGATCGGGTCGATGCGGTCCATGTTTTTCCCCATAGCTGAAAGTGGGAGCCCACGGGCGGTTGGAGTAAAATCCCCCGGTACGCGATTTATGGTCTCCAAACCCGGAATCCACCAACAAGGTTCATCCAGGGACTCCGCCCGTGGGCAAGATCGTTGCCCTATCCAGTGACGCAGCAGTAAAACAAGAGGGGTCAGTCCTAGTCGTGATGAGGGAGCAGCGGCGGCAGGCTTCCGCTTTTGTGGAGACTGTCCAGTTGGGGGATTGCCCACTGGGCGAAGGTTTGGCCTTTGGCGGGTCCTTGGGGGATGATCGTGTGAGCTAGGAACTCCTGCTCAAAGGTCGATATCCCTGTCTCCACGACTTCCAGCTTGGCCTGGATAGCCATGCACAGGGATCTCCAGCGGCGTCGGATTTCAGCGGCGTGTGCGACCTCACGAGGCTTTGCGGCTCGTTCCGAGCCGCCAGGGGTGAAGCGGATCTCGTCCTCGTCCGGCGACGGTAGAGGTAGAACGAAACGCACAGACCAAGATTGGTAGCGGAACCCGATGAGAACCGTCTCGCTCCCGTCCGGATGCGTTTCGCTTCCATAGGCGAACTGATCTGCGCCGTACCTCTTCAGGTTCCGTTCGATCTGGGCACGGCTTCGTTCGGGGGAAACCGAGGTCCCCTGTGCGTATTTTCTCGCCATCACCGTCCTCTTGGGCTCGGGGGTTCGGGGGATCGACGGCCACCAGTTCACTTCAACGAAACAAAACAAGAGGGGCGGAGTCTTAGTCCGTTGATGCCTACCGTCGCGGGGTGGCCACCGAGTCGTCCTGTTGTTGGTGGGTCGCTAGAAGCGGTGTTGGGTGGGATCCCTGGGGGCTCATACCAGGGTGGCGGGATGTGGGCAGGCTCGCACAATGGGCGTGGGACGTATGGCGGTGACCACCCGTGCGACGGAGGAAGCTATTACGGTATGAGTGACGCACGACGCGCAAGGGAAACACGGACTGAGCGACGTGCGACGTACGTAGCCAATTAAGGTGTGAGCGTCGTACGTCGTACGTAGCTGGAGAAATATTTTTTCGAAATGTCAGAGCGACCGCCGAAGACCCATGACCGCCGAAGACCCATCACGGTGTGGGTGACGCACGACGTACGACGTACGTGGAGCGTTGGCTCAAGGGTGGGAAATCACCAACTTAGAGAGGGGAACCGCCTCTGACAGGTACAGGAAGCATCCTTATAAGAACCCTTCGTGCGTTTCCATCCCCGGCACCGGGGCCTATAAGGCTACAAACGAGGGCGGGACCTGTCAATACTTTTCTGTCACCAGCCGCCGAAGATGAACCGCACATCCGCCTGGAAGCCCCGAAAATACTGGAGTTCGTTCGCATGAGAAAAATCTGCGAAAAGCGATCACCTCGTATTGCCGGATGTCGAAACAGTGTAGGCAAATACTGGTTGTTAAAATGCCCGTAGCTATCCCTCCGCACCGTGATTCCCATGCAGTTTCGCCAGCAGTTGGTGGCCCCACCACATCGACTTCTTCGCACTGCGTTTCGGCTCTCTCTTCCTGACCCCATCGACCACGATGATCCGGTCCTCGAAGTACTCTCGCCGCACCCTCTCGACCACAGGGCGCAGGTACTCCGGGATGAACACGGCGAGGCCGAAACCCCGTGAGTGGGCGAAGTCGCACTCGGTGGTCGTGACGGTTCCCTGGAGGAAGTTGTGGAGGCCCCACGCCATGTCGTCGGGATCTCCCCAGGTGGTATGGGCGAAGTGGCACCGCGTGAACGTGCAGTCCTGGAAGGTGCATTGCTGGAAGCGGCTGGAGAGGAAGTCCACCTCCTCGAAGGCGAGGTTGCGGAACATGCAGTGTACGAAGATGCACTTCTCGAAGGCACTTTCCACGATGGCAAGTGGATCCCCGCTGCGGCCTTGGATGAGGGCGTTCTCCAGGAACCCGTTCACGACCCGTTTGTCTGCAATTCGGGTCTCCCAACGGAGAGTCTCAGGGAGGATCAGGGCGCGGCCCCCTTCCAAGATCGTCCACACACCTTCCGGTAGGTCTGGGAGCGTGGCTCTGGTTTCCGGGGTGAGGCCACGGATATGTCGCTTGCCTTCCAACCAGACCCTTTCACGGTAGAGCAATCCCGGCGGGAGGACATCCCACGTCATAGTCGGGCTGATGATTCCAGCCCCTGTCTGGTCGTCCTCGAAGAAACGCAGCTTCGCCTCGAAGATGGCGAACAGATCGGGACGAGTGGAGCCGAGTTGCTCCAACACCTCCGCGTCGTAATCGGTGAGCCCCAGTGCGCTTAGTAGCTTCGGATTCATTGGCTTGATCCTGCCATGGCTGAAACTTCGATCTGGCCGATATAGGAGAGCAGGCACCCTACTCGTATCGGGCAGGTTTTACAGTGGATCCCCGTCCGGCGAGGCCAATACCCCTCTCGGAAGGAGTAGATCATCTGCTTTGTGGTGTTGCGGATCCGTGGGACGGCCTGCTGAAGGAGAGGGGCTATCGGGATGCGGGTGACACGCGGTCCCTCGAAGGGGTTGAGGTCGCGGATCTCCGAGAACCTGGGTTGCTGCTTCCAGACCAGTTTGGCGAGCAGGGAGTACAGCCCTAGCTGGCGCATGTAGGTCAGGACTCGCGCAACCGCCGATGGGGGCCTACCGATGGTGGTCTTGATGTCCGAGACCACGGTCTCTCCGGAGTTCAGGTCGTAGTTGAGGTCCAGGGTGCCGAAGAAATGAACCGGGATCGTCCGTCCGTCGTAGGTGAAGGACAGTCCTACTGGAGCCGCTACTTTCCGTTCGGTGCCGAGGATCTGGATAGGCTCATCCAGCAGCATGGTGTGGTAGTGCGTGACCATCCCACTGGCGAACCGTTGGAACTCGACCTTGTCGTCTTCCCTTGGCTTCTGGTCCAGCTTCTTCAGTTCTGGGCTGAGGTTGGTGATCTCGAAGCAGGCGTCGATGGCCTTCTCAAGGCTGGTACCGTCAACGTATCCCTTCTCCATCATCTCGATATGGAGCGTCTCCGCTCCAGCGTGGGCCGCAGTGCCGATGAGCATCATGCGGTTGATAGGGATCGCCAGCTTCAGCACCTTGTTGCAGAAGTACAGGTACGGGCATTTGGTGAAGACGCCCATTCCCGACTGGTTGATGCCGAGGAAAGCGTTGGGAGCCCTGGCGTCCTGAGGCCAATCCGGCGGTTCATCCTCTTCCTCCGGCATGTCGTGCCAATCGAAGGCCCAGGCTTCGACAGGGATATAGACCCCCCTCCCGTTTTGATTCAAGGAGCGGAGTCCAAGCCACTGCCCTTCGTGGAAGGTATGGAGCGCCCCAAACCCTTCGACCGTGCCGGAGTAGTGCGGGTCTACGCCGAGGGTGTTCCCGATATCCCACCCGGTACCGGGTGGTTTTTCCGATAAAGCTAGTACTGGTCCCCACTTAGAGGCGATATCTCGTAGATTCGCCTCGATGGTCTCGACCTCCAAAAGTGAAAAAGTTTTCCGGTTTCGGGAGGTCGGGGAGAGGATCCAAGCCTTGTCCAAATCACTGAACTTCTTAGTGCAGAAGGGGATTCCGGTGGTTCCTCCCATCCTACTGCCCCGGATCGCCTCGACCACTTTAGGGTGGTACGGGCAGTAGACCCGGAAAGAAGCCACGGCTGACGAGGATCCTCGGTAGGGTTGCCGGTACCAGCGGATGCTGTGGGCCGGGTCCTTGATGAGTATGTCCCAGGACGGAGTATCAGGCATGGGCAAAAGGGTAGTAGCGTTCCTGCCTTCCGAGGAACTACTGCGGGTTGCTCACTCCGCAGATATAGTGGCGTTGGCGACAGCACTGGGGATGCACCCCGTACGCGAGACCCAGGCTGCGTGGAGAGTCGTCTGTCCCTTCCACCAGGACTCGGAGGCCGATGGCGGATCGTGTCACCTCTACACCGTAGGAGGGAAAGGACCGCGTTTTCAGTGTTACGGGTTGGGGTGTGGGGCTCATGGCAACGCGATGGACCTCTACTGCCTTGTCCAAGGGTGGCGGCGGCAGGGTAAGGGTTCGATGGTCCCTCACGCCGCTTACGAGATCCACAAACTCCAGGGGATGGGCTTCGCGATTAACCCCACCTTTCGAGGTGATACCCAGGCCCTAACCGATGCGAAGGTGTTCGAAGGATTCGACCGTGTTGGAGGGGTGGGGCCGTTCTGGGTAGATCCGAAGTGGTGGGGGTATCGGACGCCAGCTGGTGAACGTGATCCCGAAGGGGCTTTGCCAGTGTGGAGCATTGCCAACCAGAATCAATGGAAGACGTGGATGCAGAGGCTTGGGAAGCGCCTCCGGCGGTATTGGCTCACACCCGATGGAAACCCTGTTCAGCTATCGTTCCCGGTCGAAGTGGTCGAGGTTGCAGACCTCGCGGCCTACGTGGTTTGTCCTCCGGGATCCTACAGAGCCTTGATGGTCGTGAGTGGGCGTACCTTGGAGTACTTCCGGGACACGGTGGGTAAGCCCCAACTGTTTACGGGGGCGGAGTTGGCTGGGAAATCACGGGTACCGGGAACACTCCCGATCTTCCTGGTTCGCTTTGCTGTGGAGAACCCGCTGGACCTGATGGTTCTGAAAGCCCTGGGGGTTCCAGCGGTCCTGGGGGTCTGGTGGAACCTGCCTCTGGAGGTTGTGCCTACCAGTGCTGGGATCCACTGCTACACGGCTTTGCTCCCGAAGGGAGGTGTAGGACGCGAGCGGATGATGAAGACGCTTCGGCGGGAGCAGTCTTGGCTGCCACGGGAGTATCGGATGGATCGCGACTCCCTGCTTCAGTTCGAGTCGATGGGCGAAGCGGAGGAGTATGTGTTTGCGGCTCTCAGCCGCAATCGAGCGATGGTCCTAGGCTAGGGTGAGGCCTCGATGTACCAGGAGGAAAGGCTCCACCCTCGACTGTTTGGCCCATTGGTCCATCCACGCCAGCCAAGTCTGCACGGCCTTGGTGAGCGGGAACGTGGTGTGTCGCTTTGTTTCCCCCCAGATCTCAGCACTGTAGACCAGGGCACGGCCTAGAGGAGAAATGTAGTGGCGGAAGTACTTGTCGATGCTGGTGCTGCGGTACAGGATCTCATCGGGATCCACGCGCACGAAGCACCTGAGGCTTAGGCTGTCTGCGATCCTTCGGCGCATCTCCGACGTGGACCAGCAGCTGGTGTCCTGCACCACCGCCATACGCCAGTACATGAAGCGGGTGGTCTCGGAGATCTTCCTCCTCTTGTCTTTCAGGAGACCCATCGCTGTCGTGTCCACCCCACTCTTCGTTAGCCACTCCTCCAGGTAGAACCATGTTGGGGTGACACCGTGCTTCATTAGCTCGGCCCATCGGAGTGAAGCGTTAAACTCTTCAGACATCGCGGAGACCTTTATGTCCTACGTACTACACCCATTCCAATGCCAGACGATCAAGAAGGGGGAGGAGGCTTTGTTGGCAGGGGACAACCTGTTAGTGGCCTCGCCCACGGGTACGGGGAAGTCCCTGATGGAACTCCCTCTGCTGGAGATTGCCCTTGATATGGGGCTCACGCCTATCATGGTGACCGTCCGCAACGTCATCATCGATGACCTGAAGAAGAAGGCCGACCGGTTGGGGATCAGCACCAGGGGGATGCTCTGGACCCCTACGACGTACACAAACCGGCTCGCGAGCGGGAAGGTTCGAGCGGCGGAGTACCTGATTATAGACGAGGGGCACAGGCTCCTGGCCCCGACGTGGCAGATGCTCCTGGAGGCGAACTGCCCTGTTGCAGCCTTCACCGCCACACCGTTGAGGGGAACCGTGCAGGAAAGTCCGGAGTGGTTGTCGTTCTTCCAGCGGCGGCATGAGGCTATCACGATCCTTCGTGCGATCCGGCAGCGGTACCTCGCTCCATTCTTCTTCATCAAGGAGACCATGGGGGCTCTTCGCTCCGGGCTCACTGGTGATAGGCAGCAGGACCGAGCCTGTGAGAGCCTCGTCAAGGAGCAGTTGCCGGACATCTTCGATAAGGTGATGAAGTACGACCCGAACCGTGAGCGGCCTACCGTCATCATGGCCCCGACGTTGGCTGCTGCTTTGCGGGTCGAGATGTATTTTACCCGCCACGGTCTTCCCACTCAGGCCATGCACGAGAACACGGAGAAGACCGCTCGCCGTCGAATGTTGCAGCAGTTGGAGAACAACGAGACGGCCATTGTAGCAATCAACCTGCTCACAGAAGGTGTGGATGTTCAACAGGTGGCTCGTGTTGTGGTCTTGCGTGAGTCCACGTCTCCGATTCCCTACATCCAAGGCATCGGTAGGGGATTGCGGCCAATCTACGGCGAGGGCGGAAAGCCGGATTGGGGTCTGAAGGCCGATTGCATGGTCCAGGACTTCACTGGCAACCTCGAACGCTTCTCCACCCAACTCTGGGACCTGATGGAACTGCGTTTCGAGGAACACGATCTCATCATCCGACCAGATCTTCGTGTGACTTCTTCTGCCGATGCGTCCCTCGACACTGCTAGGGACATGGCGCAGCCGACATTCCGGTTCACTGCGACCAAGGCGCACGACTTCACCCTGGAAAAGGATGGGGAGCAGATCCGGGTGACGCTCGGAGAAACACCTGCCGGGCAGTGGGCGGCACGGGTTTACCAGGATAACGAAGCCACAACGCACTGCTTGGTGAACGGAGAGTGGCGCTCGAAGCAGACTTCTCTCCGTCCCGTAGACTTCGCTATCGCTGTCGGAGGCCGTTCGGACCTTGCTTGGAAGTGGATTCACATGCTTGGAGGGGGCATCGAACTGGCTTGCGTAGACTCCCCGACCGTAGGGAGACTCCTGGCGTACACCTTGGTACTGCGACTTCGAGACAGTGTCGCCAGTAGTGACCTCAGCACCGTGGCCCAACGCCTTTTGAAGAGCGTCCCCCCTCCCGTTGTGATACGCTCTCGGACGTAGTTTTGAGGATTTCAGTGCTACGAACCTTAGAAAGATTGCGATTTCAGGACTCATACTGTTGCATGAGGTGTGGCCTGGGGGGTAATCCATTTTCTGGGGTACCTGTCCGGAACGCTTTAAGAGTAAAGGGATTTTTGGTTTACGTCCAGGATCTGAATTAGCCAGAATAGCGAAAAGCCGGACATGTCAGTGTCCATATCCGAGGAAGAGGCTTCGTTGCGCCTTGTGTGAACAGGGTTTAGACTCAGTATCGAAGAAGAGTTTTTTCCCAGTTGACCCACCGCATGAAGCCTCCCAGAAGGGGAGGAGCGACTTGAATGGGTGAGTACGAATCAGTCCCGGTCGTAGACCCTGTCGAGTTCACCTCGCTGGTGTGCCAACACCTAGGCAACGTGAACGAAGGCGATGGTGTGCAACTCTTTGCCTACGCTGTGCGAGCGGTAGGGCAGAAGAAGGCCTCTAAGGATCCTTGGGTACGCTTCGAGCGTGATCCCAATCGGTGGAAGGGTTCCTTCAACTGGGATCCGTTGGAGCAAGATAGGGACGCAGCGGATATCACTGCGTTCATGTCGAACAAGGTCGATGATCCGAAGATCAATCCAGGGGAGTTCTACTCAGTCTTGGCTCGTGATCCGATGACTCACTACGACATCGCAGAGACGGTGGTCCAAGTAGAGTGCCTGGATGACGAAGTGGACGACGATGACGCCGGAGAAGCGCAGAACCCCTTCGGAGGCCTTTTCGGGACTGATCTCCAGCAGCGAGTTGCTGGGGCTTTTGAAACGTCGATGCGTCGTTCGGTAGACAAGTTCGTCCAGAACCTGGAGCAAGGGGTAGATGGGATCGCTTCCGGTGGTTCTGTTGGTGGGCCTGTAGGCTCTAGCAATCTGGTCCGTATGAGCGACGGGTCCTACGTCGCCATGGACTGGCTAGCGACTCAGCTTTCGCGTACCCAAGAGGAACGCGACATGCTCAACGCTAGGGTTGCGGACCTTGAGAGGCGACAGCATGACACAGATTCCGGTCCTGATTGGGGCAACATGGCCATGAAGCTGATCGAGAAGGTACTCGACCGTGGACCCTCGGCGCTGGAGGAGGGGAACGGAGCAACCCCGCAAGGACAGGATCCTTTTGCTGGCCTCGGGATTAGTGGACGGCGGGCGCATCCTTCGGGGGTGCTGCAAGAGCCAACTGGGGCCGGGGTGTCTGGGCCTGCCATCGATGATCCTTTCCAGTCGGTGCTGTTCCAGCCAGGATCCCCAACCGCAGTGCAACCGCAAAAACGTCCCGTAGGGCCTGCCCAGCCTTACGCACCGGGACCTGTGGAGGCGGGGGAGAACAATGTCATCCCCGAGCGGGCTGTCCGGGAGATGGAACCCTTCGCCTCCCACCTTTTCAACCTGCTGTTCAAGGGGTTCAAGAGCGGAAACCTTGACAGCGCCCTTGATGATGCCAAGCGCAACTTCGGAGACCTCGCGGATCAATATCTGCCGGGTGGTCGTGAGTCCTTGGCTATGATGTCCGTGTATCCCGGTCGATTTGCCGATCTGTGCATGGCTGCGCTTCCGGAGCATCAGCGTCTGTTCATCGTTGATCTCGCGGACATCGAAACCGAAGTGAAGGAACTCCTCGCTGAGACAATTCAGGGGTGGAGGCCTCAGCAGTAAGCTAGATCACCATGACGAATCTCCGACCGAGTACAGGTAGTGTAGATCTCCGGAGCGTAGCGTCTCCGTGGGTCGAACTCGAATTGCTCAATATCGATGAGCGGTTCGTGCCAGACATTACCTTGCGCGACGGGGAACTTCGCTTGCAACATCAGCAGCAGCTTCCAGGTTCCTTCCGGCCTGACGTGGCGGGGAAGATGGCCGTGGATATGGCAAACCTGTACAAAAAGACCTTGATGGTCTTCCGTTGGGTTGCCTCGGCGTTGCTGCACAATGCAGGGGTGCGGGAGACACGGCCAGCGTTGCAATATCGCCAGCCCGCCGTACTGGCTCTGGCTCGGATCGTCCAGAACAACTACCGGATCTTGACTGGCGATCAACCAGGGGAATGGCGCAATCCGCTGAGGATCCTTGTGGAGACGGTGTACCAAGGCCTCGACAGTCTATCCGACGACGAGGCTACGCTGTTCTACCTGATGCTCGTAGAGGCTATGGGGATTCCGACCCGGTTTGTGATCGTCCAACAGAACGGTAGCTACCGGGCATACGCGGAGTGCCAGCTGGACCCTGACTCGAATAACTGGTTCCCGGTGGACCTCACCTCGGATCAACTGGGGGTCGCTCCTGAAGGGACAAACCGCCAGCACTTCCAGGCCCACGCTACCAAGGGTGTACCCAAGGGACGCGACTATGGACGCGCTCCGAAGGCTGTCGGTCGCCTTCCGATCCGAGGGCACCTCGTGGGATCCGGAAGAACTCAGGGGTCGCGCCACTGGGACCGTCCGAAGATCCGTCCCATCCCGCAGTGGTTCGATTGGCTTCGGAAGGAAGCGGAACACGTTCCCGACGATCTCCATTCGCCTTTCCTCGCCAAGCAGCACTTCCCTCGGGCCAAGGGTGCCGTTGCTGAGAATCTTGGACCCTACGCCACGGGCTCAATCATCGCCTATATGACTGCCCTGTACGCCCAGCGGTACGGGTACATATTCCGGGCCATCGCTCGGGATGCAGTGACGGCCCAAACAGGAGGGGTCTGGCCTACGGATCCTGTGCAGCTGGCGGAACTCCTGGCGAACACGGTGAGGACGATTTTCCCCTACGCGGAAGAGACCGTGGGTGTAGAGGAGACGGCCACGCCTCTACGGATGTTCCTGACCCACACCTACTACCCAGGGGTCCAGAAGTACGATTGCGACGACCTGACTGCGTGTTTTATGGCGCTGGCGGAGTCGTGTGGCCTTCGCACTGGGGTGCGTCTGGCAGGCAACCCAGGGGAATCGGACAAGTTCCACGTCTACCCGTTCATCATGCTCCAGAACGGGACGCGGCGAATCTACGACGTATCGTCGCCGCTTCCATGGGGGCAGGAAATGGACCGGGGGTCGAACTTCCAGGACTTCGTCCCTTCTCAGCCTCAGACCTACAAGATCTACCTTGACGAGCAACGGCGTCGGTACGGGACAGCAGCGGGACTTCCTGTTCTGCCCCGTATCCGTGGTCGCTCGTCGGTGGCCGGATTCCTCCCCAGGAGCAAGGCATGAGAACCGACCAATACACCTCGGGTACGCCGCTGGAACTCCACGACCAGATCACCCATAGCTTGAAGCTGGTCGCGGGGCCTCCGGTTACCGCGCCTCTTCCGGTGGGCCAGAAGCGTCCTGCTACGGCGGGGGTGCCTTGCCCACCTGCGTATCCCCAGGCATACAATCCGGGGACGCTCATCCCTCCGATCAGCCTGCCGTACTACAACCCCCCGATGGGGTACGACAGCTGCACCACCTCTGCATTCTGCCGTGCTTCCGATGAACGGATGCCCGTACCTCCGAAGCCGGGTTGGGCGCGTCATGGTCACGGCTGCACTTGCGGAGGCTCGACGGTCGGTGCGGACTGTGAGTGCGATGCCCAGGGCTACCTCGGGGAGAACTACGTGCCGGATCGGCCTCCGATCTTCTCGGGGACGTATCGCCCGCGCAGCGTCTACGGCCCGAAGGCGACCGAGGAGAGTCTGATCGAGGCAATGCTGGTGGACCCGAAGCGGGGCACCGAAGCCGTGATCCAGTACCTCCAGCAGAAGGGCGAGGTGCCGACCACGTCCGGTCCCTGCTGGCCTCCGAAGCCGTGTCGCCCAATCCGTTCCTGCGGCCCGCTACCGGGGTACAACAGCTGCGACCCACGCTGGTTCCGGCCCCACACCCAACCTCGTCGTCTTTTCTGGCTCCTCTGGACGCCGGAGACGATGCCCAACTACAAGCTGCGTCGGTGCATCGCTTCGAGGCTCAACGGGCTGTTCGACGCCGCGACCGAGAACCCGAACTGCTTCGCTCCGGGATGGCGCTACAACAATGCCGTTCACGGGCCGAAGGTTTCGCAGTCCATGACTCCGAGCCAGATCGCTTCTCTGGCGGAAGTGATGGCAGTGGAACAGGGGTTCCCTGGCGTCAAGTCCATCATCGAGGCCAACCGGGCGGAACTGGAGAAGGAACTCCGGAAGCGCGGCTTTGAGATCATCACCCTCAAGGACGGCACCCAGTTGGTGGGCGGTCCGTTCCTCGTGGACGACGGCACGACCGGCTCCTGGTTCAGCAAGGCCTTCAAGTCGGTCAAGAAGGCCGTGGGCGGTGCGTTGAAGGGCGTCGGTGACGCGGTGAAGAGTGCCGCCAAGACGGTCAACGAGAAGGTTCTGAAGCCGGTCGGGAAGTTCGTGTCCCGAAACGCCAAGGGCGCGGTGAAGAAGCTGAAGCAGCTGGATAAGAAGCTGGGCATCACCAAGGGCCTGAAGAAGTTCGCCAAGGGAGCAGGGTCTTTCCTCAAGGACAACTGGCCTGCTTTGGCCGGGATCGCGTTGACCGCTGTGACTGGCGGGGCCGCAGCCCCTCTCCTAGGAAGCCTGGGTGCCGCAGGTGGTTCGATCCTGCCCATGCTGTCCAAGATCGCTCCGAGTCTCCTCGGGGGCGGTGGTGGCGCAGGGGGTGGCGGGGTGGCCGACCTGATCGGCAAACTCGGTTCCTCTGTCTTGGGTAGCAGTGGAGGTGACCTCGGCAGCATCGTCTCGAAGGTACTGGGCGATTCTGGCACGTCCGGGGGTCTGATGGAGGTTCTTGGGAAGATCCTAGGTGAAGGCGAAGGTGCCCTCGCGGAGGCAGGCGAAGAGATCGAGATCGTCGCCAAGAAAGAGAGCGCCGGGAAGGGCACGGAAGCCATCGCCGCGCTGTTCGGAGGCGACGGGGGTCTGCTCGATGCCTTGGGAGGGAACGCCAAGGGTCTGCCGGACATCCTCCAAGCCGCTGCGGCTCCGGTCGCAGAAAAGGCTGCGAAGTCAGGCGAGTTCGATTTCGCTTCCTTGCTAGCCAATCTCCAGGAGATGGCCGGGGCGATGCGTCCCGAAGGAAACGACACCCTCAAGAAGATCTTAGCCTCGCTGGTGGGCGCACCAGCTGTTGCTAGGTCCGTGAAACGTGTTGGTGGGGTTCCGGTACAGGCTGTTGTTGGGGCGACTCAGCAAGCAGCACTGGTGAGCGGAATGTCCCCTACCAATGCGCTCGCTGTGGGACGGTCCTACGGTGAGTATTGTTCGTCTACCGGCGCTTGCGCTCCGTTCAATCCAACCGTCGAGGGATCCCTTCGGGCCGATAGGATCTCATCGTCGGGGACTAGCGTAGGAACTCCGGTACTCGTCGCACTAGCAAAGGAGAGTTGTCGCCACCTCGCTGCGTAGCACTTGTTACCGTTCGTTTTTGTGTGCCGTTGCCCTCGAAGCCTCTTAGGGGTCATAGAGGAGCGGAGGTCGAAATGAAGCAGATCACCGTGGCTGGGGGCCAGCGGAGTACCTCCTCGAAGAAAGCCAAAGCCAAGAAGTCGAAGCCGAAGTCAACCTCCGGTTCTCGCCCCTCTCGCAAGAAGGGGTCGAGGCCTGGGGCGAAGAAGGCAACGACGGCACGGGCGACTTCGGGGGGATCCACAGGCTCCAAGCCGAAACCCAGAAGCAAGAAGGAGACTACCGTGGCCGGAACAAAGTCCGTCAAGGTAATGGTCCAGCCGCCTCGGACCACGGGTGCCCGCCGCCCGGTCCAGGGGCGTCGTGGCGCAGGGCGTAAGCCCGCGACCACGGGCCAAGGCCCCATGCAGGGCCTCGCGCTGAAGCAGTTCTTCTCGAAGGAAGTCGTCCGCGCCGGTTCGCGGGGCGTCGGGATGCTCGCCGCCAACGCTGCCGGTGGGGTCCTGTCCGACTTCGTCGCGAAGGGACTCGACGCCGTGATGAAGCCCGCCGCAGGCCAGAACATGGCGAAGCGGGCGAGCCTCACCAAGGTCATCACCTCACTGGCCGGGGCGTACCTCGCGTACCGCTTCCTGCCCGCCAACCGCATCCAGAAGCCCTTCCTGGCCGACATGAAGGACGGGGCGGTTTCGATGTTCGGTCTCGCCGGACTGACGAACCTCCTCGGGTACTTCGGCGTCATCAAGCCGGAGCAGGGCGTCGGGCAGTACATCGCTGGCGAGAAGTCCCTGATGGGGCTCCCGCAGGTGTTTGGTACTGCGGCCCCGGCAGCGGCCATGGCTCAGGCGAACCAGCTGGCGAACCAGCAGGGAGGCGACGTTGCACTGCCGGATGGCCTGTCCTTGGAGGGGGGAACGGCGGAAGGTATGCCACCCTACTCCAAGGACGAGACCGGCGCTGTTCTGAAGTCGTTGCAGGATGAGAAGGCTTCCCTGGATGCCGCGCTCGACGGGATTCAAGGCCCTTTTAACTACGAGCAGGAGCAGGTTTACGACTCCGCTGCCAAGCACTTGGCGTCGATGAGCGTCCCGCTGGAGATGGTGCAGTACCACCTCGACAACGGCGACCTCTACCGCGCCATCGCAGCACTGTCGGAAGCCAAGACCTACGGCGTCGTCGCCCGTGCCCTGATTGCAGGGTTGGGTGCTGGGGCTCCTGCTGCGGCAATGGAACCGGCGATGCAGCCTGCGATGCAACCGGCGATGCAGCCCGCGATGCAGGCACCTGTTCCGGTGTCCGAGGAGATCGCGGTCGAGGATGCCCGGACGGGTGAAACGGTCATGCTGCCTGCGCCTTCCGTCGAGGAAGTGACCGTCGAAACCGCTCAAGGCCGTGCCCTCGACCTCGATACCCTGTATCCGTGGGCGCACTGGATCGCGAGCAACAACAAGGGGTGGTCGCCCTCCGAAGTCACCACGGCCTTCCTGCTGAACTACATCAGCAACAACGGCCACACCTGGGGCTACGGTGGTGACCAAGTGACTGCCTGGGGTGCCCAGGTGCCGCCGAACATCTCGGCTCCGTCCGCAACCGCCGTCTCCGGTGCCAGCATGTACAACGGGAACAACTTCCTGGTGGCTGGCGCTCCGGTGGCGGCACAGGGTGAGGCTCCAGCCATCGGGCTCGTCTGCTCGGGGTACGTCCACACCGCTCCCGTCGAGGCCAACGCCCTCCAGGCCACGGTCAGCGGGCTCTTCTCCACCTACTTCGGCGGCTACTAGTCGCTGAAGGTTTGAGATAGATTTTCCGTTCGATTTCACCAGTTGCGAAACTCAATCCCACAGGAGAGAGAATCATGCAGGGACTCTTCCCCATGAACGTCGGGCAGGCCGCTCCCATGGCTGCCGTTCCCCCTCCGCCGATGGCCGCTCCGCAGGTGTACGCGGGCAACCCGAACTGCCCGGTCCCGGCCATCCAGATGTTCCAGGCCCCTCCGTGCCCGGATCCCAACAACTCGCTCCAGATCACGAAGCGCGTCTTCGAGGTCGTCAACGGGGCGTTCTTCGTGGCCGACACCGGCACGGAGATCGTCGCGGACTTCGCCGCTGCCCTGGTCGCCGGACCGAGCGCGGCGGGCGTCCCCGGCGCGGGGTCATTCACCCTCATCACGGACGCGCAGACCTTCGCGGTCGTGCGTGACGTGACCATCGCCTTCGACGCCTACGGCGCGAATGCGTACGACGCGGTGGAGATCACGTCGGCGCTGGAGTCCTACGCGGTGTCCTTCGGGGCGCTGCTGTCGGGCGCGGTGACCATCGAGAACCAGCCCTTCCCCACCGTGATTCCCATCGCGAGCGCGATCAAGAACACGGGCGGGATCGACTCCTACTGGACCGTCGATCCGGGTGACACCTCGCTGCCCGCCGATCACGGCAGCATCTACTACGTCGCTCCGCGCATGGAGCCGACGCACAGCCACGCCCCGGCTCCCATCGAGATCTACCTGCCCGAGAGCAGCCAGTACCCGGTGACCATCGCGGTCCCGAGTCGCTCCGCGAACGGCGCGGCGTGGAACTTCGACACGGGCGCTGGTGCCGCCGACCAGACCTTCATCTGGACGGGCGTGGTCACCATCCTCCTGGAGCAGAACACCACGCTCGGGAACGTCCCCGGCGCGGCGTACATGGGCCGCTAGGCCTTTGTTCCAGGCTGCGTAACGCCGCTTGAGGGAAGCCCCGCTCACGTCTGACGTGGGCGGGGTTTTCCCTTGGGCTCGAATCAGTTATGATTTCACCAGCCCTACTTGACTGTCACTTCCTTTAGGTGAGGATGCCATGCCTGTAAACCCGAACTCGCCGCCCAACTCGGCAGCCCCTCCGGCTTCCAACCAAGCAGGTACAAGCCTGGATCCGACGCGGGTGGAGTACCCGAAGATCATTCCGATTTTCCGGGAGCCTGACAATCCTGCCGACCTCATCGTTCCGAAAGCGACACCAATCCCGGACCCGTGTGAGATCGAGATCCCCTTCCAGATTCCCCGAGGCCAACACGGGCCATTCATCTGGCAGGGCATTTACCTCATGCTGGCGGTCTTGGGTACCGAAGATGAAGCCCCGGACTACCCCTTGATCTGGGCTGACCCCGACCACGGTGTCTTCAGCGACGAAGTGGGGACGCTTTCCGGACCCCCACCGTTCATTGGGGCAGAAGAGGGCTACAACTTCACCTGCGTCTTCGATTTCGCCGGGGACCATATCTTCCGGACCCACGTCATCCAGCGCAACGACTGGAGGGTGATGTCAGTCCATCAGGGCCTCCCCGCAGGACAGGCGGGTAAGCTGACCATCATCCGGAACAAGTGTGACCGATTCGCTCCGGATACCACGGTCTACTTGTTTGCTGGACTCTTCGGGCGTATGGTGTACACCTTCCCGCCACCCTACCCTGTGGACTCGACTACGGAACCCATCCGTATCGTCTCGGAGATCACCGGGCCTCTGGTGTGTCCCGGTGGCACCGGCCCAGGTGTTTTCGGGCAGCCCAACATCTCGAACATCCCGCTGCGTCGGCGTCACCCGAGTATCGTAGACACGCTGCTGTACTCGGGGCAGCAGCACCTGTACACCCGCATCGGATGGCAGGGAGGCATTCGCCTGAACGACGACTACATCCCGGCACGACTCTTCCACCGGTCCCGTGGAGGGCGATTGGCAGCCCCAATGCTGGTGGTCGGGGGTACCAACGTTGAGGTTGAGTTGCTCCAACCACTGGTCCTCGATGTCGAACAGGGTGACGCTATCGGTGCCTTCGAGATCGAAGGCGGATCGTACGGCCTCTAGGAGCGACCATGTCCTACAGCGTCTACTCCATCTTCGAGATCCAGCATCGCGGCCTCTTCGACCGCTGCACCATCCAACGGACACCGGCTCCGGGGACGAAGCTGTATCCACCCCTCGGCCCCTACCCTCAGCGGCTACGCGGGGGGCAGGATCCGTCGCCAGCAGGTATCCGGGATGTCTACTATTCCGACTCGTTCCGCCGTCGTATCCGGGTAGCTCCTGGGACACTAGATACGGTCAACCTGGGCTTCGCACAGAAGCCGGGGAACCAGATCTCCATCGGAACGCACATCATCGACGTGGACGGCAACTACCTTGATTGGCAGGCTGTCATCAACCGCCTCGCAGGGGTCGTCTTCTTCTTGATGCTGGATAACGTCCCGATCTTCTCGATCCAGGGCTGTCCAGGTATGCCGATGCCCGGTGAGTACTACTACGTAGACCTCGATGGCGGGGAACAACTGGGTGTACTCATCGACAACACGGATCCGAACTCCACCCTCCTGGCAACTGATACGGTGGTGGTTCAGATGCTTCTCCGCGCTGATCCAGTATTCCGCATGGAAGTGGATCGCAAGGACACGCCCAACGCGCCTGTCTAAGAAGGAGGTCCCTGCGGTGAGAACACGGACAATCTCTATTCCGCTCGACGCGGAAGACGAAGCCCCAACAGGAGGAGCCCCTCTTGTTGAGGAGCCCGAGCCTCCGGAGGTTTCCCCGCCTCCGTGGGGGGTACAACGCACGGTGACGATGCAACTGGGGGAGGAGGTGGAAGAAGCCCCGGAGGTCAAGCCCTCGCCTGCAACGCCTCCGCCTTCCAGTCCTGTTCCAGCTTCTCAACCTAAGGCAGCGCCACCTTCCCCACCGCCAGTCCGGCCTGTGTTTTCGGTGGGCGGGGCCAAGTCCCCTTCTCCAGAATCAGCACCGAACCCTGCTTTGGTCGTGGCTACCCAAGCCATGCAAAGCGTGACGATGCTCGAACAACGGATCGGGACTATCAATACCCAGGTGCTGAAGATCCAGCAGCAGCAGATGAGTCTGTCGGCGGATCTGAATCGGATCCAGCAGCTGCTGGAACTGGGGAATGCCCAAGCAGCGGTGCTTGGATGGGCGCAGAAAATGCTGGAGACACATTACTCGGCGCTACGGGGTTACGAGTTCTCGCCCACTGTCGTGGACCAAATCCAAGAGAACCTATCGGATGCTCAGCAGCGGTTGCAGGCCATTCGAGCGGCTTTGCAACAGCAGAATCAGCAGAATACCGGGTGACCCTCGGCGTCTTGTGAAGGGTGAGGCGCAGGGTTACGATACTCAGACCAACTCGTAGATTCAGTCCTACGGCCCTTACGCCTCGGAGAGAAACATGGACTTCAGATCAAACGGATCACTGGCTGCGAAGGCTCCCACGGTCGGCCAGGGGATCGTGTCCCAGAACCCACCGTCGATGGTCCAGCCGACCACTACGACGGATTTCGCCGCAACGGCCATTGGCCAAGCTGAGCAGAGCCGCTTGACGCGGGCTTTGGATCAGGCCTTGTCTTCGTTGAACCGCACTCCGGGCACGATAACGCTTCTGAAGCACAAGCACCCGGTTCCGAGTCGTATGATCCACGGTGGGGGGATCGGGAAGTTCACCGGTAAGGTGCCCGATACGGGGCGCTACCGGAACGAGTGGAGTTTCATGCTCGTGCCTGCGAACACACAGGTGCTGGCTTTCCGGGGACGGAACTACACCGACTCGTACCGGTGGTTCGGGCCGGGGAACCACAACCTCCACGCTGCGGGGGTACGGTGGCACGACCGGGGTGCCCCGGAATCCCTTATCACATTGCCTGTGGTCCCCGACGTGGACTCGATCATCCAGCAGACCCTGAACTTGGCGACTCCCACCTATGGTCGCCTCATCAACCAGAGCAACTTCCAGAGCCACCCCATCGTCCTGAAGGTCAAGCAGTACCTCTACAAGTGGGCAGGGATGTTGGCTGGGAAGCCGCAGCAGGAGGCGTACCGGAAGTACACGACGTTCCTCCAGAACCTTGCTGCCAAGGTGCGAGCCGCTGGCCCGGTGCAGCCTACCCAGCAGTGTCGCTCAGGGTTCAAGGTCTGGACACCAGCGGCGGGTCAGGGTCCGCAGAACGGTCCCTGGAACAACTATCCGCCCGCTCAGTATGAGGTCTACCCGCTACCGGGTACGGCGTCCTACTGCTACCAGATCAAGGCCGCGCAGAAGCCTCAAGGCTTCGTATGCCCGACCGGGGTATACAAGGAGTACTCCAGTGGCGCGAAGGTCTGCGTCCCGCGTGACCTGATGGGCTGTGAGGCGCAGGGAGGCCAGCTGCGGATGTCCGGACGCCCCGACCGGAAACGCGGGTGGCCGTATACGGTCTACTGCTACTTCCCCGGTCGTTCCGCCGTCATCTCCCGCCATCGCTGGACCGCTGGTGGTCCTGTCATCGTGGACGACTTCCCGTTGAAGCAGACGACGGGTGGTTACGTCATTGACGAGGACGCCCTTGGCGTGGAGATCGATGAAACGGTGGGGCAGTTCGGAGGGTTCGCCGGGATCCAGTCCCCGCACTCTCTCGAACAGCTGAAGGCCATGCACGATGCGCGGATGGGAGGCGCTCCGCCTACTTCGACACCCATGCCCACGGACCTGCCCGCCCCGGCGATGACCTCTCCGATGACACCACCCGCTCCGGAGGACACGATCCCTTCGCTCCCGGAGGAGATTCCCCCGTCTCCCGATTCGGTACCTCTCCCAGGAGAACTGACCGATCAGGGTGAAGGGGGTATGTACTTCCCTTCCGCGCAGGATCGGCAGGCGATGGATGTCCTGGCCGACCTCCGCGACGGGATGCAGAGCCTTCGCCGGGACTCGCGCCAATTCGGGACCACTTTCAAGAAGGAGTTCGAGGAACTGGACGGATTCACCCCCGAACTCAGCACCAAATTGGGGGACCTCCGTCAGGCTGCACGGGGTATCCAGTCCCTCTCCAACCAGTTCCTCACGGGAGAGTTCGAGCCGGTCAATACCGATGACGCTTCCCTGGCCGCTGCTCTTCTGACCTCAGGGGCACCGCTGAAGTTCGGTGGTGGCACCCTGCAAGCAGTTCGTCGCCCGTAGCTGAACCGGCGTCCGTTAGGGCGTCACAGACCCAAAACGGAACTATGAGTCAACCAGGATCAGGACGGCCCGTCTTCGGGCAGCAGCACATGGGAACCACGGGCGGGCAGCAGTTCAATGCCCGTGTTCAACACCGTGGCCCTCGTCGTAACGCTCCCGCCCCTTCGGGTGGGGGTCTGGTGATGGGTCCAGGGGGGATCATACCTCAGCAAAGCATGGGTCCGCAGCAAGCGATGCCGCAGCAGCAGATGCCGCGTATGGCTGCGCCGATGCCGCAGATGCCGATGCCTGCTCCTGCTCCCGCACCTCCGCAGCAACAGATGGTCCAGGTGCAGTACCCCAACGGGCAGGTAGGGGTGATGCCGGTAGCCCAATACCAGCAGATGATGGCAGCCGCGCAACAAGCGCAACAAGCCCAGGCCGCTGCGGCTCAGGCTCAAGCTGCTGCCCAAGCCCAGGCTGTACAGCAGGCTCCGGTGGTGGCGGCTCCCCCGATGCCCCAACCGATGCCCCAACAGGCTCCGCAGCAGGCTCCGCAGCAATACGCCCCGCAGCAGCCCCAACAGCAACAGCCAGTGCCGATGCCCCAAGGTGTTGCGGGGGCACCACAGGGCGAAGAGGCCCAGCCCGATGTTACGGGCGGTTTGCCTGCACAACTGGACCCTAACGTCCAGATGCTGACGATGCCTCCGCCGGTAGGAGGTCGCACCAACCACGAGCCTCCGAAGCCCGTGTTCGGGCACCCCGGATCCATGAAGACCATTGGTCAGGTGGATGATTCGGGTGCTGTCGGCACCACGGGCGTCATCACCGATATGGGCGTCCAGGCCCAACCCCGGTACGGATCGCAACACGACCATCCCAATGCGTTCCAGGCGCAGGGAACCGACCAGCGCCAACTCGTAGGAGGCGTTCCCTTCGGGAAGCACTACGAGGGCCAACACGCGGGGCAGGCCCCTACCCCGAACAGTGTGGACGGGAGGTTCACCGGCTTCGGAATGTAGCTTCGTAGGGAGACACCATGACAGACGGTGAAGGCAGGTTCCCCTGGCAAGCCCAGGATGCGCCAGCCCGTGGCGCTCGACGGGGAAGCGGAACCAGACCGAACGCAGGGCAGACCGCCCAACCTCAGAAGCCGCGTCCTTCAACTGGAGGGGCGCGGCCTGGGTTGTTTGGCCCCGCCCGTGGTAACGAAGACTTCTTCGGGGTCGGTTCCGACGACGAAGAGGATCCCCTCGGCCCACCACTCCAGTCCCGAACCGCCCACCCTGAGGCGGTAGCAGAGGAGGACGGGGAGGAGGGCGGGGAAGTTTCGGGAGTTGAGGTAGAGGTTGAGGTTGAGGATGAACCGGACACGGGCGTAGATGACGATAGCTCTGAAGGGAATGGCGACGACTTTGACGACGCGGGAGAGGACGATGAAGCAGAGTGGAACGAAGGCGATCCCTTTGGAGGTGCGGATCGCGATGAGGGAGATGATGGGGACGGGGAGGAAGACGGGGAGGAAGAAGACGGCGACGATGACGAAGCTGGTGCAGATGATGGCGATGACGACGATGAAGACCCGGAAGAAGGATCCTCCGGAGAGCCTGCGACGACTGCTTCTGCGGATGCAGGAGATTCTCCAGAACCAGAGGAAACCGAACCACCAGACGGCATCTTCCACGGGGCAGAAGAGCCTGAGGATGTGAGGAGGGGTAAGCGGGAGCGTCAAACCACCGCATCGTCTGAAGCGGCAACCGTCGCACGGCGTCTTGGCCCTGGCGTCGGAATCAGCCAACCTACTCGCAGGGCAGTTCCTCGGCCTCAGGCCCCTCCTGTTGGGGTTAGTCGGATCTCGGAACGACCTGTGGACGACCTTCCAGTTGGGTTGGGGAGGCTAACCACCGACTTGCGGAAGCTGGGCATCACGAATCCCGGTATCGATGCCATGATCTCGCTGGCACAAGAGAACCCTGAGGCCAAGGCGGCTTTAACACGCCTTGCAGGCAGGGCTGCACTCGTCAGCGAGGTCTCGGGCAAAGCTGGCGTCGATCTTATGCAGGAGTACGGGGCTGTGCCGCGAAACGGTGACAGGCCGAACGTGCCCTACCTCTTTAACCTTCCATCAGGGCCTGCGTTGGAAGAGCGGATGATCGTGGCGGTAGCCTCCCACGCGGTGTTCGATTCGCCTTTCGATCTGAGTAAGCCTGAGCAACGTGGCGCGGATTGGGGCTCACCTCAACCCCTAGGTAGGCTGACTTCCGCGCAGCTGTGGTACTTCAACGCTGAGGATGGACGTACTAGGACCAACACTGCCGGACTGGATCTCGTCAATCGGTTGCTGGGTCGCGACCCGAACAAAAGGACTGTAGGACGCGGTCTCCGCGAAGGCGACTTCATTGTAGTGAGCCTGGAAGTAGTGGTCCCTGGGTCGGCGCAGAAGCACCGGGTGTTTGTGCTAACCCCTGTGAACCGTATGGGTGGTGTCTCGGTTCCGTCGAAGGCTGACGAGACACGGTACCGAATGGCTATGGGTATCGTAGACGGCTTCGCGGTCCAAGATCTTGACCGAGCCGGGGCTCCTCCGAATCGGATCTGGGATGACCTTGCGTACTCGCCGTACCTCCTTACTCGCAACATGATCCGAGGGCGTCGGCGTGGTTCGCCTATGCCTGACACGGTGTGCCGTCCCAGCCAAGCCGAGATTTACTACCTGGAGCCCGCTTGGATGGCGCTCCGCAAGGGCCTACTTCCTGTCGAGGTAGCTACGTTTGCGGAAGCGGATCGGGAAGGGGCTGCTGAGGCAAAGGTGATCCAGGGCCAGCGTAAGGAGGCCGAAGGGCGGGCGCGGCAGCACCGTAGCTTCCAAGGAGTACAACCTCTGGATTCACAAGAGGTTAGCGGTGATAGCCCTCTGGGAGCCCGTCGTATCTGGTACTAGCGAAACTGCAAAAGTTTTTCAGTTTTGGAGGTTTTCGGACATGCGACTGCGGGACCTGAAAGAGAAGGTGTTCCCCGACGAAGAGGTCGATGTTCGTGACCTATTGGAGCAACTGCGGCAGGAAACTAGCAGCCCAACCAAGGCCCGGTTGTACCAGACTCTCTCCGAACTCACGGGTATCAACTACCATACCTTCGCACATTGGAACAACGGTAGCCGAACACCGAGTCCGTCCTCGGTACGGGCGCTCCAGGCTATTCTGTATCTCCTGCGTATGCCCCCTACTCCTTCGCTTCGACGGAGGGTTGTATCGCGAGGGTCCAAAGCGGCTGTAAACCGGGTGTCACCCCCTGGTCACTGATTCGCAGGGACGGTAATCTAGGGCACCAGAACGTCCTTCTACCAGGAGATCTGCGATGAAGATTTGGACCCACTACATCCCAGGGCGGCACGACCGCAATACAGCAGCCGCACTGGCTCGTGAGGTCAAGGCGGTCAAGAGCGCCCAGAAGTTGCCCGACTATCCCCACTTCTACGTCCGGGCGGTGGTGTCAGATGCAGGGGGTCCTGACGGGCGGTTCCTGGTATGGGCCAAGTCGCCTATGACCGACACGCAGATCCGGGAGGCGTGGAAGAAGAGCAGCCCCGTGGTAGCTACTCGGACGAAGCTGGCTTCAGTGCCAGCGACGGTCAAGGGTACCAAGACTGCGAAGAAGGCGAAGCCGAAGAACACTGGGGGCTCCAAGCCCAAGGCCAAGCCCAAGACCAAAACCACCGGAGCAGCGAAGCCGAAGACCGCGAAGGAGAAACTCGCGGACCTTTGGGCCGGTGCGGAATGCACCCTCGATGGGGTTCCGGCGAAGATCCAGGGGCGCAAGCTGGCCTTCGCTAAGGTCTCGCAGTTGGAGGATCCTGGGGAGTCGGTGGAGTTCTCTTGGGAAGCGGTCAATCGTGTGATGACCGAAGGTGACGAGGCTTTCTCTTCGGGCAAGAC
>Ga0272441_10003347_pt1 | contig 30553 bp, 31 predicted proteins | sample SSMProp6N_FD_193582 | JGI IMG/M metagenome (GOLD analysis project Ga0272441, IMG submission 193582) | Marine sediment archaeal communities from Little Sippewissett salt marsh, Falmouth, MA, United States - SSM-Prop-6N | ecosystem: Environmental > Aquatic > Marine > Wetlands > Sediment ... | reverse complement strand
TTCTGTTTTTTGCTTTAACCACTTTGGCATTTAATACAGCCGTAGTCGAAGGTGAAATGCCCGGGGATTGGTGGCCCATGTTTGGTCACGACCTCACAAACGCAAGATATTCAACATCACCAGCTCCACGTACAAGCAAGATTGCTTGGACATATACGGCAAAATCACCTATTCGCTCAGCTGCAACAGTGCAGGACGGCGTAGTCTATGTGGGCGCATTCAACGGAGATTTTCACGCTTTAAACGCAACCACAGGCGCTTTAATTTGGACATACGTAACAGATGGAGACATTTGGTCATCTGCAGCGGTAACTAATGGAATGGTTTACTTTACGTGCAGGAACTTTAACATCTACGCTTTGAATGCCACTACAGGCAGCATGGTTTGGAATTTCGCGACTGGTGGCGAAACATGGTCCAGCCCTGCAGTCTATGGTGGAGTTGTTTACTTCGGCGCAAATGACAACATCTTCTATGCATTAAACGCAACAACTGGAGAGAGGTTGTGGAGCTTTACAACTGGAGGGCATATTCGCTCTTCGCCTGCTATCGTTGATGGAGTTGTCTACATAAGCTCACAAGACGGCTATCTTTACGCATTGAATGCAGCAACTGGAGCCCAAATTTGGAGGTCTCTCACAGGAGACGATGATATATTCACAAATTCTTCCCCAGCCGTTGCTGGCGGCGTAGTCTATATTGGATCAACCGATGGACATGTTTATGCATTTAGCACTGTTACTGGTGCAGAAATTTGGAACTACACAACGGGTAATAGAGTCTCATCTTCTCCAGCCGTTGCCTATGGAATGGTTTATGTGGGCTCGGAAGACGAGAATGTATACGCTTTGAATGCAGGCACAGGTGCTTTGATTTGGTCTCGTGCAACAGGTGACTCAGTTTTCTCCTCGCCAGGGGTCGCCGACGGTGTGGTCTACGTTGGAGCGTACCCGAACGGCATAGTCTATGCTCTGGATGCTTCCACGGGCTCCATCATCTGGCAATTTACAACTGGCAATGGAGTATTTTCTTCTCCATCCGTCGTTAACGGAATTATGTACGTAGGTTCATACGACAATGTCCTTTATGCGTTCGGTACTTATGTTGCTCCACCCCCTTCGTCGAGTCCTTCTATACCGACTCAGTCCTCTGAAGTCTGGGTGCCTCCTGCATCTGACGCCGCAGTTGCGACTGTTGTAGCGGTCGCTGCCACGGGAGCGGTTTCAGTAGTTGTTGCGGCAGCCAATTCCGCGGCTGGGGCGCCAACTGGCAAAGTGGCTAAAGAAGTAAGTGGTCTTCTCCCCTCGGCTTTGAAGAAGTGGCTAGCGAGCTTTCTGGCGTCAAAACGGAAATTGATAGTGGATGAAAAGAGGGGCTCTATCTTCTTGCCAACCAAGCCTGAGCTTCTTGCCTATGCCATCTCTATTGTGCTTTTGGCGTTTTCTTTCTCCTATGTTAAAGTCAGCAGTTTGGGGGACATTTTGACAGTTCTACCCACAATCTTTGCGACAAGCATCCTTGTAGGGTTCGCCAAATCCTTCGTCACAATAACCTATGCTAGGCATCGTGGGGTCTGGACTGAGTTCAAGCTCTGGTATTTTGGTCTTGCTATATTCATTATAACAACCTTTGCGTTCAGGGTTCCCTTCTCTTCTCCCACTCGAAACGTTAACCACGCGCCAAAAATGACCAAGCGACTGAGCGCCACGCTTTCAATTTTCTTGATATTGATAGCCTTGGCGTTTGCAGGTCTGTTCTTCGTCCTGCTACTAGCCGGCAACAAAGTTATAGGTGGAACAGGATTGGCTATGTGTTTGATAGCCGCTTTCTTCGACACTTTCCCGATAATCCCGCTGTATGGCAAAAAAATCTTCGACTACAGCAAACCAGTTTGGGCAGCACTGTTCGTGTCGACTTTGGCTTTTTACATTGCTTGGTTGTTTTTCATATAAAATGGGGCGACAGTCTGTGGGTTATATGCCTTAGGCAAGCGATAGATGCTTTTGTACAGTGGCGCCAACGGAAGCTCGCCTCCTCATAAAGGGTATCCAGTTTTACGCGTTGATTTTCGAGGCACTGTTTCCAGAACTGGAAGGTTTGGCGTTAAAATTTAACCCCTCAAGATACAGAAATCTTCTGTATTTCTCACGATAGAAATATACTTACATATTACATTAATACTTAAAAGCGCGTTTCTTTCACCCTGTTTCTACAATAAAAGCTGTCATTTGAAAGATTTTTTTACTACATATCCTCAAGTCCTTCATAAATTAACTGCATACTCGAAAATACTATATTGCCAAAACTTTAATTCGCTAACACTAGAACAGTAAACTAATCCTATGGTGCTTAACTTGAAAGCTTTGGTGTTGAGTGGTGGCAAAGGAACTAGGCTTCGCCCATTAACTTTTACTTTAGCTAAGCAGCTGATTCCTTTAGCCAATAAACCTGTTCTAGGATATGTCTTAGACCAAGTAGCAGAAATAGGAATAACTCAAGTTGGAATAATAATCGCTCCAGAAACTGGACAATACGTAAAAGAATACGTAAAAGAAGGAAAAGAATGGGGATTCAGTTTAGCATACATCCCCCAAAAACCTTTAGGATTAGCCCATGCAGTCAAAACAGCTAATTCCTTCCTTCAAAAAGACCATTTCATAATGTGCCTAGGAGACAACCTGCAAGGTCGAGGACTAACAACTTATGTACAAAAATTCAAAAAAGAAAAAATGGACGCCCTAATCCTCCTAAAGGAAGTCGAAGACCCCACAAAATTTGGTGTAGCAATTCTAGACGAAAAAGCCAACATTATAGAATTGGTTGAGAAACCAAAAAAACCCAAATCAAACTTGGCAATAGTTGGCACCTACATATTCTCAAACAACATATTCAACGCCATAGACCAAATCAAGCCCTCAGCAAGAGGCGAACTTGAAATCACAGACGCTATACAAGAGATGATAAACATGGGATTCAAAGTAAAAGCAGAAACCCTCAACACTTGGTGGCTAGACACCGGAAAAAAGGATGACATCCTAGTTGCCAACGCAAAAGTCCTAGACGAGTACACAAAACAACAGATTAACGGAACAATTCAAGAAAGCAAAATCGAAGGAAGAGTGACCATTCAAGAAACAGCAAAAATCGTTAACTCAACTCTCAAAGGACCCTGCATTATTGGAGAAAATTGCACCATAAAAAACTCTTTCATCGGACCATACACAAGTATAGGTAACGGAACAAAAATTGTTGATAGCACCATTGGATATTCCGTAATAATGGAAAACGCCCAAATAAATGGGATCAATAGGCTGGAAGAAAGCCTAATAGGCAAAAACGCTAAAGTGACCAAAAACCATAGAACCAACTGCTTAAAACTTCACATAGGTGACTACTCGGAGGTAGAAACATGAAAGAATATGCCCTAAAGGGAGTAAAAACATACGAAATAAAAATATTACCCGACGAAAGAGGTTTCTTCGCCGAAGCCCTAAGAACCGATTGGAAAGAATTCCTAGAAGATGAACAGATAGCCCAGATAAATCTGAGCTACAGCTACCCCAATATTGTCCGAGCCTGGCACAAGCATACAAGAGGACAAATCGACCATTTCTTGGTTATACAGGGCGCAATGAAAATCTGTGCATATGACGAAGAAACAGGAAAAATGGCTGAAGTCGTCGCCAGCGGCAAGAAGCCTACAGTTGTCAGGATACCTGGCAAGTATCTGCATGGAACAAAAACAGTCAGCAACGAACCATCGTTACTAGTGTATTTTGTCAATAGAACGTATGACTACAAGAACCCTGATGAAATTCGTGTAGCTTGGAACGACCAGACAATAGTTCCCACAGAAATAAACGGCAAAACGACTGATCCTCGTGTTGGCAAACCCTGGGACTGGTTTATGCCACCCCACAAATAGAATGTGACAAACCATGAATGTTTTGGTGACGGGTGGAGCCGGATACATTGGTTCAGTGATGTCCAGAATTCTTCTCGAAAAAGGCTACAAAGTTACCATCCTTGACCGACTATTCTTCGGAACCGACTCACTAAAAGACATAACCGATCAAATAACTCTCATCAAAGATGATATCAGATTTTTCGATCCCGACCTCCTGAAGGGAATAGACGCCGTATTTGATTTGGCTGCTCTTTCTAATGATCCGTGTGGTGAACTCGATCAGGAAAAAACCTTAGAAATAAACTATAAGGGTCGTGTTAGGGTGGCTAATCTGGCAAAAAAGTATGGTATCAAAAAATACGTTTTTGCTAGCACATGCAGTGTTTACGGATTCCAAGAAGGAATCATTAACGAAGAGTCTGGTCTTAATCCGTTAACGACATATGCAAAAGCTAGTATAATGGCTGAGAAAGAGATTTTGCCTCTTGCTGACAAAACTTTTTCAGCAGCTGTTCTTCGTCAAGCTACCGTTTACGGTTTTTCCTATAGAATGAGATTTGACTTAGCCATCAATGGAATGACATTGGGGTACTTCAGAAACGGCAGAATTCCTATAATGCGCGATGGAAAACAGTGGCGCCCCTTCGTTAATGTTAGGGACACTTCAAATGCTTTCATCAAAGTTTTGGAAGCAGAACCAGAACTAGTTACTGGTCAAATTTTTAACGTGGGTAGTGATGAACAGAACATCCAAATTTTTGACCTAGCCAAACTGGTAGCTGAAGGGTGTAATCTTCCTTTCAATTATGAGTGGTACGGAGATTGTGACACTCGAAGCTATAGAGTGAGCTTCAACAAAATCAAAGACACACTAGGTTACAAACCCCAAACCAGCATCAAGAAAGGAGCAGAAAACGTTTTCACTGCCCTAAAGGAAGGAAGACTGAATCCTGACGATCTACGAGTGATAACTGTTCGGTGGTACAAGCACCTTCTTGAGATGCAGCGGTTCCTCAAGGACACGGAAATGAATGGGGTGCTCCTGTGAAAATAGCCGTTATAGGCTCAACTGGACAGTTAGGAGCAGATTTGGTAAAAACTTTGAGCACTAAACATGAGGTTATTGGCTTCACACATAGTGACATTGAGGTGGCAGATTATGACAGTCTTGTGATTCTAAAAGAGCAGAATCCAGATGTGGTCATAAACACAGCGGCTTTCCACAAAACTGACCAATGTGAAGAAGAACCCCAAAAAACCTTCTGCGTAAACGCCTTAGGTGCACGAAACATTGCTCTGATAACTGCTGAAATAGGTGCCACGACTGTGTACATAAGTACAGACTATGTTTTTGATGGTTCAAAGAATGAACCCTATACCGAAGAGGACATTCCGTTTCCTCTCAGCACGTATGGAATCTCCAAATTGGCGGCAGAACATTTCACGCAACAAAACCCGAAGCACTACATCATAAGAATTGCAAGCGTGTTTGGTAAGGCAGGAGCCAGTGGGAAAGGAGGTAATTTTGTGGAGACAATGATAAACAAAGCAAAGAACAATGATCCCATCGTGGTTGTGGATGACATGTTCATGAGCCCTACATACACTATAGACGCTGCCTCAATATTGAAAGGACTCTTGGAGCTTCAGCTTCCATATGGTGTGTATCATGCAACAAACAAGGGTTTCTGTTCATGGTATCAATTTGCACAAGAAATCTTTCAAGCCACCAATTTAAGTCCCGATTTGAAGCCCACAAAATCTGATCCCGCTTATGGGAAGGCTAGGCGACCGCTTTTCTCTGCACTAGCAAGCACCAAGCTATCAAAATATAACTTGGAGCCCCGAAGCTGGAAAGAGGCTCTTCATGCCTATCTAATCGAAAAAGGTCATATCTTAAAAGACTCTTAGTGAAACAATTTCCTAGGAAACAATCATGCATATTGCACAAATGGGAACTGGACGAGTAGGACGCCCAACAGCCTACGCTATAATGTGCGCCGAACTAGCAGACAAAATCAGCGTCTGTGACACAAAACCTGGTCTAGCAAACGCCTTTGCCGAAGAACTCCGACATGTAACCGCAAGTCTAAGTTTAGATATTGAAATTATTGCATCAGAAAAGAATGAAGATGTAACTGGAGCAGACATAATCCTGATTTCTGCCGGAAAACCCAGAACCCCCGGCATCCAGATGACTAGACGAGACTTGGCTGTCCAAAACGGACAAATAGTTAAACATGTTGCTGAGGCAACTGCGCCAAACAATCCTGATGCAAAATATGTTGTAATTACAAACCCAGTTGACGCCATGGCAATGGTCTGCAAAAAATATTCTAAAGCAAAATTTGTAATTAGCACTGGAACGAACCTCGAATCATTAAGATTAAGATCTGGATTAGCCCGAACCTTTAAAGTGCCAGTGTCAACTGTCGAGGGCTATGTTGGGGGAGAACATGGACAAAACGCGTCGATTCTATGGTCAACCGTAAAAGTCAACGGTATGCCCTTAAGTGAATACTTAAAGCTTAACGGGAAAACCCTCAACAAAGACGAACTTGGAGATTACGTGAAGTCTGTCTCGAAACTTATCGTAGACAATATTGGAGGCACAGAATTTGGACCCGCAACCGCATTCAGGGACATAGTAAGAGCTATAGTCAGAAACACAAACGAAATTCTGCCTGTCGCTACACCCATAAGCTTCACTGGATTGCCTGAACCAGTTTTCGTCAGTGTTCCTCTCAAACTCGGAACCACGATTGGTTCCTCAACCTACGACGCTACTTCTTCAAAAGAAAAACAAGAACTAGCCGATGCAGCAAAAGCAATATACGAAACATACAAAACAACCATTGAAGCGATAGAAAAAAGCAGCAAATAATAAATAACGTTTAATTTTGATAAAAAATAACTACAACTTTTTTGTTATATTGTTAGTTTTCTCTTCTGAATACTAGTGACAGGAAACTGTTTACTAGTGAAGTTCTGTTAGCTTGTTTTTCTAATTGACCTTTAAACAGTTGCAACTATCCAAAGAAATACATGTGATGTTAGGGATATAGGAGTGTATTCCTACATATTAATAAGGTAGTAATACTTGTTCCATTTCATCTACTCTGTGAGGAACCAAAATTGGCTAAGGCAGCTACAAAAAACAAGCAGGGACCAATAAACGAACTTGATTTAACTAAAATTGATGGAAACGGAGATTTTCCATGTCCAAAATGTGGGATCACCATCTCTCCTGAGGATGAGTCAGAAGATGTTTATATCATTCTTGAGGAGAAAGTTAACGGCGAAGCTTTGGAAGAGTTGACAATCCAATGTAACAAGTGTGGTTGTCAAATACGTTTAACAGGTTTTCCTGCTCTTGAAATGTAGACTATCTAGACTCGACTAGTTCCATTCGGGAACATCGTTTGTGTGTGTTACAATCAAAGTTGTTTAATGTGCTTTTTAACTGAGTTAACTTTGTCTTTCATCGTTCGCAACTTATCTTTTCTGTCGTCTATTATTAGTGTTGACTCAATTCGAAGTACGCCTTTGGCTGTGAGAGCTTCATGGGCAGTTTTCACTGCCTCAAGAATGGGTTCTAAGGTGTCTGCTTCAATTATTGTTCCCATGGGCGTGATTTCGTAGCTCAACCCATTAACATTATCTATCGCTTTTATTGCTGCTGCAACACAACTTCCTATGCTTGTCGATTCTGTTCCCACAGGAGCTATGGTGAAGTAGGCAATAATTTTGCAGGATTTTGCTGAACTCATAGTGTTTTCATCTCCCAAGAAAAGACGTGTTCAGTGTGCCTAGTTTTAGATACCTGATTTATTAATGTGTTTACATATCTGTAAAAATCCGTTTAGGAGACCGCGTTTCAGTGAGTAAAGCAAAAAGTATGGCTCAGGTTTCAGCTAAGGGCGTATTCAACATCTTCTGGGGTCTGGTGGTCTCCTCAATCATATCTGCAGTAAGCTTAATGGTTGTTGCAGGAATTCTTTCTGAAGGCGACTATGGTTTAGTTGCAATTGCCTTGACTGGTCCTGCCCTCATCGGAGTATTCAGGGACTGGGGTGTAGACTGGGCAACAATAAAGTATACTGCACAATACAGGTCAGAAAACAAAGAAGCAAACGTGAAGAATGTTATTGCTTCTGTTGTGATTTTCGAGATTCTGATGGGTTTTGCTTTGTCTATCTTTTCCTTTTTTGTTTCAGGTTACATAGCAACTGCCTTAGACCGTCCTACCATTGTGCCTCTAATCCAGATAGCTTCCTTCACTATTTTTGCAGAGGCTATAATGAAGGCCACTCAAGCCTCCTTCACTGGTCATGAAAAAATGGAATACCACAGTATAACTTCAATTGTTTTGTCTGCTCTTAAGGCTGGATTCATGATTACCCTAGCTGTTTTAGGGTTCGAAGCATATGGGGCAGTTGTCGGAACAACATTAGCATATTTGATTGCTGGAGTAATCAGTCTAATATTGGTTTATGTAACTATATACAAACCTCTAAAGAGGCAGTTTATCGACAAACTGGAAATATTTTCAACAATTAAAACCTTGTTCAGATATGGGTTGCCACTGTCAATCTCTGCTATTGTTGGAGGCTTTTTATCTCAATTCTTTAATTTTTTACTGCCTAATTACTGCTCAGACGCGTTAATTGGCAACTTTCAAGTTGCATTAAATTTTGGTTCCATTGTAACCTTTTTTGTCATGCCCATACTCACTGTGCTGTTGCCCGCTTTCTCAAAGCTTGATGCGAAAAAGGAAAAGGAGACTCTAGGAAATGTTTTCCAGTTTTCAGTGAAGTATGCTTCCCTTCTGATTGTGCCCGTAGCTTTCATGGTTATGGCGTTGTCTCAACCAGGGGTATCCACAATTTTTGGTGCAAAATATTCGCATACGCCCCTCTATCTAGCACTCTATGTTGTTACTTTTGTTTACACAGCTTTCGGCTATCTGAGCATTGAAAACATCATAAAGAGTCAAGGAAAAACTGATGTCAACATGAAACTAGCTCTCCTCTCATCGGGGGTGGCTCTAGTCTTGAATGTAGTCTTAATTCCAACTTTTGGGATACTGGGTTTTCTGGCAACAAATATTGTGTCTGGACTCCCCAGTTTGGTTATAGCCCTTTGGTGGATAAAGAAAAACTATAGTGCAACAATTAATTGGGTTTCGTCAGCCAAGATTCTATTAGCTTCCATCCTCGCAGCAGCAGTCACCTATGTGGTAACCTTGCAGCTGAGCCTACCCAGTTGGATGAATCTAATCGTCGGAGCTGTACTCTTTCTGGCAACATATTTAGTTGCGACTCCATTTTTGGGTGCCATTAATAAGGCTGACATACGCACTTTCCAAGAAATTGTGTGTGGACTTGGACCTCTCGCGCCCCTATTTGTCCTCCCGCTGTCTTTGATAGAACGGCTGGTCACAGTTTTTCAAAGAGAATAGACACGAAGGATTTTAGGAATTAGAATTTCTTCAGTTTTTCACGATACTTTTTTCGTAGTTTAGCGATTTTTGGGGCAATAACTAATCTGCAGTAGGCGGCTTCTGGATGGCGATTAAAGTATTTTCTGTGGTAGTCTTCTGCTTTGTAGAATTTCTTTAGAGGTTCAACTGTTGTTACTATGGAATCATCCCAGACTTTTGCAGCATCAAATTTTTGAATGGTCTGTTCAGCGATTTTTTTCTGTCTTTCATTATGGTAGAATATGACTGATCTATATTGGGTGCCAACGTCGGCTCCTTGCCTGTTTAGTGTTGTTGGGTCATGGGCAGTGAAAAAGACTTCCAGAATGTCCTTGAAGGATATGATGTTTGGGTCGAAGGTGACTTGAACAACTTCTGCATGTCCTGTGGTTCCTGTACAAACCTGTTCATAGGTTGGCGAAACTGTTGTTCCGCCAGCGTAGCCTGATTCAACGTTGATAACTCCTCTTATCTCTTGGAAGACAGCTTCTATACACCAGAAGCATCCGCCGCCAAGCGTGGCAACCTCTACACTGTTTTTTTGTTCGTTTTGCATAATCAACAATTACTGTATTGTTTTGGAGGCGCTTAAGTTTTCTTTTCAGCAAATTCTTTGTTGGTCTAAGGACTCACGTAACTTGTGTTCCTTGAGGACTTACCGTCAGTCGGAAGGTTAAAACATATAAGAGTTAATGCTGTGAAGAAACTCGATTGGGTGAAATCTTGAAACTGCTGGTCAGTGTCGTAAACAAAGCAGAAGCTTTTGACAGCATCAACGGAGGAGCAGACATCCTTGACGTCAAAAACCCGAAGGAAGGCTCTTTGGGAGCCAACTTTCCCAGAGTAATCAAAGAAGTCAAAGAGGTTACGCCAAAGAATCTTGAATTAAGCGCAACAATCGGAGATTTACCAAATCTGCCCGGAACCGCTTCTCTTGCAGCCTTGGGCGCCGCTGTTTCTGGAGTGGACTACGTGAAAGCTGGGCTTTTTGGCGTAAAAAACTGTGAAGAAGCAACGACATTAATGACCGAAGTTGTCCGAGCCGTTAAAGAATACGACAGCGGTTTGAAAACAATCGCTTCTGGCTACGCCGACTTCAGAACTGTTGGTTGCGTGAATCCTCTTGAACTTCCTACTGTTGCTCATAAGTCGGGAGCTGATGGCGTGCTCGTGGACGTCAAAATAAAAGATGGCAAGACTAATCTGTTCAGTTTTCTGACCGACGAAGAGTTGAAGGAACTTGTTGACAAGGCTCACAACTATGATTTGCTGGCTGCCCTTGCAGGCTCTTTAGAAGCAATAGACATTCTACGAATACATGGTTTAGGCGCAGACATCATTGGCGTTAGGGGAGCAGTTTGTACCAAAAAAGACAGAGTATCGGGCAAACTTAAACAAGAAAAAGTGGCTGCCTTTGCCGAAGCAATCAACAATTTGTCGAAAACCCGTTAAACTGTGATGTGAGTGCAAACTGTTTTTTTGTTTTCTAGAATCAGTCTAATTCTCTCTGGATATCTGCCATTAACAACGTAGCAATCCCTGTTTGATTGTAGAAGAATCGTTGGTAAGGTTTTGTCAACACTTGTTCTTTTATTCCAGTCCTGCAGTTCTTCAGCAGATACTTCCTGAATCAGTTCGCTACATTGGCTTTTTTTGGGATCTTCGGAGAAGATTCCGTCCATGTCAGTTACTAAAATCAGTTTTTTTGTATCTAGTTGGTCAGCAGTGTATGCAGCTATTGTATCCGATGTGACGTCCCACGAATGGTCTAGAGGGTCTTCACGAAACATGTGCTGTGAAGGCAAAAAAATTGGCATTTTTTCTTTTGCATAGTTGCCCACTTCGTCTAGAGCGTAGCATACGATTGAGTTAGGGGTGATATCCGACAGAAACAAGCCGTATTGGTCCATGCCTAATATTGCCATCTTGTGTGCAGCAGCGTTTGAGAGACCGTAAACCTTGTCAATCTTTCTTACTGTGTCCGCGAATTCGCCTCCACCAGGCACAATTAAGATTCTGTATGCTTCAGCTAGAACACTTAACTCCTGACATAACCTCTTTAAGCTGGTGGGATCTTCGGCTAGGCTTCCGCCAATCTTTAAGACTGCTTCCATTTTACCGTTTTTCCCTCCAATCCTGTTGCCACCATAAGTGCTACGCCAATCGAAGGCGACACAATCGCTGCTTCAGCACCCACCAACTCCTTCATGTCAATAATCTGCTTAAAACCCACCTTTTCAGCAGCTTTTCTTGCCAAAAAGTTTCTCCCAAGCCCCGTAACTACAGCCATCTTTTCTCCTTGAATGGACTGCTTTCTTTCGTAGACATGTTTCAAGCCCGCAGAAATCTGCTCAACCTGCCGTTCATACACAAACTTTGCCATAACCACAATTTCCTGTTCATTTAGCATGTCGGTGTCAGCGCAAACAACCCGTGCTAACCTAGCAGCTGCTTCCTTTCTTGTTTTTCCTCGTCCATCACACGTTTCAGCAGTGTAATCTTCATGTTCTATGTTGTTTAGAAGCAGATGCACGTCACCTGATTGAGCGAACAATTCTGAGGACACCCGAGTCATCTTTCCCTTGACTGGGATAGACTCAACGATTGCAGCAAGGTTTGTTCGCAAAGACCCAGAGTACACAAGTTCTCCATTCTGAAGTTTCTCCAAGTCGGTTCTGCCTCTGGCTGCAACTTTTCCGTTAATCACTGGAATAATGCTTGTTGTCGTGCTTCCAACATCAATGATGATACAGTTTTTGATAAACTGCGAAATCATCCAGCCTGTTGCAGCCCAGTTTGCCGAAGCCACCTTAAGCGGTTCCATCCGCGCATCTTTAACGGTCAGCATTTTTGTTTCTACATCAAGAACAAAGGTTGGGACATCAGCGAAAACCTTTGTTACACAATCTAGAACGTGGTTGATGCCCTCTTTTTTGGTCATGTAAGCGTCTGACAACTCAGCCGTTATTGTTACGCCAACTACATCTAATGCAGTTGAGTCTGCAACCTTTTGTTTCAGTTTCTCTAGAACTTGGGGAAGCTGCTCTTTTCTATCCTTCCATATGGGAAAATACTCTAAGGCTGTTCTTTGTTCATTCACTGTGCCGTTATCTGTTTTTATGTATGTGGCTTTGGTGTTGGCGCCTCCTATGTCTAAGCCAAGAACCTTCACCATATCAATTGCCTCTGCTGTAGAGCTTCAGAAGCCCTTCTTTGGTGCGATAAAACGCTGCCTCTGCCTCTTCAGGGCTAATTGAGGCTACTGCGATGATGGCGTACGCTTTTCTGTCTTCAATTGGAAATGGAGGCGAAACAACATCCTTTAACCTGTATGTCTCTGTGAGCATCTGATGACATAATGGAACCTCTACTTTGGAAAAAAAGCTGTAGCCCATGTGTTTCAAATTTTTTGGCAGCTTTTGTTTGATTGTTGCATCAATTATTGTTTCTGCTGGATTGAAGTTCGTTACTTTCCTTAAGCCTACGTAAGATGTTGTTAGCCGTGGGTTAATCTCAATTACAATAGGTTCCTCATCTGTTAATATCATGTCAACGCCAACGTAGCCCTTCAATCCTTGTGATGTTTCAACAGCCTTCTCTGCAGTCCTCAAAGCCTCTTTCTCTCTGCTATGACTGAATGGAACAACACCCCCCAAGTATTCTGACTCTTCGTCAGGTGAACCTAACTTAACAAACTGTCTATTCAATGTAGCAGCCACTGCTTTACCTCCAGTTGAAACGACTGATACGCTGGCTGTTTTTCCCATAATCATTTTTTGGGCAATAAACTGTTTGGTGGTCGACTCATGTGCCACTTTTTTGACTGCACTAGCTATGGAATCTTCATCTTTAACTATGCTTAAACCGTCGCAGCTAACGCCGTCTAGGGGCTTAAAGATAAGTGGATAACCCAACTCTTTTGTTAACTGTTTAATGTTGTCAACTTTTTCGTGGATATCCAGCAGAACCGTTTCTGGAACCTTCAGTCCCATTTTCTTCAATGTTTCATTTATTTTCATTTTGTTCGAAACCCGATTAATGGCATCAACACTGCAGTTAAGGTGTGTTCCTCCAGAATCTTCTACATTCTGCACCAGGTTCTTCAACACTTGACCTGACTCTGGAGCAATCACGTAAACGGCGTCAGCCATCTTTGCTTGTTCCATCAGTTTCGCAGAAAATTGGGCAACAGACGTTACCCAAAATATCTTGTATGCGTGGTTGGGTGGGTTGAATTTTTTGAGTCTTGAATCCAGCAAAGTGGTGACATTGTGGTCACAGGCTTTGCAGTCTGCGATTAGGCTCCGTAACATGGCATAGCCTTCGCTGAGGATCCTGCTTGTAAGTTTCTGGTTGGCGTATCCACCTCCAGAGGCATACTCAACTATCAAAAGATTCAAACTTCACCCTCGCACTATCTCCTTTGAATATTGTGTGGGAACTAATAATGAACGTTATCCCAGTCATTGACATTTTAAATGGTGTTGCAGTCCATGGCATCCGGGGCGAAAGAAAACAGTATCAGCTACTAAAAAGCGTAATATGCAAGTCTGCAGACCAGCCTTTGGACATTGCTTCCGCTTTCAAGTCTTTAGGATTCAGTGGTTTATATTTAGCGGACTTGGATGCAATACTGGGAAACTCAGCAAACTACAACATCTACGGGAAGATTGTGGCACAAACCGGTCTTGATTTGATGGTTGATGCAGGAATCACCGATATAACCAAAGCCGATGAAGTGTTAGCTGCGGATGTGCCAAAAATTGTTGTAGGCTCCGAGACTCTAACAAATTTGGATTTTTTGGGTCAAGCCATCAAAGTTTTTGGCGAAAACAAAATTGTAGTTAGTATAGACCTAAAACATGGAAAAGTGTTGAGCGCCTCAGAGGTTATCGCTCAAATGGATGCTGTTTCTTTTGCACAAGAACTCGGGCAGGTAGGCGTCAAACAGATTATTCTTTTGGATTTAGACAGAGTGGGAACAGAACATGGAATCAATTTCCCTCTTCTACAGACTCTTATTGAGAAGACTGGAGTCGAGGTTCTCGTAGGAGGCGGAATACGAACCCTCAAAGAACTGGAGGAACTGAGAGAACTCGGACTGTCCGGAGCCCTAATAGCCACCATACTCCACAATGGAAAACTAGACGTCAATGAACTGAAATCAGCGGGCTTCCTGTAACTGGTAAAAAGATGTGAATGTGAGAAACATGGCTCCCGAGACCCCACAAAAAACAAAAAAGATGCCAAAGAAGGGACTACCCAAAAACACTGTCATCAAAGAGCTTGAAACGAAACTGCAAAGAGACTTTTCCTATGATTCAGGCAAAATTCTGTGTTCCATGTGCACGAACCCCCACAGCTTCGCCAAACAAATTTACCGAAAATACCTTGAAAAGAATCTGGGCGACCCAAGTCTTTTCCCAGCCTTCGCGGAACTGGAACAAGAAACGGTAACTATGCTAGGCTCACTGCTGTCAAATCCTCACGCCTCTGGAAGCATTGTTTCTGGTGGAACCGAAGCAAACATCATTGCCCTCTGGACAGCAAGGAATCTTGCCAAGAAGAAACGGGGCGAAGTTATTGTTGCTGTTTCAGCTCATCACTCCTTTGACAAAGCCTCTGACCTAATGAATCTGAAGCTCATCAAAGTAAAACTAAACAACCACTTCCAGATGGACGTAAAAGCTACCGAAAAGGCAATCACCTCGAAAACTGTGGCAATTGTTGGAGTTGCAGGAAGCACAGGCTTAGGAGTAGTTGATCCCATAGGTGAACTTTCAGATGTTGCTTCGGCAAATAATCTGTATTTGCATGTGGATGCTGCCTTCGGAGGCTTTGTTCTTCCGTTCTTCAAGGAGTTAGGCTGCGAGGCTTTGGATTTTGATTTCAGCCTGCCCAGCGTCTGTTCAATCACCGTTGACCCTCATAAGATGGGTTTGGCTCCTATTCCTGCAGGAGGAATACTATTCAGGGACAAGTCCATGAGTGATGCTATCAGCATGAAGGTTCCGTATCTGTCTGAAGAAACTAAAGAATCTACTTTATTGGGAACTCGATCAGGCGCTTCTGCAGTGGCTGTTTGGGCGTTGATGATGCACCTCGGAAAGTCAGGATATTCTGCTACAGTGAAACGTTGTCTAGGTCTGACTAGGAAGCTTGTTAAGGGCATTCAACTGATTGATGGCTTAGACATTGTGACTGAACCCACAATGAATGTTGTTGGAATCAAATCTGACACAACAGACGTTCATCTAGTCTATAATGAATTGAGGAAACGTGGCTGGGCAGTCTCACTTTTTCCTGAATACCTTCGAGTTATAGTTATGCCCCACACAAAAACCTACCACATCAAATGTTTCTTGGACGACCTGCAGACAATACTCGAGAACTTGAACTGAAAAGTAAACGCTTCTTCTGTATACTCATTCTCCGAAAAGTTTACACTTGTCTGTGTTTAGGCTCATGCACCTTGAGAAGAGTCAGAACAAAGCATGGAACGAACAAGGCTGCTGCAAAGAGAAACGGAAGCTCAGGAGACACATATTCATACATGAAACCGCCCGAAAATTGACCCAGAGAACTTAAAATGTTGAAGAAGAAGCTTGTGCTGCCAATTATTTTTCCACGTTTCTCGCGGGCTACAAAATCTACCATTAATGCTTGGTATGCTGTGTTTGCCAGAATCAAAGCAATGCCTAGAAAGAGGAAGCTGATTAATATGATTATGATGTTTCCGTAGACAAAGCCAATCAGTCCAGGGATGAAAAGAAACCAAGCCGCAGTTAAAGGCTTTTTTCGTCCGAGCCTGTCAATAATTTTGCCGCAGGGTAAAGCTGAAATCATGTTCACGGTTGAAAACCATGTCATCATGGCTGCCCATTCTAAATCCTGTATGTTGAGTATGTCGCTTGCGTATAATATGAGGTTAAGGGAACACATGAACCATGCGAAATGGTAGATTGCGAAACCTGCAAAAAGAAACAACATTGGACGAGACTCTGTTTTTAGTGCTCTTATGCTTTCAGTAATTGAGTTAGGAAAGTTTTTGATTGCATCAATTAGGGGATTTCCTTCAGCAGTGTTTTCTAGTGTTTCTTTGAATCTGGTTCTCAAAATGGCAACTACAATAAATGCTGCAGTGAGGATTAGGTAAGCTATTCGCATCCCTGAAAGTAGTCCAAACTGAACCGCTAAGACACCTGCAATAATTGGTGAAGGAACTGAAATATAATGAAGTAGGTTGGTGATAGAATAACCTAAACCCCTTTTTTCTGGGGGAGTCGAATCTGCCACAAGGGCTTGAAGTGCTGGCTGGTACACAAGAAAAAGGTTTTGCAGTATTGACGCTATCAAGAAAAACTGCCAATTCGGTGCAACGGCAAACAGAAAGTAAGTTATCGAAACTGCGAAGGTCATGGTAACTGTTAACCGTCTTCTGCCATGTTTATCTGCAAGGTATCCGCCAGGAATTTGGACTAATGCCAGAATTGCGTAAGAGGCAGAGCCAATCACTCCAATAATGTAGGGCGTTCCTCCCAATTCCTCAATAAACTTGGGATAATATGTGTAGGGTATGGCAGCGGTAACGAGAATTATAGCTAATGTGACTGTGTTGATTAGAATGTTGCCTCTTATGAAGGCGAACTCATTTTTGAGTTTAGCCAGAACTGCCAACCGACTTTCACTTAAACAAACATTACTGAGATGTCACTTAAACCGTTTGTAAAAAAGTTGAAAGATTTAAAGTTTTAGTGTTTTTTACGCTGTTGATGGATTTCTAGATGAAATAGTTTAACTCCTCAAACTTTTTCTTATCTGCTGTTGTCAGTAATGTTGTGTAGAGTCCAGCGGACATTTTGATTAATATTTAAAAAAATGCTTTAAATGAGCTTTCTGGTCAAATTCATAAACCAATACATCTAATCTGTTCGTTTTGTCGCTAATCCATTTAAAGATGATTGATTTACGGTTTTTCCGTCAAATGTTGCCCTTTTTGTGGCTAAATTTTTGTTAGGTTCAGCGACAAAATTGTACATGTTTTGCTGTTTTTATGTTAATATCCGTTCTTTTTGTAGCAGAACTTATTTGAATCAGTGCCCTTGTTTCGCAGCAAAAGGCAACATCATGTTGCCGAACATAATATAATCATATATCTTAGCGACTTAACAAACCTTTTAGGCTAAATCACCTTAACTAAGTCTTTACTCGCGTAAGGGAGGAACATGATTTTTGGTCATCAAAAAGCTTGAAACCCGCGTCCCTTTACGCCATAGTATGTTATGCTAGAGGTTAAACAAATGAGAAGATCAAAAATGGAAATGTACATCGACATCCTAAAGGTCTTGGCTCAACATGGACCCTTGAAGCTTACTCACGTAATGTACAAGGCCAACGTAAACTGCAGTGTCCTAAAAGAGAACTTGGAATTTCTGATTGCACAGAATCTTATCGAAGAACAGATTACAGTGAAGAGGAGAAACAAAACCAAAATCAGCTACGCAATCACGGACAAAGGAAGAACAGTAATCCGATACTTCAACGAAGTCAACGTAGCTCTGCACATAACTAACGAAAAAGGTATCCCAGCCTTGATATACTAAGGAACCTCAATTAGGTCAAATGAGGCTGTTATTCTTCCTCATCTGCCACCTTTTTTCCTTTTTTTAAGCGAGGACTAAAATAGGCAACAACAGCGATTATCGTTAAAATAATTCCTATTGGCATTATCCAGTCTGACTTCAACATAGTGTTCAGCAATAATAGGACAACTACAATCCAAACGAGAATAGCTGCAACTGTTTTGATGTGCATTTTAGCATCTCCTTCATTTCTAGATACTTATATTTTCGCTATATTCTTTCCGAGTTCTGGAAATCAGTACCCTTTTAACGGTTCCTAAATATATTATGTAATGCTAAACTCGATTCAATAGTGTATGTGGAGCGATAAGCGAAAACTTATTCTACGTGAACATAAGATTTGGCAAAAGAAATTATTGAATTAGTTGATGAGAATATGACTGCTGAGAGCCATGAGAAAGCTGTGATTAGGGGTCTTAGAGGCGTTCCTGCGGCTACAACCCGCACCAGTTTCGTAGAACCCTTTGGTGCCCTCTACTATTCAGGTTACAACATTGACGATCTTGTTGACAGGGCATCCTATGAAGAAGTAATCTATCTTTTGTTAAACAACAAATTGCCTACCCAAAGCGAACTAGACAAACTCAAATCCGACCTTTTTTCCGCTATGAAGCTGCCTAAAGCTGTTGTTCAACGGATACGAGAAGCTTCACCTAACTGCCATCCCATGGAAGTCTTGCGCACCGAAATTTCTCATCTTGGAGAATTTGACCCTGAAGCAGACGACATGTCTGATGTCGCAAACAAACGAAGAGCTATTCGGATAATAGCTAAGCTTCCGACACTCATCTCTTATCTGTACAGGATACGCTTGAACGAAGATGCAGTTGCTCCTCTCCGAGAAAATAGTTTCCCTGAAAACTTCCTGTACATGTTCCGTGGCAAAGTTGCAGACACAGAAGAAAAGGCTGCTATTGAACGATACATGATACTTCATGCAGACCATGGCCTTAATGCTTCTACTTTTGCTGCTCGTGTGACAGCTGGAACTGGCTCAGACCTATACTCTGCCATAACCTCTGCTATTGGAACCCTTAAGGGGCCATTCCATGGAGGCGCCAGTGAACGAGTGATGAAAATGTGCTATGAAATAAACAGCATTGATGAAGTGGAAACTTATATACAGAGCATGCTGGATGACAAAAAGAAAATCATGGGTTTTGGTCACAGAGTCTACAGAACTGAAGACCCAAGGTCAAAGCATCTTAGGCGAATGGCTGAAAGAATGTGCCAGCAGAGAGATTCGTTATCTATCTATAACAAGTGTCATAAGATTGAGACTACTGTTTACCAAAAGAAAGGGATTTTTCCTAACGTCGACTTTTATGCAGCAATAGTCATGCACGTTCTAGGTATTCCCAACGACTTCTTCACTTCATACTTCGCTTCAAGCAGAGTAACAGGATGGGTTGCTCATATCCTTGAACAATATGCTGATGCGGTCCTTATTCGTCCAACATCAACGTACATCGGTGAGTATGGAAGAAAGTTTATTCCCATCAAAGAACGAAGTTAACACCCCTCGTTTTTCATAATCCAAAAGTCAGTTCCTTTACTTTCTCTAGGTTGCCGACATCGCTACGTCTATGGTCTACAGGTGTTTCCATAATAAGAGGCAATTCACCTAATCTGCTTGATAATATATTTCTGAATCCTTCGTCTCCAATTTTTCCTAAGCCAATGTGCTCATGACGGTCTATGTGAGAGTTGAAGTCTCCCTTCGAGTCGTTAAGGTGAACAAGTCTAAGCTTCTCAAAGCCAATCACTTCATCAATCGCCTTAACCGTCTCTTCTACAGTCTTTTCAGTTCTGAGGTCGTAGCCTGCAGCGAAGGCGTGGCTGGTGTCAAAGCATACTCCCACCCTTTCAGGATGAAACAACCCTTTTATTATGTGCTGAATTTCTTCAAGGTTGCTTCCCATGCTGTTTTTTGTTCCTGCTGTGTTCTCAAGCAACAGCATAACGTTTCCGTCAGAGACTTTGAGTGCTTGGTTGATGCCATTGATTAATCTAGTAAACCCTTTTTCTTTGCCTGCTCCAAGGTGGCTGCCCAGATGAGTTACCAAGTAGGGAATCTCCAGTTGCCTGCATCTTTCTAGCTCCGAAGCCAAAGTTTTCACAGACTTTTCGTAGATTTCATCTCTGGGAGACGCCAAATTCGGAAGATAAGGCATGTGAGCAAAAACCGGTTCTATTTTATACTGTTTCTTTTTGTCGGCGAAGGCTTTAGCAGCTTCTGGCGCAAGCTCTGCTGAATACCATTGACGGGGGCTTCTAGTGAAGACCTGGAAGGTAGTGCAACCTAACTCGGCGGCTCTGTCCACTGCCATGTCAATAGAACCATGAATCGAGACATGAAAACCGATTTTCAATCAGATTAACCCGCAACAACTACATAATGGCATTAAGTAAAAACGTTATCATCGAAACTCAACCAAACTAAGCTGACACTAAAGCTCAATCATTCAGTCTCGTTGTTCACCTTGTTTGAAGCCCTTGAAGAGTCTCTTTCTGAATGCTACAACAAACAATGTGGCAACCAAGAATAGGGGCAGGATTATCCATAATGGGAACTCTGGAATTCTGTTATCTGTATTGTCAACTGGTGGGGTTATGTTTCCGTCGTTGGGCCAGCCTATGCTTTCCCAGAAACCTTTGTATGTGTCGTCGTCTGACAGCTCAATGCTGGTTATCCATTTTATCCACTTGTACCCCCATTTGCTTTCTGCCACTAGCTCGAAGGGATAACCTCTTTCGGGTGGAAGTGTCACGTTATTCATTTTGTATGCTATCATTATGTTGTTCTCAATTATGTAGTCCAAGGGCAGTGATGTTGAGTAGCCGTCGTAGGCGTAAAAGATTACTGTGTTTGCGTTTGGGCCAATTTCTGCTTGTTCAATCAAATCCTTTACTGTTACTCCTTCCCAGAGTATGGTTGCGCTCCAGCCTTCTACGCAGTAAATTGTGACGACTTTTTTGTAGCTTTGATGGTTGCTGATTACATCGTCATATGTGTACGTTAGGTTGTTGTCAACGAGTCCAGTGATGTTCAGTCTATATGTTTCGATATCGATGTATTGTGGTCCTTTGATAGAGTTTTCTGTGAATACGTCAATTGATGAAAGATCTTCTCCCTCATATTCTGTGATTTCTACTTCGCTGAGATCAGTTGGTTCGGTATCTGTTGCATATAACATTCCTATTTGCGTGTTAACTGCAACGGATAGAATTATTCCAAGAATCAATAAAGCTAGAATTAGGCGGTGTTTCAAGCATATTCCCCAATAATATGACATATGTCATATCTTATAAACCTATCAGAAAGCTGCCAATAAACAAGACCATACAAAATCAAAAGCTTTTTCTGTAATAGTTTATATTTTAAACTCAAACCGAAAGGTGAATCTGATGACAGAAACAATAGAAGAGCAGATTAAAGAAGCTCTTGAGCAAGTTAGGCCACAATTGCAGGCAGACGGCGGAGACATAGAATACGTTGGATTCGACAACGGTATAGTGAAAGTGAAACTTAAAGGCGCATGCAGCGGCTGCCCCATGTCAACTATGACTCTACAATGGGGAGTCGAAAACTTCCTCAAGAAACGGATACCTGAAGTAAGCAAAGTTGAGGCAGTTCAGTAGCCCGCCGCAATCCAAAAGGCTTCTCAATAAACTTTTTTTATTTTGTAAAGTGTAAGCGGATAGCATTCTAATCGTCTTTCTCCGCAAGAAACTAATCTGTTAAAAACAACATTATCTTGTGTGGTGTTGATGCTATGAAAGTCAAAATCAATAACACCGTAGTCGAGCTGGTTGTAGGCGACATAACAGAACAAGCCACAGACGCTATAGTAAACGCTGCAAACACTGCATTACAGATGGGTGGAGGTGTCGCAGGAGCAATCAGTAGAAGGGGCGGACCAACAATTCAGGAAGAATGCAACAGAATAGGCGGCACTTATGTGGGCGGAGCAGTGATAACAACTGGCGGAAATTTGGTTGCCAAATATGTGATTCATGCCGTGGGTCCAATGCATGGAGACGAACATGAGGACTCGAAACTGAAGGATGCAACCCTCAACTCCCTGAAGCTTGCTGACGAAGAGGGTTTAAAGAGCATAGCTTTTCCTGCCATCAGCACAGGAATCTACGGGTTCCCAAAAGCCAAATGCGCTACAATAATGCTCTCAACCACGATAGCATATCTGGAAGGACCAACAAAGCTCGAGAAGGTAGAATACTGCCTATATGACAACAGAACCCTACAAATTTTTGAAGATGCTCTTTTTTCTCTAACACAGAACCGCTTAACCCTATAAAATAGATACCATTTGGTTTTTCAGTTTTTCAGGTTGAGGGTGGCTTTTGCTTCGTCGCTTCTGTATTGGATCGTGAATCTTCGTTTCTTCAAAAGTCTGATGGCTTTATGATTGTTCGGTAACGTTAGGGAGTAAACTGTTTCCAATCCTCTGTATTTGCAGATTTCAATCATGTGGTCAATCATCTGTGAGCCTAAACCTAATCCCTGCCAAGGGTCAGCAACTATGAATGCCATCTCTCCCTCTTTTCTTTCAGATTCGATTTCTAGCCGCACAACACCCAAGATTTTCAGTCGCCCCTCCTCTTCCAGTTCTGCAACAATACCTATCTCTTTGCTGTAATCGATGTCACAGTATCGTGCCCTCACCTTGTGGGGCGTATCTTTTATCATGTAGAAGAACCTGTAGCGCACTGACTCTTCTGAAAAATTCTGGAACATCTCAAGCCACAGCAGCTCATCTTCAGGCTTTATGAGTCTCAAAAGAACAGTTCTGCCGTCCCGCAACTTCACCACCTTCTCATACTTTTTCGGGTCAAAATTTTCTTCATTCAACATCACAATCAGATCCCCATTTTCTTCGATGGCTGCTTCAATAACAAATACAGCAGAAACTCTAATTAATCTTCACATGTCACGCACTAGATTCTTAGCAAACAGAAATTTGAGCATTAAACGGGAAAAGAAGAACATTAAAGGCTCAGAAACAGATGAAAAACTTAAATACGTCCTGAAATAAAAAAGACGCTACTAAGGGGTTTGGTATGAGGAATCCGGAATTATCTATCGCTCCAATGCACAGAATATGCAAAAAGGCAGGAGCGGGCAGAGTAAGCGAGGCAGCTGCTAAAGCGCTTGCAAAGGAACTGGACGATGTCGGCATCAAAATTGCTAAAGAAGCTATTGACTTTGCAATGCATGCTGGAAGAAAAACCGTTAAGGCAGAAGACATAGAGATAGCCGCAAGAAAGGTATTGGACAAGTAGCTTCCTATTTTCCTTTTTCACGAAGCAAGTGTGACCGTAGCCGCCTTTTGTTTAGTGAAACTTCCTTCTCCTGATTCCAAGCGTCTCTATGTTTTTATATGTTTTAGATTTCAATGTTTTAGCTGAATGTTGGCTTTGTTATTTCAGAAAATTGGGTTTAGGTTTCGTTTATGAAGTTTTAGCTTACAGCAGAGAAATCTTTATAAACATAGCTATTTTTTAGTGTTCCGAAACAAATTAAGGAGAAATGTTGTTTGTCTTCTGGATTAGCTGGAACCCCAGTTTTAATATTACGTGAAGGAGCATCAAGATCAAGAGGGCAGGAAGCCCAGCATGCCAACATCATGGCTGCACAGATTGTTGCTGAATCAGTTAAAAGCGCTCTTGGACCAAGAGGAATGGACAAGATGCTGGTAGATAGTTTCGGAGATGTAACTATAACCAGCGACGGACGCACAGTTTTGGACGAAATGGACATTCAGCACCCTGCTGCAAAGATGATGGTAGAAGTTGCCAAAACTCAGGACGATGAGGTTGGAGACGGCACCACAACTTCTGTAATTATTGCAGGAGAACTGCTTTCAAAAGCTGAAACTCTCATCGAGAAGAATGTTCACCCAACAGTTATTATTGACGGATACAGGAAAGCTGCTGTGAAAGCTCTTGAAACTTTAGAAAAAATCGCAATAAAAATCAGTCCCACTGACAAAAAAATGATAAAGAAAGCTGCCATGACTTCAATGGCTAGCAAACTTGTGTCAGGAAGCAAAGACTACCTTGGAGACATTGCCACTAATGCAGTTTTGCAGGTTGCCGTGAAGACTGAAAACGGTTACAAAGCAGACATTGACAATGTTAAAGTGGAGAAGAAGCCTGGCGAGTCTCTAATCAATACTAAACTCATTAACGGAATAGTTCTTGACAAGGAAGCTGTTCACTCTGGAATGCCCAAGAGGGTGGAGAACGCTAAGATTGTTTTGATTGACACTGCTCTTGAGATAGAGAAAACTGAGTTTGACGCAAAAATTAATATCGAAAGCCCAGAGCAGATGGACGCTTTCCTTAAACAGGAAGAAAATATGATAAAAGATATGGTAGACAAACTTGTCAGCAAAGGCGCCACTGTTATTCTCTGCCAGAAAGGTATCGACGACTTGGCTCAGCACTTCCTTGCCAGACAAGATATATTGGCTGTTCGCCGAGTTAAGAAATCGGATATGGAAGCACTATCCAAAGCAACAGGTGCAAAAGTTGTCACAAACCTGAATGATCTTAGCAAGAAAGACCTTGGTTTCGCTCAGCTTGTGGAAGAACGGAAAATCGGCGATGACAAGATGACCTTCATAGAAGGATGCAAGAATCCCTTAGCTGTCACAATCCTCATACGTGGAGGCACTGAAAGAATAGTTGACGAAGCTGAACGTTCACTACATGACTCCCTCTGCGTTGTAGCTGATGTTATTGAGGAACCTAAACTATTGGCTGGAGGCGGTGCACCTGAAATGGAAGTCTCCAAAGTACTCAAAGAGTATGCCGAAACCCTTCCTGGACGAGAACAACTTGCAGTTATGCAATTCGCTGAAGCTCTTGAAGTAATCCCCACGACTCTAGCTGAGAACGCTGGACTCGACCCCATTGACGTTCTATCTGAGCTAAGGGCAAAACATGAACAGGGAACAACATGGGCAGGAGTTGACGTTGACATAGGCGGCGTTGGCGACATGGAAAAAGTTGGCGTATTCGAGCCTATATCCGTCAAGAAGCAGATAATCAAATCCTGTTCAGAAGCCGCATCACTAATCTTAAAAATTGATGATGTCATAGCTTCAGGAAAGATGAAAGCTCCAGCTGGTCCTCCAGGCGGTGGCATGGGCGGAATGGGTGGCATGGGTGGAATGGGCGGTATGGGCGGAATGCCCCCCGGTATGATGTAGGAGCGCTCTAAAAATAACAAAACCAGAGAACGAAGTAAACATCGGACCTACAAAACTGACCCGTTTTGAGCGGGCTCGGATAGTGGGAGCCAGAGCATTACAGATTGCTATGGGCGCCCCAATCCTTATCGAGGTGCCAGAAGGTCATGCAGGTCCCATTGACATAGCCCTTCTGGAGCTAGGCTCCGGTATACTTCCTCTCACTGTCAGAAGAACCCTGCCAAATGGCGCCTATCAAGACATCCCACTCAAATGGCTAAACGTAGCCTAACCTTTATTTTATCTTAAAGTATTTTTTTCTTTTCAACACATGCTATGCTGTCTTTTAGTGGTTCGTGCGGTCTGTCAGTTGCTGTTTTTTATATTTCTGTTCAGTGTAATCAGGTAGATAATTTTTTAAGCTAAACTGAACAAAAAACAGTGATGATCAATAAAAAGGGGATTATTAATGATGAAAAAAATAATAATGATTACTTTTTGCATACTGATGCTCTTTAGTTTACTATTGTCTGTTGGAACTGTTATGGCGGCTGAACCAGGCTACGAAAGAATATCATACCCTACTCAAGTCATTCCAACTATTGATGGAGAGTGGACCACTGACGATGAATGGACAGACGGAGAAGAAACTTGGATAGGAACAGATGTTGTCTTCAGAAGCACATGGGACAATCCAGGTGATGATGTATATACTCGATGGATCGTCGAATTTGTTACTGACACCACAGATGATTCTGGTGACTTGTGGCGGTTTTGTATTGATGGTTCACAGGTTGGAAGCTCTGGTAATGTTCGTATGTTTGAGATTACTGGACACACTGAATTAATATGGTACTTAAAAATTGGTGCATCGGACTGGACTGAGTATTCATTAACTGAAGATGAAATAGAATGGGCTAACACGTTAAGCGCTTCACCAACTGAGTCCACACCGCACTGGATTTTAGAATTCCAGATTCCGAAGAACATAGGACAAGTCACAATGGGTTATATATGGAACTTTTTGTTACAAGCAAGCGATGCAAGCAATACAGGATTTCATGCTTGGCCACCCACTGACCCAGAAAACGCAGACACGTGGGGAATCGAAAACTACTCAATGGAAGCAATCCCAGAAGGCTTAACTTTCGCAGTCATGGCATCACTAACAACCGTGTCAATGTTAGTCGGCTACCGATATTTCATAAAGCGTAAAGAAACAAAAACCCAATAAACTGGGAAGTCTAGCACTATCCCATAAACCCTTTTTTTTGTGTGCGTTAAATTTTAAGCCCTAAACCAAAAACCTAATAACTTTTAAAGCAAGTATTTCCTAACTTCAGCTGGTTTCTCAAACAGATATTTGCAAATCTAAATTAGGTTTTCAGTATTTTTTCTGAAAAAATCTACTTCGAAAATTTTTTCTTTATTAGTTGTTCTGTGGCTTCTGTATAGGTTTTATCGATTTCGAAGCCGATGTAGTCGATGCCTAGTCTCATGCATGCTATGGCCGTGTTGCCGATTCCCATGAATGGGTCCAGAACTAGTTTGGTTTTTTTGAGACCATGGAGTTTGATGCACATCATTGGCAATTTAGGCGGAAACGTGGAGGGGTGAGGTCTCTGTTTTTTTCGGGACCAGATTGTTTCATAGGGAATAAACCATGTGTCCCCGCGGTCTCTTAGGTCTTGAACGGCTTGCTTCCATCTTCCAATGTTGCTCTTGTCTTGATATGGCACCCCATTCGCCAGTTTGTCAACCGCAACTTTGCCGCTTTGGGTGAAATGAAAAACATACTCATGACATTTGTTTATGAAACGTTTACTGTTAATTGGCTTAAAGTGCCCCACCGCAATGTTTCCCATGATGTTCGGGTAATTGCCTACATCCTCCTGCGGTATAGCAATCGACTTTATCCAGTGAATAACGTTCTGCAACACGAAATGCTTCCTAAACCTAAAGGCTACCTCCCACGCAACCCATGGGTCCTTAGGCTTGTATCCAATGTTCAGAAAGAATGAGCCAGAGTCACTGAGAACGCGTTTGCATTCTTTTGCCACATTTTCTAGCCAATCAAGATACTGTTCTCTGGAAACGCTGTCATCGTAGGAGTTGTATTTTATTCCCAGATTGTATGGCGGAGAAGTCACAATAACATCTACTTCTCCATCCTCAAGGAAGCGCCTTATTCCTTCAAGGCAGTCCATAGCAATTATCCTGTTTTTTTCGCAACTCACCAAACTTACGGCATCCTACCTAACAACAGACCAATCATATTAAGAGACTAATAATACTTAATTGTTGAAAACAGTCTTTTTTTAGAAAATCTCTAGCAAGACAAACTCAGCTCCTGAAGCTCAGAGAAGAATGGTTGGTGGGGCCGCCCGGATTTGAACCGGATTCAGGGTATGCCTCGGTTCGAGACACACTGTCCCGAGAGTCCAAGTCTCAGAGCCTGGACCAAGCTAGCCGACGGCCCCATTCTCTGCGAAAACAGAGATGACCAGATTTAGTTAATCTAGTAAGTTTATGATGAACAACAATTCCCTATAAAAATCTAAGTGTTTCCTATAAAGTTCTGAGCATTTTTACTTGATTTTTCTGAAGAGTTTTTCGCCGTCTATTTCGCATATGTACTCAAATCCAGATTCCACAAGTTTCTTTGCATCCTTGATGGTTGCTGCTGTTTCGCAGATGTAGTTTTCAGGTTTTAGGTCTCCATAGATTTCAGTGTAAAGGTCTACGTATCTCTGAGTTGTCATTACGCTTTTGTGTCCTAATACCCTCTTGACGTGTAGGATGCTCTTTGTTTTGTCATATTCTCGCAGGGCTTTACAGTGTCGTAAGGTGTGAAAGTGAATCTTCAGGAATTTTGGGTTATTGTGGATTCTTGCCAAGTTTTTCATACGTAAATAAAAAGCTACTTGTCTGGCATGTGGTGAACGTTTCTGAAATACTGTCTTTTCTGTTTTTGGAAGGCTGAAAAGTAAATCCATTAGATGTTTTGTAACTGTGATTATTCTAGCGTTACCGTGTTTTGATGCTTTTACAGATATGCGCGCGCGGTGGGCTCTCGATATTACTTGTTGGACATGTCGTTTTTAGATACATGTATTCTGTGGTAGTATACTATTTATCCGAAATTTTGAAATTGAGTTAATATTTTACAATTGAATATTAAAAAGTTGGTTAATTTGAGTTTCTATTTGCTCTCCACTAACTCTAAAGACAGTTATACATTTAGGGTAGCAACTTGAAATCAATTGAATAAGGGTGAAATAGCGTGCCAAAAAATCAAAAAAAGAAAAAGCTGCAGGAATAGAAAAACATAAACAAGACCTTAGAGCCAAAAAAATTGCAAAAAAAGAGAAGAAAAAAGCGATAGTTTCTAAAAAAATTAATAAAAAATAAACTTCAAATTGAATATTGGACTTCTAAAGAAAAAGTTTTAGCTAAACTATAAACAACTATATGATTGATGTTCAAAATGCTTCAAGGCAAGAACATAAATTTAAGAGTCATAGAAAAAGAGGATTTACCAGTACTCGTAGAATGGTATAATAATCCTAAGTTTTTTGATAAATACAATCCACTTTGGCAAACATCCAGATTGGAGATGGAGCAGAAAATTGAAAACAGAAATCCTTCTGAAACGAGAACTTTAATAATCGAAAAGAAAGACGGGAATAAAATTGGTTGTATAATGTATTTCAATGTAATTTGGGATGGAATAGGAAAATTAACCACTATAGGATTTAGTTTGATACCCAACGAGAGACGAAAGGGTTACGGAACAGAAGCAGCACAAATTCTTGTGGACTTTTTGTTTTTAAGTAAAGAAATTCCTTGCATTCAAGCTACTACTCATATTAATAATATTGCTTCACAGAGAGTTTTAGAAAAAGTTGGATTTAAAAAAGAAGGAACAATCAGAAAACGTTTCTATATTAGAGGAGAATGGTCCGACCAACATATATTTAGCATTCTTAGAGAAGAGTGGAAGGAGCCGAAAATCCTGAAATAAATATTAAGAAATTTACTAAACTCTTTAAAAAAGGGGGGGGTTTGCGGGAGAAAAGTGTGGAGATGTCTCCATTTTTGCGGATAACAACAATTCCCTATAAAAATCTAAGTGTTCTAGAGAGTTTGTTTAGGCTTCAGAAAGTAATGGGGAATCAAAAAACACATCCTTTATCGGATGTGAACTTTCCAAAGCCCATTAAGTTCCGTTTTAGTGCGCATGTGTTTTGAACCAATTAATAATCAGCAGTTACTTTCTCCCCTGAAAGACACCTTGAAAAATTGAGTTTGTTAAAAATTCTTGACTTGAAATGGTTTGATTTTTTGGTTAGTCAAGAAATCTTTACAAAAACGCTTTTAGGCAAAAAAGAATGAGAGGTATCTGCCTGTGGGGTGAAGAGATGAGCGAAAAACAAGTTAGCGAAAAAAAACTTGCCTTTGTACTAATCTTATGCATAATTTTGGCAACAAGCTTGGTGGCAGTAATTGCCTTCTACAGCTCAGTTCTGAACACCAAACAGAATTCAATCGATTCTTTGAATGGTACTATAACCGACAAAAACGATGAGATTGCTTTGTTAAATTCTACAAAACAGGATCTGCAAGACCAGATTACCAACATGACTTCCAGTATAGCCGATTATCAAAAACAAATCAGCAACCTAACTGATATAGTTGAACTTAGAAAAATAGAAGAATGGATTGACGATTACTTTGACAATGTGTCTGCAGGCACATACATGATTTGGAATAGAACAATAGCGTATCCAGGTTACATCAGATTTGCCAGAATTGGCGGAGGGTCAACAACCGAAACAGGTGAAATATACGCTCAAGTAACATGGATTTCAAACAATGGCGTAGTTTATGACCAAAAAAAGGTCTATGGAGTAGACAAGCAGTTTAGGTTTCCGGTCCTACCTACCTCAAACTTGGAAGTAAGGGTAGGCTACGACGACCCCGAAAACGGAACAGCAAATATAATCGTAGCCATATCATACGTCTACTAACTTTTCCTCAATTTACAATTCAAAAATAAAACAGAAAAGGGATGATGGTGGGGCCGGCCGGAGTTGAACCGACGACCTTTACCCGAAACAGATCATTTTCTGTCTCTACGGGTTTCTCCTCGCTCCAGAATCTCGTCATCCCAGAGTATGGTCAGCAAACCCTTGCTTATTTCTGGAGCCCTTAACGGCTTGCACCGTTTGCCGGTACGACTGTCGTCATCCCTTTCTAGCGCCAAGTCGAAAGACAGGGCGTGGCTAGACTACGGCCCCACATC